>PVBE010804190.1_pt1 | contig 21301 bp, 19 predicted proteins | sample 1631181 | NCBI WGS metagenome assembly PVBE01 (sample SAMN08397723, study PRJNA350692) | Marine metagenome, whole genome shotgun sequencing project. | isolation source: water | place: Pacific Ocean | collected 2012-04 | reverse complement strand
GCTTCTACCCCGCCTTCCAAAGCCAGTCCGAGGACCTCACGGGAGGGAAGATGGCTTGACGCTCAAGTGAGCATCTACTGCCCGGTCAGTCCGGCCAACGCGTCGGACACTTCCTCGACCGTCGTGCGGCTGACCTTGGCCCAGCTGCCCTTCAGCCGGTGCGACCGCGCGAAGTACTGGTAGACGACCTCGTCGTCCTTGCTCCGCTCGGTGTCGACCTTCCGCGCAAGCTCGATCTGCCCCAGAGCGGCGGACTCGCTGGCAAACTGGACCGAGACGATCGGCTCGAGATCCGCGGCCGTGGGCATGTCCTCGGCCTGCAGGTAGCTCGACGCCTTCACCGCCAGCAACGACTTCATGAAGCCGTCCAGCACGGCGTCGCGCTCCTCGCTGTCGGGCTGCGACCAGAAGCTGTTGTCCTTGTCGTGCCGGCCCTGGTGGGCCGCCGGGACCGGGGCAGCGTTCGGCGCCTGGATCTGCGCCGCCGCCGCGTCCGCCGGCTCGAAGCCGAGCAGGTCGCGATCGCGCAGGCTGCTGCTGGCGCTGCGGAGCGAACCCAGGTCCTTGCTGCTGAGCAGGTAGGCGGTGCGGCTCCCGGACAGGCGCGCGTAGGTGTCGCTGCTGCCGTAGGCCTTGCTGCCGACCTCCAGGGTCAGGGTCTTGGAGGAGGAGGAGAGCGTGATGCTTCCCTCGGGCTCGTCCAGCCCCATGCCCGCCAGCTCCTCGTCGGTCAGCTCATCGAACTGCCGCAAGGCGGTCAGGTTGCTCAGCCGCTCCACCAGGCTCACCGCCTGGCTGCTGCCGGGGAAGCTCGTCAGCTCCGGCTCCCCGTACTGGGGCGGGGCGGGCGTCTCGGGCTCCACTTCGACGATCTCGACGGAGCCGCTGCTGTCGTCGTCGTCCCCGGCGGGGGCGGGCGTGGCCGGCTCGTCGGGGGTGATGCGCTTCTTGCGGCCGGCCGTGATCCAAACGCTGGCGTCCTCGCCCTTGCCGTCGATCTGCAGCGTCGCGACGTTCCGCTCCGCCTCCCAGCCGACCGTCTTGAGTCCGCCGCCACCGGCGTCGAAGACGACCACGCTCTCCTTGCTGACGGGCTCCTCGCCCTTCCAGGACGACAGCGCCAGGCCCGCGCAGATCAGCAGGAACAGTGCGTAGATTCCGAGTTCGCCGGTCCTCATGCCGTCCTCCTGCGCCGCTGCACGCCGACTCCGACGCCAAAGAAGAGCATCGGGACCCCGAAGGTCGAGCTCCAGAACCAGAGCGACTCGCCCTCGGCGCTGTGGACCACGGGCACGTCCTCGATGTCGGCGACCTCACCGATCAGCTGGATGTCGTCCTCGAGCCAGCGCACCGCGTCGTGCAGCCACTGCCGGTTGCCCTTGCTGCGGGCCATGATCGTGTCCGCCGCGATGTCGACGTCGGCCGTCACGATGGCCCGTCCCCCGCGCCCGGCGCCGTCCCGCTCGGGGAGTTCGACCGCGGCCACCAACTGGTAGACGTCCTTCTTCTCGACGCCCTTGTCCCACTCCAGGTCGCCGTCGCTCTCGGCCCACGTGCCGGCCACCGACCGGACCGTGAACTGCACGTCGGCGTCGGTCCCCTCGAGCTTGTCCACCGAGCCCGAACCGTCCAGGAAGAAGGCCACCTGGTTGCTGATCCGGCTGAGCACCGTGGTGCTGTCGTGGGTGCCGAAGCGCGTCGTGAGGAGGAACTGCCGGTCCGACAGCGCCCCCCGGAAGGGGAAGAACTTGCGGTCGTGGGTCAGCACGTCGGTGCCGATCGTGACGCCCAACGCCGCCAGCAGCGGATCCAGCTGGACCGGCTCCTCCACGTCGGGGTCAACCATGACGACGAGGGCGCCGCCGCCCTGCACGTACTCGATCAGCGACGCGACCTCGGGCTCCAACAGGGGCAGTCGGGGGCCGGGCAGGAACACGAGGGTCGCGTCCTCCGGCACCTGGTTGCCGAGGTCGTCCTTCGGGCCGAGCTTCTTGACCTTGAAGTTCATCCGCTCGAGCAGCTCTTTGGTGACCTTGAGCCCCGGGGAGTCGTCCGCGCGGGGGCTGGTGGTCCGCTCGCCGTGGCCCAGCACGAAGTACGCGGTCTTCTGGTCGCGCGTGACCTTCGCCAGCTTCTTGCCGAAGTCGCCGTCCAGCTTCTTGATCTTGCTGCGTGCCTTGTCCGGCTTGAGCGCCAGCGGCACCGACTCGTGGGAGTCGCCCTTGCTGACGACGATCGTCCCGTTCTTGCGGGCCCGCAGTTCCTTGGCGAGCGTCGGGTTCATGTCCCGATCGACCGTGCGCACGGTCAGCTGCTCGGACGCCTTGTCGAGGTCGTCGAAGTAGGGCGCGATGGTGCGATGCACGTCGTTCCCGGGCGGGAAGAAGAGCGTCACGGTGACCGGCTCCTGGAGGTTCCGGATCATCTCCACGGTCGAATCGCTGGGGACCAGCGTGCGGAACGTGCGGAGATCGATCTTGGTGTCGGCCTCCGCGGCCCAGTAGTTGAGCAGCCCCAACCCGCCGATCACCAGCGCCAGGGCGAGTCCAGCACGACCCGCGTCGGCCAGCCGTCGGCTCTCCAGCCGCACCGCGCCGTACATCGAGGCGAGGCTCGACTCCATCAGCACGATCGGCAGGGTGCCGGCCAGCAGCAGCATCGCCGACGCCAGCTTCACGAGGACGGCGAAGTCACCCTCGCCCAGCGCCGCCGGGGAACCTTCGGCGGCCGCTCCATAAGCAGCCACGCCCGCGAGCGCGGCGGCGTAGGCGGGCACGAGGCGTCCCAGGACCGCGCGGGTCTCGCCCGAGCTGGCCGACCACTTCTGCAGCCGGCTCCCCAGGGCGGCGATGACGCCGAGCACGCCTAGGACCGCCAGGGGCGTGCGCGCGCTGCTGCCGGGGCCGAAGACCCGCTCGCCGATGAACAGCAGCAGCAAGCCGCCGAGGTACCAGGCCAAGGCCATGGAGCCGCGCATTATCGCCACCTCCGTGCGCCCAGCACGACCCGTGCGCCCAGGAGCGCCAGGAAGGTGAGCGAGCCGAAGTAGACGAAGTCACGCGTGTGGAGCGTGCCCTTGCCCATGTCCTCGACGTGCGTTTGGTAGAGCGACAGGTAGGTGAAGATGTCCGACAGGGGCGGTTCGGTCCGCCCCGCGACCCACCACGACACGACCAGCAGGCCGATGAGCACGCCGCCGACGATGCCGCCGACGAGCTGGTGGTGCGTCAGGGACGAGCTGAAGGTGCCGACGGCCGTGCACAGCGCGCCGGTCATCAGGAGCCCGAGGTAGCCCGACAGCACGTGGCCGCCGTGGACCTGGCCGTTCACCGCGATCATGAGCGGCATGTAGGCGGTCAGGCCGATGAAGACGAGCACGAACCCGTACGCGCCGAGCCACTTGCCGAGCACCATCTGCCACTCGGAGATCGGCGCTGTGTACAGCGTCACGATGGTGTCTTCACGGAGCTCGCGGGCGAACACCCCCATCGACAGGAGGATCCCGGCGAAGCAGGTGAAGCCGAAGCCGAAGTAGAAGAAGTACGACAGCGCCTGGGAGCTCTTGAGCGCCCGGTCGCCCATGGCGGCGTACTGGAAGAGCATACCGGTGGCGACCAGGAGCACCGCGATGATCGCGTAGCCGAGCAGGCTCCCGAAGTACTCGCTGAGGTCGCGCTTGGCGATCAGCAGGATGGCCTTCATGCGGCACCTCCCCGTCCGGTCATCGACAGGAACGCGTTTTCGAGCGCCCCGCGGGCGGGCTCCAACCGGTGCACGCCGACGCCGGCGGCGACCAGGGCGGCGACCAGTTCGGCGGGCTCGTCCTTGCTGAGGGACAGCCCGAAGGTGGCGTACCCGTCAGTGAAGCGGCCGGTGCGGACCTCGGTCACCAGCGGCGTGGCGGCGATGACCTCAGCGGCTGCTTCGGGGTCGCCCTGGACCGTCAGGTCGAAGTTGAGGCTGTGGCTGAAGCGGGCCAACAGCTCCGCCTCGGTGCCCTGCGCCTTGAGCTCCCCGTCATCCAGCACGAGCAGCTGGTCGCAGGTCTCCTCGACCTCCGTGAGGATGTGGGAACTGATGAGGATCGTGTGCTTGCCGCCGAGGCTGCGGACGAGGTTCCGCATCTCCACGATCTGCACCGGGTCCAGGCCCGAGATCGGCTCGTCGAGGATCAGCAGGTCGGGGTCGTGCACGATCGCCTGGGCGATGCCCACCCGCTTGCGGAAGCCCAGCGACAGCGTGCCGATGCGCTGGCGTCCCTTGCCCTGGAGCGCCGTCTGCTCGATGACCTCGGGCACCCGACGGGCGAGCGTGGCGGCGTCCATGCCGCGGAGCTTGCCGAGGTACTTGAGGTACCCGTCGACGGTCATCTCGTCGTACAGCGGCGGCTTCTCGGGGAGGTAGCCGATGCGGGAGCGCATGGCGTCGGGCTGGGCGACCAGGTCCGTGCCGGCGACGCGCACCGAGCCGGACGTGGGCAGCAGGTAGCCCGCGAGGATCTTGAGGGCGGTGCTCTTGCCCGCTCCGTTCAGCCCGAGGAAGCCCGCGATGCGGCCCTTCTCGATGGTGAACGACAAGTCGTAGATGGCTCGCGTCATCCCGTAGTACTTCGTCAGTGCGTTGACTTCGATCATCGGATTCGGACGGCCTCCTCTCTCAGAGGCCGCGAATCCTACGGATTGAACGCGCGTCGTCAACGGGTCCAGGGATCAGGCCCCAGGCCTCAGGGGTCAGGGGTCAGGGGTCAGTAGAACGGCAAAAGGCCCCAGGGGTGCCATCCCTGAGGCCTGATGCCTGTCGCCTGATCCCTGGCTAATCGGCGCACTCAATGGTCACGTCGTAGACCTCACAGCAGCCGGGGCTGCCGAACGCGGCGTCGTACATCGCCGAGTCTTCGACCGTCAGGTGGACCGGGTTCCCCGGCAGCAACCACGGAATGGGGTCGGCGCCGATGAGGCTCATGCTCACCAGCTCCGTGCTCGGACCCACCGCGGGACCGCCGAGGCTGCTCTCGCAGACCTGCAGGTCGGCCGCGACCGCGTCCAGTTCGTCCACGAGGAGGTCGATCTCGGCGCCCAGGCCGGCCAACTCGGCCTCCAGCCCGGCGGCCTCGGCGTTGCAGGTCTCGAGGTCCCCGCCGCCGACCGTCGCGTTGCTGAGGCAGACGTCCAGCTCGGCTTCCAGCGTGCTCGAGGTCGTGATCCAGACGGCGCAGGTCTCGCCTTCGCAGTCACCGCTGGCGAGCGCCAGGGCGAGGGCGTCGGTGCTCGCGGCGGCGTCGGCCGCGCCGGCGGCGATGGCAGACATGTCGGAGCCGAAGGAGGCGGACGTCGCGGTGCTGGTGGCGAAGTCGGCGGCAGCGGCGGCCGCGAAGACGGCGTCGGTCGCGGCGAGCGCGGCCCCGGAGGCGAAGCTGTGGGCTTCGCTGGCCACGAGGGCCAGCGCGGCGCTGTCGGCGAGGGCCAGGGCGAGGGCGTCGGCGGTCGCTTCGGCGTGGGCGTTCACGTCCACCGAGGCGTCGGCCCAGGCGATGGCGAAGGCATCCGCGAAGGCGTCGGCCCAGATCCCGAGGGCGATGGCGTCGGCGTAGGCATCGGCGTACGCACCGGCGGAAGCCCAGGCTTCGGCGCGGGCGTCGGCGCTGGCGGAAGCCTCGGCGTAGGCAAACGCGACGGCGTCGGCGTAGGCGATGGCCTCGGCGTAGGCCCCGGCGAAGGAGGCGGCCTCGGCCTCGGCGGCGGCGAGGGCGAACGCGGCGGCGCTGGCGTGGGTGGTCGCGTTGGCGCTCGCCGCGGCGGTCGCGACGGCCACGGCCTGGGCGGACGCGGCGGCCGAGGCGCTGGCCGAAGCGGACGCGGTCGCGCTGCTGCTGGCGCTCGCCGAAGCGGTCGCGCAGGGCACCGACGCGCTGGAGGACGCGGTCGACGAAGCGCTGATGGACGCGGACGCGGCGGAGGCATCCGCGGCGAGGGCGTGCGCTTCGGCGGCGGTCGCGGCGATGCTGGCGGCGGAGGCGGAAGCGGAGGCGTCCGCGGCGGCGATCGACGCGTCGACGACCGAAGCCAGGACCTGGGTCTCGACGGCGGCGAGGGCGGCGACGTGGGCGAGGCTCACCTCACGCATCGCATTGATGCTCGTGAGCGCCTGGTCGGCCTCGCGGCCGCGGGAGCGGTGGTCGCTGTCGAAGGCCCAATCGTCATCGAACGCGCTGTCGAGCACGGGGCGCAAGATGAGCGAGTCCTCGATCTCGCCGGCGTTGAAGGAGCCGGAGCCGTCCCAGTCGTTGGGCACGGGCGAGTCGGTGAGCGCGAGCCGCATCCAGGCCTGGCGGCGGCTGGGGACGGGCCAGAAGCCGCTCAGTTCGACCTCGACGCTGCTGCCGGGGACGACCGTCACGGGGAGGTTCTGCACGCGCCACTCCTCGAAGGCGGGGGTGGGAGCCCACTCGCCGTCGCCGTTGGCGTCCAGGAGCACGTTGAGGAACCACCCCGCGGTGGGGGCGTCCGGGGCCGCCGTGATGCGCACGTCGGCGCTGACGGAGGTGACCGTGAGGGCGCGGAGCCCGACGATGCCGTCGTCGTGGCGGTCGTCGTCGGTCATGTTGTGGGTGCCGTCCCCGTCGTCGGGGTCGAGCACGCCGCGCTCGCCGGTGACGGCGTCGCCGAGGAAGGCGGAGTTCAGGACGGTGACGTGGGCGTCCGAGGGGAACGAGCCCATGCCCGCGACCCCGTCACCAGGGCTGTAACGGGTGGGGTAGCCGTCGGGTGCGTCGCCGTAGTCGCCCAGCACCTGGTTGGAAGTGTCCGGGGGGACGTTGTCCTCGACCGGCTCCGTGGGGCAGCCGGTGTTGCCGAGCAGGCCCAGCAGCAGGGGGACGGTGGCGAGGCGGGCGATCGTGTCTGAGTCGATGAGGGTCATGAGGACCTCCGTGTTGGTTCACAGAGGTCGAAGGGGAGGGGGGACGGGGTTTTTGCGGATGGACCTCAGATTTGTACCGATCGCCTCCCGGCCTTCACCTCCCCGTCCCATCCGCTACCATCCGCGGCCGTGACTCGACCCCTCATCCTCGTGACCAACGACGACGGCGTGGCCGCCGATGGACTCGCCGCCCTCCGGGCCGCCGTCGAGCCCCTCGGTGACGTCTGGACCGTCGCCCCCCAGGCCCAGCAGTCCGCGATGTCGCACGCGCTGACGCTTCACAAGCCGCTGCGGGTGCGGGAGCTGGGGAACCAGACGTTCGCGCTCACGGGCACGCCGACCGACTGCGTCTTCTTCGCGATCTGGCACCTGCTCCCCCGCAAGCCCGACGTGGTCGTCTCCGGCATCAACCACGGCCCCAACATCGGCGACGACGTCAGCTACTCCGGCACCGTCTCGGCGGCGCTGGAGGCGGCGATCATGGGCATCCCCGGGATCGCGTTCTCCCACCTGGCCCACAAGCACGCCCCGGACTTCCGGGACATCGCCGCCTACGCCCCGTCCATCACGGGCGAGGTCCTCGAGCGCGGCCTTCCCCCCCGCGTGTACCTCAACGTGAATGCGCCGAACGTGCCCCACGGACAGCTCAAGGGCGTGCGCGTCACCAAGCTCGGCATGCGCCACTACGACGACTGCATCGTCGAAGCGCGAGACCCTCGCGGGAAGCCCTACTACTGGGTTGGCGGCAGCGGTTTCCACTTCGAGGACATCCCCGGCAGCGACTGCAACGCCGTGGACGAGGGCTTCGTGTCGGTGACCCCGCTGTTGGCCGATCCGACCCACCACGAGGCGATGGGCCTGCTGAAGAGCTGGAACCTGGAGACGTGAGCCTCCACTTCGAGGGGGCGCGCGCCAAGATGGTGGCCCAGCAGCTGGGCGGCATCTCGGATGGACGCGTGCTCGCGGCCATGGCGGAGGTGCCCCGGCACCGCTTCGTGCCCCAGATCCTCCGCGAACGCGCCTACGACGACGCCCCCCTGCCCATCGACGAGCGACAGACCATCAGCCAGCCCTGGATCGTCGCCCGCATGTCGGAGCTCCTGGAGCTCACGGGGGCCGAGAAGGTGTTGGAGATCGGCACCGGCTCGGGCTACCAGGCCGCGATCCTGAGCCGGCTGTGCAAGCGCGTCATCAGCGTCGAACGGCACGGCGCCCTCGCCGCCAAGGCGCGCAAGAAGCTCGAGAAGCTCGGCATCCGCAACGTCACGGTGCTCGCCGGAGACGGCACCCTCGGCCGCTCCGAGCACGCCCCCTATGACGCCATCATCGTCACCGCCGGCGCCCCCGAGGTGCCTCGGCCGCTGGTCTCCCAGCTCGCCCCCGGCGCCCACCTCGTGGTGCCCGTCGGCTCGATGGAGACGCAGAAGCTCCTCCGCATCACCGCCCCCCCCACGCCGGACGGCGAGCCCACGACGGAGACGTTCACGGGCTGCCGCTTCGTCCCCCTGCTCGGCCGATTCGGCTGGAAGGACTGACCATGAGCACCGACTACATCCTCAGCCTCGTTCGCGACGTGCCCGACTTCCCCAAGCCGGGGATCGTGTTCAAGGACATCACCCCGATCTTCCAGGACCCGCGGGGCTTGAAGGAGACGATGGCGCTGTTCGAGCAGCGCCTCCGGGACAAGGCCATCGACCTGATCATCGGCGTCGAGAGCCGGGGGTTCCTCTTCGGGGCGCCCGTCGCCATCGAGCTGGGGCTCGGCCTCGGGCTGGTGCGCAAGAAGGGCAAGCTGCCGTACGCGACCATCGAGCGCAGCTACGAGCTGGAGTACGGAACCGCCACGCTGGAGGCGCACACCGACATGGTCACGCCCGGCCAGCGGGTCGTCATCCTCGACGATCTGCTCGCCACCGGCGGCACCGCCCTGGCGACCGCGCAGCTGTGCCGGGAGCTCGGCGCCAACGTCGTCGAAGCGGGCTTCCTCATCGAGTTGGGCTTCCTCCCCGGGCGCGCCAAGCTGGAGGCTGAGGGGATCGACGTGTTCGCCCCGATCTGCTTCTGACGAGGCTGTGGGCTGAGGGCTGTGGGCTGTGGGCGGATGGGCCGCGACGGCTCTGGCACTCCGGTAATCAGGTGCTACATTCCGCGCCCCTCACGGAGACCCCTCATGATCGACGTCGTCATCGCCTCGGCCGCCCGCACCCCCATCGGGGCGTTCGGTGGCGCCCTGTCCAGCCTCACGGCTCCCAAGCTCGGCTCCGCCGCCATCACCGCCGCCCTGGAGCGCGCGGGCATCTCCGCCGACCTCGTCGACGAGTGCATCATGGGCTGCGTGCTGCCCGCCGGCGTGGGCCAGGCGCCCGCCCGCCAGGCCGCCCTCGGCGCGGGCCTGCCCCAGAGCACGGCCTGCCTCACGATCAACAAGGTCTGCGGCTCCGGCCTGAAGGCCGTCATGCTCGCCGCCCAGGCGATCCAGTGCGGCGACGCCGACGTGGTCATCGCTGGCGGCATGGAGTCGATGTCCAACTCCCCGTACCTGCTCCCGAAGGCCCGCACGGGCTACCGGATGGGCAACGGCGAGCTCGTGGATTCGATGGTCCACGACGGCCTCTGGGACCCCTACAACGACTACCACATGGGTTCGGCAGGAGAGCTCTGCGCGGCCGAGTGCGGCATCCCCCGCGAGCGGCAGGACGAGTTCGCGACCGCCAGCTACGCCAAGGCGACGGCGGCCCAGTCCGCGGGCAAGTTCGACGCCGAGATCTGCGCCATCACGATCCCCCAGCGCAAGGGCGACCCGAAGGTCATCGACACCGACGAGGAGCCCGGCAAGGGCCGCCCCGACAAGATTCCGGTGCTCCGCACGGTCTTCAAGAAGGACGGCACCATCACCGCCGCCAACGCCTCGTCGCTGAACGACGGCGCCGCCGCCCTGGTGGTCATGAGCGCCGCGAAGGCCGCCGAGCTGGGCGTCACCCCGCTGGCCCGCGTCGTCGGCTCCGCCACCCACGCGCAGGCGCCCGAGTGGTTCACCACCGCCCCCGCCTTCGCCATTGAGAAGGCCCTGAAGCGCACCGACCTGGCCGTTGGTGACATCGACCTGTGGGAGGTCAACGAGGCCTTCTCGGTCGTCTCCCTCGCCGTCGAGGACAAGGTCGGCTACGCCGCGGACAAGGTGAACATCTGGGGCGGCGCCGTCTCCCTGGGTCACCCCATTGGCGCCTCGGGCGCGCGCATCCTCGTCACCCTCCTCCACCAGCTCCTCGACACGAACACCAACAAGGGCTGCGCGTCCTTGTGCATCGGCGGCGGTGAGGCCGTCGCGGTGGTCGTCGAGAGCCTCCAGGGAAGCTAAGCGAATGACCGTCGAAGGCATCAACACGATCGGCGTGCTCGGCGCCGGCCAGATGGGCGGCGGGATCGCCCAGGTGGCGGCCCAGGCCGGCTACACCGTCATCCTCTCGGACATCTCCGAGGAGCGCTCCGAAGCGGGCAAGGCGAAGATCGCCAAGTTCCTCGCCCGAGCCGTCACCAAGGGGCGGGTCGAGCAGGCGGACGCGGACGCGGCGCTGGGGCGCATCACCCCCGTGGGCGGCGTGGCGGCATTCTCGGAGGCCCAGTTGGTCGTCGAAGCGGCGACTGAGAACCTGGACCTCAAGCTGAAGCTCTTCAAGGAGATCGACGCGGTGACCCGGCCCGAGGCCATCCTCGCGTCGAACACGTCGTCGATCTCGATCACGAAGCTGGGCTCGGTGGTGGACCGCCCCGAGCGCTTCATCGGCATGCACTTCATGAACCCCGTGCCGGTGATGAAGCTGGTCGAGGTGATCTCGGGGCTGCGCACGGCGACGGACACGCTGCGGACGACCGTCGCGGTGGCCGAGTCGATGGGCAAGACCTGCGTGGAGGCGCGGGACTTCCCCGGCTTCGCCGTCAACCGCATCCTCATGCCGATGATCAACGAGGCCTTCTACACCCTGTACGAGGGCATCGCGTCAGCCGAGGGGATCGACGCCGCGATGAAGCTCGGCACCAACCAGCCGATGGGCCCGCTGACCCTGGCGGACTTCATTGGATTGGATACCTGCCTGGCGATCATGGAAGTACTCCATGAGGGGTTGGGCGACGGCAAGTACCGTCCCTGCCCGCTGCTTCGGAAGTACGTCGAGGCGGGCACCCTCGGGCGCAAGAGCGGAGTCGGCGTGTACGACTACCGGGACAACGCCTGATGGGCGTCGTCGAAGTCGAATGGCGGGACCACGCCGCCGTCGTGACGATCAACCGGCCCGAGGCGCTGAACGCGCTGAACGCCGACGTCATCCGTGAGTTGAACTCCGCCATCGACGGAATCCGGCGGGAGGGCATTCGCAACCTCATCGTGACCGGCGCGGGGAGCAAGGCGTTCGTCGCGGGCGCGGACATCGCGGCGATGAAGGACCTGTCCCGGCAGGAGGCCAAGGCCTTCGCGCGGCGGGGCCAGCGGGTGCTGCACAAGCTGGCGATCTTCCCCGGCGTGACCATCGCGGCGGTGGACGGCTTCGCCCTCGGCGGAGGCATGGAGTTGGCGATGGCCTGCGATCTCATCATCGCCGGCGGCAAGTCCCGCTTCGGTCAGCCCGAGGTGAACCTGGGCGTCATCCCCGGCTTCGGGGGCACCCAGCGGCTGGAGCGATTGGTCGGAGCCCAGCGGGCGCGCGAGCTGATCCTCACGGGGCGCATGATCAAGGCCGACGAGGCCGCTCAGTTGGGCATCGCGCTGGAGGTGACCGAGCCGGGCGAGGCGCTGAACCGAGCGCTGGAGTTGGCCGCGACGATCGCCAGCAAGGGTCCCCGCGCCGTAGCGCTGGCGAAGGAAGCGATCCGGGTGGCCGGCGAGCTCGACATCGAGATCGGCCTGCAGGAGGAAGCGGAGCTGTTCGCGGCCTGCTTCGACACCGAGGACCAGACCGAGGGCATGAGCGCGTTCCTGGAGAAGCGCGAAGCCCAGTTCAAGGGCAAGTAGATGCCGTACCGCGTCGTCGTCGCCAAGCCCGGCCTGGACGGGCACGACCGGGGGGCCAAGGTGGTCGCGCGGTCGCTGCGGGACGCGGGCTTCGAGGTGATCTACACGGGCCTTCACCAGTCGCCCGCCGCGGTGGCGTCCACGGCGCTGCAGGAAGACGTGGACGCGGTCGGTCTGAGCATCCTGTCGGGCGCGCACAACGTGCTGTTCCCGGCGGTCCGCAAGGCGCTGGACGAGGCCGGGCTGACGGACGTGCTGTTGTTCGGGGGCGGCATCATCCCCGAGGGGGACATTCCGGGCCTGCTGGACGGCGGCACCTCGGCGATCTTCGGCCCCGGCACGAGCACCCCCGACATCGCTCAGTGGCTGACGGGAGCGCTGGATGCGCGCGGTCCGCGCGCCGACTGACGGCTTGCGCATCCGGAAACGGTGGCTAGGTTGCCCCGCATGGTCACCGTCTACACCACCCGATTCTGCGGCTACTGCGTTCGTGCCAAGCGGCTTCTGAAGAAGCGCGACATCCCCTTTGAGGAGGTCTCGCTCGAGGGCAACCACGAGCGGCGCATGGAGTTGGTGCAGCAGACGGGCTGGCGCACGGTCCCGATGATCTTCGTCGGGGACGAGTTCATCGGCGGCAGCGACGAGCTTCACCGCCTCGACAAGAGCGGGAAGCTCGCGGCCATGGTCGCCTAGTAGAAGAGCGTGAAGGAGTCGTAGGCGCCGTCGCGGTCCCACGCCTCGAACAGCACGTCGATGGGCTCGCCACAGAAGAGCTCAGACTCGCGCTCCCAGACCAGACCGCCCCACATGTTTCCGTCCTCGTGGATGAGGCTGAACGAGTCGATCTCGTAGTCCCAGCCCGCCTCGAACACGGTCACGAGCACGAAGTCGACGTCCCAGTCGCCGTCGTAGTCGTTGACCAGCGTCTCGAACTCGAAGAAGTAGTCGTCCGCGCTCTCGTCGTAGTCGCAGTGCCACCAGGCGCCGTCGGTGTCGATTTCGGGCCGGTAGTTGACCACTGGGGGCGGCGGTTCCTCTTCGTAGTAATCGTCGTCGTCGTCTTCGTCGACGATGAAGAAGCAGCCGGGAAGGAAGGTGAGCGTCAGGGCGAGCAGGAGGAGCGTGCGAATCATGGGTGTCTCCAGTTCCGATTCATCCTTCGGACGGGAGACAGGACAGGGGCATTCGAAGAAAGTTTCGGCTGCGGCCTACGCCGAGCTCTTCGCCGCCCGCATCTTCTTGAACTCGACCAGCTCCAGGATCTCGGACACATCTGCCTCCGAGAGCCCCTCCGCGGCCAGCAACTGCGCCAGCGTCGGCGCCGCGTCCACCGACGCCAACATGCGCGACCGCAGCTCGCGATCCACCAGCGGGATCGTCGACTGGTCCTTGCCTTCGTCCGTGTGCCGGATCGTCACCGTCAGGGTCGGGAGATCCAGATCCCAGCCCACGAACTGCGACCGCAGCCAGGGGACGAACAGCTCCGCCTCCTCCTCGAACCACCAGGGGTCCATCGGGTCGTCCGGGTTCTTGCGACGGTGCTTGTTCACCCGATCCCGGAGCCGGCGGGGGGCGTACCGGTCCGAATCGAGGCCCGGGAGGATGACGTACTCCAGCAGCGCGCCGAAGACGACCCGCTCGATCGCCGTGCGCTCGCCGCGGGCGAACTCGCGATCCATCACCTTGGGCCGGTCGCAGCGCTCCAGGAGCAGCTTGCGCATCCGGGGAAGCTCCGGCTCGGGAGGCGCCAGGAGCACCTCCGCAGCCGCCCCGTGGGTGGCCGCGTACTTCATCGCCAGCAGCTCGCGACCGTCCAACTCGAGCACGTCCGCGACCTGCAGCAGCCGGTCGTCCGACGGCATGCGCTCGCCCCGTTCGACCATCCCGATGAAGTTGCCGTTGGCCAGCCCGAGGGCGGCTCCGACGTCGCTCAACGTCAGCCGGCGCTCCTTGCGTCGTTTCTTCAGCAGGTCTCCGAGGCTCATGCGGCGGAGCATACCAGTTCAGTATTCATACACGGTTGTATTTTTCTGTTTGACGCCATACCAGTATGTGTGATTCCATCATGGGGCCAGCACCGATGGGGTCGCTGAGTTGGAGCTGACGGGACCTGGTTCGTGGGTCACGTGAGTTCCTCCGGCCCTCAGCGACCCCGTCGGCGACTGCGCCCGGAGCATTTGATGGAGCGACAGGGGACGAGCACAGCCGTTGGGCGATGGTGGGACGAGCAGCAGGTTCGTCCCGATCCGGGCCCGATGCCCGCCCTTGTGGTGGTGCTCCCGCTGCTCGTGCTGACCCTCCTGGTGCGCTGGGCCGCGATGCCTCCCGCTCCCCCCGAGCCTGCCGAGCCCCCGCCCCCGCTGCTGGAAGTGCTGGTGACGGAGACGGGGTGGCGCCTTCGCGTCACGGACACCCGCACGGGGTGGCCGGAGCCGCAGCGCGCCGACGGCCTCGCTGAGCTCCTCGAGGGGCGCACCACGTACGTGTACCGGGGCTTCGACGGGGACGGCCCGCTGCTGGCGGCCGCCCGCGACCTGGTCGGCTCGGGCGTGACCCCGCGGGTGTGGCTCCGGGCTGAGGACTCCGTTCCGTGGGCGCGGGTGTTGGAATCGGGCGAAACGCTGTCCGGCCTGGATGCCCGCTACCGGACGGACATGGGCCCGCTCGCCCGCGTGAGCGTCGACGTACGTCCCTAGGGCGCTGCCTGAGCGTCACATCGCCGCACGGATCACTCCGGGCCGAGTCACCAACTCCGCAACATCCACGTGTCATATCTGGATCGGTGCTGCCGCAATACCCTTGCGATGGCCGCTTTCGCCCGTCATTATCCGCCGCAACCCGCACCAGATCGCGCGGGTCAAACGAAGAGGAAATGCAGCACATGGCCCCGACTCGCCACCTCGGAATCCTCGCCGCCGTTTCGCTCCTTGCCGCCACCGGCTGCAACGAGCAGGAGCTGCGCACCCTGACGCCTGACTTCCACATCGAGTGGCCGGAAGACTTCGGCTACGCCGCCGATGACTTCGAGGCCTCCGCCCTGCTCTTCGGTTCGGTGGAGACCGGCACGGTCGTCGACATCCCGGTGCTCATCAGCAACCCGGGCACGGCGAACCTGGAGATCTGCACCAGCTACCTCGCCGTCGCCACGTTCGACGAGAACGGCGAGCTGGCGTCCGAGGCGATCAGCACCAACAACCCCGAGATCGCCTGGTCCGGCCCCTCCGAGCCGATGGATCTGGACAACGGCGTGACCATGGCCAGCGTGCTGCTGCGCTTCACCCCGCTGTACGGCACCCCGCTCGAGGACAACCTCTACCTCGTCGTGAAGCACGAGCTGAACTACAACTGCGAGGAAGACTTCGGCAGCGGCCTCTACATCCCCATCACGGGTGAGGGCGACGGCGAGCCGGTCCCGGACATCATCAGCAAGCCGACCGTGGTCGAGTTCGCGGACCAGACGGTCGGCGGCCTCAGCGCGGTGCACGACGTCCGCATCAGCAACGTCGGCCCCGGCCAGCTGGACGTGGGCGGCATCTACCTCGCCGACGACACCCACTTCGTGCTGGTCAGCGACAGCGTGTCGGGCGTCGAACTCCAGCAGGGCGAGTCGGCGCTGCTGAGCGTGCAGTACGCGCCTGGGTCCGAAGGCAACCACGACACGTTCATCATGGTGCCGAGCAACGACCCCGACGAGGACCTCCTCGAGGTGCTCCTGACCGGCACAGCCGACCCCGTCTCCACGGGCAAGGGCCCCCAGGCGGTGTGCGCGCCGGACTTCGACTCGGCCCCGTTCGAGACCGAGTCCTTCGACGGCTCCGACAGCTTCGACCCCGACGGCCTCGACCTCACCTTCCAGTGGGTCATGACCCCGCCGTCCGGCTCCACCTCGACGCTCAGCAGCTACAACGTGGCCGAGCCGTCCGTCACGCTGGACCTCGCCGGTGACTACACGGGCACCCTCACCATCACCAACACCGCCGGTCAGTCCGACAACTGCACGCAGGTCATCAGCGCCATCCCCAACGAGAACTTCCGCATCGAGATGTTCTGGCAGACCTCGGGCGACGACATGGACCTGCACCTGCTGGAGGCCAACGACGGCTCCGGCAACGGCGGCACGCCGCGCACCGACGGCGACTGCTACTACGGCAACTGCAACACCTCGTGGAGCACCCCGCCGAACTGGGGCGACCCGGGCACCAACGCCGACGACCCCGGCCTCGACCTCGATGACATCTCGGGCACCGGCCCGGAGAACATCAACATCGGCGACCCCGCCATGTCGCCGTACGACGGTTGGTACGAGGTGTTCGTGCACGACTACCCCGGCAGCAGCTACACGCCGGCCAACGACGTGACCGTGAACATCTACCTCGATGGCATCCTCGCGCAGACGTACAACTTCGCCATCTCGGGCGAGGACTCCGACTACTACGTCGCGAAGATCCACTGGCCGACGGGCAACGTCCAGGCCTGCAACGGCATCAGCGGCTGCCCCTGAGCCCTACTTCTTCTGCTTCTTGATCTCGACCTTCCCGGGGAAGGTCTGCCAGTCGACGTCGATGTTCTTGGGCTCCTCCGGGATGCCCTCGATCGTGAAGTCCTGGGCTTCGTGAGTCAGCACGATCCGCTGCCATGCCTCGTTCTTGCCGTACTTGATGCGCACCATCGTGGGTGAGACGAAGGGGAGGGGATCACCCTCTCGCTCGGCGTCGATCATCCCGCCCAGGTGCAGCGTCCAGCTGCCCTCGGACACCTCTTCGGCCTGCCACAGCAAGCGCAGCGTCGGCTGCTGGGGCGTGGCGTAGACCCACCCGTAGAAGAAGCTCCGGAGGTCGACTCCGGCCACCGCCTGCGCCTGGATGAGGAACGACAGCGTGTTCAGCGGCTGGCCTCGGTAGCTGGTGGCGACGCGCCGGATCAGGGTGCGATTCATGGCGTCACCCAGAAGCAGGCGCAGCCGATGGAGCACCAGCGGACCCCGCGCCTGGGTGTTGGGATCCCCAAAGGCGCCGACAGGCCGCCCGCCCGCCGCAGTGCCCATCCACAGCGGCCCGATCAGCCAGTCCGTGGAGTCGCCGAAGACCATCTCGGTCCAAGCGTCTCGCATGGACCGGAGCGCGCCGGCACACCGTCCGGGCGAGCCCGCCGCCTCCAGCATGTAGCACTCCGCCTGCACCGCGAGCCCCTCGACGAGCCATCGGTCGTGGTACGTCTTGGCGCCCATGTCGGCCGACACGTACTGCCGGGCGAGGGCCTGCAGCAGGGTGACCCGCCCCGCCCGCGAGGTGAGCACTTGGTCCGGCGGGGCGTCGAAGATCGGCACCGTGATCACCCCCGGGCTGTCCACGTACGACCGCGACACCCGACGCTCCACGATCTCCAACTCGTCGTAGGGGAACGGGCCCAGGAGGTCGGCGAGCACGGTGAGGTGTCCGTAGATCTGCTCAGCCATCTTCGCGTTGACCGCCATCGTGTCCGTCGCGCGGGAGATCCGCAGTAGGGGCAGTCCTTCGGCCGGCGGGGCATAGACCTCGGTCCGGGCGTCGATGACGAAGACCAGCGCCTCCGACACCGGCCGCTTGCAACGGGACGTGACCGTCACCGCGTTGACGGTCTCCACCTCCTCGAGGACCCGGCCCGTCGAGGCGATCTTCCAGAACTTCGGCGCCGTCACCATGCTGCTGAAGGCGAACCGGTCGCCGTAGTGACCCACCGGGTGCAGGTAGGTGCCGGTCAGGGCCGTGATGTTCGACTGCCCGATCGGCTCCACGAGGGGACCGCGGAAGGAGACCTCGAGCACGTACACCTGGCCGTCGACGGACGGCTCGGGCAGCTCCACGAACAGCCGCCCCCCGACGCGGTGGAAGCGCGCCCCCACGTCGTCCACCTTGACGCCGCCGACGGTCAGGGCGCCGTACTGCTCGCCGAGGGTGCGCTGCCGCCCCGCCGCCAGCCACAGCGGGATCGTGGCGAAACCGTCGCCGTGAGCCTCCAACTCCAGCCGCGAGACGGCCTTGATGTTCGTCAGGTCCCGATCCAACCCCGGGGTTGGCTCGAACAGCAGGTGAGCCTGCACGTCCTTCAGATCGAACCGGGCCTGCCCCGTCTCCAGCCCGTACGGATTGTCCGAGGCGAGCACCGAGGGCGAGGCGAGGCGGGTGAGGAAGAGGGGATCGTCGGGGCCGACCGCGCGCACATACAGCGCCCCTGGCTCCGCCACGTAGCGTCCGTTGGTGGACCACTCATAAGTCATCCACTTCATGGGGAGGTCCAGGCGTCCCTTAAAGGAACGCTTGAAGTCCTGGCTTCGGAGCTCCACGAGCAGACCGCCAAGCCCGGGCTCGGGTGCCCAGAGGATTTCCCCCGGCGGACGCACACTTCGACCGTCGATCGGGTCGAACGAGGCGATCCGGGCGCTGATCATCGTGCGGAGAACCAGCGGCAGCGGAGTCTCCTCCCAGGCCCCCCCCGCCGCCGATACGAGCTCGTCGACAGCCCCATCGGAGGCCATCAGCAGAACGGCATCCAGCGTGATCAGCCCGGGCACGTTGCCCATCCGATCGTGCAAGCGGTGGCCGCGCTCCAGCCCCGGGTCGGCGACGTCGGCCTCCCCCGTGCCCTTCCAGGCGATGCCCACGAGCTCGCCGCAAGCTTCCAGCGGCACCATGACGCCCTCGGTGAGGCGGAGGCTGAGGTACGGCCGTTCCAGCACTAGGCCGTCGGTCGGCAGGCTCGCCCGCTCGCGCGGCGTCACGTCCTGCCACGAGCAACGGAAGCCCTGGTCCGGATCGACGTGGTCGGGGAGGGGAGTTTGGGCGAACGCGGGGACGGCCAGTGCTGCCGCCAGCGTTGCGCACGCGGCGGCAGCACGGCAGGGGTTCATCTCAGTCCTCGTCGGTCGGCTCGAGTTCGCCCGTGGAGCGGGCGGCCGGAACCACGCCGGTGGCTTCGGGCTGCAGCGTGGGGAGATCCATCGTGGCGGCGTCATCCGGCGGGATGGTGGGGACCGCGTCCTGCTCCATCAACGAGACGTCGTCCGCCTCGCCCTCTTCGTCGTGGATGGGAGGCATCGCGCCGGTGGCCTCTGGGGTGATCGGGGCGGGCGCGTCCACGGTCGGCTCGAGTTCGAAGGACGACGGGTCGATGTCGGGCTCGGTCGCCACCTCGAGCCTCGATTCGAAGGCATCGGGGTTGGCCGGTCGGGGCGGGGGCGCATCCGCGAGGACCGTCGGCTCCTCCTCCAGTCCTCCGTCAGCCTTGACCACCGTCGGCTCCTCGTCGAGCCCGCCGTCGTTCGGCGTGATGGTGGCGAGTTCGGTGTTCGTCGCGGTGCCGTCTTCTTCCCCCTCGGAGGCGTCAACCGAGTCGGCCGAGGCGGGGCCGGGGCCCATGTCTGCGTCCACGTCGATGGGAGCGGCCTCGTCCGCGATCGAGACGGTGGTCTCCTCGACGAGGGCGTCCAGGCGGGGGATCTCCGCCGTCTTGACGAAGCTGTCTTCGGGGTCGATGACCTCGCCGAAGGGGCCCAGGGCCATGCCCGCGCGGTCCTGAAGCACCTCGGGGATGCCGCTGGGGCGGTCCGAGTCACCGTTGACCGAACCTTCGAACATGCCGAACTCCATGCTGTCGTCGGGCGCCTCGTCCTCGGCCGCAGCTGCGGCAGCGCGCGGGGTGGGCGTCGCTGCGGGAGCGGCGGCAGCCGCGGCGGGGGGTGGCGTGGGCCGGGCGCTCCCGATGGGGATCGGCTCGGCGCCGAACGCGGCGTCCTCGTACAGGTGGCAGCGGACCCGGTGGCCGGGGCGCACGTCCAGCATCTGAGGGGCCTCGGTGCGGCAGCGGTCGAACGCCAGCGGGCACCGGGGGTGGAAGTGGCAGCCCGACGGCGGCGCGATCGGGTTGGGCACGTCCCCCTGGAGGATGACGCGGTCCTGACGTCGGCCCGGCTTGGCGTGCGGAATCGCCGACAGCAGCGCCTGCGTGTACGGGTGCAGGGGCGCGTCGTACAGGTCGTCGCAGACCGAGAGCTCCACGATCCGGCCCAGGTACATCACCGCGACGCGGTCGCTGATGTGCCGCACCACCGACAGGTCGTGAGCGATGAACATGTACGACAGGTCGTACTCGTCCTGCAGGTCCATGAGCAGGTTCAGGATCTGCGCCTGGACCGACACGTCCAACGCCGAGACCGCCTCGTCGCAGACGATGAACTTCGGCTTGAGGGCGACCGCGCGCGCGATGCCGATGCGCTGGCGCTGCCCGCCGCTGAACTCGTGGGGGTAGCGGTTGATGTAGCTGGACTGAAGGCCGACCCGCTCCAGCAGCTCCTTGGCGCGGTCGAACCGCTCGTCGCCGCGGGCGAGGCCGTGCAGCTCCAGGGCGTCGCCAATGATCGAACCCACCGTCTGGCGGGGGTTCAGCGAGCTGTAGGGGTCCTGGAAGATGATCTGCATGTGGCGCCGCATGGCGCGCATCTCAGACTTGGAGAGGCCGAAGACGTTCTTGCCGTCGAAGGTCGCGGACCCGGCGGTCGGCTCGAGCAGGCGCAGCAGCGTGCGCCCCGCGGTCGTCTTGCCGCAGCCGGACTCGCCGACCACCCCGAGGGTCTCCTTGGGGTAGATGTCGAACGAGATGTCGTCGACCGCCTTCACGTCGCCGACGTGGCGGCTGAAGAGCCCCTTGCGGATCTCGAAATACTTCTTGAGCCCCCGCACTTCCAGCAGGGGCTTCAGGGGCGGAGCACCGGCACCCAGCTGCTGACTCACCCGTTCGCCCCTCCAGCGTGGTCCGCCCGGACCCGATCGATGTGGTGACACGCGACCTGGTGCCCGGACTCGATCTCCACCAGCGGCGGCTCGGAAAGGCACGCCTCGTTGGCGTACGCACACCGGTCCCGGAACCGGCAACCACTGGGGAACTCGTACGCGGACGGTACCATCCCCGGAATGGTCGGGAGGCGGTCCGCGGCCACACTGACGTCGGGGAGGCTCTGGAAGAGCGCCACCGTGTACGGGTGGGCGGGCCGCTCTAAGAGGCGATGCACGTCCGTCTGCTCGGCAACCTTGCCCGCGTACATCACGACGACCCGGTCGCAGGTCTCCGCGACGACGCCGAGGTCGTGCGTGATGAGCAGGATGCTCATGCCCAGGTCTTCCTGCATGCGTCGCAGCAGGTCCAGGATCTGGGCCTGGATGGTCACGTCCAACGCGGTCGTCGGCTCATCGGCGATCAGCAGGTCCGGCCCGCAGATCAGCGACATCGCGATCATCACGCGCTGCAGCATGCCGCCGGACATCTGGTGGGGGTACTCGTCGACGCGCTTCTCCGGCGACGGGATGCCCACCTTGCGGAGCATGTCGATGGCCCGGCGGCGAGCCT
>PVBE012464065.1_pt1 | contig 21310 bp, 18 predicted proteins | sample 1631181 | NCBI WGS metagenome assembly PVBE01 (sample SAMN08397723, study PRJNA350692) | Marine metagenome, whole genome shotgun sequencing project. | isolation source: water | place: Pacific Ocean | collected 2012-04 | reverse complement strand
TAGCCTTCGCGTGTTCATATTGCCGGACAAGAATTCACTTACGCCCTGTATGTGACAATACGTCGCGGCGAAAATGGAGCAAGGCCGATTTGTTTCATGTGTAGTGAAGTACTCGGGCAAGCTGACCCGACTGGGTTCAATCGGTTTGATGCCAGATATAGGACACTTTTCCCAAGACGACGGGACCAGCGCTTCGATCGCGGACGCGGCGTGTCTTGGGCGCGCGGCGCGGTGAGGGGCGACCGGCGCGGCGAACCGACCATAGATCCTAGTTGCCGGAGCTCCTGCACTGACGGGATAGCGGGATCCCGGCGTTATCCGCCGACGGTGGTTCTAGTTTTTGCCCGGTTCGGGCAACGTGGAGAAAAGGCGTGAAGCTAACCGATGCCCTAATAGGTGAGCACGGTGCGTTCTTTGCTCTCTTCGATACGATCGAAGAGATGGCGGGCACCGTGGGAGATGTTGCCCAAATCGAAAGCGCCTCCGCGGCTCTGGCGGCCGAAATAAGATCTCATGCGAGACTGGAGGAGAAATTGCTTTTTCCCGCGCTCGAACCCCTTGAGGGCTCGAGCGTTTTGTTTGCCAAAATGCGAGCCGAGCACGAGAGAATCAGGCGCGGGCTTCAGCGCATCGAAAACGCACGAGACATCAACGAGGCGCTTGAGGCGGTTCGCCAGACGCTGATCATCGTGCGCGCGCATTTTCAGAATGAAGAAAATATCCTCTATGCCTTTGCCGAGAAGGTGCTTGATGATGAAACGCTATCGCAGCTCGGTGAGGCGTGGGCCGCCGCTCGAAAAAAGGCGAAGGCCTAAACAATGAATTTGCCGGTGACGGCGGAGCGCGGTCTCATTTCAAATGCAAGAAACATTCGATCGGTGACGATACCGTATGCGACGCCATAATCGGCAAGGTTCGTGAGAGGATGGAAGCCTTGCGCCTCGAGGTGCGCCAGCAAATCGATTTAAGTCTATTTGGCATCCTGAGCGAATTGCCGTTGCAGAACCGCGTGCGGGCAAAAGGCCACCACGTGCATTGCGGTCATTTGTCAGGAAAAGCAGCGAGCGCCGCAAATGCCATCCAAATGAACAGGACAATCGGCGCTTCCTCAGACCATAATGGGGGCCGGCTCAGGACGTAGCGCGTGAATACGCCGTAGAGAACTGCCAACGTAATCGCAACGAGGAGACCCGACGAGAACGTGCTGAGCAATCCGTCGAGCATGCGGTCGAGTCGCGTGATTGTGGTGTAGCGCTTTGTATCCGGAGCACGCTCGGCACCGCCCATCGGGACAAGAAATCGGATCAGGCGGTCGAGGGGTCGGTCGAACCGGCCTATCCACGTGCTTCGCCCATGGGCATCTTCTGGTTCTGCCTCCGCATTTTACCGGACGTTTGCCGGGCCTCCCCCTGTGTTGAGTTGCGTCGAAAGAATCGAGACGATCCACGTCTCCATTCCGCGGATCCTTGGGTTTCGAAATTCATTAGTCGATAGCGCCGACCGTCACCCCCCATCGATAACCATTAATTCGCCGGTCATAATACGAGCCCGCGTCCGAATCGGAGCAAGTTCGATCGCCATGTTGCGGGTCAAGTGGATGATTGCCGCCTTCGAACCAGCATAGCCCGACACCCTGGCATAGGTTCGGATGGCAAATGCCGAGGCAATGTTGATGATCGATCCACGGCCCCGCGGGGCCATGAGTTTCGCCACTTCCTGCGCCACAACCCACGAACCAGTGAGATTGGTTTCAATGACTTTGTTCCACTGAAAAATATCGTGTTCCAGGACAGGGGCCGCCGAGGTGTTACCGGCATTGTTGACCAGAATATCGATGGGCCCGTGGGTGTCCGCGGCAATCTTGATCGCGGCCTGAATTGAACCGTGACCGGTCACATCGCAGTAGGCCGCAATCGCCACGCCGCCGGCTACGATGTCGGCGACCAGCACTTCGAGCCGATCCATGCGCCGCGCCACCGCGGTTACTTTATGCTCCCGATGCCGCCAGGACACGCGCGAAGTAATCGCCAAGCCCGGAAGATGCGCCCGTGACAAGCACGCCTCCTCCTGAAATATCAAATCGATCCGCCATGCCCCGCCTCCCCGGGTGACAAGTCCTAAGCCGTATCGGCCAGTAATTCGCCAATGAGCGCGTTGACCCTCGCAGCCTTTTCCATGTGCACCATATGGCCTGCGCCTTCGAGGATCTGGACCGGAATCGAGCTCGGCAGATCGGCCGTTTGGCTGGCCGGCAGAATGGCGTCGTCGGCACCCCAAACCACCTGCACCGGCACTTCAATCTCGGCCAGCCGGTCGCGCAGCGACAGCGACTGAACGCCGCCCGAAAACGACGCCTGCGCAATTGTCGTGAGGGCCTGTTCGACGCCGTCAATGCGCTTGAATTTCAGAACGTCATTGACCATGTCGCGGCTAACCGATTTCGGATCGATGAACAAATCTTCCAGTACCACTTTCATTTCCTTGCGCCGACTGGCTTCAATGAAACCGGAGATGTATTTCATATTGATCTCCGCCCCCAAACCGAGGGGGCAGATCAGCGTTAGGGAAGCGACAATCTCGGGACGGTCCAGCGCCAGCAATAGCGCGCAGCCGCCGCCCAGCGAGTGTCCGACGAGATGAACTTTGCCGAGACCCAATGCCTCAATAAACGCGCCAACGGCACCGGACAGCGTGGAAAGGTCGCCTGTGCCGACTTCCTTGGTCGACGCGCCGTGTCCGGGCAGATCAAGGGCATAGACGGTGTGCCGCCCCGACAACACCGGTTGATTGAACATCCAGGAATTCAGATCGCCGCCAAACCCGTGTAGCAGCAGTACCGGCGCCCCGGACTCTTCACCGGACAGGACGTAGTGCAGCCCTCCCGCCCTGGTTTCAATAGTCTGTGAAACCGGTGCATCCGCAACTTCGTCATCATCAGGAACGCTGTCGGTTGCGAATTTCCCGATGAACGCTTCGATTTCGTCGTCGGAGACGTCCGCCGGTGCGACCACCGCAAGCAGGGTCTTGACGGGCACCGATTTGCCTTCGCCAATTACGATGCGGTGCAAAGTGCCTGACACCGGAGATTCATAGACGTTGGTTATCTTTGTCGTTTCGATTTCAACGATCTCATCGTTGGCGCTGACCTCCGAACCCTCCTGCACCAGCCACTTGACGACGGCGCCCTCGGTCATTTCCATGCCCCACTTGGGCATGGTAATCGCGTGAACGTCGCTCATGCTTTGGAAGCCATGATATCGTGCGCCGCGGCGACAATTTTCGCCGCATCGGGAACCCAGGCGTCTTCCAGTTCGGGTGCGTAGGGTACAGGCGTGTGAGGCGCGGTAATCATGCGGATAGGTGCCTTCAGGGAATGAAACGCCTTGTCAGCCACCAGTGCCGAAATGTCGGTGGCCATACTGCACCGAGGATTGGCTTCATCGACGACGATCAGGCGGCCCGTTTCCTCGACGCACTCGATAATCGTTTCCTCGTCGAGCGGCGACGTCGTTCGCGGATCGACAACCGTGCAGGTAATCCCCTCGTCCGCGAGCTGATCCGCCGCGTCATTGGCCATCGTGACCATTCGCCCAAGCGCGACGATGGTAATGTCGTCGCCCTCACGCGTCAGGTTCGCTTCACCGAAGGGTATTGTGTAGGCCTCGTCGGGAACTTCTTCCTCGACGTTGTACATCATCTTGTGCTCGAAGAAGACGACGGGGTCGTCGTCGCGGATCGCCTGTATGAGCAAACCCTTGGCGTCGTATGGCGAAGACGGCATCACGACCTTAAGCCCCGGGACATGCGTAAAAATTGAGTGCGGACTTTGGCTGTGCTGGCTGGCGGCGCGAATGCCGGCGCCATACCGTGTACGAATGACCAGGGGCGTCGTCGCCTTGCCACCGAACATGTAACGGAACTTCGCCGTCTGGTTATAAATCTGATCGAAGCAGACGCCGAGAAAATCGGCAAACATGAGCTCCGCGATCGGGCGCAAACCTGTAAGCGCCGCCCCGGCGCTGGCGCCGATGAACGCACTTTCGGTGATCGGTGTATCAAGCACGCGATCGCGGCCGAATTCGGCGACCATGCCACGGGTTGTGCCAAAGGGCCCGCCCCACGCTTCCTCTTCCCCGGCCCCGCCGGTGCCGCCGATAATATCTTCTCCGATCACGACGACCCGTGGATCGCGGCGCATTTCCTGAGACATGGCCTCAAGAATTGCCTGTCGGTACGATTTCATCGCCATGGCTGCGCCCCTAGTAGGAAAGGTAAACGTCGGTCGTCAGTGTATCGGGCGACACATGCGGCGCGGCGAGGGAATCTTTCACGGCTTCGTCAATCTGTGCTGCCGCCTCGGCATCGATAGCGTCGAGTTGCCCCTCTTCAAGAAGACCGGCCTCGGTGATTCGGCTGCGAAAACGGACAAGCGGATCCTTGTCGCGCCGTAACTCGTCGATTTCTCCGGGCCCGCGATAACTCTGGGCGTCGCCCTCAAAATGGCCATAAAACCGGTCGACCGTAAGATGGAGGACGGTAGGTCCCTCGCCCGCCCGCGCCCGCGCCACCGCTTCGGCGGCCGCTTCGTGGACGGCAAAAAAATCGACCCCTTCCGCACGACGCGATGGAATACCAAAGCCTTCGGCCCGTTTTGAAATGTCCCCGGCGACCGCCCAGGAGCTTGCCGTCGCCTCGCCCCAGCCGTTGTCCTCGATAACGAAAATCATCGGCAGTTTCCAGACCGCCGCCAAATTCAGCGATTCCTGTGTTGTGCCCTGGTTCGCCGCGCCGTCGCCAATAAAGGCCACGGCAACCGCACCGGTCTTGAGCGTCTTCGCCGTAAGCGCGGCACCACAGATCAGCGGTGGCCCCCCGCCGACGTTCCCGTTCGCACCGATCATGCCTTTGTCGAAATCGGCGATATGCATGGATCCACCCTTGCCGCCGCAAAGGCCACCCTGTCGCGCATAGATTTCGCGCATCATCGCGGTGGTATCGCAGCCCTTGGCAATGCAGTGACCGTGTCCACGGTGGGTACTTGAAACAAAATCCTTGTCGTCGAGGTGCATGCACACGCCGACCGCGCACGCCTCCTGACCGGCATAGAGATGGGCGTTACCTGGAATATCGCCTTTTGCCAGCTCGATGTGCAGACGATCTTCAAAAGCGCGGATCGTCCGCATGTCCCGATAGGCCCGAATCAGTTCGTCACGGCTCAGCTGCATCCCGTCCTCCGCGGTCAATCAAATCGTCTGGGAGAACCGGCCCGCGCCGCTCCCATCTCCAGACAAATCCTCGTTGTTGGCGCCCTTAGCTCAGGACACGCCCCCCGTCCACATTGATAGTCTGTCCGACGATGTAATCCGAATCTTGCGATGCCAGGAACACGGCAGTGCCGACCAGATCGTCGGGAACGCCGGTGCGGCCATAGGGGGTTTCCTTCTTGCCGCGCCGCTTGATTTCTCCCGCTTCCATGATTCCCTGCTCCGTCAGAATCCGGTCAATCTTGTTCCACATCGCGGTTTCAATCAGGCCGGGTGCGATGGCGTTGACGTTTATTCCGTGGGCGATGAGACCGAGCGCCGCAGACTGAGTCATGCTGATCACCCCCGCCTTGCTGGCGCAGTATTGTGTTGCCCGCGGCCCGCCCCGCCGGCCGGCTTCCGAAGCCACATTGATGATCTTGCCGCCCTCCCCCTGTTCAATCATCTGGCCGGCCACGGCCTGCAGCACGAAGAATGCGCCTTTGAGATTCGTATCCATCACGTGGTCCCAACTGTCTCTTGTGACTTCCATGACTGGCTGAATATCGACGACGCCGGCACTGTTGAACAGGATATCGATGCGCTGGGCCTCGCCCGCGACTGCCGCCACCATGCCGTCGATTTCGGCCTGTTGGGTCACATCGGCGCCGAGCCCAAAGGCCCGCCCGCCCGCCGCTTCGATTTCTGCGGCAACAGTCCGCGCCTGGTCGGGTGCGATATCGACAATGGCACAATGGGCACCTTCGCTGGCATACCGCAAGGCGACGGCGCGGCCGATACCGGCGGCTCCCCCGGTGATAACGGCGACCTTGTTCTTCAGTTTCATGCTTCTCTCCAAAGCAAATCTTGCACAACGATTCCGCTTGAGATCAGGGGAAAAGGAACGGAGATCGTATTGAATCGCGATCCATGTGGAAACCGTCGGTTGATCTTTTGCGCCCGATTCTTGGCCAAAATGAAAGGCGTCGAGGCGGTCTGTCGAGCTCACTTGCCCGGGGCGCATTCCTCCCGGCGCATCAATCTCGGAGGTTGGGGCCGGTTTGCGGGGCCCCGGTTCTGCACCGCCCCGTGGCCCGCTACCTTGCCCGAAGACCCGCCACTCTCCGCAAGAGTCGATGCGCGGTCGGTGAGAGCGCGCCAGATAAGCCACCGCAGAATTTGGTACGACTCCGGCGCCGCGGTGGTTGCGCCGCCCTTGCGACAAACCAAAAAGTTTCGCCAGGTGCCATCGCGATCAACCTGGGAACCCGGCAACAGTTGTCGGGGTTTCCGGATCAATCGCCGTGTCGATTAACAAGCTATTGATTCCATGTACCTCTTTAGAGCCTATTTGGGGCGGAGGATCGGGTCGCAAACTCTAAGAACGGCGCGGTCAGGGGGGTCCCTTTCCTAGGCTTGGGTATACCGGCATAATCGCGCCCGATTGAGATTGGTCGCGGCGTTCCACGGCGACAAGTTTCGCCGTGTGACAGGCAGCCCAAAACCGGGACTACTATATTTTATCGAGCCCGCCTTGAGAGGGCTCATACAGTTGGGAGGAAGAAAAGTGAGTTATTTTGAATCGACGGGCCCCGCCGCCCGAATTCGACTGCTATTGCGGATGTCGGCCGTTCTTGTGCTGACAGCGTTTGTCATTGTATCCGGCCACTCGAAGACAGCGATCGCGCAAGCAGACACGCTCGTCATCGCGGCTGTAACGACGCCCAAGGGTTTCGACCCGGACGTCTGGGTGCCGGGAATGATCGAAAGTGTCGTCAACGTTTACGAAGGCCTGACACGCTATGGCCGCAAGCGCGACGCCAACGGGCGAATCGTCATTGATTCGTCGGTGGTCGAAGGCCATTTCGCCGAAAGCTGGGACGTGTCGGACGACGGCAAGGTCTATACCTTCAAGCTGCGCGAAGGGGTAATGAGCCCGTTCGGCAACGAAATGACTGCCGCCGACGTCGAGTGGGGCTGGGCAAAGTCGAAGCCTCAGGGCCGTACGGGCGCGTTCCTGATCCGCGTTTCCCGCGTCGAGACCGTGGTAGCCGTCTCCAAGTACGAGGTTCGGTTCACGCTCAATTCGCCCAACGGAATCTTTCTCAAGGTTCTGGCGATCTACTCGCCGACCGTCTACGACTCGGTCGAAGTCAAGAAACACGCCACCGAAGAAGATCCCTGGGCGCTTAAGTGGCTGACCACCCACACGGCTGGTTTTGGCGCCTATCACCTCGATTCGTTGCGTCCGGGCGAAGGCGCCGTGTTCGTCGCCAATCCCAACTATTACTTTGAGGCGCCCTACTACAAACGCGTTCTCTTCCGCGAGGTGCCCTCACCGGCGAGCCGCGCGGCCCTGATCAAGGCCGGGCAGGTTCAGTGGGCGCAGAATATTCCGATGCAGCAAATGGCTGAATTGATCGCCGATCCCAACGTCAAGGTCGAACGGGAACCGGGCACGGTCAGCGTCAAACTGCTGATGCACGCCAAGATCGAACCCTTCAACGACGTGCGCGTCCGCAAGGCGATCCAGCTCGCGGTCGATTTCGAAGCCATGAACGAGGCCGTGTTCCTGGGCCTGGGCGAGCTCGCCTATTCGCCGATTGCGCCCGCGTTCGAGGGCCATATCAAGGTCTATGAGCCGGTATTCAAGCCGGAAGAAGCCAGGCAATTGCTGGCCGAAGCGGGCTATCCCGACGGCATCGACATTACCTTCGAGTATGCCGACAACGTTTGGTGGGAAGAGGCCGTGGCAATCCAGTTGAAGGATTCGGCAGCCAAGGCCGGCATCCGGATTACCCTCAAACGGATCCCCTCGACGGAAATGAACGCCCGTCGCGGACCGAAACAACGGACGGTGGCGTTTTTGCCATTGGCCACGAACTCGTTCGTTCTCGATCCGGCCTACGCTTTGTCTCTGTTCGCCCACGCGACGGGCACGCAGAATATCGGCGATTACGAACTCACCGAGTTCGACCAGTTGATCGACGATATGATCGTCGAGCGCGACCATGACAAATGGCTGCAAATGGTCGCCGATGCGCAGCGCCAGTATCACGATCAGGCGCGGCAGATCGATGTGTTGTATCCCGGCGACTACGAGGTCATGGCCCCGTGCATCGTCGGTTGGCAGTGGCGCCCTGTGAACTATCCGCACTGGGTCGACCTACATTGCGAGAACTAACCGGTTCGAATTCGTTTGGTTTTTTGTAAAGCGTACTCAATCCCGGGAGCGGGGACATGACGGTCCGGCGATTCGTAATCCGTCGGCTCTTGCTCATGATTCCCCTGCTCCTGGGTATTGTTTTCTTCACCTTCATGCTTGTCCGCATCGGCGGACAAGACGCTGTCGGTATGCTCGCGAGCCCGATGGCGGACGCAGACGAAATCGACCGCATCCGCGCTAGCCTCGGCCTCGATCTGCCGCTGTGGCAACAGTTCTTCATATACCTCGGCAATCTGTTCCAGGGCGATCTCGGTGAATCGTGGCAGACGAACACGCCAGTGCTCGACGAGATAGTGCTGCGGTTGCCAGCAAGCCTCGAGTTGCTGATCTCGGCGATGGGCCTCGGGGTCTTGTTCGGCATTCCCATCGGCCTGCGCGCGGCCTTCCGGCCCAATCGCCGGTTCGATCAAATAAGCCGCTTCAGTTCGATGTTTGGATTCTCGATCCCTACATATTGGCTGGCACTGATGGCCATCTTCGTTTTCTTCTTTCTGTTTAGATGGGCGCCGCCGCCGATGGGCCGGATCAGCCTCGCCGTTTTTCCGCCGCCCGACGTCACCGGGAGTTATTTCCTCGACAGTCTGATCGCGGGCGATATGCAGGCAGCCAAGTCGGCGCTGAGCCAACTGGCAATGCCGGTGATTGTCTTCACCATCATCGTAACGGCGCCGATCATCAAGCAGACGCGCTCGATTGCCATCGAGGTTTTCAACAGCGATTACGTCCGCTATGCGCGGGCTTCGGGCCTGAGCCCGTTTGCCGTCCAGCGCGTGGCCATGCGCAACAGTTTCACGCCGATATTGACGTTCGTCGGTGCCGAACTGGCGAGCCTGCTGGCGGCCGTTTCTCTGATCGAATTGATTTTCGCCTGGGGCGGTCTCGGGCAGTGGGGGCTGAACGCGATCTTGTTCGGCGATTTCGCCGCCGTGCAGGGGTATGTTCTCGTCCTGGCGATGTTTTCCGCTTCCGTCTTTCTAATTGTCGATCTTCTCGTGCTGATATTTGAACCGCGGAGCATGCTGACAAAATGACCGACATCGCCGTCAGCACCGCCGGAATACCCCTTCTGCGACGCGCCCACGGACTTGCCGCGCGCAGTCCCACTTTCGCGGTGGGTTTCGTCATGATCGGCATTTTTGCCGTGGTTGCCTTCATCGCTCCCTGGATGACGCCATTTGGACCGACTGAAACGTTCCCGTACGAAGTTCTGACGGCGCCGGGGAAGAGGTTCTTGCTTGGCTCCGACGGCAACGGCATGGATATACTGACGCGGGTCATGTACGGCAGCCGCTATGCATTCGGCATCGCCATACCGGCCGTCGCCATTGGCCTTGTTGTCGGCCTGCCGCTCGGTCTTGTTGCCGGCTATGTCGGCGGCATGATCGATGAGGTCATGCTTCGCATTCTCGACGTCCTTCGGTCTTTTCCCGTCATCGTGCTGGCCCTCGCCGTCGTCGCCGCGACCGGTCAGTCACTACTCAACGTTATTCTCGTGATCGGGTTTCTCGATGCGCCGATATTTGCCCGGGTGGTACGGGCCGAAGTTCTCGCGTTGAGATCGAGCAGCCTTGTCGAGTCCGCGATCGCGGCGGGCAACCCGAGTTGGCGAATCATGTTCGTCCATGTCCTTCCCAATGCGATACGCGGTGCGACGGCGCAAATCTCGATTCGCATGGCCTGGGCCGTTCGCATCAGCGCGACTCTCGCCTTTATCGGTGTCGGTATCCAGGCACCGGCGCCGGAATGGGGAGCGATGATCCGCCAGGGCGCCGAATATGTCATCAGTGGCGAATGGTGGATCGCGACGTTCCCGGGTCTGGCACTTGTCGGCATCGTGCTCGGATTCAATCTGCTCGGCGACGGTCTGCAGGACCTTCTCGATCCTAAACACGCCGGGTCCGGCAAATGAGTCTGCTCGAGGTTCGAAACCTCCACCCCCATCGCATCAGCCGCGACCTCAATCACGAACTGCGGGTCGCCAAAGCCCTGAACGGCGTTTCGTTTGACGTCGAAGAGGGCGAGATTCTGGGCCTCGTCGGCGAGACCGGCGCCGGCAAGTCCTTGACCGCCCAGTCGATCATGCGCCTTCTGTCACCACCGGCGGTGATTGTCGAAGGGACGGTCAATTTCATGGGCCGCGATCTCGTCGCCGCCTCCCCGGCCGAGGTCAATCGGTTGCGCGGGAACCAGATCGCGATGATCGTGCAGTCTCCGCTGTCCTCGCTCAACCCTCTGAAGCGGATTGGCAAGCAATTGGTCGGTATCCAGCGCGCGCACAGCAGCATCAGCGCCCGCGAGGCCAAGTTGCGGGCAATCGAGATGCTCAACACCGTCGGCATTCCCGAGCCGGAGCGCCGCGCCCGGGTCTGGCCACACGAATTGTCGGGCGGCATGGCCCAACGCGTCCTGATCGCGATGGCGCTTATCAACGGCCCGCGGCTGTTGCTGGCGGACGAGCCGACGACGGGCCTCGATGTGACGGTGCAGGCGCAGATTCTCGATCTGCTGCGGACATTGGTCTTGTCGCACAACATGGGTGCGGTCATCATCACCCACGATCTTGGAATCGTCGCGCATTACTGCAACCGCATGGCCGTGATGTTCGCCGGCAGCATTATCGAGCAAGGCCCGGTCGCCCGTGTCTTTGAAGACCCGCGACACCCCTATACCCAGTCCCTCATTGCTGCGACGCCGCAAGTGATCGCGATTGAGGGCTACCAGAAGATCGGCGGCCCGCCACCTGATCTCTATGACCTCCCCGAAGGATGCCATTACCGGGACCGTTGTTCCTCCGCGACCGAAGTCTGCCGGACTTGGCCTCCCCTTCTGACAGTCGGTGACGGACACGAGGCTCTGTGTCACATGGCGAAAGAACCCCCGCAAAGATTTTCGGAGCGGCAGCGTGACCACGCCAATCCTGCAGGTTGACGGACTCGTCAAGCATTTTTCGACGCCGCGCTCGTCGGAAACGGTGCACGCCGTCAACGGCGTGTCGTTCGAGATTGCGCCGGGCGAGACGCTCGGCCTGGTCGGCGAGAGCGGTTCGGGAAAATCGACCATCGGCCGGCTCGTCGTACGGCTCTTGACACCGACCGGCGGCGCGATACGTTTCAGCGGCGACGATATTTCGCATCTGCCGGTGCGGCGGATGCGCCGGATTCGTTCCGACATCCAGATTGTCTTCCAGGACCCTTGGGGTTCCCTCAATCCGCGCATGCGAGTGGGCCGCCTGATCGACGAAATCCTGATGCTTCACACCAATCTTGGCTCGCGAGAGCGCAACGGGAAGGTAGCCGAGCTCGCGGAACGGGTTCACCTGTCCACCGATCTATTGACGCGCTTTCCGCACGAGCTCTCCGGCGGCCAGTTGCAGCGCGTATGCATTGCCCGTGCGGTGGCTACGAAACCGAAGCTCGTCGTCCTCGACGAACCGACCAGTTCGCTCGATTTATCCGTGCGCGCCGGAATACTCGAGCTTCTCGGTGAATTGCAGCGCGACAGCGGCGTGGCAATGCTGTTCATATCGCACGACCTCGACACAGTGCGGCTCGTCAGTAACCGGATCCTGGTTCTCTATCTGGGTTCGATCGTCGAATCGGGACCGGCCGCGACCGTGTTCAATGAACCGGGCCATCCCTACACCCAGTCGCTGCTGTCCGCCCATTTGCCTCCGGATCCGAGAATCACGCTGGCGCACCGGAGGCTGGAAGGGGAAGTGCCCTCACCGCTCAATCTGCCGCCCGGCTGCCCGTTCGCCTCGCGATGCGCGCTCGCCAAACCCGAGTGCCGGTCGGCGTCACCGCCGATGCACGACCTCGACGGCGGGTCGCACCTGGCCGCGTGCATCCGCATTGCCGAGGGAACCAATCTGCTCCCCGCCTGAGATCGTTAACTGGGCCCTGAATGGGCCAGGAGGTTGCGTTGTCCGAAACCACGAAGACCTATTGGGACCATCCCGGCCTGAAGCTTGGAATCGACCGGACCGCCCTCATCGTCGTCGACATGCAGAACGCCTTTCTGCACCCCGACGGCTCCATCACGATCAAGCGCAAGTTCGACATTTCAGGCCTGCAGGTGGCGATCGAACCGTGCCGGGTCCTGGTGAAGGCAGCACGGGCCAAGGGCATCCCGATCATCTTCACGCAGTATGTCTATCGCGCCGATTATTCCGATGGCGGCGTGCGATTGCGTGAGATGACGCCGCAGGTGGTGGGCAGTGGAGCCCTCGTTGCGGGCAGCTGGGACGCGGATTTCTTCGACGGCCTGAGCCCCGAAGCGGGGGACCTTGTGATCCAGAAGAATCGCCCGAGCTCGTTCTATTCGACGCCGCTCGAGTCCAACCTGCGCAGCATGAGGATCGAGAGCCTCGTCATTTGCGGCGTGACGACCAACATTTGCGTCGAAACCACGGCGCGCGACGCGAGCCAACGCGATTATCGCACCTTTGTCGTCGCCGATGCGACGGGCGAGATGGAGCAGGACCGGCACGACGTTGCCTTGAAAACCCTCGGCCGGTTTTTCGCCCGCGTCCTCGACGTTGCCGATGTGCTGGCGGCGTGGAAGGTGTCTGGGGACTAGGGTCTGTACTCAATTAGGACTAACGCATTGAAATTATTGGGCTTGGTTTCGATCATTGCGTCGTCAGGAATGAGGCAAATCAACGTGTTGCGCCTAATTGAGTCCAGACCCTAGGGGCGCTCCCGGCAGGCGTCCAAGATTGAGTGCGGAACCGATCTTGATGTTGCCGCCAACGATTTGAACCGGCGCGCCGTGCCGTTTTCTGCGTAACGGGACTATTCGGCCCTACCCACACCTTCTAGACTGGACCGACCCGAACACAGGAGCGCGATATGGGCGATCCGAATTCTGCCGCGAGTGCGATGAGTGCCGTCATCGTTGGCGTCGAATCGCTCGACCCGACGCTCGCATTCTTCCGCGATGTCGTTGGCCTCGATGCCGGCCCGGTCACGGAGTGGCGCGGACCCGCGTTCGAAACATTCTGGCAACTGCCCGAAGGGGCCAGCGCCCGCACCGTCATGCTGTCCCGGGACGGCGATGATGTGGGCCGCGTCCTGCTGGCCGAGTTTGAGGGTGGCGATCGCAAACCGGTGCGCGCCGAGCCGTTCAAACCGGCGATCGGCTACTTCAATCTCAATCTCTACCCATTCGACATGGCGGCGGCGATGCGCGACATGGAGCGCGCCGGCCTGAGGCCCTGGACCGAGCCCATGACATTGAACCTTGGCGAGGCCGCAGGCAGCGCCGAGGTGGTGACGTTGGAGGGGCCGGACACGACGACCATGTCACTGATTCACCTGCTCGGTGACGAATCGACGGCGATCGGCCGCATGCGCGCCTATGCCTCGGAACATGGCCGCACACGCACAGGCTATAGCTGCATCGTCACCGCGTCCCAGTGGGTCAACGATCTCGACGCTGCGACGGAGTTCTTTTCCGGCGTTCTCGGGTTCACCACCGAGATCGACGCCACAAATGAGTACGCGGCGTCAGCGAAGCTGCTGCGGGTACCGGCCGACTCGACCCGCGCCATCCGGGTCTTCAAAGGACGGCACATGTTCGGCAAGGTCGAGATCCTGAAATTGATCGGGCACGAGTTACCGTCGCTCGAAAGAACCGCTAAGCCGCCAAACTACGGCACCATCGCTCAATGCTTCGATGTCGAGGATGGGCAGCGGGCGGAGGACCGATGCCGGGAGATTGGTGCGACGGTGCTGAGCCCGTTGCAGACGATCGACCTGCCGGGGATTGGTTCGCGCCGGGCTTTTCTTGTGCGCTCGCCCGGCAGCGGCGCTCTGGCTGTCCTCTACGAACGACCGGCTTAGACTCTCGCGACCACTGGCAGGTTCCAACCAAGATCGAAGTGATCTTTGCCTTCATCGCCGGGCGCCTCTCGAATCGGTCGCCCAGGGGCCCCCGAATCAAGATCGAGATCGCGATACGCAACATCGCCGCCGAGACGCTGCGCTGGGCGCCCGCAAGCGCAACCTTCGGGCAACCATCTGGCCGCATAGCGACCGCTGGTTGCAAACCTTGACTCAAGTCAAGGTGGGAGGGGCGCCAGCACTTGAGAATGAATCGGGAACGCCCTATAAATTGTGCAATGTCTGTGTATGAATTCTTGGAAGAATCCATACAATAGACGAGGGGTGAGTTAGATTAGGGGAGCCCCGTCGTCCTTGATGCACGAAGCCGCGGTTCGTTCGAGCGGCTGGTCGTCAAGACGCAAACCGAAGCCCCTGGGGAGGACCTCGAAGGCGGTGACAATCTCGTTTTGCGGGATTGGGCCGAGAATACCTCCGAGGAAGGTTGGAAGATAAGAATCCTTGAAGTCCAAGATCCTGAGTCCGTAGATTTCACGCCGGAGTCAGATTTCCGCAGGAGTGCGGGGCCGGGCGCTTAAAGCAGCGCCGCTTTAGACCTCGGGATGTGGTGGGGGCCGACCCCTCTGCGCCCGGGAAACGAAATCTTGGGGGGGTTGAAAGCAGGATCGATGGCCCATTTCGATTTGCGAGAATTCATGGATAAGCTCGAGGCGGAAGGCGAGTTGTGCCGCATCGATAAGAAAGTTGACACCTATCTCGAAGTTGGCGCCATTGCCCAACGATTGGCGGAGCGCGGCGGACCCGCCGTACATTTTACCAGTGTCAAAGGTTCCAAGAACGGCGTGACCCTGGCAGCCGGGCTCGTTGGCCGTGGAATGAAGGGCCTGTGGTCAAAGGTGTCGGTCGCCCTCGAAATCGATCCCGCATCCGATTACCCGAAGGTTCTCGAAGAGGTTCTGCGCCGCCGCGAATCCCCAATTCGACCCATGGAGGTCGGCGGCGGCCAGTGCAAAGAGGTTGTGGTTGAAGCCGATTCGGTGAATCTCAAAGCGCTTTCGGCGCCGCACCTGCACGAAGGCGACGGCGGTGAGTATCTGACGACCTGGGCATTCACGGTGGCGCAGGAGCCAGGGGGCGGTTACCTCGCGTGGGACGTGCTGCCTTTGATGGTTACGTCGAAGAACACACTGGCCGGTGTGCTGCCCAAGGACAGCGCCGTCGGGCAGATCTACCGCAACGGCTATGCGAGCGAGGGCAAACCGATGCCCTTCGCCATCGTTCTCGGCGCCGTTCCGACGGCGACGATGGCGGCCTCCTTCCGCATCCGGCGCGGCAGTACGACCAAAGCCGAAATTGCCGGAAGTCTGCAACGCGAACCGGTGCAGATGGTAAAATGCGAATTAAGCGATCTTCTGGTTCCGGCGTCGGCAGAGATGATCCTTGAAGGTGTGGTCAAGCCGGATGCAACAGCCGAAGTCGGCCCCTTCCCGGGTTCATTCGGCTACTCGGCGGGCGGCGCGGAAGAGGGCACGGTTTTCGAAGTCCAGACCATTACCCACCGCAAAGACCCGGTCATTCCATTCTGCAGTTGGGGCACGCCGACCTGTGATATTCACATCGCGCGCGGACTCGATGCCGACGCCCAGCTCAAGGCTGCGTTCGAGGCTCAGGGGGCGCCGGTCGTCGGAATCTTCACACCGCCATGGCTTGCCGGAAGTGTCGTTGCCGCGACCACGAAAGTTCCCTACACGGCGTACGCGCAAGCCGTCGCGGGAGTCGTTCGAAATACGGAAGCGACGAAGTACACGCCCTATATTCTGGTGTGTAACGACGACATTGACATCACCAACCCGGTCTCACTGTTCCATGCGATGGTGACAAAATGTCACCCCGAGCGTGACACATGGATCATCAAGAATTCTGAAGCCGCGGCAGATGCGCCCTACCTCACGGCGGAAGAGCGGAAACTCGGCAAGGGCGCGGCTGCAATATTCGATTGCACATGGCCGCTCGACTGGGACCGGTCGATCGCGGTGCCGCCAAAAGTCGACTTTGCCAATAGCTATCCCGAGAATATCAAGGAAAAGGTACTCGCGGAATGGAGCGCTGGACTGGGGTTCCCCAAGGAAACGGATCGTCCAGCTTGACTGGCTTGAGTGCCGGGACAAACGTCGAACCAGAGGGTTACGCGATGGCACCTACCGACAACGACCGAGAGTTGGAATTGTGCGGGAACGATGTGCCGTTCGCGACAGGATTCCGGCGAACTGGGAAACAACTTGTGGCCTGCCCGCAGGACGGGGAGGGTAAGGCCTCACACCAATCGGGGAGGCAGTAACATGCCGTACTACGACCTTAGGGAATACATGGACGCCTGCGAGAAAGAGGGCGAAATGGTAACCATCGACCAGGAGGTCGACTGGAACCTCGAAGCCGGCGCCATCTCGCGGCGCATTTGCGAAATCGGTGCGCCGATGGCGTTCATGTCGAACATTCGCGGAGTCACCAACGGCGCCAGCATTCTCGGATCGCCGCTTAGCAAAGGTTGGCATGGCGACTTTTCCCGGGTTGCCCTGGGGCTCGAACTCCCCGTCGACACGTCCTACGAAGTCTTGATGGATGAATACGCCACGCGGATGGCGAACCCGGTGCGTCCGCTCCAGGTCAAGGAAGGCCCCTGCAAAGAGAACATCATTACCGGCACCGACATCAACCTGTTCGATTTCCCCGCTCCCTACCTGCATGACGGCGACGGCGGGCGCTACATCGACACCTTTGGCGTGACGGCCTGCAAGGACCCCGACAGCGACTGGGTGAACTGGGGCGTCTATCGCCACATGATCCACAAGAAGTCGATCATGGGCGGCATCGTCAATCCGTTCCAGCACGTCGGCATGATCTACTATCAAAAGTACGAAGCGCGCGGCGACGCCATGCCGTTCGCGGTCTTTTTCGGCGGCTGCCCGACATCGGCCATGATCGGCTCGATGAGTTTGCCGGCTGGTGTCAGCGAAGGCGAGGTGGCGGGCGGCCTGCGCCGCGAGCCTTTGGCCCTGGTCAAATGCGAGAGCAACGATCTGCTGGTGCCGGCAACGGCGGAGATCGTCATCGAAGGCCACGTGCGGCCCTATGAACGTTGGGACGAAGGCCCGTTCGGCGAGGCCACCGGCTACCGCGCCAGCCCGCGTATGCCGCGGCCCGTGTTCCGGGTCGATTGCGTCACCCACCGCGACAATCCGATCATGCCGATCAGTTGCGCCGGCACCGACCTCGACGAATGCGAGGTCCTGCTTGGCGTGTTCAGCCTGACGAACGGCATCCGCCGCGAACTCAAAACCGCGGGTCTGCCGGTCAAGACGGCCTTTGCACCGCCAGGTCTCAAGTTCGCCCTGCTTTTCGTATCTGTCGAGAAGGGGCATGCCGGTATTGCCGACCGCGTCGCTTCGGTCGTGCGCGGATCGAAAATGGGCGTTTTCTTTCAGTACGTGATGGTCGTTGACGACGATGTCGACGCGACCAACTATACCGACGTACTGCATTCGGCCCTGACCCGCTGCCATCCCGCCAGGGACATCCAGGTGTTCGATTTGGCGCCCGGACACGCGCTCATTCCGTTCAGCGATCTGCACGACAAGATGCACGCCCGCGGGGCTGCGGTCACCTTCGACGCAACGACGCCGGTCGACTGGAAGTCCAACGTCGATTCTGCACAGCGCATGTCGTTTGATGGCAGCTTTCCCGGCGCCCTTCGCGAAAAAATTGTTGCTGGCTGGGAAAATGACTACGGGCTGCCGAACCAGGCGGGCAAATTGCGTTAGGTCTGGCGAGCGGCCTTCACACAACCACAATCGGCGGGGTACCTCCCCAACAGGGATCGCTGCCCCGCCCTTTATTTTCGCCGCGCTCGGCGATTTCCGAAAGCAAAGTCGGCATAAGGGGCGGATCGACGGCGATGGCAACGTCGTCTTTCGATCTTTCGTTGGCGCGCGAACCGTCGCGCAGGTGAACGGTCGCCTGACCCGGTCCGCGTTCCCGTTCCCCGCGCTGACGGCATCGGGGTAGCGGTCTTGGCCCCGGGTAGCGGTCTTGGCCGAAGTCATGGCCGAGACCGCGCGCGCTCGGTTGGTTCGCCGCCTGCCGGCGATGGATTCGCACAGCCGCCACGGCATCGGTTGTTTGCTTCGTTGAAAACCCTTTGATCGTAAGGAGGAACGACGATGACCGGCACCAAGGCAGTCCGCATCAAGACGGATCCCGACCCTTACGAGCCCATCCGCATCGCGCTCGGGTACCGGGTAGGCAACCTCGTGTTCGTATCGGGACAGGCGGCCCTCGATATCGACGGAAATCTCGTCGGCATCGGCGACTTCGACGCCCAGGCCGAGCAGACTTTCGCCGACTTGAAGCGCGTGCTTGAAGCCGGCGGTTCAGGCCTCGACAAGGTGATCAAGGTTAATATCTATCTCACCGACATGAGTCATTTTCCCAAGATTGTCGAACTTCGCGAGCGCCACTTCACGAGGCCCTACCCTGCCGACACCATCGTCGAGGTCGGCGCGCTGGCACGTCCCGAACTGATGATCGAGATCGAGGCCATCGGGATTGTGGGCGGCGAAATGATGGGCTAACGCCTAGCGGCGGCGCCGCTTGTTTGGTGGCGTGTGACCGATTCAATGTCGCTGTCCTTGCACGGTTCGTGACCACCAGTGGGGGCCGCGCACAGCATATTCTTTGCGCCCTGACGTTCCCTAGAAGGGATCAACGCGATAGAATTAAGTCAACGCGAAGGAGAGCGAACATGACTGTCGAAATCGTAAAATCGGTCTGTCCAAAGGACTGCCCCGATACCTGCGGGATGCTGACTCATGTTGAGGATGGCCGTGTCGTCAACGTAACCGGCGATCCGGATCATCCAATCACGCAAGGATTTTTGTGCGGTCGTTTCCAGCAATTCGAAGGGCTGGTGCATCATCCCGAACGACTTCTGCATCCGCTCAAGCGCAAGAACAAATCGGCAAAGTTCGAACGTGTGTCGTGGGACGTGGCGCTGGACGCGGTGGCCATGCGCTTCCAGGAGATTCTGGAGCGGCGCAATGGAGAGGCGATCCTCCCCTATCATTATCTCGCCCATATGGGCTTCGTCGCCTCGCGTTCCGGCGACCGTCTGTGGAACAGATTGAATACGAGCCGCGTCGGCCTGGAGATTTGCGCCATGGCCGGCGCCGAAGCCGTAATCAGGATGTTCGGCGCCATCCGGGGCACAGAGCCTCAGCATCTCGGCAAGACTCAATGTTATGTCGCCTGGGGCAAGAACCCGAAAGCGACGAACCTGCACGGCCACGTGCTGACCAAGGACATTCACCCGACCATCGTCGTCGATCCCTTCCGCTCCGAGACCGCGGAAATCGCCGATCTATATGTACAGCCGCGCCCCGGTACCGATTCAATGCTGGCCATCGGGCTCATGCGCCTGCTGATCGAGCGCGACTGGATTGATGCTAACTTTCTTGCTGAACGGACCACCGGGTTCGAGGCGGTGCGTGAGAAGGTGATGGAGGTTTCGCTCCAGGATGCGGCGCAGGCGTGCGGCGTTCCGGTCGCGCAGATCGAGAAATTTGCCGCGCTTTATGCCACCAACCAGCCGTCTTTGATCCATATCGGGGTCGGAATTCAGAGAAATACGAATGGTGGCGAGATCGTCGCCGCTATCGCCAATTTGGCAGCGCTCACCGGCCAGGTGGGAGTGTTGGGCGGCGGGGCGATCTACGCCAACTTCGATTGGCCGATGGGCGACATCAGCCATGCCGAGCTGCGTACCGAGGGCCCGAATTTCTACAACATGATCAAGCTAGGCGAGAATCTGACGAACGACGATGCCATACAGGCGCTGTACGTATTTAACTCAAATCCGGCGGCGACCGCGCCCAACCAGAATCTCGTACACAAAGGATTGGCGCGCGACGACTTGTTTGTGGTCGTGCACGACATGTTCATGACCGACACGGCCATGCGCGCCGACCTGGTGCTGCCTGCCTGCTCCTACGCTGAGCAGTGGGACGTCCACCGCTCCTACTGGCATGACTACGCTCAGATCAACAAGCCGGCGATCGAGCCATTAGGCGAATCGCGCTCGAACCATTGGGTGTTCAGTCAGATCGCCCAGCGCATGGGATTCGATGAGCCCTGCTTTGCCGAGAGCGAAGAAGAGGTGGTGCATAATCTGCTTGAAGGAACCTCTCTCGACTTCGAGGCGCTGAAAGCTGGACCGGTACCGTGCCAGCCGTTGGAACAAACCAGCTTTTCGGACGGTCGTTTCCCGACGCCGAGCGGCAAGATGGAACTCATGGTACCGACCTTCACGCCGGCCAAACCCGTAGACGAACATCGTTACCGTTTCATCACGCCGAAAAGCCGCCACCTGCAATCGAGCCAGTTGTTCAACATCGAGCGCAAGTTTGCCGCTGTGCGCGAACCCACCGTCTACCTCCACCCCGACGATGCGGAGAACGAGGGGATCAGCGAGGGCGAGAGCATCCGTCTTTGGAACCGGCGCGGAGAGGTGGAGCTAGTTGCGCGCCTTACCGAACGTGTGCAGCCCGGTCTCGTCGTCAGCTACATGGTGCGCTGGGGCGCGAACGCCAACGCTACAACACCCGACTCGCCCGCGGACATGGGCGGCAACTCCACCTTCCACAGCAATTACGTCAGCCTGGCCTCTGCCGGTTGAAAATCCGGGTGCCGACAGGTACCCCCAGCGGCGGCACGAACTTGGGCCGGCAGCAGGAACTTGGGCCGGCGGCACGAACTTGGGCCGGCGGCGGCAATGATGCGGGATGCGAGGCAGGCGCCCGGGAGAGGCGACGAACGAGGTGTCCGTCACGCCCTCCTGGGGCTGCGAGATCGGTGGTAGAGGGCGCGCACGCTAAGCGGTGTGCATCGACTCAATTTTCCAAGACACCGCCCCGCGCCAGGGGATGTAGGTTGCCCGACCCTGCCTG
>PVBE011187513.1_pt1 | contig 21313 bp, 17 predicted proteins | sample 1631181 | NCBI WGS metagenome assembly PVBE01 (sample SAMN08397723, study PRJNA350692) | Marine metagenome, whole genome shotgun sequencing project. | isolation source: water | place: Pacific Ocean | collected 2012-04 | reverse complement strand
CGAAATGAAATTCTGGTTGTAGTAGTCACCAACCATTGGCTGCGTGAATACGTCTTTAGCCATCATCTTGCATGGCCCGCACCAAGAGGCAAATCCATCAACGAAAATCATTTTGTTTTCCTTCTGGGCTTTGGCCTTCACAGCTTCCCAGTTTGCATCTTCGAAATTGATACCCTGGGCAAACAACATTGCAGGTATCAACGCCAAAGCGATAAGAGCAGTTTTTTTCATGTCAATTGAGTTTTGATTTTGAATTGGAGTAAATCCGAGGAGAGCCTAAAGTTAAACTTTCTGGGCCTTTCCGGTTGAAGTTGACCTGATTTCAAGCCAGAATTAACAGGTTTTAGGCGATTATAAATATTTTGTATTTTATTACTTCGTGAAACTTTTGGCAAAATACGTTTAAAGAATTTTCCCCTGGGCAATTCTCTCAATCCACTTAACACCAACGATTAACAGCGAATTACCCTTCCGGCATCTTAAGTCCATTTTTTAGATTTTTCCCAACAAAACACTGCTTACAAAGCTAACATCTTGTTCTCGTTTAGGGTATCGCAACCCCTCAACTTTGCTTTCGAATCGCATCCGGAAAAGCGAATTTTTTTAACCGGCTGTCAACCAAAACAAACTAAAAAACAGCCATTAAATTTTAGGAGGACAATAAAATGAAACATTCAAATTCAACAAACAGCACGACCAATCAAAACACAGTTTTAAGATTTTGGTCACAAATTCTGGACTACACTCCGGAAACAAAAACATTATCAAGAATTGCTATTGTGCTTTTCATTTTCGCTGCACTTCAGGCAGTAAGTATCAGCAGTTATGGAGACGCAAAGCAATTCAAGTTTACCAACAATACTGGTCAAAAGGCAGATGATCTTCATATCGAGTTCAAAAGAGCAGTAACCTTTCATCCAAACCCGGATGATCCGGGAACGCCCATACAGGATCCAACCGGCACGTTTAAAAATGCCAATGGTTCTGGAAGTTCCACAGTGGATTTGGCAGAAGGAGTCACAGGAACGGGAGTAGCAGCAGGGGCAAATGTTGTAATTACAGTGGATGGCGGTTCAGGCAACGAGCCAGAAGTAAAAAGTGCACGGTGGACTAAAAGCAACACGCTATCTCCCGGACGAGGCGATTACCTGGGCTTGCCCTTGCACTTCGACCAGGCCGAAAATAGCTGGGTTTTCAATCCTGCTACTGGAAATGGTCAGTACATGGTGGTGATCGACCTGATTCCTTATTTCTTCTACACCGTTGCAGGAGCTGATGGAATCATGACTGCCATGATGTTTGCAGCCTTCATCGATTCGCTGCCATATGGTGACGTTTTGTTTCTGGAAGGAAATTCAGTAGTCTATACCGGAAACTCAATTGGAATTCAACCCAACATCGAATTCATTGTAATCCAGGAAGACCTCACACAACCTGTGATGCATCAGATTATCCCACAACCAACGCCTATACTAAACTTATGGTCAGAAAGAGTTACACCAAACAGCGCACGTCTGAGATTTGATGCTGATCCATTGGCTTCACATTACGTGATTCGCGGAAGAATGTCAACAAGCTCAAGCTTTGCCATGTTGACTATTCCTGGTAGCAACCCTGGTTTCAAGGATGTTTACGGTTTGGCAAATAACACCACCTACATCTGGGAAATAGAAACTTTCTACACACCAACAGGTTTGGATGGTTTAACTATGGAACCATTGGGTTCGGGTTATTCACATGAAGATACCTTCACTACGGGATGTAAGACTCCTGCCGGTTTAACGGCCCAATATCTCGGTGGAGGTGACCTTCAAGTGAACTGGGAACCAACCCCGGGAGCTGCAGGATATGAATTGCACGGAAGCGTGATTGGAAATCCAGGTGGTGCAACCATCCAGTTTTCTGGAAATGGAAACACGAACCGAACCTTCCACAACATTCTGCCCAATGCCTACGAACTAAGTGTTCGCTCAGTTTGTATGCAAGGTGTATTGTTGAGCCCATATTCAGATCCGGTGATTGTAACTGTCGGAGGAACCGGTGGCGCACGTCTTGGAAGTGAGGATCCAACTTCGAAAGATGATGCCATTATGATGGACATGAATGTATTCCCGAACCCAGCATCAGCTGGCGCCAACGTTGCAGTTCAAAGTTCAAGAGGCGAGAAGATTTCAGCTTCATTGATCGACATGAGCGGAAGGTTAGTTTGGGCTGAAGATTTTATAGCAGAGAACACTACTACCAATATTTCGATACCTACTAGCCAATTCGAAAACGGCATCTACCAGGTATTGATCAGTGCGAACAATAAGTTCGAAAGAAAGGATTTAGTGATAGCAAGATAAATGCGAGGGTTAGTAGCAGCGGCCGGGCCTTCGGGTTCGGCCGTTTTTATTTTACCCGTTTGAAGGCATAATGATCCGAAACCTCCTGTCCCTTGTTAACTCCGGCCACATCCACCTCCAGCGAATCTTTTCCCGTTTTTGTGTAAGTGATAGATTGCGGAAAATCGTGCTCAAGGTTTTCAAATCGCCATACGTTTTCGGCACCAGGTTTCAAGGAGAAAAGGATGGGCTGTTGCTTCCCAACTGTGGCAATATAAACCACATGACCGTGTACGGTTTGAATTCGAAGTTTCTCCTGGAACACAGTATCACCATCTGCCGTTACGATTCCCACTCCTTCGAAAACATGCCGGTTGATTTTCTTCCAACTTTCTGTGAAAACCGCACCTTCAGAACTTCTCTCTCAGGTTCCGAGGACCCATTCCAATTGATCGAGTTGCGATTCAGGCTCTATCAAGACAGAGGGATTGTTGCATGATAAAATCGAAAACAGCAACATTGAAGCTATAACGAAAAGTAATTTGAATGGCATGGCATGTTGAAGTTTGAAAAGCAATTTACCACAAACCTCTTGGCCATTCATCCCGAACAAAATCCTTACAGAACGTTTCGAGTTGATCGCGAACTCTTCGGTAAACGGGTAGCTTTTCTTCATCTGTTCCAGTCGCATCGGCAGGATCTTCGAAGTTTTGATGAATGCGTATCCCTTTGCCAGGCAGGTAGGGACAATTTTCTTTGGCATGATCGCAAACTGAAATGATGTAATCGAATTCCATTTCTGCATACTCATTCACATTGTTGCTGGTGTGAGTTGAAAGGTCTATTCCCACTTCCCACATCACTTTTTTAGCATAGGGGTTAACACCGTGTGTAACAACCCCGGCACTGAAAATTTCGGCTTTTTTTCCAGCCATTTTATTTAACCAACCATGAGCCATTTGGCTTCGGCAACTGTTGCCGGTGCAGAGTATCAGTACTTGCTTTTTCATTTAAAAAATTGAACGTTTATGTAAACGGGGCAATATTACTAAAGCATTAATTATTTGATTTGACAACGTAAAATGAAATCATTGGTGACTGGTTAAAATGGAACGCTGATGACGCTGATGATTATGATTTTTTATGATTAATCGCATTCATGTGAATCATAACCTCAAGCGTCATCTGAGTGCTATCCAAAAGTTCTCCTTAAACAGGTTTGCTTCCTGTAACAGTGATACTCCAAACCGCAACATTCTCTGCCTTGAGTTGAGCAAATTCTTCTTTAGAAAGATATTTTTCCACCAACTCATCCGGAACATCAAACATGGTTTTCTTTTGAACTTCCACATGCTCAAAACCTGCTGCCTGAACCATTTGCAAGTATTCGTTTTGATCAATTGCTCCGGCCACACAACCAATGTACAGATCGGCCAATTCCTGTAGTTTTTCTGGCAGTATTCCTTCAACCACAATATCGGAAATGCTGAAATGCCCTCCAGGTTTTGTGATCCTGTAGATTTCAGCAAACGCTTTTTCCTTATCGGGCACCAGATTCAAAACACAGTTGCTCAGAATAACATCCGCAGTATTTTCTGCAATAGGCATGTTTTCAATTTCACCCAACCTGAACTCCACATTGTTGTAATTCAGTTTCGATGCATTCTCGCGCGCCTTGGCAATCATGGGAGGCGTCATGTCCACCCCGATCACTTTTCCTTCCGCTCCAACTGCATTTCGGGCAACGAAACAATCGTTTCCGGCTCCGCTGCCGAGATCAACCACTGTCTGGCCTGTTTGAATTTTAGCAAATTGGGTTGGCGTTCCGCAGCCCAAACCCAGGTCTGCTTCTTCAGCATAACCTTCAATAGATTTGTAATCTTCGGTAACGAGGTTAAAGATTTCATCGCCCCCAGATTCATCGCCACAGCAACTTGTGCTGCAACAACCCGATGCTTTCGATTCGGTGGCAATTTCGCCATACTTCTCTCTTACCATTTCCTTAATTTCTTTTTGATTTTTCATCGTTTTGATTTTTTTGTTAACAACATGATTTACCCGATTCCTCGGTTTTTTTGAAAAAGTTGAAAAACAGGTTGGCGCATTTCTGTAAGCAGTTCCAATCGAGGCAGTAGCACACTCTTGGGCCATCCACATCACCCTTTACCACACCTGCAGATCGCAACTCTTTAAGGTGCTGCGACACGGTGGATTGTGACAGTGGCAGCTCTTCAACAATGTCGTTGCAAATACATGCATTCTTGTTGGCCAACAACTTAACAATGCTGATTCGTGCCGGATGGGCGAGTGCCTTGGCGATTTTTGAAAGTTCGATGTCTTCCTGACTAAACTGATCTGCTTTGGAAAAAGCCATGTTTTTCAATTTTATATCGCAAATATACGATTAAATGAATCGCAGACAAGTTTCTTAACAATTTTTATGCAATTCTGAAAGTGGTTTTAAGACTCTACCCGCTCCGATTTGGAATTCATCACCTCGGTTTGTTTCCGGATAGACTCCTGATGAATCTGTTGGAAGATTTGCAGGATAAAGTCGGGCATCAATTCGATCTGCTCGGCCCAATCAATCCTTGTAGTGATGATATCATTCCAACGTTCAGGTTGAAGAATGGTGATGTTATTGTCGAATTTATACGCGCCAATCTTCTCCACCAGGTCCATTCTTTCTTTGAAGAGTTTCAACAACCTGTTGTCTTTTTTGTCGATCTGGTCGCGCAATTCTTCCAGTGTGAGGTTAAACAATTCGTTGTCGGTACTGGTTTGCCGCAGAATCAAATCGTTGAGCAATTCAGCAAGAGCCGAAGGGGTGATTTGCTGATGTTTGTCGCTTAAAGCCTTATCAGGCTCGTGATGTGTTTCAATCATCAAGCCGTCAAAATTGAGATCCATGGCTTTTTGGGCAACTGCCTGAAGGCCACTTCTATTGCCACAAATATGGCTGGGGTCGCACAATAACGGAGAATCAGGAAGCAATCGGTTCAGTTCTATCGGAATTTCCCACATTGGTTCGTTCCTGTAACGTGTCTTTTCAAATCCGGGAAACCCGCGATGAATCGCCACAATCTGCTCAATTCCGGCAGCGTGAATCCTTTCAATGGCACCCATCCACAAATTCACATCGGGATTTACCGGGTTTTTTATCATTACCGGAATTTGCGTACCTCGTAGTGCATCAGCAATTTCCTGCACAGTAAATGGATTGACCGTGGATCTGGCTCCGATCCATAAAACATCAATTTCGTGTTTCAAACAGGCTTCAACATGTTCGGCATTGGCCACCTCACAAGTCACCCTGAACCCAACCTCCTGGCGAACGGTTTGCAACCATTTTAAAGCATCAACTCCCATTCCTTCGAAAGTACCGGGCCGCGTCCGTGGTTTCCAGATGCCTGCACGGAATAAACTGACTTTCTCTTTTGGAAGCTCTGAAGCAATAGTGAGAAGCTGTTCTTCACTTTCGGCACTACAAGGGCCGGTTACCAGGAATGGTTTGTGGTGGTCAGGAAAAAACGAAGAAATATCGGACAGATGCATGCACAGGATTGTACACGCGAAATTAGTGAGGAAATTGAAGAAGAGTTATGGGCTATATTTATTTCCTCGAAAACACCACAAACCATTGCTCCATGCCATGCAGATTTGTGTATCTCATTTCAGGGTGACGATGAAACTTTGGTTGCTCAAACCAATCAGCGTTCTTAGCCATAAATTCATCCTCCAGATCTTCCAGGATGGCTACGTTCTGAATCAGAGATTTGTCCTCAACAACACTAATGTCAATTTCGCCCCAGGACTTTTGAAACGCGGAGGTTAAGCCTTTGTCCACCGCAATAACCCTCCCTTCAATCTGGCCCATCGACAATTGCTGGTAAATCGTAGCTTCATTGAGGTTATGTTGTTCAAGATAAATCATGATTGCTCCGCCTTCTTCATATTGAACGGCCGGATCCATTACAAAAAGATTAACTGTTCCAGGCTTTGAATTACTAATTACAGTTTCGAACATCGTTTCTATTGCATGTCCCTTTTCCGTAAATCCAATTGCTCTTGCATAAGATATCCCGGTTTGCCATAAAACAGCAAACCCAACAACTACATACGATACCAACTGCCATCGCAGAGTTGTTCCCCCTGATTCACGTAGAAACTTCAGCAGATAAATAGCAACGAGCGAGAATCCAAAAATGGCGGGTATCCAATAACGTTCGCCTAAACCCGATTTCTGATAAAGCACAAACTGCGGAAGCACGATAGCAACAAACAAAACCACCAGCGCAATTGCATGTTCCCAATGTTTTCGCCAAAGGGTCTTGATTCCATCCATGAAACTGCCAGTTTCCACACACGTTTTTATTATCAACAATATAAATGCCGCTGCTGAAATCCAAGTGACCGGATGGTTTCTGATGAGGTACTGTCCATCGCGAAGTAATTTCACTACATCGAAACTATTGTCGACTCCGGCATAACCCATGGTGTTGGAACCAATGAGAACAACCACAAACAGTAATTCAACAATCATGATCAGCCCCATGAATACAGCAAACCAAATATTGCCGAACACGGCCTTGAAAAAGGATTGTCCTTCTTTCTGTGATTTCAGGAAAATATAAAGCAAAACGAATCCTGGTATAAAAAGGATGAAACTTTCCTTGGTTAGCGTGGCGATCACCAGGGCGACTACGGAAAGCGACTTGTTAACCAGGTTGCGCTTTTCGCCAAAGACGCTTTTGGCCATCCATAACAACGCAAGCGACAAAAAGAAAACCCCAGGAGTTTCAGCCGGGGCAAGTCGCCACCAAATGGCAGCTTGCACGCCTAAAAGAGCTATGAACGGAAACAGGAATGACTCGAAATAGGAAAAACCAATCGCCTGGCAAAACCTGAACAAAAACCAACAAGTAAGAATTAGCAAACCAATATTGTACAATCCCCATGCAACCAGGTTGTCGCCAAGTACCCAGATTTTCACGGCACGTTGAAACTGATAATACCATCGCAAACGAATACTGACAATTTGCATGGTAAACTTTTTAGCGACCGGCCAAAAATCACTTTTCTCATACTCTTTATCAACCCGAAGTATCTCATGATCGTCCTGAAAATGATACCCCGAAGTAACGGTTCCGGTAGAAAAAAAGAATGTGCCCCAAATCAAGGCAAAAAACAGGAAAGCTAAAAAACTTGAATATCGATCAGTGAACATGGAGTTCAATAAGTCAATTCTGAAGAAAGATAAACCCTGACCAGAAAATCAGGAAGGGTTGCGAATTGGTCTCTTTGCGATAATAACAACATTCCAACACATCCAGCCTAAAAACGGGAAAATCGTCAGCACCAAATCGTCAAGCTTTTTCATTGGTTTGTAGATCCAGGCCCAACTCTCACCTTCGTCCAGAATCTTCTTCCAATATCTTTCCTTATTTGGGTTTCGAAATTGTAGTGCAAACATCATCATGAAAATGACAAGCGTAAACAGCCAGGTAAACTTCACGTCCACTTCCTCAAAGTGTTCTTTAAACAACTGCACGTCTTTTCTTTTGAAGGGATGTTCATCAACTGTTCTCACATCCATAGCCATGCTTCTGTAGATATTGATAATGGGGTTATAAGCCACAGGATCCTGGCTGACGAAAACACCATCATCCTTAAGGCATGCTTTCATTTGTGGCAAAGTTTCAGGAATATCTACATGGTGTAACAGGTTGCCTGTATAAAGTATATCGAATTGTTTGCCACCTGGGGTCTTCAGATTTTCTGCTTCAGATTTAAACGTGTCAATGCTAACCTCGTATTTATCGGCAAGTTTCTGAGCACCAACAAGCATTTCTCCAGAAATATCTGTGGCAGTAACAGTGGCTCCTTTTAAAGCCCAATAGATACTTGCTTCTCCAAGCCCACATCCCACATCCAGCAGCTCCTTGCCTTGAAGGTTACCAAGCTGCCCGACCATATACTTCATTTCGGGGTTGGTAATTGTTTCATTTATCTGCATTACGTCAATGCTATCAAAGTCTGTTGACTCTGCCCATTGGTCGTGAAATACTTCCTCGTCCTTATACCTTTCTTCTGCGGTTTTCATTATTTCAATTTCGGTTTTACAAGTCATTCTCTCGGGCTATCGACATGATTAGCCCAAGACACTATTATCTAAAACACCTTACCATCACTTTAAGTAAAATCGGATCTCAATCTTTTTTTCGGTTATGTTCATACGATCTATATGGAGATAATAGACTGGCAAAGTTATGTACTTCGGGTTCTTTAGTCTAACGAAGAAATACCTAAACCCACATACATCTTAAGTTATGAGTTAACAATCGGACCCAAAACAGAAATTAAAAGTAAGCGATTTTCCGATTGTGGTGATGTAAGCAATCTTCTTTAAAGGCCAAAACCCAAACAGTAACAACCAACAAATTAAGATCATTGTTTAACAGATAGACTCATGGAAAAGGTGAGGCTTTACAAGTTTGTTTTGTCAATGATGTACAACGGCCTATCAAGAATGTTTCGATTGATTCGGCTTATGTACTCCCCGATTACGCCAATGGAAAGCAGCTGAACACCGCCAATAAACATAAAACTTATGATCAGTGATGTCCAACCTGTTATTGCGATATCCAAAACGAACCGCACATACATGGAATAAACTATAACCAGAAAAGAAAAAAACGAAATCCCGAAACCTAACTGAGTTACCAGCTGCAGCGGCTTGTCAGAAAAACTGGTTATTCCGTCCATTGCAAATCGAAGCATCTGACCGACCGAATATCCGGTTTTCCCATATTTCCTTTTGTCGCGATTAAACAACACTTCTGTTTGCCTGAAACCCAACCAAGCTATCTGGCCCCTTAGAAACTTGTTTTGCTCAGACATTTGCTTGAGATAGTGAACAACCTTACGATCAATCAAACGAAAATCGCCTGTGTCTATCGGGATATCTACTGAAGTAACATTCTTGAGAACACGATAAAAAACCTTGGCCGTAACCTTTTTGAATATTGTCTCCCCTTCGCGGCTAGCCCTTCTCGCATAAACAACTTCGTAACCTTCCTTATGCTTTTCGTACATATCCAGAATCAACTCTGGTGGATCCTGCAGGTCGCCATCAATAATAACAACCGCATCTCCGTGGCAAGCATCAAGCCCAGCCGTAACTGCAATCTGATGCCCAAAGTTTCGGCTAAAGTTTATATAGAAAACTCGATCATCTGCTTCAGTTAGCTTCAACAATTCCAACAATGAGTTGTCTCGACTTCCGTCATTTACAAAAATTAACTCATACTTGTCTGAAATCTGAGAAACTGACTTTTGCAGCCGACTGTATAGTTCAGGAATAATCTGTTCCTCGTTAAAAATGGGAACGACAACTGAAAGATCGACTTGTCTTTTACCGCTACTTTCCATTAACTTCTATGTGTTTTCACGACATTTTTTTCTACAAAGGGGGCACTGATCGCCAAACATCAACAAATATAAAAATTGAAGGTGGATTAGCGTTTTCAGAAACTGCTGAACAAAGGCGTCTGCTAACCAATCTGATATTTGAAAACAGAGAACAATTAACTTTGTGCTTTCCTATACAACTTGCCACCAATAATCGTGATTTCCACTTCCGCAACAATAGAATTTAATAACACTGAAACGGCCTTTCGTCACTTGAGTGATGAAAGGCTAAAAGAAGCCAACCGGCTTTTTAAATTGCTTGGAAACCGGTTATTGGCCGAAGTGGGTGCCAAGGCTTCATCCGTCATGTTGGAGATGGGCCTGCCCATTGAAGGCATTGTAAAGGCCGTCATTTACGACCAGTTTTGTGGAGGTGAAACTTTGGAAAAATGTATTCCGAAAATCGAAATGCTGGCCGAGGGTGGAGTAAAAACCTTACTCGATTTTGGTGTTGAAGGAAAAGCTGTGGAGAGCGAATACGATCGTGCCCTGAACGAGAAGATTAAAATGATTGAGTTTGCGAGTGATCGCAATGATGTAGTAAACATCAGTTGCAAACCCACGGGGTTAGCTGCTTTCGATCTTTTCAAACGGATTCAATCGGGTTCAGAACTTTCGAATTATCGGCAAGAGCAACTGAAGAAAGTTAGAAACCGGTTTTACCAACTCTGCAAAACCGCCTATGATCACAACATTAGAGTTTACATTGATGCCGAAGAAAGCTGGATTCAAGACCCGATTGATGAAATCGCCAATGAAATGATGGCCGAGTTCAATAAAAAATCTGCTGTTGTATCAAACACTTTTCAACTTTATCGGAATGATCGGCTGGAATACCTGAAAAATTCTTTCGACCATGCACAGGCCAATCACTATATTCTGGGGGCAAAACTTGTGCGGGGAGCTTATGTGGAAAAGGAACGAAAGCGTGCAAGAAAGAAGCATTATCCCAGCCCCATTCATGAAAACAAACAAGCGGTTGATCAGGACTATAATGCCGCAATTCGTTTTTGCGTGGACAGGGCAGAACAGTTGTACACATGCAACGCTACCCACAATGAAGAAAGTTGCCTGCTTTTTGCTCAACTGATTTCTGAAAAACAAATTCCAAACAACCATCCTAACCTCTGGACCGGCCAGCTTTATGGCATGGGCGAGCACATCAGTTTCAATTTGGCCAAAGCTGGGTTCAATGTTTTCAAACAGATTCCTTATGGACCAGTGCGTGAGGTCATTCCCTATCTCACCAGAAGAGCTGAGGAGAATAAATCTGTTGGCGGACAAATGGGCCGGGAGTTAAAGTTAATCCAGGCAGAAATGAGGCGAAGGGGTTTGTAAGAGATTTCAGTTTCCGCGTGCAAGAGATCTCCTAATCGCTGACAGGTACTGTTGCCCGCCCGGATTGTTTTTCCATCATCAGATTAAAATCCATCACCTAAACTTGGTCTTTTTATCGCGATAGAAAACAATCGATTGTACAGAAATCAAACTCGAGAATCCGCGTGCCTAACACTATTCGTCCTTACCCCCAACCTCACAAGAGCAGGCAGCAAGGTTAGGTCAATGATTGTTGCCATTAGAAGTGTAAGGCTGATTAGAAAACCTACCCGAAACGTGGTAATGTAATCAGACACCATAAGCAAACCAAAACCGAAAAACAAGATCACCGAGGTGATTACGATTGCTTTTCCGGTTTCCGTAATTGCAAGGTGTAGAGCCTCCTCTACTTTTCGGCCTTTCGATCTTTCAATTTTGAATTTGGTTAAAAAGTGAATGGTGTCATCCACTGCAATTCCAAATGCAATGACGAAAATGATGGAGGAGGGAGCATCGAGAACCATGCCGGTGAAGCCCATGATTCCTGCAGCAAACACAAGCGGTAAAATGTTGGGGAGCAGGGCGATCAATCCCATTTTGAAACTTTGGAATAGCACGGCCATCAATCCACTAATCAGTAAGAATGCAATGGCCAGCCCACTAAAAAGGCTTTTTACCAAATAATTGTTGGCGCTATCAAAAAGGTATGCTGTGCCCGTAATTCGGCACTTTAAAAGTTCCTGATCAATTTCAACATTCACAAAATCCATAATTACCTGGTGGATGGAATCAGCATATTGCGTTCCTTCATCGCTCATTCGTGCTGACAGTTTCCCAATAGAACCATCACGACTGATCAAAGTGTTAATGTCATTTTCAGGAAGTTCTGCCAGCAAGTTTTTCTCCTTCTCGAGCACCCGGTTTTCAGATGGCAGTTTATAGAACCTTTGCAAACCATCGTTGTGCGCCTTATGCAGAGATTTGTACAACATAGTGGGCGAAAACAAGCCATTTACCGGCAAATTCAACCTGATGTATTTTTCCAGCCTTGCCGTTTCCTGAAGCACATCAAGGTCGTCCATTCGTTTTCCATTTTGTGGCAAAAGAGCAATTTCCAAAGGACGAAAACCACCGAATTTGTCTTCAAAAAATTCGAAATCGATCCAGATTTTTTCATTTCGGGGAACGTCATTCTTCACGCTCGCACTCAAGGACAACCGGCTTATTCCAATTCCACTTAGCACCACCAACATTGCATATCCAGCGAGCACCGTTTTACTCTTTTGTTTCACAATGCTGTAAACCGGTTGAAACCAACTCAAAGAAGATTGCTTTTTTTTCTGCCCCAGAATAAGCCACTCCTTTTTGCACAACAATAGCAAGGAAGAAGTGAATAGAATTACCGTGAAATAGGCCACAAAAACTCCTGCAGCAGCCAACCAGCCAAAGTCGCGAATAGGTGCCATTTTCGAGGTGATTAAGGCAAGAAAACCGATGGAGGTGGTCAACGAAGTAAGGAGCGTGGCCAGGCCAATTTCCCGAATAGTAATTTTCAGGGCTTCACTTTCGTTTTTCCCCCGGTTTAGTTCTTCCAGGTATTTGGAAAGAATATGAATGACATCTGACATGCCAACAATGAGCATCAAGATCGGGAAAAGTGAACTCATAAAATCGAGCCGTACGCGTGAGAAACCCAAGATTCCAAAAAACAAGACTGTTGCAACAAAAACCGACAAAAGGGAAATGATAAGAATGGCTGGTTTTCGGAAAATGAGCAATACCACCAACCCCACTAACAAGGCCGACAACACTGTGAAAACTCTAATCTCCAACGCCTGTTTTCGAACAAACGAAACCTGGATAACTGACTTGCCAGCGGTGTGATATTCTGGAAAGCCAAAACGCTGAATGGTACTTTCCAGTGAATCGATCATTTCCTCCGTCAGCTGCTGGTTGATACCGTGTGTGAATTTGAAAACGATGTTGAGTGTGGAGGTGTCAAGGGAAATCAACTTCCCGGCAATTCGCTCATCAGACATGATACGTTTGATAAAAACCGGATAATCTTCCGGCCTTTTAATTTTCACCTCTTCACTTTTCACCAACCCAAAAGGAGTTTTGGTGATATTGAAAAAGTTAGTCAGCGAAGCAACAGATTCGGCATGAGGCACACTGTATAAAGTGTGCGTTAAGGAGTCGGCTTTTTCGAGGAATCGCTTTTCGAAAACATCAGCCTCGTTGGGCAGGGCAATGAAGACGATGTTATCGTCTGGGGCCAATTCTTCGCGGAAATTATGGTAGAATTCAAGATCAGGATCGTCTTCGGCAAAAATTCTTTCGAAATCGTAAACGATGTTCAAATCGGTGGCAAAAAAGGCGGCTCCAATGGTTCCAACAAAAAAAGTAACAATTATTAATGCCCTATGCCTGAAGATCTTCACGGCACAAAAGTAGGTTTAAGACTTGCAGCGCAAATACCACGATGATGTCCAAAATTTCCACTCCTTTTCCACAACGGTTTAACCTAAACCAGTGAAAACCTAACTTTGTTTTATGCAACCCTATCTGCACCTGCTACAAAAAATAATCACAGAAGGCAATGAAAAATCCGACCGCACAGGTACGGGAACAAAAAGCCTTTTCGGTCACCAGATGCGTTTCGATCTGGCAGATGGATTTCCGATGGTTACGACAAAAAAATTGCATTTGCGCTCCATCATCATTGAACTGCTGTGGTTTTTAAACGGAGACACTAACATCAAATTCCTGAACGACAACAACGTCAGAATCTGGAACGAATGGGCTGATGAAAATGGTGATCTCGGACCTGTTTATGGTCATCAATGGCGTTCATGGCCAACCCCGGATGGGCGCACTATAGATCAGATTTCCAACCTCATCCACAACATCAAAAACAATCCTGATTCGCGAAGATTGATAGTAAGCGCCTGGAACGTGGCCGATGTTGACCAAATGGCTTTACCTCCCTGCCATTGTTTGTTTCAATTCTATGTGGCAGATGGAAAACTATCATGCCAACTCTACCAGCGCAGTGCTGATACTTTCCTGGGTGTGCCATTCAACATTGCATCCTATGCTTTGCTGACCATGATGATTGCCCAGGTTTGTGATCTTGAGCCAGGAGAATTTGTCCATACATTTGGAGATGTTCATTTGTATTCCAACCACTTGGAACAAGCTCATCTTCAATTGACAAGGGAGCCTAAAAAACTACCTACCATTCGGATCAATCCTGAGGTGAACGATATTTTTTCGTTCAAGTATGAAGATTTCGAATTGCTGGAATATGACCCACATCCGCACATTAAAGGAGTGGTTGCGGTATGATCACTTCGATGATTGCAGCGATGGCTAAAAACAGGGTGATCGGCCTCGATGGCATAATGCCCTGGCACCTGCCCAACGACCTTAAATATTTCAAGGCAACAACTTTGGGTCACCACATTATTATGGGCAGGGTTACTTTTGAATCATTTGCCAAAAAGCGACCATTGCCGGGCAGGCCGAACATTGTCTTATCCCGAAATCCGGATTATGAGGAAGACGGGGTGATTGCAAAAACAAGCCTTCAGGAAGCCTTGGAGTTTTGTTCTGAACAAGGCGAAACAGAAGCTTTTATCATCGGGGGAAGTCAGATTTATACAGAAGGGTTGAAAGTGGCAGATCGAATATACCTGACAGAAATTGAGGCTGAATTTGAAGGAGATACTTTCTTCCCCGAATTTGGAACAGTGTGGAAAGAGGTAACTCGCCATCATTGCGAACCGGATGAACGCAATTCATATCTGCACGATTTTGTTGTGTACGAGCGTACCTTTGACTAACCTCACCATTTTCAGAAACCCGCTCGAAAGCCGCATTTGCCCAACTGTTATCCTTTGAAATCGTAACCAACCTATTCCCTATCTTTGCCCGCTAAATTTTTGAGCGATGAAAACCCAATTCCTCCGATCAAACCCTTTAATACTGGTAGTTATCGTTTTGTTTTTTCTGGCCTCTTGCCAAAAAGGAAAACTTAACCGCGAAACCATCACCACTGCCGACAATGCTTCAGCAGAAATGTTTTGGTATGATGTGTTTATGGAAATTGACGAGCAAGTGAAATTGCATGGATCGCTTCAGAAAACGTCTGCAGACTCCAACAATGTTTGTGCTGCAACTACCATCACATCTACCGCAGGCGCTTTTCCAAAATTCCTCACAATTGACTATGGGACAGATAACTGCAGCGACTTTTATGATGTACTGAGAAGGGGCACGATTGAGGCACAATTTACCGATCAGTATTTCAGAAACGGCTCCCAGGTTTTGGTAACATTGAATGGCTATCATCGGAATAACAATACAGCTACCAACGGCCTCACCATCACCAATATGGGTAAAAACTCTGCCGGAAATGGCGTTTGGAGATTACAAGTAACGGACGGGATCATCACAACTGTGGACGGGTATGAAATTCAGTGGCAAGGCATCGTGGAATTTGAATGGACAAATGGCACAACAGATACTTTACACGTTTGGAATGATGAATATGCCGTAACCGGTGAGTATTCAGGTGTGAATCGTGATAGCCGCTTCTTTGATGTGAACATCACCGATCCCATGGATTTCAAGAAAGGTTGTCCGATCTATCGATCAGGAGAATTAACTATCACGCCTGATAACCTGAAAGAAAGAACAGTTGATTACGGAGATGGAACATGTGACAACAAGGTGACCGTGCACGTTAAGAATCGCGACAACGAGATTTCAGTCAAATAAATCTCTTCCCGGACATTCTTTGAAGGGGAACAACAATCAATAAGATTTAGCGAAAACTACCCGGCATTTCGAAGGTTTGCCTGAGATCATATCAATGCCTTCGTCACAGTCGTCATCCAGGGGAATTGTGCGAATTGTCGCTTTTGTGTCATTCTTGATCTTTTCTTCAGTTTCTGCGGTCCCGTCCCAATGTGCCGAAACGAAGCCGCCTTTGCCATTGATAATGGATTTAAAATCCTCGTAGTTTTCAACTTCATGGCTGTTTTCCTCCCTGAACTTCAGAGCCTTATTAAAAATGCTGCTTTGAATCTCTTCCAATAACGATTCAATTCCTGCAGCCAATCCGTCCATTGGAAGTGTGAACTTCTCACGAGTGTCTCGTCTTGCGATTTCAACCTGGTTGTTTTCCAAATCTCTTGGCCCAATGGCAATTCTCACTGGTACACCTTGTAATTCATATTGAGCAAACTTCCAGCCTGGCTTGTATTTATCGTCATCATCAAACTTGACGGAAATTCCTGCATTCTTAAGGGCTTCAACAACACCATTCGCTTTTTCAGAAATGGCCGCAAGTTGTTCATCCTGTCTATAGATTGGAATTATCACAACTTGGAGAGGAGCGAGCTTTGGAGGTAAAATCAATCCTTCATCATCGGAATGAGCCATGAGCAACGCACCAACCAGTCTTGTTGATACTCCCCAGGAGGTGGCCCAAACATGGTCGAGTGTTCCTTCCTTATTGGAATATTTAACATCGAATGCCTTGGCGAAATTCTGGCCGAGAAAATGTGAGGTGCCCGCCTGCAATGCTTTTCCATCTTGCATTAAAGCTTCTATACAGTAAGTTTCAACGGCCCCGGCAAATCGTTCACTTGCTGACTTTATCCCTTGCAAAACAGGCATAGCCATATATTCCTCTGCAAACTTTGCATATACTTTCAGGATCAATTCAGCTTCTTCGATGGCCTCTTTCTCAGTTTCGTGGGCTGTGTGCCCTTCTTGCCATAGAAATTCAGTTGTTCTTAAAAATAAGCGCGTCCTCATCTCCCAACGTACAACGTTTGCCCACTGGTTAATTTTCAGCGGAAGATCGCGGTACGACTGAATCCAATTCTTGTACGAGTTCCAAATTATCGTTTCAGAAGTTGGTCGAACTATGAGTTCTTCCTCGAGCTTTGCATCTGGGTCAACAATCACTCCTTTTCCATCAGGAGAATTTTTTAGACGATAGTGCGTTACTACTGCACACTCTTTTGCAAAACCTTCCACATGATCAGCTTCCCTGCTCAAAAAGCTCTTGGGAATAAAAAGTGGGAAGTAGGCGTTACTATGTCCAGTTTCCTTGAACATATTGTCCAGTATTTCCTTCATTTTCTCCCAAATGGAAAAACCGTAAGGTTTGATAACCATACAACCTCTAACGGCCGAATAATCGGCCAAACCACCCCTGACAACCAAGTCGTTGTACCATTGGCTATAGTCTTTTGAACGCGGTGTAATTACTTTACTCATCTACTTTTGGTACGTGTTTTGCTTTTGATTTAAATGAAAAGCAAAGGTAGCATTGTTAATTTCGAATATTAAACTGTTACCGTTCGCAAAAGTCTTTTAACCATAAATTCTAAAAGAAACTTGCCATGAAGATTTTAAGAAATTATTCAGCCCTTTTACTTGCAACTTTATTGACCCTGCCCTCATTCGCACAAATCGATGATGATGTGTATTACACACCCGGTGAGGACGAAGAATATTACGAGGAAGAAACCTATGAAGAGGAGGGTTATGGTGAGTACTCTGAAGAGGAATATGCTGCCGACTATTCCGAATACTACACCGATGAAAATGGTGACACCTACATCACCAACAACTATTACTATGATGACGACAACGATTACTACTACTCTTCAAGATTGAGAAGGTGGTATAACCCTTATTGGGGCTTCAACTACTACAGTTCCTGCTATGTAGATCGTTATTGGTACACATACGATCCATGGTATTGTGGAACCAGTATCTACGTTGGCTATCGTCCTTCTTATAGCTACTGGTGGAGACCAAGCTGGTACAGATCGTGGGGTTATCATGGAGGATATTACGGACATAGCTATCCTTACTATTCGTCTGTGGAACACTGCTACACACCATATTACTCAAACTATTATGGCGGACATTATGGTGGGTATAACCATGGCTACTCTCATGGCTACTCTCATGGATACAATCATGGTTACCATGATGGGTATAATGATGGTTATTATGCAGGGGGAGGATACTATGGTGGTGGTTACCACGGTCATGGTGGATATGGGTCTGGTGGATATTCCAGTGGTGGAACCTATTATGGCCCAAGGGGGAAATCCGGAGGAAGTACAGAATCTAACAATGGATATAACAGCATCGGTCATACCACAAATGCCCACCCGGCTACTTCGTATGGATCGCAACAAGGTAGTGTGAATAGTAATTTTTCCAACCAGGGATCAATCACAAACAAACCCAATGTTGGTTATGCCAACCAAAACGGAAACAGCACAAAACCAATTTCTGCTACACCAAGCACCAAACCGACCTATGCCGAGAATAACAATGGTAGAGAATTGAACGGTTCAACTGGCGCCAACACAAAGCCGATGAACTCAAACGCATCGCGCTATAGTTCCAAGCCAAGCTACGGACAAACCAGCTCAAAGCCAACAAATGCCAACAAACCTTCGGGTTCGAGTACAAAACATGTATCCGGGTATTCATCTAAACCTTCATCCGGATATTCTTCGAAACCTTCTTCAGGATACTCCTCGAAACCTTCTTCGGGATATTCCTCAAAGCCATCTGGAAAATACAGTTCCAAACCGCCAAGCACCCAGAGTAAGCCTGCCAAGCCAAATTCTGCTGGCAAGACATATTCTAACTCAAAACCTTCTGGCTATAACAGTAAACCTGCTCAGAGTTCAAAACCATCATCGGGTCACTCGAAGCCGAGCAGCAAACCTTCGTACTCGAACAAGCCTTCGAATTCAAACAAACCTTCTTACTCAAAACCAAGTGGGCCCAATAGGAATTCTGCGCCAAGCCGTTCGAATTACAACACAAAACCGAAGGCTCAGCCGAAAACATACAATAGTTCCAAAAAGCCATCGTACGCTACAGGTAGCAAACCATCAGGTTCGTACAACAGAAGTTCAACGAATAAAAGCAGCTATTCATCTAGCAAGCCTTCTACGAAAAGTTCATCAAGTTCATACAAGCCGAGCTCTTCCAAAAAACCGACATACAACCGAAGTGCTCCATCAAAAAGCAGTTCCAGTTACAAAAACACCCAAAGTACCAACCGGTCTTCCAGCAAGCCAAGCTACAATCGGTCAAGCGGTTCAAAAAGTGGCTATTCTTCACCCTCAAGATCTGGTTACAGCAAACCATCTTCTGGAAAGAGCAACTACAACCGTGCCCCGAGTTCAGCCAAGCGCAGCGGTTCCGGAAGGTAGATTATCAGTTTTCTTCACTAAAACTTATTGCAATTCATGAAACAGGTTTTCATTTACATGTTGCTGGCCATGGGTGTGCCCGCAATCGTCAACAGTCAAACAGCCGAAGAGGCCATTCTGATTTCCAATACCTCTGCAGGGGGAACAGCACGCAGCGCAGCTGTGGGCGGAGCTTTTGGATCTCTCGGAGCGGACATTAGTTCTCTCACAATCAATCCTGCTGGTCTCGGACTTTACCGAAAGTCGGAAATTTCCATAACACCAGGAATTTCACAGGTAGATGTTCGATCCGACTTTCTTGGCAACCGCACAAACCAAATAAAATATTCCATCAATATTAACAGTGCTGGTTTGGTGTTTTCAGGATTGAGAAAAGACGAAAATGGAAAGCCCAAAACCAAAGGATGGGTTGCCACCAATCTTGCCTTCGGGATAAACAGGATAGCTAATTTCAACCAGCAATCGACTTTTGCTGGTGTGAATGCCGACAACTCAATTCTCGACCATTATGCTGAGTCGCTCAACGGTACACATGCCAACGGTTTAGATTATTCCAACGGTTTCAGCCCAATGCTGGCGTATGAAACATTTCTTTTGAACCCATCACTTTCAGACTCTTCAAGATACAGTAATGGAATCAATGGAAGCATCACCCAGGAAGGTGTTGTGACCAGTTCTGGTGGAATTGATGAAGCCACTGTTGGATTGGCTGGGAACTATAGTAACAAAGTCTATTTCGGAGGAAGCATTGGAATTCCACTTTACCATCGTCAACAGGATTTCACTTTCAGGGAAACCACCTTGGTGGATTCTACCAACGATTTGAGATCATTAGAAGTGAATGAAGAACTCGATGCCAACGGTGCGGGAATTAACGCCAAAGTTGGGTTGGTTTTCAGATTGGGTAACTGGGTTCGACTGGGTGGAGCGATTCATTCACCAACTTATTACTTCATAGAAGACAGGTACAACTCAACTGTTGATGCGGAATTCGACACCATCGCATTCTCAGCCGAATCGCCTAAAGGAAAATACAACTACAACCTTACTACGCCATGGAAGGTGGTAGGAAGCGCTAGTGTAATTCTTAAAAAATTTGGATTTCTCTCCTTCGATTATGAAATGCTGGACTATAGCAATGCATTTTACAGCTACGATTCGCCATTCCAATTGGTAGCGGCTGAAACCAACAAGGATATTCGCTCATTGGGACGAACCACAACCAACTTGCGATTCGGGGCAGAAATTGCCTGGGAAATATTGAGATTCCGGGGAGGATACAACATGTATGGTTCACCCTACAAAACAGGCCAGGTGCTTGGCATGGGTGATGGCAGTAAACGAAGTTATTCTGGAGGAATTGGCATAAGAGACAAGCACTTTTCACTCGATATTGCAGTGGTGAGAACCGAAACCAAAGAGGCTTTTGAACCATATCCACTGGAAAATGAGGAGGCATCATTTGCATCAAACAAAACAGCACAAAATCAATTGCTGGTGACGGCCGGTCTAAGATTTTAATCGGAGTTAAGTTCCAGATAAAAAAGGTGATTCGTTCAGCGAATCACCTTTTTTATTGCTCTTTATTTTAATTTAATGCCCGGAAAGCACTTTCTGATTCCAGGGAATTGCTTCGTAAACAAAGGAAAAAAAGTTAAAGAATCTTGGACGAAAGAACCAGAAAGTGTTGGAAGGAACAGTTCCCGAAGTTAAGTGATTCGGAGGAAAAATGAAAGTTCCGACTATCAGCAAAATCAACAAACCCAGTTTTGCTATCTTCGAAAACTCGTTTGAAAATCACTCCCATCCGAAAGTTTTCCATGATTGGAGAAAAATGTTCTGTAAAGCCTATTAACAGGGATGAGATTTAATATTATCATGAAAATAAGTTTCCCTTTGGTATCAGTTCAGCTTGCTTTAAAATCTTGATCCTTTTGG
>PVBE012210842.1_pt1 | contig 21318 bp, 22 predicted proteins | sample 1631181 | NCBI WGS metagenome assembly PVBE01 (sample SAMN08397723, study PRJNA350692) | Marine metagenome, whole genome shotgun sequencing project. | isolation source: water | place: Pacific Ocean | collected 2012-04 | reverse complement strand
TTATAAATCCAATTCCTACAGTTGTAGCTTTACAGCTATTTTCTTATTATGTAGCTAAAGAAAAAGGCTGCTCAATTGACCAACCAAGAAACTTGGCTAAATCGGTCACTGTAGAGTAGATATGAGAATTTATTCTGGAGTGTAAGAAATTTTGTTAATGAATTAAGATAATACCAAATTATGCATAAAGTTTTATTTGTTGGTTTAAGTCCCGGTTTTCAAAAAACTATGCTTTTTGAAAAATTTGAAGTTAATGAAGTTTCAAGATGCAAAAAATACTGGTTTGATGTGTCTGGAAAATGTATTAATTCAGCCAGAGTATTTTCCCAGTTGGGAGGTAATTCATTGTGTTTAACTCAAGTTGGTGGATGCAGCACTGAAAAATTTATAAGTTTAGCACAAAAATCAGTTAACTTATGCCCTGTACTTACAGAAGTTGAACCAAGAATATGTTATACCATTATCAATGAATCTGATGGAACAATTTCAGAATTAGTAGTAAATGAACCTGAAGCTGTTTTAGGTGAAGTTGAACATAATTTTATTGAAAAATTTAATGAATTAGTTCCTAACTATTCAGCTGTAGTTATTTCAGGCAGTAGACTTTCCGGGTTCTCAGATAAAATAATTCCTCGAATTGTCGAAAAATCAAAAAAGTTAAATAAACTTGTTTTTGCTGATTACAGAAATGAAGATTTGAAAAATTCTTTTATCAATGAGCGTATAAGACCTGATTTTATAAAAATCAATATGCAGGAGTTTTATGATACTTTTCATAATAAAAAGAACGATTTTAATTTTGAAAATGAGCTAAAAGAATTGACTCTTGTCTACAATAATGTTTTTATAATAACTCAGGGAGCAAAAGAAACAGTATATTGCGATAGAGGTAATATAGGATCATTTTTACCTGAAAAAATTAAAGCTCTGAATCCAATAGGCTGTGGTGATTCATTTACATCAGGGCTTGTAATGGGAGTTCTCGACGGTAAAAATCTTCTTGATGCTTTAAAACAGGGGAATGAAACAGCTAAAATGAATGCTTTGAATATTAGACCTGGATTCATAAAGTAGAAAATCAAATGCTAAATTAATATAAAGCAGTTTGAATAAATGCACTAATTAACTAATTTTATTTTTTAGGTAATATTTCTATTAATTCACTGATGCCATTGAGTTCATTTATTTTTTGGGTAGGTACTAATACTTCGTAGATTCCATCTGTTTCAGATTTAAGTATTATGGGATAGGTAAATTTTTCATTACCTTTATATTTTTTCTCAAATTCATCTTTATGGAAAAATATTAATTCAAAAGAACTGTTCTCTCTATATTTTTTCCATTCTTCTTTTTCTGTAAATACACCGTATGTCAGAGAACAAAGATTACAAGAATATGTATCAGGGTTCAATATTTTGTGTCCAATATCCATAAAAGTATTTATTTTTCCACTCTTTGCATTATATATAAATGTTATTTTCATAGGTCTTGATTCCACTGGTTGCTTTAATGGTATTATTTCGTTAGCACCATAACTGACGTTAATAAATAATGGACTCAGTAATACAAATAAGAGTGAAGCAATACTTGAAATTGTCTTCATGTAAAAACTTTCATATTATATAAATAATTTATTACAATGGTAAACATTATTAAGTAAAAAAACAACCAATAACAGTTCTTAATTAAATTGCTGATTCAGATATATAATTAAAATTTACACAACTTTTTTAAAGGCTTTGTTTTAGATTTGCACTTGTTATTTGAATATTTCACCATTGAGTGTATATTTTTAATTCATTTTTAGCTGTAATTATGTTTGTAAGCATAAATGAACTACAATTTTTTTTTAACTCTGCTTTTTATTGACTTAAGAATCTGACTATTTAATTTATCTAGAATTTATGATGTCTTATTTCTCACTGTAAATGTTCTGTTATGACAGTATGTATACGGAAAGAGTGTATACATGTTGAGATAAAATTATCGTATTTTGTATCTCTGATTTTTGTAATGAAAGATACATCAAGCTGCTTGCGTAACAGTTTTATATAGAACACTGATTGACAGAAAATAAATCAAAGGAAATTTGATGAACAGTAAAATTAAGTCATATATGACTAACTCATACCGTAATTATTTTATTGAGTTGATTTTTAATACGCCTCGCAGTATTAAGAGCGACCTTTTATCCGGGTTGACAGTTGCGTTAGCGCTTGTGCCTGAAGCCATTGCATTTTCATTTGTTGCCAATGTAGATCCAAAAGTCGGACTTTATGCAGCTTTTATGATGGGATTGATTACAGCAATATTTGGAGGACGTCCGGGTATGATTTCAGGTGCTACAGGAGCCGTAGCAGTTATTTTTGCACCCCTTGTTATTGCACAGGGAAAAATTGCAGGAGCAGATTCAGCACTGGGGTATCTTTTTGCAGCAGTAATAATTATGGGTATTATACAAATGCTTTTTGGATTACTGCGTTTTGGCAAATTTATCCGTTTAATGCCGCACCCTGTAATGCTTGGGTTTGTTAACGGGCTTGCAATTGTTATTTGCAAAGCACAGTTTACCCAATTTTATGTCGGAGTGGGGGAAAATTCTCACCTAATAGCAAATAGACCTTTAATCATTATGATAGCGCTGATTTTACTTACAATGGTAATCAGCTTTGTTCTGCCAAAATTTACAAAAGCAGTTCCTGGAACTTTAGCAGCAATTATAGTTGTAACAATTATTTCTATTTTTCTCAGAAAATATGGATTTGAAGTTCGTACAGTAATTGATTTTGTACAAAATATGAATCCTGAAATAAATACAATTGCAGCATCCCTGCCTACATTTCAAATACCGAATATACCATTTACTTTTGAAGCATTAAAGGTAATTCTGCCATATGCATTTCTTGCTGCAATTGTCGGGCTGACTGAGTCATTAATGACCCTTACTCTTATAGATGAATTGACAGAAACACGCGGTCGTGGAAATAAAGAGTGCATAGGACAGGGAATCGGAAATTTAATAAATGGTTTTTTTGGCGGTATGGGGGGGTGTGCTATGATTGGACAGAGTATGATCAATATTCGTGGAGGCGGTAGATCCCGTCTTTCAGGTATAACTGCGGCAGTCTGTCTTTTAGGATTGTTAATATGGTTTGCCCCTCTGATTGAGATGATTCCGCTGGCAGCATTGGTCGGAGTTATGTTTATGGTGGTAATTGCTACATTTGAATGGACAAGTTTTCGTATCCTGAGAAAAATACCAAAATCAGATGCTTTTGTGATTATAATAGTATCAGCAGTTACCGTTTTGGTTGATTTGGCAGTGGCAGTTCTTGTTGGTATAGTTATTTCAGCTCTTGTATATGCGTGGAAAAATGGGAAAATAATGCGTGCAACAACGTCTTTTCAAAACAATAATAAAAGTAAAATTTACAAACTTGAAGGGACTCTTTTTTTCGGATCTATAACTTCTTTTAAAAATTTATTTGACTATCAAAATGATCCGAAAAATGTAATTATTGATTTTGAAAATTCACGTGTCTGCGATCATTCAGGACTTGAGGCTTTAAACAATGTTGCAGAACATTTTGCAAAACTTGATAAAAAACTGCATTTGCTAAATTTAAGTAGAGAATGCAGTTCTTTAATTAAAAAGGCTGATAATATTGTAGAAATAAGTGTAATCGAATCATTGGAATGGCATATAGCAGACGATAGTTTGGCCTAAATTGAAATAAGGTATTTTTAAAGATTGAATATTTTATTTTTTGAAACATTTTATTTATAAGAACATATATTTTAAATAACATCTTCATAATAACAAAACTAATTGATAACAAAAATTATACAGAAATTTTAGGTAAAATTTAAATGAAAGAACTGATAATATCCGGCTGTCTTGTAATACTTTTATCTGCTTTATGTTCGGGAGTTGAGGCTGCTTTGCTTTCAGTTTCTTTATTGAAAGTAAAAAAATTAGCTCAGACGAAAAATTCATCAGCGCTTGCTCTTCTGTCAATTAGAGAAAAGATTAACAGGCCTTTGACAACGATAGTTATTTTTAATAATATTGTCAATATTGTCGGAAGTATGTTTGTTGCTCAAGTGGCAACCATTGTTTTTGGAAGTGAATGGTTAGGGCTTTTTTCGGGTATGCTTACCTTTTTTATCATAATATTTGGAGAGATTATACCTAAAACACTGGGTGAAAGTCACTGTGAACCTATTTCTTTATTTATAGCTAAACCGTTGCTTATTCTAACGCGTTTAATGACACCAGTAGCCTGGTGTATTGAAAAAATAACTGTTCTATTTACAAAATCTCAAACACAATTCAGTACAGATGAATCTGAAATCAAAATAATGGCTAAAATTGGGAAAAAAGAGGGAGCAATAGAGCCTGGAGAATCTGATATGATTCAGAAAATATTTGAACTAAATGATATAAAAGCTTCTAATATAATGACACCAAGAGTGGTTATGACTTATGTTAGAGCTAAAGACATTCTTGAAGATATAAAAGACAAAATTAAGAATTCACAACATAGCAGAATTGCAGTCATTCGTACAACTACAGATGAAGTACTTGGAATAGTATTCAAGGATGAACTGCTGACTGCATTAATTGATGGTAAAGGCAAGCAGTGTATTTCTGATTTTATTCATGAAGTTCAATTTGTGTCTGCCGTTACTTCTGTAGATAAACTTCTGGTAAATTTTCAAAAGACTAGAAGGCATTTAGCTTTTGTTGTGGATGAATATGGAGGTATTTTAGGAGTTGTTACTCTGGAAGATGCTCTGGAGGTATTGATTGGTGAAATTGTAGACGAAACAGATACTGTTGTTGATTTGCAGGAATATGCCAGAAAGAAGAGACAGAATCCATTATAAAATTTATTTTGGTAAAATTTTTATATAAACAAACTCAGCTAAGAGTTCCATTATAGTTTGAGTTATAATAATTGCAGGTACTGCTACATACGGGCTAGGAAGTGATAGAGCTATTGGCATTATAACTAAGGAATTACGAGTTCCTGCACTGAAAGCTACAGCTATTTTTTGTTCTTTCGAAAGCCTGAATAGTTTTGCTATAATTAATCCTGTTACAGGTGCAAGAATAAAATATGCTAAGTATATTGGGATAGCTTTAATAATATAATTATAACTGGATCCCAGCTTAGAAATTTGAGATGCGACAATAAATAACAGTGTAAAACATAAAGACGGTATTGTCAGCCAATCTATTTTTTGAGAGAATTTTCTGCCGATTTTACTAATACTTCCCCATTTATCAGTAATAAAAGCTAATGAAAGCGGTAGAAGTATAAATACTGCAAATGCTATAATAAATGGTTTTGGTGTAAAATTAGAAACAAAACCATCACCTAGAAAAAGAAATAAGTAAATAGGTAGCAGTAATATCTGCAGAACTAATAAAAGAGGTGTAGCTGAAAGCAGCAGAGAGTGATCTCCTTTTCCAAGGCGGGTGAATATTACAACATAATCCACACAGGGAGTCAAAAGTACTAAGCATATAGCGAATAATATTATACTATTTACTTTAAACAGAAGTGTAAATATAAAAACAAGTAAAGGAATGGCAATAAAATTTACTACTGTTAACGCTAAGAAAAATTTATAATTTTTAAAACCCGACAGCAGATTTCTTAATGGAACCTGTAAGAATGTAGTATATAAAACCAAAGCCAAAAAAGGCCATACAAGAATACTGAAACAGCTGGACAGGTCTTTGTAATGAATACCTAATAATGCTCCAGCAGCTATAGAAATTAAATAAATATAGGATTGATTCAGTTCTAGTTTGGTTTTAAACGACATAAAATTATTTTATACTTATTTGTTGTTTATGTAAATATTTTTTGAATAAAAAATCTGCATTAAATATAGGATACTATTTAATGCAGATCAAGTTTAGTGATTAAAACATTCAGCAGGTGATTTTAATCTGGATTTAGGACTGTTTTTCCCTGAGTATAATCTCATTATAGTAATTAATACTCCAATGAACAGAAGCATTCCCAATATCCAGCAGATAGATGAAAATGTGTTAATTCCAATCAGAGAAATCTGATAGGATATAACTCCTACACAGTAAGCTAATGCAAAACCCCAGATAACAGAGAACCATGCCCAGCCTTTTCCTATTTCCTTTGCCGCTACTGCTACTGTTGCTATGCACGGAACATAAAGAAGAACAAAGAGCATGTAGGCAAAAGCGGCTGCTACAGAACCGAAACTGGTAACCATCGTTCCCATTGACCCGTTATTCATTGAGGCATCTGCTTCATTTGCTGCAAATGGATTTACAAATGAAGATATGCTCATATTTTTAAAGTTATCCACAGTTGCATACCATGCTCCTCTGAGTTCACCGCTGAGGCTGAAATCCTGTGATACAGGATTTGCTTCACCCGGTTTTTCCTGAGTGTAAAGTGTGTTGAGAGTTCCAACAACAACTTCTTTTGCCATAATTCCTGTGAGCAAACCAACTGTGGCAGGCCAGTTGCTGTCTTTTACGCCCATTGGAGCAAGAACCGGAGTTACCGATTTTCCTATTTCAGATAGAAGTGAATTTTTAGAGCCGGTTATATCAACCTGACCATTTGGCTGAATTACATTCAGTGCACCAATTAAAATACATGCAGGAATTATAATTTTTCCAGCTTTATAGAGGAATCTTTTTGAGCGATCCCATGTCTGCATTAAAATTGATCTTAAGTTTGGTAAATGGTAAACCGGGATTTCCATTATGAAAGGAGAATTATCTCCTCTGAGCAGTGTGTTTTTTACAATCAATCCGGTAAAAACAGCACATATAATACCGATTATATATATCAGGAAAACTACAGTTCCACCTCCGCTTGGAAAGAAAGCACCTGCAAAAATAGCAAAAATAGCCAATCTTGCCCCGCAGCATATAAACGGAGACATTAATGTAGTAAGTATTCTATCTCTCTTAGTATCCAGTGTTCTGGTTGCCATGACTGAAGGAACATTACATCCAAAACCGACAATTAAAGGAACAAATGCTTTTCCGGGCAGACCGATAGATTTCATAAAACGATCCATAACAAAGGCGGCTCTTGCCATATATCCCGAATCTTCAAGAATTGACAGAAAAAGAAACAGGCAGGCAATTTGAGGAAGAAAAGTTAGAACAGTATTAATCCCTACACCGACTCCCTGAGAAAATATTGCTGTTATCCAGGTAGGAATACCGACGGCATAGCCAAAGTGATTTACCCAGTTTATTAATATTGCTCTTGAAGAATCATCAAATAAAGGCTGTATAGCTGAACCGATCGTTATTGTAAATTCGAACATGATATACATAATCAGAAGAAAGATAGGTATACCTAAGTACTTGTTCATGCAAAGAGAATCCAATATTTCTGTAAGTCTGTGTTTTTTAATAATTTTAGATACTGTGCAGTAGTCAACAATTTCAGATATTACTTCATATCTTTTGGATGAAATAGCAATACTGCTGTCAGTATTACTGCTTAAATTAAACTCTAAATTAATTTCTCTGTAGATTTTTTCTGGTATAAGTTCTTTCACAAATATATCGTTTTCCAGTAATTTCACTGCCAGCCAGAGATTACTGTACATAAAAGTTTCCTTATATGTATCAAGTTTATTTTTTATATTTCCAATAATATTTTTATATTTTGGAATTAAATTAAAACCGGATTTGGATATGCAGCGGGAGGTACCTAAGTATTCTTTCAGTTCTTTTATACCAATACCTTTGCGTCCTACCATTGGAATTACTTTGAAACGCAGAAGTTGAGATAGTTTTGAATAATCAAATTTAACTCCTTTGCTTTTTGCTACATCAACCATGTTAAGTGCTAATATTACAGGCACATCCATTTCAATTAACTGGATGGTCAGATATAAGCTTCTTTCCAGGTTTGATGCATCTATAACGTTAATTACAGCATCGGGTTTTTCTTCCAAAATATACTGGCATGCTATTTTGGCATCTATAGAGTTATTATCAGAAGTTGATAAAGAGTATATGCCAGGTAAGTCAATTAATTCTATACTACTGCCATGATAGTTGAATGAACCTGATTTTTTATCAACAGTAACCCCTGGCCAGTTGCCGACTTTTTGATTTGATCCGGTTAACTTATTGAAAATGGTAGTTTTTCCGCAGTTTGGATTGCCTACGATTGCGTACTTCATAACTCTTTTACCTCCATAAGATTAAGTTCAGATTTCCTTAAAGAGACAAAAAATCCTTTTATTTCTATCTGACAGGGATCCATCAGAGGCGCTATTTTCTTTACCTCAAATGTACTTCCTGGAATAAAACCCATTGACAGAAGATTATGCATAAATGCTGAAGGACAGTTTTTTGAAAACCCTTCAACTTTATACGTTTTTTTTACTTCAAACATTATACTTCTCCATATTATATTAAAATTGGCATGAGCCAACGAAAATGTAACTCAGATGATAGCTGTTAACTCATAGACAACTATATTTTGATGAACATCCTAAACAGGCATTGTTTTTTTCAGTAATCTTATTTAGAAATTTTTTAAACAGAGAAGCGGTAATGAATAAGATTATCATCCAGACGGTTAATGTTTCCATTTTGCGGACCTAATTACAGTTGATTATTTATAAAAGCGAATAAGTTAGGGCTGCCTAATAAAATAATCAAGCCATGATTTAACTTTTATTAAATATTTATACTTTGAATATTTTTTGAAAGTTAGATAATGAATTTTAGCTGAGGAGTTTGCTTTTTTAAAATTTTAGCCCAAATTTAAAACAATAAAATGGATTGTTTATTAGTACAATAAATGTATTTGGATATCAAAAAGGGGGGATATATTATGAGTAAACTGACCAAGAAAGACGTGGATATTGTTCGGAATTTAGCAGGGAGAGTGGCAGAGATAGCATCATTATCTGTACAGAGAGAGAAAAAAAAACTATGGAGTAAATTAAATGGACTTGAACCTGTCCGTCCCATGGTGATGATTGATCAGGTTTGCTGGAATGAAATGAATATTGATGATGAACTGACACTGAGATGTTCTAATCAAGAATGCCGAGACTATGAAGAATATCTTCGCCGAATTTTATACCAATGGAAATATTTTCCTGTGGATATGGTTGTTGAACCTTTTATAAAAATACCCAAAGCAGTCCACAATACCGGTTTAGGAATAGATGTAATTGAAGAGACTGCAATAAGCGATCCTGAGAATGATGTTGTAGGCCATATGTTTGAAAATCAGTTTCAAACCGATGAAGATATAGAAAAAATTAAAAAAGCGGTAATAACACATAATTTAATTGAAACTGAACGGCGGCTAGGTATTGCAAATGAACTTTTTGACGGGCTGCTTGAAGTGCGCTCATGCGGAGTTGACCCATACCTGTCACTGTGGGATCCCATAGCTACATGGATGGGAGTTGAGAATGCTTTGTATGCCATGATTGATAAACCTGATTTTGTACATAACCTTTTAAACCGTATGACAGAATGTTATCTGGACATGTTGGATCAGCTTGAAGAACAGGGATTGCTTTGTATGCCTCAGAGCCTTGTACACTGTACAGGTGCATGGACTGATGAACTTCCTGCTGCTGATTTTAATCCTGAAAAACCAAGGACAAAGGATATTTGGATGTACGGACTGGCTCAAATGCTATCTACCGTTTCACCTAAAATGTTTAAAGAACTCGAAGTTGATTATACTAAACGCATTTGTGAAAGGTTTGGATTAGTTTATTATGGTTGCTGTGAACCGCTGGATGGAAGAATGGCTGAAGTTAGAATGATTCCTAACGTACGTAAAATTTCAATGAGTCCGTGGGTAAATGAAGAACGCGGAGCAGCGGAAATAGGTGGAGACTATGTTTATTCGCGTAAACCGAACCCTGCTCTCATTGCTATGGATAGCTGTAATTTTGATCAAATTCGTAAAGATCTGACTAAAACACGAAAGATATGTGAAGAAAACGGAAGTCCTTTAGAATTTATTTTAAAGGATTTAAGTACAATAAGGCATCAGCCAAAGCGTCTTTTTGATTGGGCCCGAATCGCTATGGAAGTAGTAAGTGCTTAGTGATATCATTTATGAATTTGAGCTTATCATGATAAGGTAAGCTCTATTTTACTATGTTATATTTATTACCAATTATTGGATTTATTATTTGATATTTTATCTTTTTAATTCAAATTAGAGATAATTATAATTTTTATAAATTATTGCTTAAGAATATTCTATGGGGGATATTTCAGAATTTTTGCTTGATGCAGTGAATTAAACTTTGGGGGAGAGTTAAAAATGCTGTTTTTTTTCTTTTGTATTGCCGTTTTAATAATTGGATACATTCTGTATGGTAAATTTATTGAAAGATGTTTTGTAATAAAACCGAATAGAGCGACTCCGGCAACAACACTTCATGATGGGGTTGACTATTTACACCTTCCCACTTGGAAGGTGTTTTTAATCCAATTGCTTAATATTGCAGGGATAGGTCCTATTTTTGGGCCAATTCTTGGCGCTTTGTATGGACCAATTGCATTATTATGGATAGTAATTGGGGGTATTTTTGCAGGTGCTGTTCATGATTTTTTCAGTGGAATGCTCTCTTTGAGAAAAGATGGTAAAAATCTGCCTGAAGTTATAGGCGATACATTAGGTATGTCCGCCAGGCAGGTAATGATATTTTTCTCTTTACTCCTATTGCTGCTGGTTGGAACAGTATTTGTTACTGCTCCGGCTTCGTTGATAGAAACTTTACTGCGTGAATATGGATTTAATCCGTCAATATGGATGATAATAGCCTTCATTTTTTTCTATTATTTTCTTGCAACAATGCTTCCCATAGATAAGATAATAGGAAGATTATATCCATTTTTCGGAGCACTGCTTCTGTTTATGACTTTTGGTGTAGGAATAGCATTGCTATGCAGTAATCACCAAATACTGCCGCATCTGAACTTTTTTCATAATTACTACCCTGGTGCTCATAAGCTTCCTATATGGCCTCTTATTTTTATTACAATATCATGCAGTGCAATAAGCGGTTTTCATTCTACTCAATCACCTCTTATGGCCAGGTGCATGAAATCTGAAAAACACGGCAGATCTGTTTTTTACGGGTCAATGATTGCAGAAAGCATTATAGGTTTAATATGGTGTACTGTAGGTTTGTCATTTTACAAAAGCCCTGAAGCCCTACTGCATGCTGGCAATCCAGCACAGGTTGTTAATCATGTATCAATAGCTCTTCTTGGTGGAGTCGGTGTTTTTTTAGCGGTTTTAGGTGTAATCATTCTTCCTATAACGAGCGGGGATACAGCATTTAGAAGCGCACGTTTAATTGTGGCAGATACACTAAAATTGAAGCAGAATAAAATTCCTAAAAGGCTTATTATCGCAATCCCTATATTTATTATTGGAATAATACTGGCAATAGCCGGGCAGAAAAATTTTCAACTTGTGTGGAGATATTTTGGATGGGCAAATCAAACATTGGCCATGCTGCTTCTTTGGTCGGCTGCTATTTACCAGGCCAGAGCTAATAGAAATCACTGGATAGCTTCTATTCCGGCACTGTTTATGAGCGGTGTTTGTTTTACATTTATTCTTTTTGCAGATATTGGATTTAATCTGCCTTATGAGATTTCAGTTATAATAGGCGGACTTGCAGCTGTAACTGTATTTGTTATTTTTCTAAAAAAAACTTATGCATATAAAAAAGTTAAAAAGCTAAACTTAAATTCAGGAATAAAATCCTAATATTTATCTTTTTGATTGAAATAAATACATAATTGCAGAAAAATCTTAAACAGTCGTGAATAGATTTTGAAGAATAAAGGTAAAAATATTTTTAGCCAATAAATTCAGTAATTATCCTGTTGAATTTATTCGGATTTTCAATAAACATAAAATGCTGTCCACCTTCTTTTTCTTCAAATATGTCAAGCTTTGACCCTGCAATCTGATCATGAATCCAAACTTGAGACTGCCATGGAACAATACTGACTCTGCCGCTTATAATTTGCGTAGGAATATTGATTCGCGGTATGGTATCCCGCCAATCACGTGTGCAGTTACTGTAAAGTAATGACGCAGCATATTTACGGGGAAATTTGAAATTTTGTTTTATTATCCATTTTCGTTTTTTTTCAGATAATGTACTGGTAAGCATACCGTTTATCATTTTTTTTGTGAACTCTTCGCTGTCTGGACCATTTAGCGCATTGTATGTGTTCATCAGTGAATTTAAATTGAAAAATGATCCGCAACTCTTGGATTCATTATCTGACCAGTTAAAATTGGAAGTAATAAAAGGAGACTGATCAACAAGTACTAATTTTAACAGTTTATCACTTCCGAAAAGATCCCAGTAACTCCATATGACAGCACAACCCATTGAATGGCCTAATAGCACAATGTTATCAAGATTCAGAGTTGTTAAAATTTCATGAACATCCATGGCAAATCTCGAAACTCTATAGCCATGCGATGGTTTATCTGATTCTCCATGGCCGCGCATGTCCAGAGCAATAATTCTATATTTACTGCTTAGATTATCAATTTGATATTTAAACTGTTCTGCTGTTTGTGACCAACCTGGAATCATTACTAAAGGTTGTCCAGATCCTGCTTCAATATAGTGGAGTTTTACTCCATCACTGACTGTAATATAATTTGATTTACCTGTAAGCATTTCTTCTATCATTTTTAATATATTTTATTTATTAAGTAACTAAATTATAACATTAGAAGCAAGAATAATAAGCAAAATAACTGATTTTAAAAATATTTTTGACATATTTCATTATGGCGTTATATTGAATATAAACTGCATTATGCACTGTATATCTGTGAGCTAAATTTATTCTACCGTTTTACCATTTCTGTTAAAAGTCTAATAGTATGAATAGCGGGAGGATAGAAATGAATATAAAAGTTAGAAGAGCTGTATTTGACGATAATATTCAAATAGGTGAGCTTGTTGCATCATTTAGAAATGAACAGAATATTTCATATTCAAAAGATACTGCTACGGAAACTGCTAAAAACATGCTTAAAGCGTATTCTGACAATAAAAGCAATATGGTATTTGTAGCAGAGGCAGATGATAAAATTTTAGGTTATATAACTGTTCACTGGATTTATTCAGTTATGATACCTGGGATTGAAGGATATGTAACTCAACTTGTAATATCTGATAAAGCAAGAGGGAATGGTTTAGGAAAAAAATTAATGAACATTGTTGAAAGAAAAGCAGATGAAAAAGGTGCATACCGTCTGATTTTAAACTGTTTTAAGGAATCTGAATGCTATAAAAAAGATTTCTATAAAAAAATGTCATTTAGTGAAAGATTAACTCATTCTAATTTTGTAAAGGTATTTTAAATAATAAACTGAGGAGTGATTATGGATAACATTTATTTTTATTCTAAAGAAAAAAAAGCATATTTAACTAAACCTGTTAATGATTGTTTTAAATTAAAAAAAAATATTGAAATAGATGGTGAAATAAAAAAACAGTATATGGTAAATACTGTAGCTGAAGATGGAACTTTGTTTAAAAAAATTATATCTGAAAAAGAGTATAAAAATTTAAACTGCAGATCCGAATCTGAATATATTTTTTAAAGATTATCTTTAAAATTGAAATTTAATAGAATGTAATCTCAACGGCGTTAATTTTTAACGCCGATTTTTTATAAATGCAGAGCTATTGCGCTTAGAAATACTTAATTTTTGAATACTTTAACCCACATATTAATGGATTCCCCAGTTAATTATGATTGGCTTTAAAATTTGTTATGCAACATATAACACAAAAATATGTTGTAAATATGAATAAAGTTAGCTTTCCAATTAATAAAAAAGAATGGACTCCAAACTTAATCCCAGGCCCTATTGCGTTGATTTCAATCTGTAACTTTTTGGGATGAGCTTTTAAAAGTAGGATTGAATAAACGTTATGAACTGTTTGATCAAATTATGTTTTTGGTAAATGGAGTGTATTCTAAAGCCGTGACAATAGAAAAAATTTTGAAGATGATAATTTGAGGATAACATGAAAAGTAATAATGCTGAAATATTTAATCACGACGGGCAGGCTGATATTTATGATAAAAATGTTTTGAATGAAGTTAATCCGATCAGAGCTGGTTATGAAAAAACTCTTTGCCTGATTATAAAAACTTCAAAAATTACAGAGAGATCAAAAGTGTTAGAACTTGGTTCAGGTACGGGGAACCTGACATCTAAAATAGATTCATGCAGATCTTTAACATGTATTGATCTATCAGAGAAAATGAATGAAAAATCTAATATAAAATGTTCCCATTTATCGTATAAGAATTTCATTAAATCTGATTTTATAGAATTTTTTGAAACAAACAACGACAAATTTGATGTAATTATAAGCTCTTATTCATTACATCATTTAACATCGGAAGAAAAGATTAAAATTTTAGAGTATTCTTCTAAGTTTTTAAATGAAAACGGAAAAATGGTTATCGGTGACTTAATGATTGATAATCATTATGAATTAAATAATTTAAAGAAGAAATATAAGGAAGACGAATCAACTTATTCATCTTTGGAAGGAGAGTTTTATTGGTTCAAAGATGAAACAACAAAAAATATAGAAGAGTTCTATAAAAATTATAGGATAGTGAAGATCTCAGAAATGTCTTCTGTGATAGTAGCTGAGAAATAATAATGACAAAAATATTTATCCCAACAAATTTTACTGTACCGGAAAAACTTGTTACTGACAATTATCGTTTAGAAGTATTAACACCTAACGTAACTGAGCTTGATTATGATGCCGTGATGTCAAGCATGGAGCGTCTCAGAAACATCTTCGGAGAAAATACTAAATGGCCTGAAGTTAATATGACACGTGAAGAAAATACAAGAGATTTGGTCAGACATGAACAGGAATTTAGATTGCGAGAAGCTTTTGCATATACAGTATTAACTCTGTCTAGAGAAAAATGTATCGGATGTGTCTATATTAATCCTTCTACTTTTTCTAAATTTGACTGTGAAATTTATCTATGGGTAAGAGATAGCCATATTGCTCTTGATAATAGGCTGTACAAAGATGTTAAAAATTGGCTGATTAATTTTTGGCCTTTTAAAAGAATGGCTTTTCCAGGAAGGGAAGTTTCCTGGGGGAAATGGGTAAAATAAAATGCTTGGAATGATAATTTAAACAGAAAAATTTCTAACATGGATAATCAAATAATCATATATAGGGACGATAACTTCATTGCATCGCAATGCAGGAGTTGTAATATTCCAGGTTATATTATTTTAGAACCAATAGAAAATATTTATTTTTTGCACAACTTAAATGCTGATTCATTAAATTCTTTAATTGTAATTTTAGCTAAAGTTGAGGAGGTGATATGCAGAACTATTAAGCCTGAAAATATCTATATTGCCAAATTTGGAGAAGAGTGTCTAAAAGTACATTTTCATATTTTCCCTAGAACAAAGGAAATTACTGAAAAATATTTAAAGCAACATTCTAATAAAAATAACTTAAATGGTCCGCAGATATTTGACTGGGCTAGAAGAGAATATAAGCTCACCGAAACACACCTTTCGAAAAAAGTAATTGAAACAGCTAATTTATTAAAAATAAATATGTATGTTTAGCTTAAATTTGGTTTAATATGTGTATACACTTTTAGTCTAAACTATATTTAATATGCACAAATGGTTATTTATTATATCCAATAAAATGCTTCATTAGTCTGCATTTAAATATTATGAACATATTGTAGTATAGGAGATTTTTTTATTAAACGGGAGATTTTTTATGAGAACTGCAATTTTAGTTATACTCATTGTTGTTTTATTGGGAGTGCTGATTGTTAAAAATAAAAGTTATGATGTAAAGCAGAGCAAAGATTTGGATATAATAGCTTTAAGTAAAATGTCCAGGACTGCACAGGAAGTAAAAAGTTTTGCCAATAAATGCAAAAATATCTCTAAACTTAATGTAGATACGACTATGATGAGCGGATATTTTAATGATAGAAGCTCATTTGATATATCGTATATCATTAATAAGACAAATAATCAAAAAACTGATATTTATAAGATTAATAAAGAGTTATTAAATTTTATAAAGTCTAAAGATTGTCAGGTTTATGGAGTAGATATTACTGTGAGTAATACCAATGGTAAAACTATTGATCAAATTTTAATATATGATATTAATAAAACAAATATAACTGCTGCCGACTCTCCAGCTCAACTGCATGAAATAGCTGTAAATAGCGAAGCAAATATAAATTATATTAAGAGCATGCATATTAACCCGCTTGATAGTAAATACGCCAAAAATGATTTAAATAAACTTCTAAAGAAAAATAAATTTATTTCTAATATTGATGTATCAACTTCTGTCAGTTTATTGGCAGGATATAATTCGTTAGATCTAACATATACAGTAAATTCAATCAGCGAAAATGTTAAAAGTATAATTTTTAATACCGATAAACTAATTTTAGAGCATATGAGAAAGTATGATTACCCTTATCATGGAGTAACTATAACGGCGATTAATAAGCAGAATAGAACTCTGTCTTCTATTAAAATTAGGAAGTATAAAAACAAAAATTATTCAAATTTAAAGAATCTAAAATCACTGGAGTTATTGGGATAATAAGCTTTATGAATATCAGATTAATGACAATTGAAGATTATGATAAGCTTATTAAATTATTCAGATTAACTCCCGGTATTGCTATTCGTGAAGCTGATTCTAAAGATGCAATAGATAGATATTTAAAAAGAAATGCTAACTTAAATTTTGTAGCAGTAATTAATGATAAAATTATAGGATGTGTTATGTGTGGGCATGACGGAAGACGTGGATATCTTCAGCATCTTATTGTTAAATCTGAATGTAGAAACAAAGGGATTGGTGAAAAATTATTTAATAAATGTCTTGAAGGTTTAAGTGATATAGGAATTTATAAAGCTCACTTGTTTGTATTTAAAAATAATGAAATAGGGAACAAATTTTGGCTAAAAAAAGGCTGGACATTTAGAGATGATGTAAATATGTATTCATATATTTCATCAGATAATATGAATGAATGAGATGATGATGAACCGTTGAGATTTGAAAAATGATAAAATTGGTAGATTCGGTAAAAATTAAAGAGAATGAATTCAATGGTTTTATAGATGAATTTATAGAAGCTAATGAAGATTTGATCCCATGTTCAATCAACTAGAAAGGATTAGATTTTAAGTCATATATAAAATCACTAAATAATGAATCATTAGGGAAAAATCTTCCTGAAAACAATGTTCCTTCATTAACATTTTTTATGACTGATGACCGAGGTCATATATACGGCGCTGTAAATATCAGGCACAAATTAACTGACCAGTTAATGACTGAAGGCGGCCATATTGGGTATGACATAAGACCAAGTAAAAGAAATCATGGCTATGGGACAAAAATACTGGAGATAGCTTTGAAAAAGGCATGCAAAATGGGAATTGGTAAAGTGCTTGTAACCTGCAGAAAACAAAATATCTATTCAGCAAAGATAATCGAGAACAACGGCGGTAAATTTGACTCTGAAATTGAGAATGATAGAAAAATCTCACTAAGATACTGGATAGAACTAAAGCAGTAAACTTCATATAAAATAAAAACTCTTCTTTTATGCTTTTTTAAAATAAAGAGCGTATTACCAAAGCTTTATGCTGGGCATATTTAACAATTGTTTGAAAAATAACAAAGCTCAGCTATTTTACATTCAGGGACTTTACTAATTGTAATTAATTAATGTGGGAGGGATGAACATGCAGTTTTTGTCTTATAAAGATGAATTGATTAAATCTTTAATTGATATGTTAAATATTCCAAGTTTTAATATTGATGCTACTACTGAATATCCTTTTGGTGAAAATATTGATAAAGCTTTAAATAAAATTTTAGATACATCTTGTTCACTAGGCTTAAATGCAACTTATAAAGATGGATATTACGGATTTGCTGATTATGGCGAAGGCGAAGATCTTTTAGCTATTTTGGGACATATAGATGTTGTCCCTTTCGGAAACTTGGATGAATGGACACTGTCTCCATATACACCTGGTTTTATAGAGAATAAATTAATAGGCAGAGGCGTAATGGATAATAAAGGACCTTTGATAATATGTCTATATGCCTTGAAATCTTTGCTGGATGAAGGTTTTACCCCATCTAAAAGAATAAGATTTATTTTTGGTACAGATGAAGAACGAAGCTGGAAAGGAATGAAAAAATATGCCGAAGCAGAAGAAATACCTACTTTAGGATTTACTCCTGACTCTGCTTTCCCATTGGTAAATGCAGAAAAAGGCTTATACCAATTTCGTCTTTTCTGTAATAGAAAAAATGAATTCAACATGTCAGGTGGTTCTGCCGCTAATTCAGTACCGGCATTAGCCAGTGTAATAATTAATAATAAAACTTCTGAATTAGAGAGTTCTCTTAATTATTTAGGTTATGAATATTCTGGTCAGGACAATAGAATAACTATTTTAGGAAAAGCTGCCCATGCAGCTGTTCCTGAAACTGGAATTAATGCTGTTAATAGATTATGCAAAGCGCTTTATAAATCTGATATCCACAGTGCTTTAGTGGATTTTATTGCTGAGCAATATGATGATGAATGCTTAACATATAATCCTTTAAAAAATGTTCAGGATGAAAAATCAGGTAATTTGACATCTAATGTTGGAATTATAAATATAGATGATGATAGTGAATCCGTCATCATGGATATGAGACTGCCTGTAACTGTTTCAATTGAAAGTATTGAAAAGAGCATTATTGAAACTGCTGAAAAATATGGTTTAGAATATGAAAGAACGCATTATCTTGAAGCATTATATGTTAACACCGATACAGAGCTAGTACGTAAGCTTCAAGACTCTTTCAATAAAATAACTGGATTGAATTTAGGGCCGCAAACATGCGGGGGAGGAACATATGCCAGAGCATTTAAAAATTGTGTTGCATATGGACCCGGCATGCCGCATATGGAAGATGTAGGTCATAAACCGAATGAATATATAAAACTTAAGGATATAGAATTGCTTTTCGATATTTACAAAGATGCAATATATGAACTTTCAAAATAATGATAAATAGTAAATAGAAACAGGTGGGGGATAAAATGGGGAATATGGCAGCAACAAAGCAGCCTAAAGCTTTTTACATGATTTTCTTTCTCGAATTCTGGGAAAGATTTGGATTTAACGGTTTCAATGGAATATTAGCTCTGTTTTTTGTTAAATCTTTGGGATTCAGTGAAACAATGTCTTTTGCGACATTTGGTACTTTCAGCGCCCTTGTATTCGGGTTAATGCCGATAGGTGGTTATATAGGAGATAAAATACTTGGGACAAAGCGTACTATTGTCCTAGGAGCTTTTGTTTTAATGTCAGGATATTTTTTTCTTGCATTTACTGATGCTAATACTGTGTTTTATGCATTAGCAGTTATATGTGTAGGGAATGGGTTTTTCAAAGCTAATCCTTCAAGTCTTTTGTCAAATTTTTATGCAAAAGAAGATTCCAGGCTTCATTCTGCATTTACTATGTACTATATGGCAATAAATATTGGTTCTTTTATTGCAATATTGCTTCTTCCTCCAATTGCTGCTCATTACGGCTGGCATGCTGCATTTTTTATAAGTGGTATTGGATTAATTTTTGCATTATTAAATTTTTTGTTAATGAGAAAAACAGTGATGAATGTGAATGTGAATGCAGATTCTAAAAAGTTTAATGTATTCACTTTACTGTTTATCGTTGTGGGTGGAGCTTTAGTTGTTCTTCTATGCAGTTATTTATTAATACATATTTCATTGGCACACTTAATTTTGTGGGGAATCTGTGCTGTTGTTACAATAATGTTTTTTAAGTATACATTTAAAGAACATGGAATAGTGAGAAGGAAAATGCTTGTTGCTTTTATCCTAATGCTTGAGGCAGTTATTTTCTTTACTCTGTATCAGCAGATGCCCACATCACTTAATTTTTTTGCTATTCATAATGTTAACTGCAATGTATTCGGTTTTCATATTAATCCTCAGTCTTTTCAATCACTTAATTGTTTCTGGATTATAATAATGAGCCCAATTTTAGCCTTTTTTTATAATAGATTCGGGCTAAAGAAAAAAGATATGTCTATATCAGCTAAATTCGCTTTTGGAATGACACTTTGTGCTATAAGTTTTACACTACTGTATTTTGCCAGATATTATCATACCAGTACCGGGCTCGTTTCTCCATGGTGGTTAATTGCAAGTTATTTCTTCCAAAGTACAGGTGAACTGCTGATAAGCGCTTTAGGGCTTGCAATGGTCGCTCAGCTTGTTCCTAATAAAATTGTTGGCTTTATAATGGGAATGTGGTTTTTGACAACTGCTGTTTCAGGAGTTACTGGCGGAATAGTAGCATCATTAACTGCTCCTCCTGTCGGTGTAACAGAATCATTACAGACACTTGGTATTTACACGCATGTTTTTTTAGAAATTGGTATAATTACTACTGTCATAGCAATCATAATGTGGTTTACTTATCCATTGCTAAACAGATACATTTATGCTGAAAACAAGTAACAATTATCTATCAAATTTTAAAGAGATGCTGATTTTTAAGTATCTCTTATTTAAATAAATTATGACAAAAGAACTGAAATATTGAACAAAAATTTCAAAAATAATTAAAAATGGCCTGTAAACTGATCGAATAATACTTGTCAAAAGAATTTACTTACTTATAATGCTACTTGTTTATAATAAAGATTAAAAATAAATTTATTAGCAAGTGAGAGGTACGTAAAATGCAAAAAAAAATCACAACAGCTCTTCTTAGTATTACATTAATGCTGGCATCAGTTTCACTGTTTGCAGCTTCTGGATCTGGATGGCTGACTAACTGGAACGAAGCCAAAAAGCTGTCTGCAGCTCAAAATAAACCCATCTTAATGGATTTTTCCGGTTCTGACTGGTGCGGGTGGTGTATTAAACTTGATAAAGAAGTTTTTTCAAAATCTAAATTTAAGAAATTTGCCAATAAAAATCTTATTTTATTTTTAGCAGATTTCCCTTCCCAAAAAGTAAGCGTAAATTTGAGTACATATTGAATTTTATTTTTTTACAGTTTTTTCTTGAGTCCATCTATCCGGCAAAAGTTCTCTTAAATTTTGATGCGGATGTCCTTGGAGTCGCCTGAATACATCTTCCAGATATTTTTGCGG
>PVBE012712439.1_pt1 | contig 21324 bp, 17 predicted proteins | sample 1631181 | NCBI WGS metagenome assembly PVBE01 (sample SAMN08397723, study PRJNA350692) | Marine metagenome, whole genome shotgun sequencing project. | isolation source: water | place: Pacific Ocean | collected 2012-04 | reverse complement strand
GCGGCTCCTCCATTCGCCGCATCGGCCCGAGGCCACGCTGAGGTGTGCATAGGATTGCGCGCCGTGGCCGATCCGAGCGTGTGGAGTGCAGCTCGTTGCTCCTCCACTCGCCGTGCCGGCCCGTGACCGCGCTGAGGTGTGCATGCCATTGCGGGCTCCGTGAATGTGCCGGTCCGCGCGAGTGGAGTGCAGCTCGTGCTGTGGCTGTGGCATGCGCGCGATCGCTCTCAACGACGCCCTGGGCCAGGCCAAGAACAACCTCGCCTACCTGCTCGCGGACACACCGGGAGGCGATCTCGATCGCGCGCTCGAACTTGCGCAACAGGCCAAGGAGCAGCTGCCCGACGATCCGAATGCGGCCGATACCCTGGGCTGGGTATTGCTGAAGCGCGGCGTTCCATCCGCTGCAATTGGCTATCTGGAGGAAGCGGCCGAGCGTTTCCCCGAGTCGGCCTTCGAGGTTCAAGGAATCGTGCGAAATCATCTCGCCGAGGCCTATGAAAAGAACCAGGAGCCCGCGAAGGCGGTGACCGCGAGCGAGGATGCCATCGGCAGCTTCGAAAAGCTGGCGGCGGTGGCCAAGGAGCGCGGACAGGAAATCGAAGAGCCCGATTGGGCCCGGGAAGCGCGAGCGCGCATCCAGCGGATCGGCTCCGCCGGCTAGCACCCCGCGGGCTGACAGAGACGGGGGTTTGGGGACTCGAATCCGCTGGATCCGGGCGGATCCCCACCGGGCGTCGAAGGGCGTTTCAATCGGATCGCCAGCTCCGTGCTCCGCTGACTGTGCTGGCTTGCCCCATCTTTTCAAACTCCTCAGGCGGTCAAGAGTTCTTCTGTGCGGGCCGATAGGGTTGCAGGAGGGGAACGTGCGTCTCGAGACGGACGCTGTCCTCCCGCGGGCATCGCAATCCGATGTCGGCATGGTTCACGGAGGAACACATGACGCGTTGTATTCTCATCTTCGCCCTGATCGCCGTTCTCTTGCTGCCGAGCGTGACGCTCGCCGAGGCGACGTTCGAGGGCAGCGTGATTGCTGCGGGCGAGTCGACAGCTCAGGCGACCGAGGCATCGGAAATATCGGAAGGTTCCGAGGAGCTGGGCTGGGACCAGTTCGACGACCCGAGCTTCGATCCAGCGGTGGCGCCCGAGGTTGTGACGGATGAACCGAGCGACGCAGAGCTGCTCGAAAGCGCCGCCATCGATCAGCAACCCGATCCGGGGGTCGAGTTCGAGATTTCTGCCACCCTCGGAACGACGATCGTGTCGGGCACCGTGCTCGGGCCGCATGGCGTCGACGATCTGGGTCGGGCCGGCCGTCTGCACACGGTCATCTCGGGTGACACGCTCTGGGATCTGGCGGCCGCCTACCTGGGCACGCCCTGGGTGTGGCCCTCGGTCTGGATCGACAATGATGATATCGACAACCCTCACCTGATCCTTCCGGGCAACAAGATCTGGATCACGGCAAACGAGATGCGTGTCGTGACGGATGCTGAGGCGGAGTCCTTTCTGGCTCCCGTCGGGCCCGTCGCGGTCAATGATTCCAGTCCGATGATGATGGGGCCCGAAGGATCGACCCTGATCGGGGACTCGCTCGCGGGCCCGGGCGAAGCGGCTCCGCTGGCCGCGCTCGAGGCAACGAATCCGGATGAACCGTCGGATCTCACGGCATTCCCAGTGATCATTCCCGGCGCTGCGACGCAGCGGACTTCACGCGGAAGGCGCATTACGGTCGCACGGCGTGAGTCGATGGGCTTCGTGAGCAGCGATCAGCTGGATGGCGCCTCGACGATCGTGGACAGTCCGGTCGAGCGATTCTTCCTGGCAGCCGGCGACGACGTGATCCTTGGAATCGGCGAGGGCGACGTCGAAATCGGAGACCAGTTCACGATCTTTTCGGTTATCGAGGAAGTGCGCGACCCGGAGAATTTCCTATTGCTAGGCCATCATATCGATCCCCTCGGATGGATCGAGGTGACGGAGCTCACCGGCGAAACCGCGATCGGACAGATCCGAGCCAGCAATACCGAGATTGCGCGCGGTGCGCAGGTCATGAAACGCAAGCTGTTGCCGCAGGCCGTGGACGCACGCAGCACGCCGGACGCGATCGAGGGCATGGTGGTGTTCCTGCCTTCCGAGCGAACCATGATGGGCGACGGAGGCTACCTCTATATCAATCGAGGCGAATTCCACGGGTTGGAGACCGGCAGTGAGCTGGAAGTCTATGATTCCGGGTCGATCGTGAATGATCAGCCGCGTCAAGTCGATGTGCGGACGCCCGATCGGGTCGTGGCACAACTGATCGTGGTCTCGCTGCAGCCCGATAGCGCTGTGGCGTTCGTGCTGTCTGCGAATCGGGAGCTGGAGGTCGGGGATTCGGTTCGTCCGAGGATTCGCGCGCTCGCCCTGCGCTGAGCTCTCCGGCAGGCCAGGACGTCGAACGGGCCCCACGCATGGCGTGCGGGCCCGTTCTCGTTGGGCCGTACCGCGCGGCCCCGGAATGTGAACAGCGCGGTTCGGGTTGAAACCCGCGTCTGGACGGCCATTCTTGCAATTCGCACCCGCTCGCTGTTCGGTCCCGCCACGAGTCTCGCCTTGGCCAGCCATCGCTCTGGGTCGTCTGATGTTCAACGTCCCGCCGCGTCCGGGCCCCGCACCGATGAGTCGGGTCGGGGGGGGCGGGATGATCCCGCCACCGGGCTTGCACCGCGGGACGCACGAGTCTGGCTGCGCCTGCATCGCGTCGGTGCCTGGAATCCCGAGATCGTCACGCCGCGCTTGCTCGAGGGCGCGGCGCCCGAGGAGATCCTCGCCTCGCTGGCGCCGCACGGCAGCGGGCGAGTCGAGATGACGCCAGGCGCACTCGGCGGCCGAGACCTCGATGCGGATCTGGTGCGACTCGAGGCGCTGGACGTCCGGGTCCTGCCGCGGCTGAATTCCGGCTATCCCGAACGCCTTGCGGCGTTGCTCGACGCGCCCAGCGTGCTGCTGGTGCGCGGGGATGTTTCGAGTCTCGATACGTTCGGTGTTGCGATCGTGGGGGCCAGGGCCGCGACGCAGTCGGCACGGCAGACCGCCCGGCGGCTTGCCCGTGAGCTTGCGAGCCGCGACGTGACGATCATCTCGGGTCTCGCTCGTGGCGTCGACGCCGCCGCGCATCGCGGTGCCCTCGAGGCAGGGGGACGTACGATCGGGGTCTTGGCTTGTGGCCCAGATCGGATCTATCCGCCGGAACATCGCGAGCTCGCCCGGGAGATCTGCGAGCGCGGTGCGATCGTCTCGGAGATGCCCGTCGGCACGCCGCCTCGGCGAGCTCATTTTCCTCTGCGCAATCGCCTGATCAGCGGTCTGTCGGTCGCTGTGATCGTGGTCGAGGCACGGCGCCGGAGTGGCTCGCTGATCACTGTGCGGCACGCACTGAATCAAGGGCGCGAGGTCTTCGTCGTTCCCGGGTCGGTCGAGGGGCCCTTCGCCGCGGGTACGAATCAGCTGCTTCGGGAGGGCGCGCGGCCGATCCGAAATGCGCGCGATGTACTGGAAGATCTCGGGCTCGACGCGTTCGGCTCGGGGGCTGCTGGCGTCGCGCGCCCGTCCTCTGGCTGCGAACCCGTGAGTGCGGCCGATTCCGAATCGGACTCGCCAGTTGGGCGGGTCGTCTCGCTGCTCAAAGAGGGTCCGCTGTCGCGGGATGCGCTGAGCGTGCGACTCGCGCTGGATCCCGGGACCTTGGCCCAGGCGTTGCTGGAGCTCGAGCTGGCGAATCGCGTCGTGCAAGACCGGGACGGGCGTCTGCAATTGAATTGGGCGTGAGACCACCTCTCGCGGACTCCTGGGCTATCGTATGGGGCGTCGCGCCGATCGGGCCGACTCCCCCCTGACGCTGCCGGACGGCTGCCGGAAGCTGAGCCGGATTTCGAGGGACCCACTCAATCTGGGCGGATCGGTTGCTTCGAGTGCGTTTGCGTGGAGCGGGGCGAGGAGTTCGAGCGCGTGCAAACGAGGTGGGTTCGACCGCATGGCTGATGGAATCGATCATCGAGGGCGAGCGTCGGCGGCGGGGCGGCCCTTCGCGTCGACCCGCGCGCACTGCTCGCCTTCGATCGCGATCGTGGGCGCCGGCCTGGCGGGATGCGAGGCCGCCTGGCAGGTCGCCGAGCGCGGGGTGGATGTCGTTCTCTATGAAATGAAGCCCGAGCGGATGTCGCCGGCCCACGTTTCGACGCACCTTGCGGAGCTGGTGTGCAGCAATTCGCTGCGAGCCAATACACTGACCAACGCCGTTGGGCTGTTGAAGGAGGAGATGCGCCGACTCGGCTCGCTCACCCTTCGCGTCGCAGACGAGACGGCGGTTCCGGCCGGTAAGGCCCTTGCGGTCGATCGCCAGCAGTTCGCAATGGGAATCACGGCCGCCATCGAGAGCCACCCGCACATCGAGATTCGCCGTGAGCGCATCGTGAAGATTCCGGATGCGGACCTCGTGATCCTCGCCACAGGGCCGCTCACCGACTCCGAGCTGGCCGGCGAACTCGGTCGGCTTCTCGGCGAGCAGTATCTCTACTTCTACGACGCAATCTCGCCGACGATCCATGCGGACTCGATCGACGAGACGATCGTATTTCGGGCTTCCCGCTATGACAAAAGGGACAGCGGGGACAAAAGGGACAAGACGGCTCCCGGCGACTATCTCAACGTGCCACTCACCCGGGAGCAATACGAAAGCTTCGTGGACGAGCTGCTCGAGGCCGAAACCGTTCCACTTCACACTTTCGAAAAGGCACTGTATTTCGAAGGCTGTCTACCCATCGAGGAGATGGCGCGGCGGGGCCGCGACACGCTGGCCTTCGGTCCTCTGAAACCCGTCGGGCTGATCGATCCGCGCACCGGCAAGCGCCCGCACGCCGTCGTTCAGCTTCGCCAGGAGGATTGCAGCGGCTCGCTCTTCAACCTCGTCGGATGTCAGACCAAGCTGCGTGTGGGCGAGCAGAAGCGACTCTTTCGCGGGTTGCCGGGCCTCGGGAGCGCGGTTTTCGCTCGCTTCGGGTCGATCCACCGCAACACCTACGTCAATGCGCCCATCCAACTCGATTCTGAGCTGCAGCTCCGGGCGCGACCGGGGGTCTTCCTGGCCGGACAGCTGGCGGGCGTCGAGGGCTACGTTGAATCGGCGGCGCTCGGGCTGCTCGTCGGCGTTGGTGTCGCGAGGCGCGTGCTCGGATTGGCGGCCGAGAGGCCTTCCGCGCAGACGGCGCACGGTGCGTTGCTGCGCCATCTACAGGACGCCGACGCTCGGCATTTCCAGCCGATGAACGTGAACTACGGACTCTTTCCGCCGCTGGAACGCGAGCACGCGACGCTCGTTGCGAAGAGCGGTCGTCGCAAGAAGCTGCCCAAACGGGAGAAGAACCAGAGGTTGGCCGAGCGTGCCCTCGCATCGCTGGCGGAATTCACCGAGCGCATCGCCTGCGACATCTCGGGGGCGGCATGAACTGGACTCAGGCCCTCGAAGGTTTCGGCCGCTATCTCGCTGCGGAACGCAATCTCTCGCCTCATACCCGGCGAGCCTATTCATCCGATCTGCGTCAGCTGACCCTACACACGGGCCCCGAGGTCGCTCCCGACAGGGTCGACGCCGACCACGTTCAGAGCTGGCTTGCGAGTCTTCACAAACGCCGCAGTCCAGCGACGCTGGGTCGAAAACTAGCGAGCGTGCGTGCCTTCTATCGCTGGATGCTGCGGGAGGGGTATGTGAGCGACGATCCCACCGCTGGGATGCCGATGCCAAAGCAGGAGCAACGTCTGCCCCATCCGCTCTCCGTCGACGATTGCGAACAGCTGATTACCCGTGGTCGTGAAATCCCCGCCGCGACCGCCAACGGCGATGGCCCGCGCGCCTGGCGAGCCCGCTGGATGCGGCTGCGCGATCGAGCGCTCGTCGAGCTGCTCTACGGAACCGGAATTCGGATCGGCGAGCTGGTGGCCCTCGATGTGCGGGATCTCGAGCTGGCGGCTCGAGAGATTCGCGTGATGGGCAAGGGGCGAAAGGAACGGATCGTTCCGATTCCCGAACAGGCTCGGATCGTCCTCAAGGCCTGGCTCGACCTCCGGCGGCATCCAGGTGTACTCGCTGAGCCGCTCTTCATCTCGTTGCGGCCGAGGCGGGAAGAGAAGCCGCGGCGCCTCGCCGCCCGCGAAGCGCGAAGGATCTTGGGTGAGCGGGCGGTGGGAGCCGATCTCTCCGAGCGCGTTCACCCCCACCGGCTCCGGCACAGCTATGCCACCCATCTCCTCGATATGGGCGCCGATCTCCGAGAGATCCAGGAGCTTCTGGGACACGCCAGCCTGTCGACCACCCAGAAATACACCGCGGTGTCGATCGAGCGTCTACGCGAGGCCTATGATGGGGCACATCCGCGTGCGTTGCTGAGAACATCCCGGGCGAGCAAGGCCCGGCCGAAGCGCAGCCCGAGCTGATGGCGCGCAGACGGGACGAGGTTTGAGATGGCGGGCTTTGCGAATGACGGAAATCGAGAATGACGGAATTTCGAGACGATGGGATCTGGCGATGAGTAGTCGAGTCGACACGAACCGGCCCGAGGCCAGCCAACGCATCCGTTCGACGACGGTGGTGGCCGTCTTGCGAGACGGTCAGGTGGCTGTGGCGGCCGACGGTCAGGTCACCGTGGGCGAGACCGTGATGAAGCAGGGAGCCGAGAAGGTGCGGCGCATCGGCAAGGGCAGCGCGATCATCGGGTTCGCAGGCGGGGTCGCCGACGCACTCACGCTGATGGAGCGATTGGAAGGCAAGCTGGAGTCCCATCCAGGCAACGTTCGCCGGGCGGCCGTCGAGCTGGCGCGCGATTGGCGGACCGATCGCATGCTCCGGAGGCTCGAGGCGATGCTGCTCCTCGGTGATCCGGAAACGCTGCTGATGGTTTCGGGCAACGGTGACGTCATCGAGCCCGACGACGGCGTGGCGGCGATTGGTTCGGGCGGAGCCTACGCCTTGGCTGCGGCGCGCTCGCTCGCTCGGTATACCGAGATGAGCGCCAAGGAAATCGTGGAGGCGGCGCTTCGAGTTGCCTCGGAAATCTGTATTTATACCAATGACAATCTCAGCGTGGAAACCCTGCCATGAGTGAGCACCGATCCTTTACACCGAGGGAGATCGTTTCTGAGCTCGACCGCTACGTGATCGGGCAGGGTGATGCGAAGCGCGCGGTGGCGGTGGCGCTTCGCAATCGCTGGCGACGAAGTCAAGTGGCCGAGGAGCTGCGCCAGGAGATTGCGCCGAAGAATATCATCATGATCGGCGCCACCGGCGTAGGCAAGACGGAGATCGCTCGCCGGCTCTCGAAGCTCGCTCAGGCGCCCTTCATCAAGGTCGAAGCCTCGAAATTCACCGAGGTCGGCTATGTCGGTCGCGATGTCGAGTCGATCATCCGCGACCTGACAGAGCTGGCGGTCCAGCTCGTCAGCGAGGAGGAGCAGAAGGCGGTGCGCGCCAGGGCGGAAGAGCTTGCGGAAGAGAAGCTGCTCGATGCCCTGTTGCCGGCCAAGACTTCACCTCGGGTGGTCGGGTCACCTGTGCAGGCCCTCGAGACGCCTGCCGCTTCGAACGAGACCCGGGAAAAGCTTCGGAAGCTCCTGCGCCTGGGGGAGCTCGAAGAGCGCAAGGTCGAGGTCGAGCTGAGCGATGATTCCGGTGGGCCTTCGATTTCGATCATGTCGCCCCAGGGTGTCGAGGAGATGGGCGTCCAGTTCAAGGATCTGCTCGCTGGGATGATGCCGAAGCAGACGCGCATGCGGCGCATGACGATCGCCGAGGCGCGGGAAGCCCTGACACACGAGGAGGCTCTGGCGCTGGTCGACTCCGAGAAGGTGCGCGAGCTGGCCGTGCGTCGCGTCGAGCAGTCCGGCATCGTTTTTCTCGACGAACTCGACAAGGTCGCAGTCGGGAGCGGAGCCAGGCAGGGTCCCGATGTGTCTCGCGAAGGCGTGCAGCGCGATCTGTTGCCGATCGTCGAGGGATCGATCGTGCAGACGAAATACGGTCCGGTTTCGACGGACCATATTCTCTTCATCGCGGCGGGGGCCTTTCATTTTGTGAAACCCTCGGATCTGATCCCCGAGCTGCAGGGGCGATTCCCGATTCGAGTCGAGCTGTCGAGCCTCGGGCGAGAAGACCTGATTCGAATTCTGACGGAGCCGACCAATTCGCTGGTTCGTCAGTACACAGCCCTGCTCGAGACTGAGTCGATCGAACTGGTGTTCGAGAAAGACGGCATCGCAGCGATCGCCGAAGTCGCAGCCACGGTGAACGAACGCACCGCGGACATCGGAGCTCGCCGACTCCATACTGTGATGGAAAGGCTGCTCGAATCGCTCAGTTTCGAGGCGCCCGATCTCGCCGCGCAGAAAGTGGTGGTGGATGAGGCGATGGTTCGCAAACGGCTGGGTGATCTGCTGGCCGATCAGGATCTCTCGCAATTCATTCTGTAGACGAACGCTGCCGGCGGCGGTGTTCCAGCTGGGGATCGATGGGGGGGGCATGGCCGAATCGCGGGGTCGAGTGCTGATCGTGGACGACGAGGCCTTCTTCCGGGAGGCGATTGACGAGATCCTCTCCGGTGCAGGCTTTGAAACCGAGATGGCGGAGGATGGGCAGTCGGCTCTCGAGAGGGTGACCGATCCATCGATCGGTGTTGTGGTTCTCGACGTTCGGCTACCGGATATCGACGGGGTCCATGTCCTGGCCCGGATTCGCGAAATCCGGCCCGAGATGCCCGTCATCATGCTCTCGGTGTCCACGGACCAGGAGATCGTGCTCGAGGCGCTGAGACTGGGTGCCAGCGATTACCTGGCCAAACCGCTGCACGACGAGGAGCTCGTGCTGGCCGTCGGCCGTGCGCGAGATGGCTACGAAGTGCTCGAGGGTCGACGACGGCTGCGCGCGCGGATAGACCGATTCGTCGGGGGGATGGAAACGCTCTCCCAGATCGTTCGGCTGGCGCAGCCCGGGGATCGCGTCTCGGTCCTGCGCCAGGGGATCGTCTCGTCGGTCGGCGCCGTGCTGGAGGCTTCGCGAATCTCGTTGATGTTGTTGGATCCAGCCCGGGAATCGCTCCGTGTCGTCGAGTGTCGGGGCGCTGGCGTCGAGTTGGAGTCCATGACCGCATGCAAGATCGGCGAGGGACCGGCGGGGGTCTGCTTCACCGATGAAAGCGTGTTGTGTGTGCGGGACGTGGCAGAGGATGACCGCTTCGAGGCGCGCCCGGCGCGCGAATATGCGAGCTCGGCCTTTGCAGTGATACCGCTCGTCTGCCTTGGGGTTCCGGTCGGCGTGTTGTGTGTGACCGAAACACAAGCCGCTGACGACATCTTCCTCGAAGAGACCAGCCTGCTGCGCCTGCTCGGGATGCAGATTTCGGAGTTCTTGGCGGCGGATCCCGAGGTCGAGCGGCTGCTGGTGTCGGCCGATGTGATGGCTGCCGAGAGCGTCGATTCCCTCGCTCCGGCGGTCGGCGACTCCGATGCCGAAATTGCACGGGTGGTCTGCGAGGTGATGGCGACCGAGACCGAGCCCGGCCGGATGTTGAATCGCGCGCTCGGAGCGGTGTCGAGTCAGCTCGCTGCCGCGCCGGTGGCCCTGTTCGTGCTGCGCCCCGACGGCTCGATCCTGGACCTGGAAGCCGAGGCCGACGGGGGTGTCGTCGGGGACCGAGCGTCGCTGCCGGTCGGCCAGGGTCTGGCTGGGATGGTCTGTCAGTCCGGGCAGCTGGTGGCAGTCGAGGAGCCCGAGTGCGACGCGCGTTTCGTTGCGGACATCGATACCGCGGCCGATGGCCAGATTCGTCCTTATCTCTGTCTGCCCCTCAGTCTGCGAGGCAATGTGGTGGGGCTGCTGCGAGTCTTCCTGGCGGCGGGTCGCAGCGCGTCTCCACGTACGGCCGAAGTCCTGGCTGCGGCGTTTTCAGCGGCCCTCCGCAACGTCCTTGTGTACCGTAGCCTGCTCAAGAGCATCGACGAGCTGGCCCAGGCGCGGCGCGAAGCCCGCTCCTAGACGAGCACTGCCCGGGGCTGGACACACGCGAACGATGAAACAGCTCGTGGACAAAGCGAAGGTTCTGATCGAGGCGCTGCCCTACATGCGGCGGCTGCTCGGCAAGATCATCGTGATCAAGTACGGCGGTCACGCGATGACCGACGCCGCATTGCAGGCCTCCTTCGCGGCGGATGTGGTGCTGCTGAAGCATATCGGCGTGCGTCCGGTGATCGTGCATGGTGGTGGGCCGCAGATCGCGGCCACCCTGGAGCGAATGGGGCGCCAGTCGACCTTCATCGACGGGCGCCGCGTGACCGACGACGCCACGATGGAGGTTGTCGAGATGGTACTCGGCGGCAAGATCAATCGAGAGATCGTCGAGCTCGTTCAGCAGGCGGGTGGCCGGGCGGTGGGTTATACGGCCAGCGACGGAGGCTTGCTTCGGGTCCGCAAGAAGCTCATCGATGGTCAGGACCTGGGCCGCGTCGGCGAGGTCACGGCGGTGGACCCCAGCGTGGTCATGGCCGCAGTCGAGGCCGATTTCATCCCGGTCATCGCGCCGATCGGAGTCGACGCGCAGGGTCAGAGCTTCAATGTCAATGCCGATGAGGCCGCGGGTGCGCTGTCTGCGGCAATACATGCCGAGAAGCTGATGCTGCTCACCGACATCGACGGAGTGCTCGACCTTCGCGGCGAGCGGATCAGCGAGCTGTCGGTCGAAAAATGTCTCGAGCTGATCGCGGATGGCACGATCAAGGGGGGCATGATCCCCAAGATGGAATGCTGCATCCATGCGCTGTCGGGCGGTGTCGGCCGAACGCATGTCGTGGACGGTCGAGTCGTCCACGCGGTGCTGCTCGAGATCTTCAGTGATGATGCCGGCGTTGGAACGCTGCTGGTGCAATGAAGCGTGTTGCTGCGAAGAGTCTGGTTCTTTCTGGGGCGTGTCGGCTTCCCAGAATCTTCGCAGTGGAGTTGGAGTTGAGATGCCCAAGGATCTTGTGACCCTCGCGGATTGGCCTGCGGATGAATTGTGGTCGATTGCGGATCGCGCCGCGACGCTGCGGGTACTTCATCGCGAAGGCAATCGACCGCGTACACTCGAGGGGCGCACCCTGGCGATGTATTTCGAGAAGCCGTCGCTGCGCACGCATGTGACCTTCGAAGCCGGCATCGCGCAGCTTGGTGGCCACGCGATCCTGCTCCGGCCGGAACATATCGGCATCGGTACGCGTGAGAGTCCGGCCGATGTCGCGCGCGTCCTGTCGCGCTGGGTCGATTGTCTGATGGCCCGAACCTTCAGCCATGAGCTCGTCGAGGAGCTCGCCCGACACGCGACGATTCCCGTCGTGAACGGTCTCACAGACCTGGTGCATCCGTGCCAGGCGATGGCGGATCTCGTCACGATCGCAGGGGTCATGAAGCCGACCGAGGCGACCGTCGCCTACGTCGGCGATGGCAACAACGTGGCCAATTCGCTGATCCTGCTCGCCGCGGTGCTCGGACTGCGGCTGCATCTGGCGACGCCTGCGAGTCATCCACCCGCCTCTCGGGTGATGCGCCGCGCGCGCGCGCTGGCTCGCAAGAGCGGGGCCGAGATCGTGTTGACCGAGGATCCCGTCGAGGCCGTCAAGGGTGTGGATTTCGTCTACACGGACACCTGGACCAGCATGGGGCAGGAGCAGGAGGCCGCGCAGCGCCGAGAGATCTTTCGCCCCTATCAGGTCAATTCCGATCTGTTGGCGCACTCGGCCGGCGCCCACGTGCTTCACTGCCTGCCCGCCCACCGCGGGGAGGAGGTCACCGCGGAGGTTCTCGACGGCCCACAGAGCCTGATCCTCGAGCAGGCCGAGAACAGGCTTCACGCCCAGAATGCCATCTTGGAGCATTTATTGGGCGTCAGCGTCTGACGCCGCCGCGGTCTCTAGAGCCGCTTCCCTCTCGGAGTCCGCGAGCCACCCCCGTCTGACCCGACCTGTTCGGTCCAGACACGTCTGGCTGCGCGAATCCCGCTCCAGCCGGTCGTGGATTCTGCTTCCCAGGGCCAGATGCCCTGCGGGGCATGCCGGGTCCATCGGTCCGCCCAGAATTCGCGGAAGCGCACCTGCATTCTCAGATTTCGCTGGCTGTAGGCCGAAGAGCTTTCAGTGGGTCTGCGTGTTTCGCGGAACCTTGCTGGAGAGATGCATGCAGGCCTCGGAGCCGGATCGGGATCCCATGGCGCAGGTCCTAACCTTGTCACCGGGTGGCGACGCGACACAGCTCGAGCTGACCGCGGCGGAGGGATACCTGCTTTCGCGGATCGATGGCGTCACGCCCTGGCGCTTGCTTCGAGAGATGGGTGGGGTTCCGGCCGAGGAGGTCGACGTCTGCCTGGCCCGTTGGATCGAAGCGGGGCTGCTCGAAGTCCTGGGCGCTGCCAGCCCGCCGACACCGGACGAGGCGGTCGCCGATTCCAGCGCGACCGATGCAGCGAGCGCTGCGTCCGTGGCGGGTTTGGCGTCGCCGATCGACGAGGAGATGTTCGACGACAGCCTCGAACTCGACCTATCGGTGCAGCGCCGCATCCTCGAATTCGAAGCCTGCCTGGGTTTGCCCTACTGCGAGATTCTCGGCGTGGCTTCCAACGCCCAGCCCAAGATCGTCAAGCGCGCCTACTTCAAGCTGTCCAGGGAGTTCCATCCCGATCGCTTTTTTCGACGTGAGATCGGCGGATACGCAGCGCGCCTCGAACGCATCTTCAAGAAGGTTCTCGAGGCCTACGAGATTCTCTCGGATCCCGAACTCTGCCGGGTCGAGAACCAGCCTGAGCCCGAAGCGGTCGAACCGGCGCAGAAACAGGGAATGGACGCGGGGGCGGCCGCCACCGCTGAACCGAAAGCGCAAGAGCAGAAGTCACCGCCGCCCAGGCCGCTCACCAAGCTCGAACGGCTGCAACAGCGAATGCCCTTCAAGATCAACCATGCGGTGCTCGCTGATCGGCGTGCGAAGGCCAGCGAGATCTTCCGCGCGGCCTGCGTCTCGCAGAAGACCGGGCGACTGAAGGAAGCCGAGGCGAGCCTTCGCATCGCCATCAGCTTCGACCCGCTGCGCGCGGAGTTCAAGGAAGCGCTGGGTTCGCTGCGTCTCGAGGCCGTGGGCGAACGAGCGGTCAAGCTGCTCGCCGCATCGAGCGAGCGAATGCAGGATTCGGATCTGCGCGAGACCCTCGCGCTGCTCGAGGACGTGCTGATCTACCGCCCGCACGACCCGGAGCTGAACGAACGCGCCGCCCGCGTCTGTTTGCAGCTCGGGAAGCTCGATGATGCCGAGGACTGCGCGCAGCGCCTCGTCGACCACAGCCCAGAGATCGCGGCGCATCACACGCTACTGGGACTGATCTATCGCGGACAGGAAAACCTGGACGCGGCCATGCGCGAGTTCGAGACGGCTTTGAAATGCGACGCGGACGACCTGGCCGCGAGCCGGGCCTTGGCAGCCATTCGAATCAGATGCCACGATGCGGCGTTAAGGAGAGACTGATGGGTCGAGTCATTGGGATCGATTTGGGCACCACGAATTCCTGCGTGGCGGTGGTCGAGAACGGGCAGCCTACGGTGATTCCGAATTCGGGGGGGTACAAGACGACGCCGTCGACGTTCGGGATCTCACAGGATGGGAAGCGACTCGTGGGGCATCTCGCGGAACGCCAGGCGATTACGAACGCGCGCGACACGGTCTCTGCGTCGAAGCGTCTGATCGGTCGTCGCTTCGACGATCCGGAAGTCCAGAAGTCGATCGACCTCTCGCCCTACGAGATCGTGCGCGGAGCGAACGAGGATCCGCGGCTCAATCTCGGCGGGAAGACCTACACCTGTCCGGAGATCGCCGGGATCATCCTGCGCGAGATGAAGCGGGTGGCCGAGGAGTATCTTGCCGAGCCGGTGCAGGAAGCGGTGATCACCGTACCGGCCCACTTCAATGACACTCAGCGACAGTGCACGAAGGATGCCGGCAAGATCGCGGGTCTCGACGTGCTTCGCATCATCAACGAACCGACCGCGGCGGCGCTGGCCTACGGCATGACTCGCACGGGGGACGAGAAGATCGCGGTCTACGACCTCGGCGGAGGAACCTTCGATATCTCGATCCTCGAGAAGTGCGATGGCGTAATCGAGGTTCTGGCGACATCGGGAAACACCTGCCTGGGTGGTGAGGATCTCGATCGACGCATCGTGCATCAACTCGTCGAGTGGTTCGAAGAGTCCGATGGCCTCGACCTGCGCGCTGACACGATGGCTCTCCAACGTCTCAAGGACGCCTCAGAGAAGGCCAAATGCGATCTCTCGATGCGCGACATGGTCGAGATCAACTTGCCGTTCATCGCCCGCGACGCCGAGGGGCCGCGGCACCTGAACTACGAACTGACCCGTGAGAATCTCGAGGCTCTCGTCGCCGACATCATCGAATCGACATTCAAGAGTGTGGAGCAATGCTGTGTCGACGCCGGTGTGCAGCCGCAGGACATCGACCAGATCATCCTGGTGGGTGGTCAGAGCCGAATGCCGCTGGTCCAGAAGCGGGTGAGTGAATATTTCGGAAAGCGACCTCATAAGGGCGTCAACCCCGATGAGGTGGTGGCACTCGGCGCGGCGGTGCAGGCCGCAGTGCTCCTCGAGGACAATCAGGACATGCTGCTGCTCGACGTAACGCCGCTGTCCCTCGGCATTGGGACCTACGGCGGTCATTTTGCGCCCCTCATCGAACGAAATACGACGGTGCCCGTCAGCAAGGATCACATCTTTACCACAACCCGAGATGACCAATCCGCCGTGAAGATCTGCGTCCTTCAGGGCGAGAGCGACATGGCCGCGGAAAATGATCTTCTCGGTGAGTTTGTGCTTTCGGGAATTCGGCCTGCGCCGAAGGGCGAGCCAGAGGTCGAGGTCAGCTTCGACATCGACGCCAACGGAATCGTGAGCGTTTCCGCCCGAGATCTTGCGACGGGCGCGGAGCAGTCGATCACGGTGAGCTCGACCGGAACGCTGTCGGATGCCGAAATCGATGAGATCATCGAAGAGCACGATCTCTACGAAGTCGAGCTGAAGGGCTGAGAGTAGTCTGAGGTCGCCTCGATGAATAGTTCGACAGAAGCCAAGGTCTCGAGCCTGCTACAGCAGGGGCTCGAGCTGTATGGAGCAGGCGACATCGCCGGCGCATTCGTAGTCTGGAACGAGGTGCTCGAGCTCGCCCCGGGCAATGAAGAGGCGCTCGATTACATCAGGGATGCGGATCGGCGCGCGAAGCCCCGCACTGGAGCGGCCGGAGTCGATCGATCTTTTCTCATGGACGAGACGCGTCGTCTGCTGCGAGCCGAGAATGTGGTGGCGGCCCTCGAGCTATTGATGAGTGCCGGCACCCAGGGTGAATTCGAATGTGAGGCGATGGTGGATCTGCTGCGCGCGATGCTCTTCGAACGCTATCAGACGGAATTGGGCGACCTGTCCAAGGTGCCGCGCCTGGCCGACGAGGCGCAGAACGATCTGTGCAGTTACAACCTGTCGCCGAGCGCCGGGTTTCTTATTTCGATGATCGATGGCACGACTCCGCTTGGCGATCTGGTCTCGGTCTCGGGAGTGGATCGATTCGACGCGATGCGATCTCTGCATGGGATGCTCGAAGCGGGAATCCTAGAGTGGGCGCGATGAGTAGCGTCGAAAGGATTTCGCTGCTGGGCTTTCTGAAGACGCCGATCCTGGTCGGCGATCCCGAGGGCCGCATCGTCTACGCGAATCCGAGTTTCCGAAGCTGTTTCTGTCAGGCTGGCGACGACCCGGTGGGACAGCCCCTGGCCACGGTATTCGGCGGCGGCGCGCGGGAAGTCGTGCTGTCGGCGACCGCGGCGGTGCTCGATCGAGGGCAGGCGGCTCGTTGGCAGATCCGCGAAGGGGGCGCGGTCTATTCCGGTCTGGCCTCACCGATCGAGGCGGAGGATGATCGCGTCGGTGTGGTGATGGTGCTGCTCGAGGAGCAGTCCGTCGACGGCCCTGTGGCGGCTCTGGCCGACGAGATCGGTGAGCCACTTTCGCAAGCTCTGAAGACCCTCCAGACCCTGGCTCCCGAGGTCGATGGCCGACTCCGAGAGACGGATCGTGGGCTCTTCGCGCGCGCGCTCTGTGCTCTCGAGGATGCCCAGAAATCCATGCGCGAGCTTCACCACGTGCTCCGCGGTGCAAGACCCAAACCCAAGCAAGGTCGCTTCGACGTATCGGGCGCGATCATGCGGGTCGCCGAACGCTCTGCCCGTGAATACGGTCACGAGGTCGAGCTCGAGGTCTTGATGCCACCCAACTTGCCGAGTGTCGTGGGCACCGCAGCGGCCTTTGAGCGTCTGATCGGTCAGCTCGTTCGCCAGCGCGCCGACGAGGGGAATCAGGGGCAGCGACTGACTCTACTGGCCCGCGCCCTGGGGGGTGAGGAGCTGGGCGGCGTGCTGGTGTCGTTGGTCGATTCTCCTGACCCGACGCGTCGCGTTCCAACCGGTCTTCCGCCGAAAGCCCTGGCACAGGGGATCGCCGCCAAGGGGGGCGAGACGATCTGTGTCGAGGACTCGACGATCGGTCGCGTGACTTCGATGCGCCTGGTGATCGCGACCGCCTGATCGCCTCGCCGTGTTGCCCCCGAGGATCGAAGCGGCGGTCGAACTCGAGGGGCGCGCGATCTCCGCGCCGCCCAGCACACCCGGTATCCTTGCCAGCGATGACGATGAAGCTCAGCCGGCGACTGCGATGCTTTCTCAGCCTTTTGGCACTCGTTGTCCAGTGGGGCTGTCACGAGTCGCGCGAGCCCGTGGCGACGTCTCAGGAGGCCGGCTGGGAGGCCGACGACCTGATGGCCGTGGCATTGCTCGATGCAGCACACGCGATCGTGGTGGGCCTTTCCGGCTCGATCTACCGCACGACTGACGCCGCGGAGACCTGGCACCGGGTTCATCGCGACCCTTCGGCCGCGCTGTACGACGTGTCCATCGCCGACGGGGAGCACGGCTGGGCGGTGGGCGACGGACGCCTGCTCGCGACGCGCGATGCGGGGCGCAGCTGGCGGGTCCAGCCGCTTCCGGAAGGGCTGGCGGCGGCGCGACTTCGCGCGGTTGCTGCGGTCGACGCACGCCACGCGGTCGCGGTCGGATTGGCAGGCGTTCGCCTCCGGACGCTGGACGCTGGACGCGAGTGGGAAGATCGTTCCCGGGTGCTGCACGGGGCCGAGGCCGCAGCGGGCGTGCTGCCGAGAAGCTCGTCTGAATCCGATCTCCACGACGTATTCTGCTTTGCACCACCGAGCCGACGCTGTGTCAGCCTCGGGGCGACCGGCGGCACCGCCTATTCGGTCGACGTCGGAGCAAGCTGGCGGCTGGCGCGGCTGGCTCCAGAGCTTGCCTTCGACCCGATCGAAATCGAGGAGGGCGCAGTGGAGTGGTCCGCCGAGGAGCTGACCCGGCTCGGGGCGCTCGCCGAGTCCCTGCTCGCTCGAGAGGAGCTGGGGATCCGGTTGGAGGCCGTCACGAGCACGGCCGAGATCGAAGGGATCGGCCGTCAACGCGATCCGGAGGCGCTCTTCGAGATCCTCGAAGCGCGGGCGCTCGATGCGCGGAGCGTTCTCGAAGAGGTCGGGATCGAGCCCGCGCGGATTCAGACTCTTGGGGAGCCGCCCTGGGGCTTTGAGGACTACGTGGATGATGATCCAGATTTCCTGCGGCGCTATTGGCGCGATCACTCGGCGTCCCGGCCCGGTGTGCGCTTGTCGATCGTCCAACAGCGCAGCTTCTGGGGTGTCCATTTTTCGCCGCGGCCTGGCGCCGCGGATCGCGAGGTCGTGGGCGTGGCTGTCGGAGCCGGGGGATTGCTCTGGCGGTCCGACGACGCGGGAGCCAGCTGGTCGCTCGCCAGTCGGCTGGCACCCCACGATTTGCGCGCCGTTGCGGCCGGCGGGGCGGGGCTCGTCGCGGTCGGGGATCAGGGTGTGATTCGAACTTCGATGGACGGGGGGGTCAGGTGGCAGGCGCCCGAGTCGCAGGAAATCCCCGTCTCCTTCCGTGCTCTACAAGACGTGGCGTTCTCCCCGGACCGTGCCCTGGGGTTGATCGTGGGCCGAGCCGGGCTGATGCTGCGACACCGAGGCGGGCAACAGCGCTGGACGGCTCGGGTCAGGTGAACTCTGGGTCCTTCGCGATGGAGTCGCCGCGCCTCGACCCTGGGGCCCGTTTCCCATCGACATGTCAGCTCAAGACCGTCACCCTACAGACCGATATCCCAGCTATATCGCGGGGGCGAAGTAGGCTCCGCGGGGCGGGCTCTGGAGAGCTGAACGGGGGCTGAGGAGCGGACCATGCCCGAGCTGGATCTCGACGCGCCGATTCCCGTGCTGGTCGTGGGGGTGGGTGCGGAAGTGCTCGGGCGAGAGCTCGAAGCCGCCCTGGTCGGACCGGACCGGCTCCCCGCTTTCTCCTGCGCTGGCTTCGAGACCTCTCTGCAGGCGGTAGATGCCTCGATGGGCGCGTCCCAGCTGATATTGATTGCGACGGGCCCGGATGCCGAGCAGATCGTCGGCGATTCGGTGTGGGCGTCTTGGACCGTGTCGGGTTCACAGATTTCACGCATCGTGGTCCTGGATGGGGATGTCCGAGCCGAGTTCGATCTGGAGCCGGAGATCCATCGGATCTCGAGCGATCAGACCCGGAGTCTGCCGAGCCTGGCTCGACTGCTGGCGCGCCTCATGGCCGAGCAACGAGCCCGGCAGCGACTCGCTCGTGAGTTGGCGATCGAACGGGCCTGTGAACCGCTGTCGGCCTGTCTCGAGCCCGGCAAGCTCTACACCATGGCCATCGACCTGCTGCTCTCGCGGCTTGGGCGCAGCTGTGGCATTGCGCTCTTCGCGCCGAGCCCGGCACCTCACAGCGTCGGCGTCGCCGCGCGCGGCTTCGATGAGGAGACCCGGGATCAGATTTGCCAGCAGGTCCTTGCAGAAAAATCCATCGAGGCGGCCATGGGGCAGGGTGAAGTGAGCGTCGTGCCCTGGGGTCCCCTGCACCACGTTCTGGGTCGCATGGGGATTGGGGTGTCGGGGGCCGCCCTGCTCTCGGTTCCGCTGCGCGGAGACGAGGTCGAGGTCGGACATGTGTGGATTCTCGCCGAGGGCCGGAGATTCGACGCGGCCGATCTCGAGGCGGCGCACACGATTGCGCGCCGCGCCAGCGCAGCACTCACCACGGCTGAGCGCTACCACCGCGCCAAGGAGCGCGCCTTCATCGATGACGTGACCGGCGTCTACAATGCGCGTTACGTGCTCTCGACCGCCGACAATGAGATCCAGCGAGCCATTCGCTACGGACGTCCTCTTTCGGTCCTGTTCCTGGATCTGGACCGCTTCAAGATGGTCAACGATCGCTTCGGCCATCTGGTTGGCAGCAACACACTGCGCACGCTGTCGAAGCTGCTCGCTCAATGTGTGCGCCAGGTCGACACCCTGGCTCGATATGGCGGCGACGAATTCACGATCCTGCTGGTGGATACGCCGCACGATATGGCGCTCGTCGTCGCGGAACGGATCCGTACCTGCGTCGAGGAGCATCTATTCGAGGCGGGTCGCCAGGGTCATCACAGGCTGACTATTTCGATCGGGGTCGCCACCTGCCCGACCCACGGCAAGGAGCGTGAGCCTCTTCTGGACGCGTCGGACAAGGCGATGTATCGCGCCAAGAGCCAGGGCCGCAACAGGGTCTGCTCCGCCGGTGAATTCTGAGGCCGTCGCAGCACGGCGCGCCGCATTCCGCCCAATCCCAGAGACTCGAGACCCGACGCGTCTTGCCGAGCCCCCGCCGCAGTCGGGATCCGGGCGGCATCCGCGATTGGGGTCACCACGTTTTCTGGTCACGGCGACGAAGCGGCCAAAGGATCCTTTTTCCTCGCCCAATCGAGAAAACCGGGTGCAAAGGCGGCCCAGAGAACGAAGGGGAGCCCGTCCGACACGATCATGAAGATCGGGGACAGGGTGTTGGGTCCGAGCCTTTCGCGCCCGAAGTCGAAGAGTCGGGGCGTCGCGTTCAACGCGAGATGAGAGAGGTGGAGGATGAGGAGTCCGCTCAGGATGCCAATCGTGCGTCGTTTCCAGGAAATTCCCGGCGTGACGAGCATCAGCGCGGCGAAGGGGACGATGTTCACGTAGCGAAGGCGGGTCGCCGCGAGGGGGACGTCTCCCAATCCGAAGAGCGGATATAGCCAGCTTCCCGTCCACACCAGGATCTGCGCGTAGAGCCGTTGGCCCCCGTGAACCCACGCCCAGAGCCCCAGGATGGTCAGCGCGAGAAAGCCAAGGAAAGCGAGAATGAGACGATGCGACGACTTCACGCGGTGGGCCTCTCGAGCCGTGGCGTCGGGCTCGAGACGATCGAGCCGAATGCAGCGATGTCGGATTCTTCGGACATCCGCCGATCAGAATAACACGTGAGCAGGCTCCTCTCGAACGGCTGGGCCATCGCCGCCGCGATTCGTCTTCTCCTTCGAGGCCTGGCCGAGCTGCACGGGCGATTGACAGTGGGTGGCGCCGTTGCTATCCAACCGGCCGATTTGGCAAAGCTTTTTCAGATCTAGTCAGCCTCGCCCCGCTTCGCCTGGCTACCCCCTGGCGCTCCGGACGCAATCTCTCAATCGCTATCTCTCCAGCTGGAACTCGACGCTTCGAATTCCAGGCAGAGAGGGTCGGCATCGCATCGGAGTGGGGGCGGCATTGTTCGCCCGCGATTCGGCGCATCGCCGGTGCGGGCCAGCCACTGGAAGGTCTTCCAGCGCTGTCGGGGTGGGCGGATCGTGGAGGGGGTGTGCCAAGGCTTCGCCGCTGTGGCTGCGATCCGGAGTTCCCACCCGGACAGCAGCCGAAGCGCAGGCATCGTGGGCCGCCTTCTCAGGAGTCGGGATGAGCACGCAGAGCATCGAGCTCGATGGAATGGGATCGCTTCGCCGAAGCCATCGATGTGGTGAGATCATGTCGGCTTCGGTGGGTGACGAGGTCGTCCTCGCCGGTTGGGTCGTCCGGAGGCAGATCGTCCCTGGCATCGGAAGCGTTGTCGACCGCAGTTGGCGGCGCATTGTCGGCGACTCCTCGGGACGGCCCTTCGTCTGCAGGTTGGTCGCCGCCACCCTCTGCCGCAGCGACGAGCAGGTCGTAGGCGGCCTCCACTTGCAGCACGCTCTTCTCGTCACCAGCACGCTTAAAAGCGGCAGTACGCTTTTTCTTTGCGACCCGAAGCT
>PVBE012447083.1_pt1 | contig 21331 bp, 19 predicted proteins | sample 1631181 | NCBI WGS metagenome assembly PVBE01 (sample SAMN08397723, study PRJNA350692) | Marine metagenome, whole genome shotgun sequencing project. | isolation source: water | place: Pacific Ocean | collected 2012-04 | reverse complement strand
GCTCGCTGATCTGCTTGAGCGCTTTTTGCTACTCTTGCTTGCGATCCCTGCGCTGAGAAGACTTCGTGGGCTTGGCCTGGCGGGTTTGCTTTGGCTTGCCCGGCCGCGTGATTTGGGTCACGCCGCGGTCGCGGTGACGCAACTCTTCCAGCTTCTTGGTCAGGATTTGCTGCTCGCGATCGGACCGCTTGGCGCGGGCCACTTGATGGGTCGCGCCGCCTTCCTTCATCAACTCGACCGCCGGGTTCTCCACGACGACGCGGATTTCCTTGGGTTTGAGTTCTCCCTCCGGCTCCTCTGAGGGAGGCTCGGCAGCCTCTTCGACCGGCTGCGCCGGGGGCTCCGTCACGGTCTCGGTCGGGGGCTCGGGGACGGTCTCGGGGATCGGTGCTTCTTTTTGGGCCGGGGGGGGGGCCTCGACGACTGGCTCGGGTGTGTTCTGCCCGTCTGGAGCCGGCTTGATGAGGGGCTGGGTTAGCTCCGCGATCGTGTCCTTGACCGCGTCAGGCATCTCGACCGGTTTCACTTCGGGCAATGTGCAGCCGTTCTCCCCTAGCACCGCACGTAGGCGCGTCTCGTCCTCGCCCCAGATCGTCTCGAGATGGCTCTTGATCTCGAGGCCGGCCTGCTGGGCGTACTCTACGAGCTTTTCCTCGGCGATCGATACGTCTTTCGCCAGGCGGTAAAGCTTGATGGCCAAAGCGGTCTCCTTATGCTCACTGACAGCTGGTCAATCAGCGGTCGGTGATTGCGATTCCTCGGGCTGTATCTCTGCGATGGGTGCCTTGGCGGACTCTCGGACTGTCTTGTCCTCCACCTCACCGTTGTCTTCTGCGGTCTCGCCGCCCGCTTGCGCGTCCTCGTCGGGTTCGTTCGAAGTCGTGTTGTCCGCCTCTGGCAGCGGTTCGTCGCCTGCGAACTGTTTCTCAGCGGGGTCGGTCACCGATTCCTCGTCCGCCTTTTCACTCTCGTCGGGCAACTCGTCACCCGGTTGCTGGTCCTCGGCTGTTTCTTCGCTGACCAGTTGTGCCTCTTCGTGGGCCTCCTCCAGCAAGCGCTCAATGGTGCTGATGCAGTCCTCGGCCTTTTCCAGGTCCATGCCCTTTAGCCGCGAAAGCTGGTCGGCCCCCAACTCGACAAGGTCGTCGAGGCTCTTGTAGTTATTGTCGAACAGCGTCCCCGCCATCTGTTCGGTCAGATGGGGTAGGCTCATCAGCATCTGGATCGTATCCCGAACCCGGTCACGCATCTGGTGCTGGTTGAGGATGTCGATTTCCCAGCCTGCGAGCCTGGAGGCCAGTCGGACGTTCAGTCCGCGCTTGCCAATTGCGAGAGACAGCTGATGGTTGGGCACCAGCGCAGTGGCACGGCGATCATCGCCATCCAGTGCGACCTCGATCACCTCGGCCGGCTTGAGTGCGTTCTTGATCAGCTGCTCAGGGTTATCGTCCCAGCGAATAATGTCGATCTTCTCGCCAGAGAGCTCGTCGATGATGTTTTTGATGCGGCTACCGCGCACGCCCACGCAGGCTCCGACGCAGTCGACTCGTGGGTTACACGAGCTGACTGCCAGCTTGGTGCGGTAGCCCGGCTCTCGGACAATCCCGTTGATCAGGATCACTTCCTGCCCGATCTCGGGCACCTCCAACTCGAAAAGTCGACGGATGAAGTTCTCGTGTGTTCGGGTGAGGATGATTCTGACGCGGGAGCCGACCTTCTTGACTTCCTTGACGTAGGCGCGAATCCGGTCGCCGACCTGATATCTCTCCTCGCGCACCTGCTCTTTCTTGGGTAGGTATCCTTCGGTCTTGCCCAGGTTGATCACCAAGTTTGGCCCCTCGAAGCGCAAGATCGTCCCCAGCACGATGTCGTCCTTGCGACGCTCGAAGTCGTCGAAGATGACGTTGCGCTCCTCCTCTCGGAGCTTCTGGATGATCACCTGCTTCGCGGTCTGGGCTGCGATGCGGCCGAACTCGGTCAGATCCAGCTCGTCGCCATACTCATCAGTGGCGTGGATCTCTCCGTTCTCCCGCTCGATCTCGACAGAGAGCGCCCTGTCCGCACCATATCGCTTTTTTGCCGCGGTCAGCAGGGCGGTTTCGATCGCTTCGAAGATGATCTCCTTGTCGATGTCCTTTTCCCGGTGGAGAAACTCCACCAGCTTCAAAATCTCTGCTGGCTTCATCTTGTGTGTCTTCCCGGTGTGACTCTGGGGGCGCGTAAGGCTGTTCGGCCAGGGCAATAAAAAAAGTGGGACAAACCCACTTCGAGAGAAACGCGACCCCAGTTGTCTTCTTGGGGCCTCACTTAAAGATGGGCACCCCTTGCCTGTCAAGTGATATTCTGCCGAAGCCAATCGAAATCAGCCCCTCAGAGGGGGCCGCTGCGCCCCCCCCTCCGGGTGCCGTTGACACTCCGATGGCACCGTGCTAACATTCCGGCCGATGCCTTTTGATGAACGGGCGAAACGACTTAAGGTCAAGGTTCCGGTCCAGCTTACGGACGAGACCGGCAAGGTCTACACCGGAATGACCAACGATGTCAGCGTGTCCGGATTCTCGGCCTTCCTCCGCTGTAAGGAGGAGTTCGTGATCAATGAGCTGGTCAATAATGCCTTCGTGCTGCTCAACTTCCCGAAACTGGAGCAGTTGTTCTTCGACAAGGAGTTCCAGACGGTCTTCAACCTGGACGCCGGGGTCACGCCACAGAGGACGGAAGTGGTCAGGGTCGAGAACAGCTGGCTGCGCGGTTTCGAAGTGTTCATCGCGGCGAGATTTCCCCGAATGGACGACGAAAGTCGCCTCAAGCTAGAGTCTTATATCGACGACCACGTCGAGGACCTGGGCCGAGAAGCGACGGTCGAAGCAGACGAGGAGGTCATTCGCAGCCTGGATGTCAGCCGCGGGGACACGATTGTCATGCAGTTTCCCGGTCGCCACTTGTACGTCCCCATCGTCCGAGACATTTGTGACCAGCTCGCACGAGAGATAGGTTTCTCCGATATCGACTGTTACAAGATCAAGGTGGCTGCGGACGAGGTGTTCAGCAATGCGTTCAAGCATGGCTCTCCGAAACACGGTGACAACCTGATCACGGTCAAGGTCACCTTGGATCGGAAGGGCATCTTTATTCGGGTGCGTGATGAGGGGGGGATCCCTTTCAATTACAAGCGCTATCGGGATTTCGACCGCAAGTTTCCCGACTCGAGCCGGACGGGTTTGCATCTGGTAGATAAATTCATGGACGGATGGGTCGTAAACACGAAGAAAGGCGAGTACACAGAAGTGTCCTTCTTCAAGAACAGAGAGGCCACCCAATGAGCTTCAGGCTTCTTTTCAATGTGCGTGAAACAACTTCGCCACCGGCATTGGTCATCGAGTTGGTGGGTACGATAGACTCCTCCAAATGCCTCGAGCGACTTCACGAGATCGTCAACAAGAGTACGCTCCCCGACATTCTCATTGTGTTCAGCGGGGTGGATTACATCAACAGCGCCGGTTTTGCCGAGGTGGTGGTCCTCAACGAGCGAGCGACACTGGGCCACAAGCGATTGGTGTTGGTTGACCTGAACATCAAGGTCCGTTCAGTTTTCGAGCACCTCGGAGGGCTGCAGATCCTCGATGTCCACACGACAGAGGAGGGGGCGCTCAGGAAGATCGCGGAGAGCGCCAGCGCCTGAATGTTCCTTCAGGCCTTTGCCCCGCCCTCTCGCTTGTCCGTGGGCGCTTCTGTTCCGGTTTTGTTCGGTGACGCTCCGTAGATCAGTTCCCGCAGCAAGAACAGCGTCACTCCGATGCAGATGAAGGCGTCTGCGGCATTGAACGTGGGCCACCGGTAGTTTCCCAGCCACACCACGATGAAGTCACGCACTTGCTCGTGAACCAGTCGGTCGTGGAGATTGCCCAGAGCGCCCGCGACGATCAGGCCGATCAGGATCTGGAAGAAGATGGTGGGGTTGTTCTCCTGTATCAGCATGTACAGCATGAAGCCGATCGCGAGCAGTGAAGCGAGGCTCAGCAGATCGACCTGCCCCTGGAGAATGCCCCAGACAGCGCCCTTGTTGTAAGCGAGCTGAAACGAGAGCCAGTCCGTGCCGAGCAGCCACTCCTGCTGGATGAAGGTGTAGTTGTCAAATGCCCAGGTTTTACTCCACAGGTCGAGGAGCAGGCCCAGGATGACCGTGATCAGGAAGGGCACCTTGCATCGCTTCATTTATCTTCTTGCACCATAAGTTATTGCGTCAAACGAGGGGGCGCATTATACTGATGCTCCTTAGCCATGCAAAGCGGAAACGCCCTACTGGCATCCCCCCTCCTGCTCGAACCGGTACTGCAGGCAAAGCCCTGGGGGGGACGCAATCTCGCTGCCCTCGGAAAGCAGTTGCCGCCCGGCCCACCGATTGGCGAGGCCTGGGAGGTTTCGGATCGTCCCGAGGGGAGTGCGACGGTGGCGGCCGGGCCTCTGAAGGGGCGAACGCTGGCCGAGTTGATGCGCCAAGCGCCGGAAGAACTCGTTGGCGACTCGCAGGCATCTCGCTTTCCCTTGTTGTTCAAGTTTCTGGATTGCCGGGAGGTGTTGTCCCTGCAGGTTCACCCGGACGATTCGGCGGCCGCTCCCTTCGGAGACCTCGGAAAGGAGGAGGCTTGGGTTGTCCTCGAGACGGATCCGGGGGCTCACATCTATATCGGGTTCGAGTCTGAAACGAGCCCGGAAGCGGTGCGGGAGGCGATCGCCGCCAACCGGCTCGATGCTCTGCTGCGCCGTGTCGAGGTCGAGCCGGGTGACGTGTTTCACCTGCTGCCTGGAACGGTGCATGCCATCGGCTCTGGGTTGATGCTGGCTGAGATCCAGCAGTCGAGCAACCTGACGTACCGCCTCTACGACTGGGGTCGGGTGGGGTTGGACGGCAAGCCCCGAGAGTTGCATCTCGAACAGGGGCTGGAGGTGATGCGTTTCGGACCGTGGGAGCCGACTCCTCTGCCCAGTGGAGGTGGGGTGGGACCCTGCAGCCAGCTCGTCGAGGGGAGGGCCTTCCGCCTCTGGAGGCTCTTGCTCGACGGTCCCTACTCGCTTCCGACGACGGGACGGCCGACGATCCTGGCTTGTGTCGCGGGGGAGGCGACCGTCGACGGACAGAGGATGACTCGCGGACGTACTGTTCTGGTCCCTGCGGTGATGAATTCCGTCAGGCTCGAGGGGGCTGCCGAGGTGTTGATTGCAACGACGACCGATGGATGACGAAGTCCGACTGAGCAAGTTTCTGGCCGAGGCGGGCATCGGTTCGCGTCGGCACTGTGACAAGCTGATCCAGGATGGCCTGGTCGAGGTGGATGGCCTGGTCGAGCGCTCGCCGGGGGTCAAAGTCGTGCCGGGCGCGTGCGATGTGCGCGTCGAGGGTCGTCGTGTCAAATCGCAACCCAAGGTCTACTTTTTGCTCAACAAGCCAGCGGGCGTGATTTGCACAAATGCGCCGAACGAGCGAAAAACCCGGGCGATCGATCTGGTCGACACCCCCTTTCGACTCTATACCGTGGGCCGCCTGGACGAGGACTCCGAGGGGTTGATCTTGCTGACCAACGACGGGTGGTTGGCTCATCGCCTGACGCATCCGTCGTATCAGATCCCCAAGACCTATCGGGTCAAGGCGCGGGGGCGCGTGCCGTCGGAGGTGCTGTCCGAAATTCGACGAGGGGTGCACCTGGCCGAGGGCAAGACCGCGTCGATCGAGGCCCGGATCAAGCGGCGCGGAAACAACGTGACGACGATGGAGCTGGTCTTGCGGGAAGGGATGAACCGTGAGATCAGGCGTGTTTTTGCGCGGCACGGTCACACTGTGTATCATCTTCGACGGATCGCTCTAGGCCCGCTGAGCCTGGCTCGGCTTCCTCTGGGCAAGAGCCGTCGTCTTTCTGCTGCAGAGATCCGCAGGCTCTATGCCTGTGTAGACAAGAGGGGGCGTGTCGAGGGCAAGCAGCGAAAACCAGGCCGGAAGAGGGGGCGTCGCAGGCGGTGAGCATCACGACCACTTCCGGCAAGCGGCGTCGCGGTCGACCGTCGATGGCCGAGCCCACCTCGTACGATGTCGACGAGCGGACCGGGATTCACGAGTACCGCTACGCCAACGGCTTGACGTTGCTGGTCGGAGAGCGGCACAGCGCTCCGATCGTCTGCTCGATGATCTGGTATCGGACGGGCTCGGCGAGGGAGCGCCAGGGGTTGACCGGCGTGTCTCATTTGCTCGAGCATCTGATGTTCAAAGGAACGCGGCGTTACGGTAAGGGGGCGATCGACCGTCTCACCCAAGAGCTCGGCGGGCGCAACAATGCCTTTACCAGCCGCGACTACACGGCCTATTTCTTCGTCCTGGCTTCCGACCGTTGGGAGCAGGCGCTCGAGGTCGAGGCCGACCGGATGGCGGGTTGCCTGTTCGACCCCAGCGAGTTTACCGCAGAGCGCAAGGTCGTTCTCGAGGAGCTCTGTCGTGACCTGGACTCGCCCTGGGGGGTTCTGGATCAGGAGTTGATGGCCGTTGCGTTTCGTTACCATCCGTATCGCCACCCGATTCTGGGCTGGCAGGAGGACCTGGAACGTTTCACCCCGGAGGTGGTGCGCGACTACTACCGAGCGCATTACCACCCGGCGAACGCGATTCAGGTCGTGTGTGGGGATGTCGACCCAGACCATGTGGCCAGCAGGGTTGGGCAGGCCTATGCTCATTTGCGCCCGGGCAAGCCGAGCGAGGCGCTCACCGGACCGGAGCCGCCTCAACTCGGCGAGCGCCGAGTCACCGTCCGCAGCGACAACAACGTGTCCCGGCTGCAGATGCTGTACCACACCGTCAAGTTCGACCACCCGGACGTCCCAGCTCTCGAGATGGCTGAGGTTCTGCTGGCCGAGGGTACGGCCTCCCGCCTGAGCCGCAAGCTGGTCGAGGACCAGCGGTTGATGCGGTTCGTCGCAGCCTACAATGACGCAAAGCGGGAGCAGGGGCTGTTCTGGGTTTACGGGGACCTCAACCCCGACGTTTCGGTTAGCCGGGCCGAGCGAGCGGTGACACGCGAACTGGAGAGGTTGGGAACCGGGCGGATTTCGCGCAAAGAGCTGGAAAAGGCCTACAACCAGATCGCCACGGGCTTTCTGTTCCGGATCGAACGAATTTACGAGTGGGGAGAGACAATCGGTCGCTTTGCCGTGCTGGGCGACCACCGCGCGATGGGGACCTACCTGGATCGCATGCGGGAGGTGACGGTCCAGGACATTCGTCGCGTGGCCTGCAAGTACCTCGTCCGGCGCAACCGGACGGTGGGGTTAGGCCTGCCATACGGCCAGGTCGCGGGTGGCGAGTCGTGATTCGCATGCTGGACGTCCCGGTCGACGAGGCGACGGGTGGTGACCTGCGAAAGATCCGGCATGTCTGCCCCAACGGACTGGTCGTGCTGATGCGCCCCAAGTCGGATCTGCCGCTGGTTGCGGCCAGGGTTCATGTCCCGGCGGGGCAGAGCAAGGAGCCGGCGGGTCGCGCGGGGGTCGCCTGGTTGACCGGCCGCTTGTTGGCCAAGGGCACCCGGCGCCTTGGTGGGATGGAGATCGCGGAGATGATCGAATCGGTCGGCGGCGAGATGGCGACACTCTCGGTCGGCGGCTGGCTGGAGGTGCGCAGCGAGGATCTCTCACTGGGTCTCGATCTGCTGGGTCAGTGTTTGTTCAAGCCCCGCTTTCCCGTGGCGGAGCTGAAGAAAATGCGCCATGAACAACTCTCCGGGATTCTGGTCGAGCAGGACAGCCCACAGCGGGTCGCCCGCATGGCCTTCGACGAGGCGATCTATCGCAAGCACCCCTTTGCTCGTCCGGTCCTGGGCTATCCCGAAACGGTGAAAAAACTGACGCGAGCGGACTGCGTGGCGCATCACAAGGCTCACTTCTCTCCGCATCAGGCGATTCTTTCGCTGGCCGGAGATTTTGACCCCGGCGCGTTGATCGAGCAGCTCGACCGCTCATGGGGATCTCTGCCGGTTGGCATCACCCCCAAGATCAAGGTCCCGAGAGTCAGTCGCCAGCGTCGGCGGCGCGAGAAGCGAATCTCGAACCAGAAGCGGCAGTGTCACATCTATCTGGGCCACCTGGGAGTCCGCCGAAGGCATGCGGATTTCTACCGCCTGCAGGTGATGGATCATATCTTGGGAATGGGTGCCGGATTCACCGACCGGCTGTCACGAGTGCTGCGTGACGAGCTGGGGCTGGCCTACACCGTCTACGCTTCGATCAGCGCCGCGGCACAGGAGCAGCCGGGCACCTTCCATGCGTATATCGGCACGAGCCCGACCAATGAGGAGGCCGCGGTTGCCGGAATGCGTCGCGAGATCAGGCGCATCCGAGACGAACCGGTCACCTCCGAGGAGCTCTCGGGAGCAAAGTCCTATCTGACCGGCAGCTTCGTCTTCAAATTCGAGACGCTGCGGCAGCTGTGCGGCTACATGTTGCGGGCCGAACGGTTCGGGTTGGGGAACTATCGGACCGAATACCCCAGCTGGATCAACGCGGTCACCGCCAAGGATGTGCAGCGAGTTGCTCGTACCCATCTGGATCCGGAAAACCTGACGCTGGTGGTCGCAGGGCCAGCGCGGTGACGATACAGCTCGCCGAGCACACTCAGGTGATCGATCAACTGCGCGAGTCACTCGGGCGAGTGATCCTCGGTAAGCCGCAGGTGCTCGAGCTCACCGTGACCGCACTTCTCGCGGGCGGCCACCTGCTGGTCGAGGATGTGCCGGGAGTCGGCAAGACCGTGCTGGCGCGTGCGCTGGCCGGTTCGGTGGGTGCGAGTTTCAACAGGATTCAGTTCACGCCGGATCTCTTGCCGGCCGACATCACCGGCACCTCGATCTACCGCGACGGTCAGTTCACCTTCAACGCTGGGCCGGTCTTCGCCAACATCCTGCTGGCCGATGAGATCAATCGTGCCACCCCCAGAACACAGGCCAGCCTGCTGGAGGCGATGGAGGAGTCGCAGGTCACGGCGGATGGGACGACGCACGCGCTGCCTGCGCCGTTTTTCGTGATCGCGACACAGAACCCGATCGAGCTGGCCGGTACGTATCCGTTGCCCGAAGCGCAGTTGGACCGCTTCCTGATGCGGATCTCGATCGGTTATCCCTCCACCGAAGACGAGATCCGTATTCTCTCCGACCGCCAGGAGGGTGATCCCCTGCTGAAGGTGCGAGAGGTGATCGGGCCCGAGCGGATCCTGGCCCTGCGCGAGGCTGCTCGCTCCATTCCAGTGCACCACGCGGTCAAGGATTATATCGTTCGGATCGTCAGTCAGACGCGTGAGTGCCAGGAGCTGGAGGTCGGTGCGAGCCCCCGGTCGGCTCTGGCGTTGATGCGCGCCTCGCAGAGCTTGGTGTTGGTGCGAGGGGTCGACACCTTCGTCACGCCCGACGTGGTCAAGCAGCTGGCGCCCCAGGTCTTGGCGCATCGGCTGGTGCTTTCGGCCAAGGCGCAGCTGGCCCAGACCTGTCCCGAAACCATTGTGTCGAGAATCCTGCGCGAGGTCACCGTTCCGGTCGAGCTGGATGATTGATCAGGCGTTGCCTGATCTGTATGCCTCCTGGTTCTCAGCAGCACTGGGGCGTTCGGCGCCTCGAGAAGAAGGCGCCGACTGCGCCAGCTGTCCGATGTGTCCCGACCGGTTCTCGCTCGACACGAAGTGCTGTACCTATCTGCCGGTCTTTCCCAACTTTCTGGTCGGACGGATCCTGCCGGAGCCCTCGATGGCGGCCCGGATGGAGCGGGGCGGTGTCAGCCCGCTAGGCGTGGGGCGGCCAGCGGGTTACGCCGATCGTTTCCTCCAGCGTGCTGTGCAGCACGCTCGGCCTCAGTTGGGGTATGGTGCGATTTTGGATGGCTCGGCCTGTCCGCACTATGTCGCCGACAGCGGGGTCTGCGCGATCTGGCGTCACCGTGAAGCGGTTTGTGCCACCTGGTTTTGCGCCCATGATCAGGGGGAGCTCGGCGCCGCGTTTTGGCGGGCGCTGCAGCAGCAGCTGGTGCTGGTCGAGGACGCGCTCAAGCGCTGGTGCGTCGAGCAGTGCCCACCCGGTCCGCATGCGCTGGACGAACTCTATTCACCGGATGTGGATCGCAACCCAGTCGAGATGTTCGCGATCTACGCCCGCTACAAACGGATGTGGGGTGATTGGATCGGCCGGGAGGCCGAGTACTTCAAGCTCTGCGCGGAGCATGTCTCGTCGCTGAGCTGGGACGCCGTTCTCGAGCTTGCCGGTCCGCCAGCCAGCGATGCGCTGGCCACGACCCGGGAGGCGCTCGGGGGGTTATGAGTCACCGGACCATTCAGTTCTGGCGGACGCGCAACGTTCTGGCGCTGGTCGCTATCCTCCTTTGCTGGTTCGGCTGGCAGCACGGGCGGATGATTCTGGTCGCCTGGTCGGCGGTGCAGCTGCTGTTTCTGGTCTCGATGTGGTGCCTCGGAGCGTATCAGGTATCTCGTCTGGACGTGCGTCGTCGGGTGGCCAACGGAGCGTTCGAGGACGAGGTGGTCACCGTCGAGCTGTTTGTGGCCAACCACGGTCTACTGCCGGTCTTCTGGCTGGAGGTGGCGGACCGCTTCCTGCCGGCGGAGTACAGCTACAAGCGGATCCTCTCGTCCGAGCCGATCGAGCGGAGCCAGATCGTTCAGCTGAGCTACCAGGGACAGTGCTTCAAGCGAAGGGGGCGCTACGACATCGGTCCGGTCGTGATTCGGCTGGGCGATGCGCTGGGGCTGTTCGAGCACGAACGCATCTTTGCGCGGGTCGATGAGTTTCTGGTCTATCCCGCGACAATTGAGCTCTCGCGCCTGAGTCTGAGCGGCGAGAGCCCACGACAGGCGGCGCGGCTGGTCTCTGAGAAGCACGTCGGCGCGAGCCCGTCTTTTCACGGAACGCGGGAGTACCGGACCGGCGACGAACCGCGCACGATCCACTGGCCGACCAGTGCTCGACGTGGACGGTTGGTGGTCAAGGAGTTCGATCGGGAGGTGGCCCGACACATCACGATTTTTCTCGATCTGGCGGCTCGCAACCTGGCCGGTTTAGGACAGAAGTCGACGCTCGAATACTCGGTCAAGCTGGCGGCCAGTCTGGCGCGCCGCACCCTGGCTGGCCGCGGATTGGTCCAGCTCTACGGCGCGGGGCGGCGCAGCCTGTTCGTCCCACCGGGTGCGGGACAGCGTCAGTTGCTGCGCATCCTCTCTGCGTTGGTCGATGTGCGTCAGGATGGCGAGGTCCCATTTGGTGATCTGCTGGCGATGCGCCTGCGCAACCTCCCTCGTGGATCTGCTGCGGTGATGATCTTTGCCGGGGTCGGGCTCAGCGAACTGCAGGTGGCCGAGCTGCTCGCAATCTGTCGCGCCCGACAGGTCGTGCCCTTGTCGATCGTGATCGATCAGGGGTCGTTCTTCAAGCTGCGCTACCCAGAGGAGCCCGCGAGCTGGAGTCCGACAGACCTGGCCGCATCTCTGGCTCAAGGGTCGACGGTGTATGTCGTCCAGGCCGAGGGGGACATCGAGACCTACCTCGAGCGGCCATGGCAACCGCCGCTCGACGCCTCCGAGTTCGAGGAGGTCGCCTGATGAAGCGGGCTGCCCTGGGGGATGTCACCAACCTGAAGCATGCGACGGGCAGCGCCGTGGCGCTGATCGCTTCTGGCGTCGGCATGCGAGTGGTCCGCGGCATCGATCCGACCCTGCTGTCGCTGACGGCGATGGCACTCGGTCTGAGCTGGTACTGGCGCAGGACCATCGGCGGGGTGCTCGAGAGCCTCAAGCGGGGCGTTCAGCTGCTGCTCCTGCTTTATTTCTGGGTACTGCTGGTCGTGCTGCTGGCGCTCTTGCTGGCCCCCTTGGAGCAGATGAAGGACGCGATCCGACTGTTGCTGGTCAGTCAGCTGTGTCTCTGTTTGCTGATCACGGTGGAGTGGGGCTATCCGGTGATGCTGTTCAACACGCTGCTGCTGATGATCACCGCTGCGGTTCTCTCGACCGGTGGATTGCCCCTCTGGTGTGCCGGATACATGGTCCTGATGACAGTGGCGTTGTTGGCCCGTCATCAAGAGTTGCGGCTGCATGAGCTCACCATTGCCAAGGCCGTGCGCCACCAGCCGACCGCGCGGCAGACTGCGCTAGCTTGCGGTGTCGTGCTCGCGCTGCAGGGGCTGATCATCCCTTTCTTCCCCGATCTGCGGATCGACCTGGCTATCGCTCAGCTGGGAGACAGCCAGCCGAGAACAGCCGCCGATCTGGTCTGGGCCTTCACGCAGGCGACGTTCTTGGTCGGAGGGGCCGCCTTGGTCGTCTGGCTGTCTCGCAAGTTGTTGGCGGTCCCGCTCAGGGGGATGGGCCAGGCAGAGGTCCCATCCGACATCCAGCTGCTTCTCCAGGCACCCGAGAGCCGGGGGCAGACGCGACGGATAACCAAGCTGCGGATCTTTCTCGATGCTCGGGAGCGGGTCGTCGAGGAATACTGCTGGCTACTGCGCCGCCTCTCGCGACAGGGGTCTCACCGGTCCAGCTTCCAGACGGGGCGGGAATTTCTCGAGCTGATCGCGCGTCTCAGGCCGGAGCTCAGCGAGACTCTCGTCGAGTTGACGGCGTTGTTTTATCGGGCACGTTATTCAGATGAGCCGATGACCAAGCGGGATGTCACTGAGGCGCATCGGCTGACGCGCCGGATCCTGGCTCTCGCGCCCCCGCCGAGACCGGCGGAGAGCGCGTCCAGCGTGCGCTAAAGCCACCTGCGAGCCAGGGGTCTCATCGTGCCCGGGGCTTTGCTCGAAAAAATTACGGGAATTCTCGATCGGTTGGTAGGCCGACTGTCGAACCAGTGGTGACAGGCAAACACAGACAACCAACCCAGCCAGCGGAGGACGATACGATGAAAACACTCGAGACGCTCCTCAAGCTGATGCAGATGACCGAGACCCAGCTCACGAATTTCAGCGGTGGACGTGGGCGGGGTGGATTGCTTGGATTGGGTGATAGGGTGAATGGCGAAGGACTGAACGGCAAGCTCGATTACGCGCTTGGGTTGAGCAAAGGCCACCCCCTTTTATTTCGGGCCGACCCCGCGGGACACGAAGATCCATGGTCCCCTCACCCTGGAAGATTGGGTGCAGAAGGAGTTTGGCGACTCCCCATTCTGATCGACACCAGGCGCGGATCTTCAGAGCCAAGTAGGTCTGGTCGAGGTCTGTCGTGCTGTGGCGAAGTTGTCGCGAAGTTGTCGCTAGAGACACGGTGCCTCGGCCAGATGACCGAGAATCAACTCAAGAGTATTTGCGGTGGAGGTGACCGAAAACGGGTCAAACGGATCGCTTCTCCAGGGTTGCCTTCTCGGCTCTGATCCAGACGCTGGGCGGATTGTCGAAGACGATCTTGCGGATGGCCTTGAGCTTGAACCGGACGCCGTTGTTCAGCCGGACACCCCGGTAGGTCAGCCGGACACCCCGGTAGGTCAGCCTGGCGGTCGTGCCCTCCAGCTTGTGGCCGTTGGTGCAGGTCAGCTCGTCGGCGGCCAGAGGCCAGAGGCTCGCCACGAATAGCACGAGTAGCAGGCGTAAAGTCATCGATCATCTCCATCAGCGAAACCGGGCCATGCCTCGTCCCGCCCGGTCGCCCGGAGAGTTCATCGATAGTCGAGAATTGTTATCGAACGATCGAGATCGCCTCGAAGCCCAGGTCCGGGCCCCAGGTGGAGAATCCGATTCGCGTGCTGTCCTTGACCCGGAGCGGGGGGACGTGCATTCGGGTGAAGACCTCGACCTTGTTGATCGTCAGTGTGATCTGCTCTCGGAGTCGCTCCAGCAGCACGACGTACTTGTCGGCGGTCGGTAGCTCCAGGTCGGAGCTGCGGAAGAACAGGTTGTCGTACTTCTCCAGGCCGACCCGCATCTTCTTGCCGCCGTGGGACGGGATGAACAAGAGTGTCCAGCCGGAAAGCCCGTCCTTACCGCCCTCGCCGTCGAAGGTCAGCGTGAACTTCGGTCGGTTGTTGTCCTTGTTGCGCAGGATCAGGCCGAGTCGGAAGTCACCGCTCCCCTTGGTCAGTTTCTTGGGCAGCCAGAGCAGGTTGGACGGAGAGTCCTTGGGGAAGCCGGGCCGGACGGTGTACTTGCGCCAGGCCACGCCTTTTGCGGTGCTGGCTCCGTAGAGCACCGACTTGTCCCGCAGGCGGAAGGAGCCGACCTTGGCCCGCAGCCGGGACAGCAGGCGCCCGCTGATCGTGATCGGCGGACGCCATTTCTTGCGCGATTCCTTGGGGGGCTCGGGCTGAGGCGTCGGCGGCTCGAGGCTGCGCCGGAGGTCTTTCATCGGTAGTCCGTTGGGGCCGGTCACGGCCGCCACGAAACCGGCCACGCCATTGCCGTTGGTGATCTTGAGCAGCAGGATGTTCTCGCCCTTCTGCAGGTCGAGCGGCACCATCATCTCGTCGGGCGCCTTGCCCCAGCCGCCACGCCAGTACTGGCCCTGGCCGCCGTTGCCGCCGAGATGCCCCATCTTGTACAAGTGGCGACCGTTGAGCCAGACAGTCAGGTGGTCGTCAGTGCGCAAGTAGAGCCGTGCCGGGCGCGTGTCAGGCACGTACAGCTTGGTGTAGGCATAGGAGGAGGTGTGTTCCCCATAGGCGTATTTGATGTGGACCCAGCCGCTCTTCTGCAGCACGACGTACTTTCCCTTCTCTCGGCTCGGGTCCCGCCAGACCGCGGTGTGCCTGTCGTATTCGTATCGCTTCTTGAAGTCGATTTCGCCCTGTTCTGGAGGGAACACCTCGGTGTAGCTGCGGCCGGTGTTGGCCAGGAATGGACCGGCCACCTTCCACTGGTAGATGATGCCCAGCCCTCTCTCGGCGAAGGCCTGAACCTCGTCCCACGGGCGTCCCTTGATGTCGACCAGGCGCTGGTGGAGTCGGTCTCGATGAGACTGTGAGTTGGGGTAGCGAGTGACGCCGTTTTCGGTGGCGGCCCAGCGGGTGAAGGCGCCTTCTCCGGCCTCCATCTCGTTGGTGATCGCTTCACGGTCGGATTCAGCCAGCGGAAAGCGGAATGCGCGCAGGTCGTCGAATGCCTTGTCGCCGAAAGCCTTGACGAAGAAGTAGGCCAGTGCCCGGATGGCCTGTCGTGGCCGGCCATCTCGCACCGGTGTCCGGTTGTATCCCCGAAAGAAGGTGCGGTAGAGGTTCCAGTCGTAGTACCCCTTGCGCTTTCCGTACTTCTCGACGAAGTGCAAGAAGAAGCCCGCGCTGGGGCCGTATTTGTGGATTCGCCAGAAGGCGAGGTCGCGCTTCAGGTAATCGGAGCGGAATGCCTCGAGGTTGGTGCGGAACGAGTGCAGCGAGTCGCCGGACTGATGCAGCACGTCCAGGGTGAACGCGGCGCCGAAGTTGGCGATCCCCTCGACGAAGCCAGGATAGCCGGGCACCACGTTGTAGATGTTGTGCGTCAATTCGTGGTAGAGGAAGCCGGTGTCGACCCGGTATCGCGTGTTGTCCTTGTCGGCTTTTCCGACATCGATGATCTTGCCCCCGCCGACGCCTCCGCCGAAGTCCCACAGTTCCTTGAAAAAGACGGTCAGCCGGTCTCCGCCGGGGTTTGGGACCTTGCCATAGAGGTCGGTCTGGAAGATGTAGGCCAGGTCGAAGCGGAGCGTTGCCCGGTGGCTGGCGATCACTCCCTCGACCATCTTCTTCGGCCCGATATAGATGAATTTGTGGCTCGGCTTGACCAGGATGCGGTCGAACGCCGGATTGGTCTTGGACTTCTCGACCTCTTCGAGCTCGGTCTCGGGGACCGCCTTGAACCATCCCTGCTCGAGCCGTTTCATCGCCTGCTTGGCTGGCTCGATGTACTTGTCGCCGCTATCTCGCGCTCGGCGGTAGGCTTCCCACGCCGCTCCCAGGTGTCCCCGCTTTTCGAGGCCTCGAGCGAGCTCGAGGATCTTGACCCGGTGGCGCCACTGCTTGGTCTGCTCGGCCGCCTCGATGATCTTCTCGTCCTTCTTTACCTCGCGCTGGATGATTCGGTTGCGAATGCCCTTCTTTCCCTTCAGCACGCGCTTGGCCTCGTCGAGAGCGCCGACGACTGCCTGGCGGCCGTTCTCTTTCAGCATGCCGCCGACCTCGTCGAGGATCTTCAGCGCACCGTGGAACATCTGGCGGTCGAACAGCCTTCCGGCCTCCAGCCGCAGCCAGCGGACCTGCTCGGCCCGAATTCGAGAGCGAACGATGGCCTGCTCTTCGTCGGTCAGCGGCAGTGGGTCGAAGCGGCCGAGGCCTTCGATAACCTGCCGCAGCCGTTTTTTTTGCGGGTAGTCATTGCTGGCCCGGATGCCGTATTCAAGCCGGTCGAACGCTTCTTGGTATTTCTTCGCTTTGGTCAAGTTCTCGACCTGCGCGAGGATCGCTTGCTCCTGTTCGGCGGACAACGACTCCCGTTTTTTGGGGGCAGCAAACGTGGCGACCAGTCGCATGTTGTCCAGGGTCTTGGCGCTGCCACTCGGCAGCTTGTTCTTGCCGGACGCGACATCGATGAAGCCGACAAAGATATCGAGCGCGGCGGGCAGATCCTTGTCGATGCAGTTCATCGGGAACAGCGAGGGCAGGCGGTAGGAGACCGTTTGGCCGGCCTGGCATGTGCTCGGCTCGGTTGCGGCCGCGTGATCGCGGCGAAACAGCACGTCGTCTTCGGCGGCTACCGCGACTCTCACGCGATAGGGTGATTTCGGAGGCTTGGTGACCCTCAGGGTGAAATGCAGTGTGAAGCGGCCTGTTCGGTCCAGCTGCTGGGTCTCGACAGTGGCGGAGACCTGGATCTCGCCAGCCGATAAGGCTGTGACAGACCAGAGGCCGAGCAACAACACCGCCGGCAGATGCTTCAGTGACATGGCAACTCCCGGAAAAAGCGAGGCACCCTTATATCATCTCCGCCCGTTGGCTGCCAATGCTTGACAGTCGTCACCGTCACAACTAGCTTCTGTGCCCCATGCGCGTCGGTATTATCTCGGACGTTCACGCCAACTGGCCAGCTCTGGAGGCCGCCCTAGCGGTTTTCGATCGAGAGGGTGTGGACCGTATTTTCTGCCTGGGCGATATCATCGGCTATTACACCGAGCCCGCGGAATGCATCGAAGAGATGATGGACCGTGAGATCGACTGTATCCGAGGCAACCACGAACGCTACCTGCTCGGCCAGGAACTGGACGGCATCAACAAGACCGCCCGTCAGGCGATCGAGTACACCCGGACTCAACTCGACGAACACCATCTCGCGTTCATCGAGGGCCTGAGCAACACCATGCGTGTGCGCGACTACTTTCTGCTCGTGCATGGGTCGCCGCGCCATCGGGACGAGTACATGCTCTATGCAGAGCAGGTCTACCAGAACTTCGACAAACTGGAGCGGGACTATTCGGAGTTCCGGCTGTGTTTCTACGGCCACACCCACCTGCCAATGGTGATCGCTCGGGAGCAGGCGATCTGCGAGTTCCATCAGGATACACGCGTGCCCCTCGATCCGAAGGCGACCTACATGATCAATCCGGGCAGTGTTGGGCAGCCTCGTGATCGTTGCCCGAAAGCCTGTTTTCTGCTCTATGACACCGACCGACACGAGGTCCATTTCTATCGGCGCGAGTACGACCTGAAGGTGGTGCAGGCCCGAGTCCATGAGGTGGGGCTGGATCCGCGGCTGGCACAGCGGCTGACGCAAGGCCGATAGCAGACAGCCTGGACGTGGGGCGGCCTGGCCTTCAGGCGCGTTTTGGTGCGATATCGTCGGGGAGCCGCTGGCCTGGCTCGGTGCGCATCGGTTACTGCTTGCGGTAGCAGGTGACCTGGATCATGGTTGCGTTCGATCCGGCGAATCCGAGGAACAGCCGAGCTTGGCGGGGTTCGCGAACATATCCGACTCGCTCCAGTTCACTGCTGATCGGGGGCAGGGGGGTCGACACGTTGCTCCAGGTCTGCACCAACCAGATCGCTCGGCTGCGACGCGCTGCCTGACGGAGGTAGGGTTTCCAGCCCTGGTCGAGCGGTACCCGGTAGTAGGGGGCGGCCTGTTTGCGCGACAGCACCAGAGCAGCCGGCTTCGTGCTGTCGGTGGCGTACAGCTCGTGTAGCGATCGGCTCGAGTTCTTGCCGGCGTAGATCAGCGGAATTCGGGTGTAGGCCGGCTTGATCAGCACCAGGTCGCCGGGTTCGGCGTCAACATCCAGCGTCTCGCGCACCAGAGCCCAATGTTCCTTTTCCTCGACCAGCATCGAGCGATAGTCGCTCCACAGGTTGAATGCGGCAAAGAGGAGCAGCGGTGCCCAGGCCACGCGCTTTTCGCGGACAAGCAGCGCCAGGCCTAGACAGAACCAGGGTAGCGTGAACAACAGGTGCTTGAACTCGAACTGGTGCGGCTTGTAGGGCAAGCAGGCAAGCAGGATCCAGGGCACGATGACCAGGCTGCCAATGGCGATGCTGGTGGCCGGATCGTCGGAACGGCTGTGCCGCGCCAGAGCGGCCAGAAAGCTGATGATCAGTAGGCCGGCCACGCAGAACAAAACGATTGCGACTGGCTTGGAATCGAGCTTGGCCCACTGGTAGCCGGTGGTGAACGGCAGGTACTGGTTGAAGGTGCTGAGCCAGTGGGCGGCAACCGCGTCGGGGGGGTAGGGCACGCCGGTCTGGATCGCCTTGCCTCCGGCTTCGATCTCGAGTGAGACGACCTTTTGTTTGAGCGAAATCAACTCGGGAATGTAGAGCAGCAGGAGGCTCACGGAGAGCACCAGAAACATCGCGGCGGTTTGTCGTCGAGGTCGTTTGTCGGGTAGCCGCCAGCAGACCAGGCCAAGTACCACCACCTGGGCTGCGATGGAGAACCAGGTGTAGTAGTTGGTGTAGATCGCCAGACAGGAGAGCAGGCCCCAGCCGATCCAGCGGGTGAGGGTTGGTGTTTCGCTTTCGAGGATCAGTTTCAGCGCGAGATGACAGGAGCCCAGAGTGAGGGTCATTGCCAGCATATAGGACCGCGCCTCGTGGGCGAAATAGAGCAAGACGGACGAGGTAGCCATCAACGCGGTGGCCGTCAGCGCAACAGGACGATTGACGAGTTGACGACCTATCCGGTACAGCAGGAGCAGGGAGGCGCACGCGCAGAGGATTGAAAAGGAGCGCACCACCAGCGCCCCGCGCCCGAGCATCAGCCAGAAGTGCATCAGGATGTAGTACAGAGGTGGGCTGCCCTCGGAGGCTCTGTTGACCTCGATCACCTTGTCGAGGCTCGGTGCCGAGCGGTGGATCGTATAGGTCTCGTCCAGCCACAGTCCCTTGGTCGAGGCGCAGAGTATGGATGCCAACAGGAAGCCGCTCAGCACCAGCAATAACGCCAGCGGAGTTTTGGTTTTCAGGATGCCTTCCAGATGTTCAGCCAGCGCTCGAGGGCTTCGAGCTGCGCGGGGAGGCTGTCGTATGCGAACAAACGCACGGGACGGGTGCGTTTGTCCGTGGTGAGCCGGTGGAGGATAAAGCGGCGGCGAGGACCGTCGACCAGAAAATTGCCCCCGCGAGCCCGGGGCAGCGTGAGCTTGAGCGTCTGGAGAATCGTGGTCATTCCATCCGAGTGTCCCAGCTCGAGCAGCGTCAGACCTGCGTATAGCCGCACTTCGGGATCCTGGTCCTCGAGCGACAGCTTCAGCCGCTTCAATAGCGGCGCCGAACCTGGGGGCCTGAGTCGCCAGAGTCGCCAGGCGGCGATTTCTCTGTCGAATGCTTGCCCCTGACTCAACTCTGTCGCCAGCAGTCCGGTATTCGAGCCGTGGGCTAACTTCAGAGCGGTGTTCTGCCGATCAGCCCAGCCCTCGACTCCGTCGGTGAAGCCGAGCCCCCGCAGATCTGTCTGCAGTCCGTGGCCGACGGCAGCCGGGGGCTTGGCGTGCGGGGCGCCGCGCTCGGTCAACAGCACGGTTTCGGAGGGCATGAGCAAGGACAGTCCGCCTCGATAGCGGTAGCTTGTCTCTCGACCCTTGGGAGTCCGAAACGGTTTGGGGTGGGCCGGACAGATCAGCAGCTTCTCCGAACCGATCAACCCTTGGTCGACCAAGGCGTCGAGTGAGGGCGGATAGAGGTGCCCCTCACCGTGTTTCTCGGCCCAGGCCAGCAGCGCGCTCGCCAGGTGGCCGATATTGCGGGCGCACTGAAGGCTCTGCTGTGTGGCCCGCGCAGCGGGCGAGGGTTGCTTGTACTTGATGTTGAGCGCGACTGCGATGGACACGAACACAACGAGCAGGAGTCCGCCGGCGATCAGTAGCCGGCGTCTCCAGCGATCAGGCATCTTGCATCAGCTGAGCTTCGGGATCGAGTAACTCGTCCAGGGTCTCCCGCTTGCGGATCAGCCGGTGGGTTTCCCCGTCGACCAGCACCTCTGCGGCGCGTGGGCGCGTGTTGTAGTTGCTTGCCATCACGAAGCCGTAAGCCCCCGCGGAGAAGACACACATCAAGTCCCCGCGCTGGACCGGCGGCATCATCCGTTGCTTGGCCAGGAAGTCACCGGTTTCGCAGATCGGCCCGACCACGTCGCTGTTGACCAGTCCCGGGTCGTCCGAGCCCTCGGGGATCGATGTGACGACCGGCCATGCCCGATGATAGGCGCTGTACAGGCTGGGCCGGATCAAGTCGTTCATCCCCGCGTCACAGATCACGAAGCGGGTGTCACCACCACTCTGCTTGGTGTAGATCACCCGCGAGATCATCACCCCGGCATTGCCGACGATGAATCGTCCTGGCTCGAGCGCCAGCTTGCAGCCAGTCCCTTCGACCACCGGCACGATCGCCTCGGCGTAGGCTTCAGCGGGCAGGCCCTCTTTGCCCTTGTAGTGGATGCCGAAGCCGCCGCCCATGTTGATCCATTCGACTGGATGCCCCTGGTCCCGGGCCTGGTGCATCACCCCAACCACTCTCTCCACCGCCTGTCGGTAGGGTTCGACGTCTGTGATCTGGCTGCCGATATGACAGTGCAGTCCATTGAGCTGGACTCCGCCGAGCTGTGAAATCGTCTTGACCAGCTGCTGCGCTCGCTCCAGATCAATGCCGAACTTGGCGGCCTTCTTGCCGGTAGAGATTTAGCGGTGGGTCTGCGGGTCGACGTCTGGATTGAGTCGCAGCGTGATTGGCGCGGTCTTGCCCAGTGCCGAGGCGATGCGGCTGATCGTCTCCAGTTCCTCGGTGCTCTCCACGTTGAACAGAAAGATGTTGGCCGCCAGCGCATCGCTGATCTCGGCGTCGGTCTTGCCGACGCCGGC
>PVBE012150183.1_pt1 | contig 21332 bp, 16 predicted proteins | sample 1631181 | NCBI WGS metagenome assembly PVBE01 (sample SAMN08397723, study PRJNA350692) | Marine metagenome, whole genome shotgun sequencing project. | isolation source: water | place: Pacific Ocean | collected 2012-04 | reverse complement strand
TGGCGGGAAAACGTGTCATTGTAGGTTGCCTGATGACCCAGTGTCAACGAACGACAACCCCACTGGTTTCTTCTTTCACTTCGTGGCAAGATGAGAACTGGTGATGGAAAATCCTTGATCTCCCCAGGCCATCATTTATCCCGTGCCCCGGTACCCGGGAGATGATCGTGTGGAGTAAACGATCTTTGCCCGGACAACTGTTAAGGTTGGTTTATTCTCCCAAATCGATCAAAATCAGCTGCAACAGGACCATCGAATCGACGAACTTTTACAACCCGACCCACCATGAATAAACCAATCGCAATTATCCTGGCTGCCGGCCAGGGCACTCGTATGCAGAGTGACTTACCCAAGGTTCTCTGCCCGATTCTCAATCGCCCCATGATCAGCCACGTCCTGGATGCCGTGGAATCTGTGGGGATTGAACGGATCCTGGTCGTGGTCGGCTACCGTAGTGACGAGGTGCGTCGTCAACTGGCCGATCGGGACAATCTCGAATTCGTTGAACAAACACAACGTCTCGGAACGGGGCATGCAGTACAGATGTGCGTTGAACATTTTCGTGAACACCAGGGCGCCGTACTTGTCTTAACGGGTGACTCACCATTAATTCAACCCAAATCCCTGGAACACCTCCTGGATCACTTTGACGCTGAGAATCCTGCCTGCATCCTAGGGACACTACTTAAGGAAAATCCCACCGGTCTGGGTCGGATCCTGCGCGATGAAAGCGACCATTTCTCTGGGATTGTCGAGGAAAAAGATGCTACACAAGAGCAGCGATCCCTCAAGGAAGTCAACATGAGTACTTACCTGTTTGATGGCCCGGGACTTGTTTTGGCACTCTCACAAATGACTGACAATAATCAGCAATCTGAATACTACTTGACGGACTGTCCGGGTATTCTGGTAGAACATGGGATGAAAGTCGAGGCGTTACCAGTGCTGCAACCGTGCGAGGCACTTACCATCAATACCGTTGATGAACTTAAGTTGGCCGAAGCGGAAATGATCAGGATGGGATATTAAATGCGCGAGCTAAAAATCTTCAGTGGTCGAGCGAATCAACCGTTAGCAGAAGACATTTGTGGATTTCTACACTTGTCACTCGGCGCCGTTACCCTGACTTCTTTTCCCGACGGCGAAAATCATTGCAAGATTGAGGAGGACGTCCGGGGACGAGATGTTTTCCTGGTACAGTCAACCTGCCCACCGGTTAATGACAACTTGATGGAATTATTGATCATGATTGACAGTTGCAAGCGAGCCAGTGCCGCTCGCATTACGGCTGTCATTCCCTATTTCGGCTACGCACGCTCCGACCGCAAGGATGAAGGCCGGGTCCCCATTACCGCCAAGCTATGTGCCAACCTAATCACGCGAGCTGGCGCCGACCGGGTTCTTACCATGGACCTGCATGCTGCCCAGATCCAGGGATTTTTTGATGTGCCAGTGGATCACTTGTATGCCGCCCCTGTATTAAACGAGCATTTCAGCAAGATGCAGCTCCAGGATGAAGAAATTGCCGTTGTCAGCCCTGATGAAGGCAGCATTAAACGCGCTATTGGACACGTCAAACGACTCGGGGGTCGCCTGGCCATCGTCGACAAGCGACGAGCAAGTGCCACGGAAACCAAGCAGGAAAACATTATTGGAGGTCCGCTCGACGGACGTGTCGCCTTGATGTTTGACGACATGATCAGTACCGCAGGATCGATCTGTGGCGCAGCGCGTCTGGTTCAGGAAGCCGGCGCCCGGGAAATCCACGTGGCTGCTACTCATGGGATCCTTTGTGGCCCAGCCATGGAACGGTTGCACGACGCACCGATCACCAGCGTCGTTTTGACCGATAGCGTACCTTTACCCGATGATCGTAAGATTCCACAGATCAAGATCTTAACCGTCGCCCCGCTGCTGGCAGAAGCCATCAAACGCATTCATCATGATCAATCGATCAGTGCGATCTTCGGCAATGGGAACTGAGAAACCATTCCTGTTGCTATCGGAAATGCGAGGCCACCGAAACACAGCTGGAGAATTCCCAGGAAACCGCTGGAGCACCAGGCAAACTAGCTGCGTGGTTCTGATTCGGGACGAAAAACGGCGACCACGTCTTCAACAGGCACAACGAACAGCAGGTTGTCCGCCTCGAAATCAACCGGAATGGCATTCTTGGGGTGAAACAAGATCTTATCGTACTGCTGAAGCGGAACATCGTCATCATGACTGATATACGTAGAAATCTCTACGATTCGACCCGTAATCGTAGGAATCTCTGCAGCATCGGGAAGGGCGATGCCCCCCTTGGTTTCCCGTTTTGGCTCGTCTTTACGTACTAAAACACGGGCTCCGATGGGCTCCACGTACTCGAACGTTTTCTTGCGAGTTTTTGCCATAGCGAAACCAGATCTAGCGAAAATCAGACAACCAGCCTCAAAGTTACCTCTTGAAACCAATTTGGGCAAGCCACGAATCAACTGAAACTCCTTATTTACAAGCTCCTTAAAGTCTTCTCAGATAGCTCCGATGGCCTTGTTTTTGATGCCATTTGTGTAACAATGGTTCGTTTACAGCAAGTCTCCTCGCAGCCACGTTCCCTGAACCATCTGGCTGCCGGACAGACTACGACCTGGAACCTGACGACCATCGTCTTCCCAACCAGGACCGGTAAACAATACTTTCGTTGATCGATTAAATTCGCTGCCAAAATAGGATAATGCAAGGTATGGCTGAGGTATTTGAAGTAACACGACGCGATGCATTTGGCAGCCAAAACACACGGCGTCTGCGCCGTGACGGACGAATTCCCGCAATCCTGTATGGACACGGAAAAGAAAATGTCCCACTCGCTGTTCCATCGGACCAGGTGCAGAATGCCATCCGACAGAGTGCCAAACTGATTGACCTGCAGGGTGACGTCAAGGAAAGTGCCTTGATCCGCGAAGTCCAATGGGACGCGCTCGGCGATAACATTATCCACCTTGATCTGACTCGCGTTTCGGCAACCGAACTGGTTACCGTCACCGTTGGCCTGGAAACACGCGGAACGGCGGCAGGCGTAACTGCTGGTGGTGTCGTCAAGGTTCTGGTCCATACCATTGAAGTCGAGTGTCGAGCCGATTCGATTCCAGAAAAACTGGAAGTGAATATTAACCAACTGGAACTTCACGAATCGTTAACCGTAGCTGACCTTGAGTTGCCCGACGGCATCAAGGTCTCATTGCCAAGTGATAGCCTGCTGGTGCAATGTGTCGAACCGACCGCCGAGGTCGAACCGGAAGAAGAGGGCGACCTGGAAGCCGCAGAAGATACCGGCGGTGCCGGCGAACCCGAAGTGATCGGACGCAAGGAAGAGGGAGAGGAAGAAGAAGAAGCCACGGACAGTTAATGTTAATGAGTTACACCTGGCCATGAAAATCATCGTAGGCTTGGGTAATCCCGGTCGCAAATATACCGGCACACGGCACAACATTGGCTGGGAAGTATTGAAAGAACTAGGACGCCGACACGGCACCAGCAAACCTAAAGTACGTTTTCAAGGTGAAACGGTAGATGCAACAATCGATTCAGAATCAGTTTTGTTGCTTTGCCCTATAACCTTTATGAATGATAGCGGGACAAGTGTCCTGCCAGCAAAAAAATACTACCGATTAGAGAACCAGGATCTACTTGTCGTCTGTGACGACTTGAGCCTGCCCGTGGCGAAATTACGATTTCGCCCGCAGGGATCCTCAGGAGGCCAAAAAGGACTACAAGACATCATTAACAAGCTCGGTACCAATGAGTTTTCCCGTCTTCGGATTGGAATCGGCACCATCCCGGAAGGACGAGATGCTGCTGGTTACGTGCTGGGAAAATTTCCAGCTGCGGAACGGGACACGATCCAGGAAGCTGTTCAAACAGCTGCGGATGCCATCAGCAAATGGATACACAACGGTACTGATTTCTGCATGAACCAATACAACGGAAACTAATTTTAAGAACTCTTGGAAAGGAAGAACAACGTTGACTCAGAACGTCTACGAATGTCTGTTCATTCTTGATTCAAATCGATTCGCTCGTGACCCTAACGCCGTGGATAGTCAAATCACGGAAATGATCGAGCGACGCGGTGGCGAAGTCCTGATTAGCAGACGCTGGAACGAACAAAAACTGGCTTTCCCGATCAATGGGCACCGTAAAGGTACCTATTGGCTCAGCTATTTCCGCATTGATCCCACAGAGGTCGTTCACTTCGAACGAGCCTGTCGATTAAATGATCACGTGCTGCGCAACCTGACCGTCAAAGTTGACGAGCGGCTGGTAGATACCCTGGTGGCGCACGCATCCGGAGAAAAAGTCGCTGAGGAAGCAGAGGAAACCCGCAGCAAAGCTGCTACCAAAGAAGCTGCTACCAAAGAAGCTGCTACGGAAGAAGCTGCTACGGAAGAAGCTGCTACGGAAGAAGCCAGTGACGCCGACGCATAGTCTTCGCTGACTAGAAACCGGCGAGTTAATGACATCCGGAAAAAGAATTGAAAGCCAGCAGGAGATACTGGTGCAGCATCAATAGGTAATCCCTAACGGTCCTGTCATGGCACTATGGTCATGGCCAGAACCGCTTCACGGTATCCTTAAAGACGCTACACTAAAATCAAGTGGTATATCCAGGTAGATATCCCGTGACGTGATTTCCATTCACGGCAAAACGGATTTCCTTGATATTCCCACAACTCGAAGGATCAACGTGTTCAACCAGAAGGAGCGTAACCATGGCAAGTTTTAATCGTGTGATATTGGTCGGAAACTTGACACGTGATGTCGAGCTAAAATATACGCAAGGTGGTACGGCAGTGACGGAAGTCACTTTAGCCGTCAACGATCGCAGGAAAAACCAGAGTGGTGAATGGGTCGAGGAAACGACTTTTGTAGATGTCACGCTCTGGGCGAGGACTGCGGAAGTTGCCAGCGAATATCTTAGCAAGGGATCACCCATGCTTATTGAAGGGCGTTTACGCCTGGATCGCTGGGATGACAAGGAAACAGGGAAAGGGCGAAGCAAATTAGCCGTTACTGGCGAACGCATGCAAATGCTTGGCGGACGTGGTGGAGGCAATGGCGGTTCAGGCGGAGGCAACTCCGGTGGCCGGCAAAACCAATACAGTCAACCTGCGGCTGCACCGGAACCCATGGGACAGACAGGTCCTCCGGATGACGAGATCCCGTTCTAGTCCAGATGACACCACTTATACCAACAGATTTTCACCAACTACCAACAGACTTTTACCAACACGATTACAGCAGACCAAGCAAGGTCGCTAAGCTAGAACCAGGTGCTCCATGACCAAAACCAAGAAACGACGTTTTAAACGCTTACCTAAAGGTCCTAATGGAGGCGTACAACTACTGTTGATCCAGTCCGTGGAAGACCTGGGACGCCATGGTGATATTGTTGAAGTCAAACTGGGCTTTGCTTTCAACTACCTGATCCCCCAGGGCTTAGCCACGATTGCAACCGATCATCACCAGCGAATGGTGGAAAAACATAAGAGCAAGCTGCAAGAGCTGGAAGACCTGCGACTGAAAGACCTCAAGGAATTGGCAAGCCAGTTGGCCGAACAAAGCGTGACCATTGAAGCCAATGCAAACGAAGAGGGGCACCTGTATGGTAGCGTCGGGGCCAAGGAAATCACGACCGCACTTAAGCAAAACAACCTGACGATCTCGCCAGACCAGGTCCGACTGGATGGACCCTTACGAGAACTGGCTCTTTACACGGTCAAAATCCAGCTTCATGAAGATATTGAAGCTGCCTTGAAAGTATGGGTTGTTCAGGGGGCTGGTGACGAGGACGCCTCGGGATCCTAGGGCATTCTGGGCTATTTCCTTTAATCGCTGCAAGATTTGGCGATCGGAGACTGTTGCCATCTTGTATAAAGTCGCTATGATTGGCTCCTGTCACCATGGCGATCGCCTCTGGGTTCCATGTTTCGACCTGTCCGGCTGGCCTACCGGGACCAGCAGACTTCCACGGAAGGTTCTCATCTAATGGCACAGGCACAAGTTGATAGCAAACGATCTGATACATCGTCGACACCTCATATTCTTGACCGCCAACCTCCATTCGACTTAAGCGCGGAGCACGGGGTGCTAGGCAGCCTACTGCTTAAGCCGGACACGTGTGATGACGTCACGATGATCCTCCGGGAAGATGATTTTTACGATGACGCTAATCGCCAGCTATATCGACACATCATGCAACTCCATGATGCGGGCACAACGATTGATGCCGTGATCCTCGTGGATCATCTCAAGTCCGCTGGTGTCTTTGAGGCTATCGGTGGTACCGCGTACCTCGCAAGGATCGGACGTGCCGTACCTAATGCGGCTCATGCCGTGTACTACGCCAATATCGTACTTGAGAAATCCACCTTTCGTTCGCTGATCAATGTCAGTACCGAAATACTTGCGGAAGCCTACGATCAGACTTCGGATGCTCGTAATCTGTTAAGCAATTCCGAACAGAAGATATTCAGCATTGTTGACGACCGTGGTGCCAACAATGTCAACTCGCTCAACGATATCATGCTTCGTGCAATGGATCGCCTCGACTCTCGGATGAGTGATGATTATACAGAGACGGGCGTCCCCACCTTATTCGCTAAACTGGACTCTCTGACCGGTGGCTTACACAATTCAGAACTCGCAATTTTAGCAGCACGCCCGGCAATGGGGAAAACTGCCCTCGCCATGAATATCGCTGAAGCCGTGGCCATTCGAGGAAAATTCCCTGTGCTTTTCGTGAGCCTGGAGATGTCCGAGGCCGAGTTAGGCGATCGATTATTGTGTAGCCTGGCTCGCGTCAACAGCCACCGCTTGCGCAACGGGACACTCAGTGCCGACGATCGCAAACGCCTGGTGGAAAAAGCAGGAGAGATTAGTGAATCTCCATTCTACGTTGATGATTCACCGAGCCGCTCCGTCTCTGAAATCGCTGCCGCAGCACGACGCATCATTCGACGGGAAAACCGCCTGGGACTGATTGTCATTGACTATCTCCAGCTAATCGAACCTGACAACATGCGAGATCCTCGACAAGAGCAGGTAGCCCGCATTGCTCGCCGCCTCAAGGGATTAGCCCGTGACCTGGAAACGCCTATTCTTTGCCTGGCCCAGCTCAATCGACAGGCAGAAGACAGCCGGGACCATCGTCCCCGGCTGAGCCATCTACGCGAATCCGGGGCAATCGAACAGGATGCGGATATCGTGATGTTCATTCACCGCGAAGAATACTATCAACATGGCGAAGTCGATGAAGAAATTGCAGGTAAAGCTGAAATTATTATCGCCAAGCAGCGTAACGGTCCCGTCGGTATTGCCGAATTAGGTTGGGAAAAGGAATACACCCGTTTCTACGATCTCGCCCCCGAGCGATTCGAGGAATTTGATAGCTTCAACCAGGAGTCCCCGCCCGCTGACTTCTAGGTCTTTGCAGATCGAACCGGCGACTCCTGCCAAGATTTCTTTTCACCCCCCCCCTGTCTACCTATCTTTCGCAGTAGACACCAGAACTCGACTTGTACATTTTCTACGTTTCGAGTATTTCTACCCCTCCAACACAGAGTCAAGTTGGCACACCCTCCTCACTGGTCGCTGCGAAACGGCTACGAAATCGTACCGTTTCGCATACCTCAGGCAGCTCATCCTCAGTTTTCACATCTTGCTCCAGCAACGGGGTCTCCTGTTATTACCGGGCGTCGCATGAATTTTCGCATCTCCTTAGTTTTCACGAGCATCTTTTACGTTGCACCTTGCCTGTGCAACGGGCAGGTTATTCCTCCTCTCAGCAAACCATCGATCGCTCCAGCAGCATTTACTTCTCAAAGAACGCCAATTCCCGAAACTGGCCAAACCACAAACATCGATGATCGTTTCGATGGCATCCCCGTAGTCGACATTGAAATTATTGGAAATCAAACACTGCAGGCAGATAAGATACTCTCATTTATCACAACTCGTCGGACACGTGCTTTTGATTCTCAAACAGTGCAATCCGACGTTCGTCGCCTTTACCGATCAGGGCTTATCCGTAGTGTCAGGACATTCACTCGCAAAGTACCAGAAGGCATCATTGTTACCTTCGAGATCTTTGAACGTCCTACGATCCAGGAAATTCTCTACCTTGGCAATCGAGGCATCTCCGACAAGCAACTTCAAAAGGAAACAAACCTGGAACCAGGCAACGCGTTAAACACCTACTCCCTGGAAGATGCCCGTCGCAAGCTTTCTGAGTTTTACCTATCGAAGGGTTATCCCAAGGCTCGTATTAACCTGATGGAAGGAGATAAACCAGGGGATCGTCGCGTTGTTTTCTATATTAGCGAGGGTCATCGCGAACGCATTTACCAGGTGAATTTCGTCGGTAACAATCCAGACTTGGTTTCCAGCAGTCGCCTGAAAACCCAGATAAAATCTAAACCCGGTTATTTACGATACTTTTTCGGCGGCAACGTCAATCGTGACCTCATCGAAGAAGACACCCGGCGGCTCACTGCTTACTACCGCAACCTGGGATTTTTCCAGGCACGTATCGCTCGCGAGTTAATCTATGACGATTCCGGGCGTTGGTTGACGATTAATTTCGTGATTGATGAAGGACCTCGCTACGTAGTCAGAGATCTTTCGATTGTCGGAAACACGATTTTCAACCAGGAAGCTATCCGAGAAAAACTCAAATTGAATCGTGGCGATTATTTCAACCTTGCCAGAATGAGAACCGACGTGGCACTGCTGCGGGACCTTTATGGCAGCCAAGGTTATATCTATGCCGACATCAAGGCTGACCCCCGATTCAGGGAAGAGCCAGGCGAATTAGACCTAAGCTACCAGATACGCGAGGGAGAACAGTTCCGCGTTGGAAAGATTAACATCAATATCGATGGTGACCCCAATCATACGCGACAAGACGTCATTCTTAATCGATTGTCGATGCGCCCTGGTGATGTGATTGATCTTCGTGAGCTTCGTGAAAGTGAACGTCGGCTGAAGAGTTCGCAGTTATTTGAAAACAACCCCGCCCAGGGTGTCTCACCGAAAATCGTTATTCAGAAGCCGGAAATGCAGAAACAAAAGAAACCGTCTCCCTGACGTGCAACTACATGAAATCCACCTTTCTCCTCGCTACCCGAAAAGCTTCCCACCCGATGCAAGATTCAAACCTGTCTGATTCAATTTATCTCGCCGGCAGACGCTCCGTCATGCTGCCCCTGCTACTGGCGTTAAGCCCCCTGCTGGGCGGTTGCCAGTTACCGGTCAGCACAGACCCTGCAATTACTACCCATCACGGACAAGCTGCCAACACATCCCCACCCCAGGCACCACCAGCTAACAACTCTTCCCAGCCAGCCGCAGCAACTGAAGCTAAATCGCCACCCAAGGTCCAGGCGGTAATTCGTGGACAGGACACCGCGGTTCCGAACAACCCAACTACGACTCCTCTTGCCATAAGACAAACCCTGACCGACCTGCCAGCACCAGGTTCCGAACTACATCACCGTTCGGCCATGCCGGTTTCGGGACAGTACTTGAATGGTTCGACGCCTCCCCGGCAAGCCATTTCAAGCAACCTGGCAGTACCCCGGACACCGGCTAATCACGTCACAACCACGCCCCGGTACGACAACAGCCAGGCCAATGAATTCAAATCTCCCCCTCAACCCGGCACCTCCCGGGTTGTGCCAGCCACCTGGTTAGCGGCTGGACAAACAGTTCAGCAATCCCGAAATACAACGAGTACTCCCACTACGATTACGGTTGCCCAGGGGCCTGTCGCGGTCGTGGATGAAGTAACCGGTCAACTCGATCCGCCAGGAATCCAAGAGGAAGAAATCAACACGGTACCCCTGGATGTCGAACTAACCGACACCACCACCGGTCGGTTCATGTTTGGAGTCGGCGTTAATTCTGACGCTGGACTGACTGGCCAAATCATGGTCAATGAAAGAAATTTTAATTACCGCGACTTTCCGATGAGCCTTCGGGATCTCACCAATGGACGTGACTTTCGAGATGGAGGCCAGGGTCTCCGGATCGAGGCCATGCCTGGAAATCTCCTGCAGCGATACATGTTCATGTTCACGGATCCATACTTTATTCCGGATCCCTCGATGAGCGGTCATGATATCAGCTTAAACATCAGCGGCTTTTATTTCGATCGACGATACTGGGACTGGTATGAACAGCGACTGGGCGGCCGAATGTCACTTGGCTACCGAATCACTGATGATCTCTCCCTGAGCCTGGGACTCCGAGCTGAAAAGGTAACTATCCACAATCCTCGTGTGGTGGGTGTCCCTCAGCTAGATGAAGTCTTGGGAGACAACAACCTCTACAGTGGACAGTTCACTCTTTCTCACGACACCAGGGACATCCCCTTCTTGCCGACAGAAGGCCACTACATCCAACTGTCCTTATCCCAGGCTTTTGGATCCTTTAGCTATCCGCGAGCTGACATCGATCTCCGTAGACACTTTCTCCTCAAGGAACGTGCAGATGGATCTGGAAGGCAAACCCTGTCCGTAATCATGGAAACAGGCTTCTCCGGTTCACATACACCTATCTACGAGCGATACTTCGCTGGTGGATTTTCCACGATCCGCGGATTTGACTTTCGCGGTGCCTCACCAGTCAATGGGGGCGTTACCGTTGGCGGTAACTTCAAATTCCTGACCTCTGTAGAATACATGTTTCCACTCACCGCAGACGACATGCTCAAGGGAGTCGCTTTTTGCGACCTAGGTACTGTCGAGGAAGAGATTGCCATGTACTCGAACAGTTTCCGCGTCAGCCCTGGCTTCGGCTTAAGAGTTGCAGTGCCTATGCTCGGCCCCGCCCCCCTGGCCCTTGATCTGGCATTCCCAATTAATTACGCCGATACCGATCAGATTCAGAACTTCAGCTTCTTCATGGGATTGGGACGCGGCTAGGCCATCTATTACCCGAGACCAGGCAGTTGCTAACACGCCTGACCTCTAGCAGACTCAGCCGCCAAGTGTCTAGCGTTGTTCCTGTTTTCCACACGGCGCACTCTAATTGCATGATAAGTTCACCAGGAACTGAAATCACTCAAATAGAGGCCTACTCTACCACGCGACATCCTGCCCTGGCAGAAGTAACAATCACTGCGTAACGACGACTATTCGGCACCACCAGTTGGACCACCTACGCGAATTGATTACGATAACAAGAACGATCAATTCGATGATGCTACCCCCAGGCGATTAATGAATCCAATCTCATTCGCATGCCCCTTTTGCTCCGGTGTTTTCCAGGTCGACCAGCAACAGGCTGCTACCCAAGTCTACTGCCCTCATTGCGAGAAGGTCATTGACCTTCCCACGCAACTGGAGGAAAGCTTGCCGAGCACGACAACGCCAGACCCTGCCAGTTCGAAACCGGGCTCGACAAGCAATAAACAACGTGCCTCGAGGAAAAAGCCGGTTCCTCAATCGCCTGACAACAAGAACCTCTTCCCTCCTGGCTACGTACCTGACTCCCCGCCCACCCCACTTGCAGACTCGCAGTCCACGTCAACAGCTCCGCCCGAAGAGCCGCCAGAACCTGTTGCGTCAACAAGCCCCTCAGTTCCTGATACCAAACCCACCTCCGAACCTACAACCCGCCACTCCGATCCACCCGGTGCAGCACTACCCCGGCCGACCGGTGCGTCAACGAGTCCATCGAAGTCTGCTGCGGAAGCCTTACTCCCACCTGGCGTTACTTCACAATCGAGCGGATCACCAAACACTACGGACAACAGCCTGCCATCTACTGACCATTTATTGCCACCCGCTGTTTCCGCCGGCGAGTCGAAAGAGGATCTATTTTCCGGGATTGATGCGGGCTCTCATGCGACCCTGGATAACTCAGCCGAGGAACCTCACACCCCGCAAATTGCGCTCTTGGATCCTGTTAAAACCGTGGAAAAACACGGACAGGAAATCGAGTTGAAGCAACGTACACCCGAGGAAAAGATTCGCTGGAAACTACGTAAGAACCTCGTGCTGTGGATCAGTGGCATACTGATCCTACTAATCACGCTGTATGTCATGAAAAACTAGGCATACGAACTATTCTTGCTCGGACTCCAGGTCCTGGCCGATCGCAAACACTTCCTCTGCATCCAGAACCAAATCGTTGGCGGTGAACAATCTTCGAATTGATTCGAGATGAATCTTCATCTTGGTACCACCGACGCCAATAGCTCCGTAGCAAATCGCTCCGTGCTGGTCTTCCTGTTTCGCAGTTACTTCCACGCCTTCCACTCCCAACGGAGGCACGGCGTTCAGGTCGATCACGACCTGCAACGACTGACACTGGCTGCGCACTTCCTCCGGCAACAACATGACGGAGGCCATACCCGCTGCCACAATGACCTGTACTCCGTCGACGGCTGCCTTGAGGTCGTCGATACTATCCGTTTGCACCGGTGTTAACCGTGCCCCTGCTACCTGCTCTTTAATTTCCTGGCAGACACGTTCCGCGCGATCCAACTTCCGTGAAGCCACTCGCACCTGGGATTTTTCCCTGGCCAGCAAGCGAACCACGCGTTGCCCCACGGGGCCTGTCGCGGCCAAGACAAGGCAATTGGACGCGGACAGATCGACGTGACGACTGACAGCCAACACGGCCGCAGCAGCCGTCGTGTTGGCACCATTGGCATCCATCATGACCGATACGCGGATAGGACCAAAAAAACTATTGGTCACCTGCTCCAGGAGCTCTTCACCGGCAGCTACATCACTCCCGCCGATAAAGATCGCCGTACGATCCAGGCTTTCGGTCCGTGGAAACATCGCATCATGCACCAGGCCTCGCACTTGATTAGGCCGCACCGCATGGTAGGGCAACAGTTGGTCGATCCCAGCATCAACTGCGACAACCGAGTCAAAAGGGCTTGCATGCAAATCAGAATCCAATTGGACCAGAATTTTTCGTTTCTTCATGGCATGTCATCCTCTCAACTATTCTCTCGTCACATTAATCAATACAAACGCCCACCCATTCCAATGGAAAAGGTGGGCGTTCACGTTTCATTGACTACTTCGTCTCAGCTATCCAAGGATCGCTACTAGAATCCCTTGAACGGATGCGCTGCGGTATCTTTACCAGCAACCATCTCAGCTGCGCTAGGCTTACCACCCATTGCGTTGGCGATGGCATCCTTAGTTGCCGCGTAATTGTATTCATAGATCTTCTGATCATCTTCTGCAGCCGGATGAATAAACACACCACAAACGATGACTAGGTCTTCACCCTGATCTTCAGGAATAACACCATCAGCAACCGAATCAGCAACGGCCTTGGCAACGGCTGCCTGCGCGGGACCAAACATCTGCACAGCCTGCTTCATCCCCTTGATGGTCACCTTGGTAATCATTACCGTGGCCGGTTTTACCGCCAGGTTGGGCTCCAGGACTGCCAGCAGGTTACTATGGCCATCACTTTGACGCGCTAGTGCATTGGCAAATGCAACGCCAACCGGTCCGTCTTTGCTTCCGATGAGCAGGTCGATATGAGCAATCTCATTGCCATCACCAGTTAACGCTTCACCAATATACATCGACATAGAACATTCTCCATCTTACGAATACGAGTCAAAACTCAAAATCAAACAAGTCTTTCAGAGATAGAGAAAATAACACACCATCACCCAATTGCAAGAACCCGTGCATATCGGAGCGACGAAAGAATACAGAATTATGGCCCAGAACTGGTGATCCGTCACAAAAATAGCTAATTTGACGACATGCCTAAAACTATTTTTATCGCTGGTGCCAGTGTCCGTTGTGCCGTCGACTCGGCCGTTCGAAGCGGCTACACACCAATAGCTGCTGATTTATTTAGCGACTATGACCTGCGACAACAATGCCAGGCTTATCGCATTGAAGATTATCCAGCCCAACTACTTGATATCTCGAGAAAGTTGCCTGGGGTACCCTGGATGTACACGGGTGGACTGGAAAACCATCCTGACCTCGTTGACCAGGTATCGGGAGAACACCCATTAATGGGCAATCCTGGCAACGTATTGCAACAAGCATGCAACCCGTTCCTGATTCGAGACATCCTGGCCGACCAGAACCTACCTTTCCCGGAAATCACTCGCACCTTCCCCTCTACCGCTACTGAGCAATGGTTAAGAAAACCTTTCCGATCGACCGGTGGACACGGAATCTCCTCGCTGTCATTACAAGACAATTCCACCGTTTCCGAGAATAGCAGGCCAAACAAGGACATTTATTTCCAACGCTTCCTGAATGGACCCTGCTACAGTGCCACATTCGTGGCTTCTGATGACAGCTGCGATCTCCTGGGCGTCACACGACAACTCGCAGGAAAACAATTTACCGGCGGACCTTCCTTTGGCTATTGTGGCTCAATCGGACCAATCGATTTAACCAGGGAGCAGAAATCGACGCTGGACCGTATCGGCCAGGTCCTGACCGCAACCATCCTCTTGCGTGGTTTATTTGGAATCGACTTTATCTGGCATGCCAACCAGATCTGGACTCTGGAAATCAATCCGAGGTTTCCTGCATCCGTGGAAATACTCGAAATGGCATTTGGTCTATCAGCAACCGGCTTACATTGCCAAGCCTGCCTTGATCCAAATCATCTTTCCATCCAGCCAACGGCAACTAGCCTGCAATATGGGAAAGCGATCATCTATGCCCGTGAATCGTGCACGATCACAACTGACAACTACGAATACTGGATTACCCGAACTGGCTTACAACGAACAACAAACAGCGAACCTTGTTCGTGGTTTGCGGACATCCCCATGGCTGGTACCAGGATTTCCGCCGGCCATCCGATTCTTACCGTGGTGTCCCAGGACGAGAATTCGCACCAAGTGCTGCGGCGATTGATTCGTACCGGAAGACAAGTACAACAAGGCTGTCAGTCACCATGCCGCCAGTAGCGGATCGAACCTACGCAGCAAGCTGAAACGTTTTAAGAAACGCTAACAATCAACCTGCTAGACGGGTAATGCGATTGGTAACGGCTGGAGTCTTGGCGACATCCGCTTCCTGACAATACTCCATCAGGTAAGCATCTTCAGCGGTATCCTCATAGAAATCATGAAGCACGGAGACTGCTCGGAAATCCATATCACGAAAAAACAACTGAGCCGCGAGGTTGGTTTCACGAACCTCTAACATAATTCGATTGCGGCGTTGAGGAGACAGTTTACTAACCAGTTTTTGCACCATGGCCGACCCGACACTACATCGTTGAAATTCTGTTGCCACGGAAAAGTTTAATATATGCAGACGATCCTGGTGTAACTCATAAATCATGAACCCCACGACATTGTCATCAAATTCTGCAACCATACCAATGCAGTTTCGCTGGCGCAAGCAACGCACGAAATCCTCTTCGGTCCACGGAAATTCAAAACTATCCGTTTCAATCCGCAGTACTTCCGGCATATCACGTCGAATCATCCAGCGAATATGGACCGTGACTTCATGCCACTTATCGTTTCCCATGTCGGTCTCCTTACCGCTACGATCCGGTGAACTAACACCTGCTATGTCTTATGACAGGTGGCCACCAATTCACTGCCAATCAGGCCGGTACACTCGGCAAACGTTCCGTGCTTGCCATTAATTTCCCAAGTGGCCAAGGTCAGCCCTGTGGAGAGTAGCAAATCGTTGAAAATCTGCCAATATGAAAACATCTCACCATTAAAAATCCTGGCACAGGGCAGGATCGAGGAGCTGATCCTCCTACTAAAACATGTCCCTGCTAGGGGATTCGATGTAGATCAGTCATCGTTTTGGAATCAAGACTTACCTCGGCTGTCGGCAAAGGCAGCCACGAGGGTATGATCGCAGCGATGGCACTAAGAAACGTAATCACGATTCCCACGAGACTCGGAGTTAGCCACAGCCACCAACCCAGCCCCAGAAACACGCCGAACAGATAAGGCCAACGCACCCACCATTCGCCAACAACTCCCCTTTGGCCAAGATTCCAGCCAACACCCGCAACGAGCAACCACCCCAGCGAAACAAGTAAGCGGAGTCCGAAGTCACCACCTTCACGAATTCCCGGATAAACCAAGTCAAGCTCGGCATGCTGGCCTTCAAAGTCGCCCACAACCTGATTTCCATCAACCACGGTCAACCACACGTCCGCACTACCCGCTACCGCTAATCCTTCAAGACCACGTTCTGGCCCCCCTGCAGCGAAGTCCAAACGATCTTTTAATTCCTGATAACGTTTCAATGCCTGAGCTACAGATTGCTCCACAGTAGCTTCTTTACTGGCAACTCGCGTTCGGTTCCACGCAGATTCAACTCCCTGAAACCGATCATCCCAGGCAAGCAACCATTCCATGATGCGTTGCCTGGTCAAATCAGACCTGTTTTCATTCGCACTTTCCACCATTGCCGTGATCGTATCAAGCCGCTGTGCAGCTTGCTTACCGATCGTCGTCGCCCCCTCCCCATTGCGGGGACGTCCACTACCTAACGCCCTGGGCGACCTGACAGTCCACAGGGTACGACTAACTGGAAATTCTTCGATCGTCGGCGTGATCGTTTTGACTCGTTTTAGTACCGCTGTCTTAATCGCGAGACGCCCTCGAAAAACGACTTCAATGCGCTGTGACAACTGAGACGGCCCCAACTGCAAAAGATACCTTCCCTCTTCCAATTCTTCCAGGGATCCCGGCAGGCCCGCCACACGAACATCGACCATTTCATATCCCTCGGGCACCTTTAGTACACATTCCGTTCGACCGGCTGGTTGCAAATCAAAGGTAGTAACGCCAAAACATTTGCCATTCAAGGACCAATCCAGGTATACGTCGATCAAGTGAATCAAGGGATTCATCTGGACCTGCTGCACCTCGTTGATGCGGGCTCGAAAGTGCTCCGAAAGAACACGTGCCACACTGGAATCTGTAGTATCAAGACTCACAGCAATCGATTCCGGCAGGCTGACGATACGCTGCAAACCACTGGTATCCCATGCAAGTTTTTGTTGGCCCAATCGATTTGGCATAACGACATAACGAGTGGTTCGCTGCATCCCCAACGGAGTTATCTCCGGGACACGAACACCACCTGGCGGCAAAACCAGTGGACCTTCAATCCGAATTTTAAAATCCTTCGCCAATGCTCTTTCCGGACGAATCACCAGGCGTGGCTGAGGAATACCCGGCAACCGCTTAATCTCAAACGGCATGGCTGGCGTCAAGTTAAAGTCTCCTCCCCAGCCTTCCGGTATTTCGATCTGCAATTCATCACAAACACCAGTTAACACCTCCACGTAGCAGTCCATACCTGCCCACCAGGCATCATCTCTTCGAAAAACGCGTGTCACAGAACGACAACGAAGTTTTCCCTGGTTACGAATCAACTTTAGAATCTGTTCGCTACCCGTGCGCTGCTCAGACTCGGAAGATTCTGTCCAACTAATCACCAATCGGCCAAGTTCATCCTGGAATCGTCCCTGTCCCGGAATCGATTCGAGCAGTTTCGGCGAGACTCCCTCCACCTCCACCAACATCTCCGATTTTCGATAAATTCGCACGTCTCGCTTAACGATAGTTCCGGTTTCCAACTCCAACCGGGGAACTCGCATGGATCGACCATTGTGTGGCCAATCTCCGGATATCCATAACTGCTGCTGACCTGTCACACCTTCCTCAAGAAACACCGTCAACCGATCATCGCTAGACATTGCCAACCGTGTTGGCACGGATCCACCATCTTTCAACAACGACACTTCGTTGACATGAAATCCCTTTGGTAAATGGAGGCGATGCTGAAACACAGAACTTCCCTTGGTTTCGATATCCATCCGACACTTCATATCCAGGCGATCCAACCCTACTTCGAAATCTAGCTGTTGCGTGGCACTCGACTCGGCGATGCGCCGTCGAGTCGCCAAGCTCCACTGGGAATCCTCTGCTCTTGGGCGGAACGCGAAATCAGGCAATTCCTCACTTCCCCAGCGCTGAGCAAATTGTTGGACTTTTACTTCCTGCGACTCATCTATTTCTCCAGCATTCCACTGGAGTCGATTTGACACCGAAACACCAACTTGCCGAGCAACAACACGATCACTAATCGCTTCCAGCGTAGGGAACTGCAGTTGCCCCACGCCCGATGTCTGGTTCATGTAAAACGACATCGTCAACATGAAATCCCTATCCGTCGGTTCTCTCAAGTCGACATGTATCCGATTAACATCGCCCTCCTGGACCCGGGGAGTTCCCCGCACCGGCTGGGCAACTCGCATGGGAAGCATGCGTAATCGTGGGTCAACACGCAATTGCACCTGACTGACCTTCCCTCGCAAAACAGAAAAACGAAACTGGGTTTCCAGCACTACGGAATGTGGCCGTACTTTCATCCAGGTCAATTGTTCCACACTGGTCTGGGGCACTAATTTCGGAGCAGGCACCTGCCATGCCCAGGCGAACCCTAACTGGCCACAAGCTCCCAACTCGGCAACCAGGTCACCCGAGGGGAGTTGACGTCGGACCGTTCCGCGACGATCAAGAACCGAGATAACAGGCATGTCTACTGAATCCGGGAAGACAACTCTCGTCGCTGGTATCCTGGGAATTTGAAATCGTATTGCACTTTTCCCGCCAATCCTGCGAATGTTCGGACGCAGTTGATAGGTTAACGTGTAAGAACCTGGTTCATCGGTCTCCAGGATAAAAGCATCTCCATTGGCGGACCAATTAATCGCCACTTCCTGTCCATTCAACTCGACATCCGACAGTTCGACGGTCGCACGCGGCACGGGAATCTGGATAGCCTGTTCAGCCAGTAACACTTCCAGCTTAACCGTCACTGCAAATGCCGGATTGTCCAGACGATTGCGAACGGCACTCCAGTCATAGGCGGCCCGGTATTCGGCATCGGTCAGCAGCCAGCCGGCCTTACTTTGTGAAGTCTTTTCTGTACGTCGGTGCAACTCATCAAAAAACTCTTCCGGCAAATAATCATATTTTCCAACCGGATTACTTTCCTTGTCGACCGGAATCAATAAGCGATATACTTGCTGGTTTCCTACAGCACTCTCCTTCCCTGTTTCACCCTCACCATCGGTCATGTCGTCAGCCCAACTCCAGAGTGCCAGTGTCGACAAGCCGACAAACATCAAAATAGAAAGTAATGTTTTCGGTACCCCCTGAAGTTCAAACGACAAATCTGACACGCGTGGTGCACTTAGCTGCCTGGCCACGGAATGACGCCAGGTAACGATTAGCAAACCTGCCACTAACGATCCCAGAAACAAACAGGTCGGTCCAGGATAAATACTGGCTGGTGACAACAGAGCCACTAATCCACTCAAGACAACCGCCTGGATCAATCTTTCCGGTCGGCTAGCAAACAACCAGGTAAACAAGCCTGCCCAAACCAAGAGGCCGGCCCATGCAAAGGAATGCAGCACCAACGGTCGACATACGACAATTTGGCTGGACACGCCCTGCTCCAGGGAAAAATCATGTTGAGACCAACGACTGTCGCTAATCTGGGTAGAGGTAAAATCAGAGGCTGCCAACCAGGGCGAAGTAACATCCCCGAATTGTTGTGACCATTGTTGCAGGTCAATCCAGCGGGTTTCCTGACCAACGGATTCACGGCGAACTTCTGTTGCCAAACGATCCGCACTAACCACGTGAATCACCGCAGCATTACCCGTGGCATTCGAATCAGCTGGTTCCTGGTCCAGGGCGACGGTGGTTAAGGCGATCGCATCCTCGCTAACCATCAATGACAACTTGGCGGATCGCAATAACTCACGTCCGATCTCAAGAGGATCGGCTTGCGAAAACGAAGCCATCATTCCTGTGTCTAACGGATGACGCAAAAGACTTTCCTGGTCAATCCACAAAACAGTCCCTGGAGGTTCCAGTTGGCTACCATTGGCCATCAGGCAGTTCTTCAACACGGCCTCCCAGGTAACCTGTTGAGGTCCATCCGCCTGCAGTCTGGCCAACTCGAACCCTTTCCCCAGTCCCCGCAAACAATCATTAGCCTGCTGAAGCATTTCCAACTGGTCGTCGACCGGTCCGATCATTTGTTGCCAATCCGTGGCTGCCAGCAATCGAAATGGCCCCCTCCCTGGCTTACGATACAGGGGGCCGAACAATCGCTTTCCCACGGAAAGTCGCTGGGGCTGATTCGAACCAACTGCTTCACGAGAAAACAATGCATAACCTGGGGGCAACAAAACCTGCCATTCTGTTTGCAGGACAGGACACTTGACCTGGGCCAATGGTGTTTTCAATGCTGCAAAAATATTGAGCGTAGGTGACTGCACACTATAACTCACACGAACAATTGGAAATCGTTTTCGCAGTGGTAACGGAACTTGCAACCGTCTTTCATCATTTTGCGATCCAACCAATCCAAGCACTTCCCCATCCACTACCAGTTCCTGCAACTCTGTCCCTGCAGGCAACCGGAAGTCAAAGTGCTGTACACCTTTATTTTCCAACCGATATACTGCCTGGTGTGTCGAATATCCACTTGCGGTAAACCGTGATTGCAACTGGCAACTCCAGGCCCACAATGCACTCTGGGACCCACTTGCCTGCCGTCGTGCTACTTTCACCTCCACGTTTTCAGAAGGATCATATTCATAGACTCCCCTGACTTGAATACTGCGACTCACCGTCCCCGGAATTACTGGAATTCTCTCCAGTGCCCCATGTTGAATATCAAGGTCGGTACTATCCGGAACAAACACTGAAACAGAACCTACCTGGGTGATGGACTCCGGCATGGCGGCCAAGCAAATCGTTGCGGAATTCTCCGTCGCCACATTACGCACACCAACTAGACGAAATGCATCCAGCTGTGCCTGGTCCAAACTCACTTCCCAAGTTTCACCTCCAGTCAACCCACGCAACTCCTGCTCCTCCTGGTCCAGCTTTCGCGAAACCAGCTTGACGGTCCCATCTCCTGGCAAGGTCCACTGCATGGGCAAACCGCGGGGACGGTAAAAGTGCACCAGCAACTGCTGTAACGGCGCATTCTCCGGCGTACATGTGATTTGATACTGCTCTTCCAATCTCTGATTGCCAAACAGGGCCTGGACATGGATTTCACTGGAGTAACGCGATTGTTCTCGATAGGCCTGCAAACGCAAGCTCTTCAGGCCGGGTTTATCCAGCAAGAGCAAGCTTGTCGAATCCAGGTCCAGCGACGTTGCGAGAGACTCTTTTACTTCGCCCGGTTCAAGTCGTTGCAGTTGAAAACCTTCTGTTAGCCTTAACTGGAAACCAGCTTCTAGTCCGACAGCAATAACGGAGC
>PVBE012733332.1_pt1 | contig 21336 bp, 22 predicted proteins | sample 1631181 | NCBI WGS metagenome assembly PVBE01 (sample SAMN08397723, study PRJNA350692) | Marine metagenome, whole genome shotgun sequencing project. | isolation source: water | place: Pacific Ocean | collected 2012-04 | reverse complement strand
GGGGCTTGTCTCCCCTCCACCGGCACATCCCCGACTCCGCCTGGCGCTAAGCGAACGCAATCTGTTCCTCCATAAAGCGCTTCCTCTTCATGGCCAACTCCCCCTCTGATGAGGTAAGTTTGCCTGAAAAGTCGCAATCAAGCCGAACGCGGGATCCGGGAGGCGGACCAGGTGGACAGTCAGTTGTCAAAGGCTGGTTGGGTCGATTTTGTCGCACTGCAGGCCGATTTGAACCTCTTATTGTTCCTTGAGATTCGGTAAGATTCGATAGGGGAGCATCCTCATGGGAAATCGTCTGGCGGACAGGGTTGCGATCGTCACGGGGGCCGGGCGGGGCCTGGGCGAACAAATTGCCCGGGCGTATTGCCGGGAAGGCGCGCGCGTGGTCCTGACGGCCCGCACCGACAATGAAATTCAAGGCGTCACGGCCGATCTGAGCGCGGAGGAAGGTTCGGCCCTTGCGGTTTCAGGCGACGTGACGGACGAAGCGGACGTGCGCGCGGTTTTTTCCCGGGCCAGGGAGGCCTTCGGCCCCGTGGACATCCTGGTGAACAACGCCGGCGCGAATCAATTGAAGCCCTTCACGGAAACGACGGTCGAGGAGTGGGACCGCATCCTGACAACGAACCTCAGGGGCGCGTTCCTCTGCGTCCGTGAGGCCCTGACGGACATGGTCCCGAGGCGGAGCGGCGTGATCCTCAACATCAGCTCGAGCTTCGGCAGCCAGCCTTGTCCGAATTTCACCGCCTACTGCGCGTCCAAGTTCGGCCTGGAAGGGTTCACGCGCGCCCTGGCGATGGAGATGGAGTCTGAAGGCATACGCGTGAACACCCTTCACCCTGGGGGATTGTGCGACACGACGATCGGGGCGGCCACCGCGCCTCCCGACCTCCCTCGGGAACAATGGCTCCCCGCCGACATCCTGTGCGAACCGGCCGTCTTCCTGGCCTCGGATGAAGGGCGAACCATAACCGGCCAATGCATTGATGCGAAGGGTTGGCTGAAGGGACGCGAGGCCGGCGTGGAAAGCGGGGACGAGGCGGACTGACGACCGTTTCCAAACCGCCTCCCCGGGAACCTACGCGAGCCGGAGGGGGGAGGCTCCCGGGCGCTGACATTTCGAGCGCGGCCGGGAGTCCGCTCAGCCTGAATGGCGTCCGGAGGACGACGAAACCGGAAGTCCGAAATCCACGCGGCTTCATCACGCCTTCAGTCACATCGAGGGAAACAGCGCATGAAAGCGGATCTGAACATTGTGGGAGGAACCCTCGTCATCCCGGGCGCGGGACTCGTCCGCGCGGGCGTCTCGATCGACCGCGGGAAAATCCTCTCGGTGGCCTTGGAGGAGGCGCTCCCCCCAGCCCGCGAGACCTTCGAGGCCTCTGGCCTTTATGTGTTCCCGGGCGTCTTCGATCCTCACGTCCACCTTGGGTTTTCCGGCAGCTTCGCCAACGACTGCCGGACGGAAAGCCTCTCCGCCCTGTCCGCGGGGACTACAACCCTCTCGGCCCTCCTGCGGGAGCCGGGCTCCTATCTGAAAACCTTTTCGGATTTCCAAAAAGACGCCGAAGCCAACACCTATACGGACATGATGTTTTCCCTCCGGCTCGGGGAAGATCGGCAGGTGGAAGAGATCCCCGAGTACGTGGACCGCCTGGGCGTCACCGGCTTCAAATGCTACCAGTACGGTCTTCCGGGAATCGTCGAGGCCGAGGACGACGGCCTGATGTTCATGGCCATGAAGACCCTGGCGAAGCTGGGAGACCCGACGTTCCTGGCCATTCACTGCGAGAACGAAGACCTCGTCATCCAGGCGACGAAGCGGGTCCGGGCGAAAAAGAAGAACGGCGCCCTCGCCGACTGGGCGGACACGCACCCCGACGAGGCCGAGGAGGAGGGCGTCCTCCGGGCGGCCTACTTATCCGAAGCGACAGGCGCGCGGGTGTACATCGTCCACCTCTCGACCGCCCTGGCGGCGAAGAGGCTGCCCGCGCTTCGCGCTCGAAACCCGAACCTCCTTGTCGAGACGACCTCCCCCAACCTGTCCATCACGAAATACTCGAAAAAGGGGTTCCTGGCAAAAATGTCGCCGCCTTTCCGCGCGCCCGAATCGGTCGAGGCGCTCTGGGAGGCGCTGCGGGACGGGCATATCGACGCGCTGGGCACGGACCACACGCCCAGGACAAGGGCGGAAAAGAACCTTCGGGGAGGGCTCTGGGGTTCCAAGCCGGGAATCGCGGTCGTCGGAACCCACCTGCCCGTTCTGTTGCATGAGGGCCACCACAAGCGGGGCGTTTCCCTGGTCCGCATCGCCGAAGCAACCAGCCGGAACCCCGCCCGGATCTACGGCGTTTATCCGCAAAAGGGGGACATCCGCCCCGGGACGGACGCAGACCTGGCCCTGGTGGACCTCGAAACCGAAAAGCGGGTCCGTCCGGAGAAGCTGCACAGCTTTTCGGATTTCAGCCTGTATGAAGGGGATGTCCTCAAGGGCTGGCCGAAGGCGGTCATCAAGGAAGGCAGGTTGGCCCTTGTGGACGAGGAGGTTCGAATCGAGCCGGGCGCGGGCCGTTACCTGCGCCGGAGGCTCGCCTCCGGCCGCCGCGCAACCGATATGACGCGATGAGCGAAAGTGTTATTTGATTTTGGCGGCGGTGGAATATTTTGATCCCGGCAATCCCAACAGGCCCTCAGCGACCCGAATCACCTCCTCCCATTGGGCGGCGCTCAACTCACCCTTCGATCCCTTCTTCTCCCGCCCCGCTGACCTTCCGGCCGGTTGAGGACGGGTTTCCCGGCTTATTTTCTCGTCCGCTCCCGCTCCGTACAGGCCGGAAATCAACAGATCCTGGGCCACCGCGGCCGTGAGGGCCGTGACGAGAAGCAGGATGGAAAGGGCAATCGCCTCGAACATTTTTCTCGCTTTCATCCTTTTCCCTTTCATGGCCGCACCCCTTTTACGCTCTCATCCCGTCCGCATTCCATCGAGCCGAATCTCCAGCCCTCGACCGGCCCGAATGGCCATGTTTCGTCACATCGGATTAGACGAATGAAACTGAAAAAAGATTCTAAACAACCGGCTCTCCCTCATGGAGCAGGAGGTTGCCCCTCACCGCTCCGAAAATCCCTGACGATGAGAAAGCGTCCATCACCCTCAGGCAAGATTGGTTTTCGGATCGTTCGGCGGTTGATTTCGCCATATGGTTACTTTATCGGGCGTCGGACAGGGAAACTTTAGCGGAGGTCAAGCGCGCCGGTAAGAATCGCGGGGTCGTCCCAATAAGTTCGTCAAATTCGAGAGCCTGAAGAAACAGAATTTTGACTGGAGTCGGGCCGCAAGATCAGGTAGACTATCCGTTCATCCAACCATAGGGGGAGGATGCCAGGTGTCTCGGTCGGCCTGTTGCGCGACTTAAGAGCACTTGTGAGACCTTCGACTCCCGGGAAGGTCCCTGCCCCGGGAGAAGTCGGTAAAAAGGAGGACGAGAAGACCTTTCGGAAGTTTTGCGTATCCTGACGGCTTTAAAATGAGCCGGTGCAAACACACAAGGAGGGAGCAATGAAAAAGGGGTTGACCATTCTGGCGGCGCTTCTGTTGTTGGCGGGAACTTCCGTCCAGGCCAACGCGGCCAAAACAGACTTCCTGCTGGACTGGATCATCTACGGCAAGCACGCCCCGTTCTTCGTCGCGCAGGACAAGGGCCATTTCAAGAAGGTGGGTCTGGACGTCAGGTACAAGCGCGGCTTCGGCTCGGGCGACACCATCAAGAAGATCGCCGCGAAGGTGGCGCGGATCGTATTCGCCGACGCCAGCACGCTGGTGAACGGCCGGGCGAACAGCGACGTCAAGGTCAAGATCACCGGCATGATTCACGCCAAGTCGATTTCGGTGGTGACCTTCCTGAAGGGGAAGGGCTGGAAAACGCCGAAGGACATGATCGGCGCAAAGGTGGGCGGACCGCTGGGCAGCGCAACCGCCGCAATCTTCCCCGCCGTGGCCGCCGCCAACGGGTTCAGCCACAAGCAGCTCAAGTGGATCGACATGCCCTACGCCTCGATGCTCCCATCGCTCTTGGCCGGACGTACGGACGTCGCCCTCCTGTTCGCCACGGAGCTCCCCACCGTCGTCCCCAAGGCAAAGGCACTGGGGAAAGAGGTCGGGACGTTCTACTATGGCGACTGGGGCGTGGATACGTACAACAACGGCGTGATCGCCCATGAGGACACCATCAAGGCCGACCCCAAGTTCGTCCGCGATGTCACGGGCGCCGTCATGGATGCCTGGGCGTGGTCTTTGCTGCACGTGGACGAGGCCATCAAGAACTTCCTCAAGTACGCTCCGGGGATGAGCGAGCCCCTCATCCGCGGTCACCTGGCCATCGCCATCGAGCACCTCTTCGATGAAGGCGTCCGGCGGCATGGTCTGGGATATACCGATCAAGCCAAGATGAAATACACCGTCGATCTTCTGACGAAGCTTCAGAAGCTGAAAAAGCACATCAAGGCAGAGGACGTCTACACAAACCGGTTCCTGCCTCAATGGTCGAATATCAAGGCGGCCCTGGGCGACAAGGCCAAGTGAAACAGCTGCCCCGAGAAGCGTCCGAACCGCTTCTCGCGAAAGGGTGACCATCAAACATGGCGGACATCAACGTTCACGCGGAGCCGTGCGATTTCGCGTTCGACCCCGAGACGGCCGGACTCCTCGTGATCGACATGCAGAACGATTTCTGTCGCCCGGGAGGATACCTGTCCTTCCGGGCGCCGGACATCACGCTGCTTCAAAGACCCATCGATCCCCTCCAGCAGGTCCTCAAGGCCTGCCGAAAGGCGGGCATGACCATCCTCCACACCCGGGAAGGCCACCGGCCCGACCTCTCGGACTGCCCCCCGTCCAAGCTCACCAAGAACCACAGCCTGGAACACGGCATCGGGCGGGAGGGCCCCCTCGGAAGATTCCTGATCCGGGGGTCGCGCTCTCACGACTTCATCGACGAGCTTCAACCCGAGCCCGGTGACGTGGTGATCGACAAACCGGGGAAAGGGGCCTTCTTCGCGACCGACCTCGACCTGATCCTGCGCAACCGGGGGATCACCCACCTGATCGTCGGGGGCGTCGCCACGCACGTTTGCGTCCAGAGCTCCCTCCGGGAAGCCGCCGACCGGGGCTACTGGAGCCTCGTCCTGGAAGACTGCTGCGCGTCCTCCGTCCCCGAGCTTCACCAGGCGACGTTCGAGATGGTCAAATACGGAGGGGGGATCTTCGGGCAGGTGTCCGATTCGGATTCCTTGCTGAATGCGCTGGCCGCCGTCTGAGAATCTCTGAGAACCGCCAAAAAGCGGCCCGGTCGCCGGCCTGACCCCGGCGGACCATCAATGGTTAGACTGTAAGATCTGACTCCATCCAGAGGCGTGTCCGGCCGCTACCGATCGAAGTAATCCTCCAGCGCAATTCGGTCCTTCCCCGACGTCTCGGCGCGCTTGAACATGGCGCGCGTTTCCTCGGGCAGATCGACGCGGACCGTGGCGTCCAGGGCGAGCTTGCTGCTGGGATAGGCCTTGTGGAAGGCCGAGGGGTCCGGCGAGGCCCCTTTCGCCCCCGGCACGACGAAGTATCGCGGCTCTCCCGTATGGGCGTCGATGGGCTGAAACCGGGTCGCGACCGCCCACAGGACCTGGGCCTCGTCGAAGACGTCGATGTCGTCGTCCACAACCACGGCGAGCTTGATGTAAGGCGCCGCCCCCAGGACGGCCATCAGCGCCGTCTTCCCCTCCCCCGTCTCGAACCCCTCCGTCGTCGGCCGCCGCGTCATGGACACGTAGCAATGGAATCCCGCGCCCGAGGGCGGCACGTAAACGTCCCGCACCGTCGGAACGACCCGCCGGACGGCCTCGTGAATCGTCGCCTCGAAGATCACCGACATGAGGTGAAGGGTGTCCGGATGGCCGGAAAAGATGAATTGGTGGATGGGGTTCTCGCGATGCGTGATGGCCTTCACCGTCACCCGGGGGCCCTGCTTCACCCGGCTGTATGTGAGGGACTGGTCCGCGAAGGGGGCCTCCGGGTGACGCTCGCCCGGGTGGATCTCGGCCTCGATGCACATCTCCGCCGACGCCGGGACCAGCAGGTCCACCGTCCGGCACGGGACGAGGTCCACCGGCTCGCCGCGCAGGCCGCCCGCGAGGGCCAGCTCGTCCACGCCCATCGGCGCCCCGTACGAGGCCGCCAGGGTGATCAGCGGGTCGACGCCCGGGAGGAGGGCCACCTCCAGGGATTGGCCCTTCTCCTCGCACCGGCGGAAGAGGTCCGAGATGTCCGAGGTCTGGGTCAGCGACGGGACGAGGGTCTTGCCGTCCTTGACCATGAAGCGGTAAACGCCCATGCCCAGGGTCCCGGTGTCGGGGTCCCGGGAGACGCACACGCCGGTCGAGATGTAGCGGGCGACGTCGTTCTCGTGGTGATGAACCAGCGGAAGCCGGTCCAGCGTGGCGTCGTCGCCGGTCAGAATTGTCTCATGGACCGGGCCCGACGCGACCGTCCGGGGGAGGATCGGCATCGCAATCCGCTTCTGGAAAGTCGGGAGGATCTCCGCCTCGGGGACGTTCAGGGCAAGGGCGATGTGGGCGCGCCGGGCGAAGAGATTGCTCGTCACGCGCCAGCCGGGAAGGTCTTTGACCTCCTCGAACAGGACGGCCGAGAAATCACCTCCCTCTTCCATCCGGTCGAGGGCGGCGGTCATCTCCCAGGCCGGGTCCGCCGGCCGCTTCGTTCGGCGGAGCGCCCCGTGCTCGTCCAATATGCCGAGAAAATTCCGAAGATCGCGGTGTCGGACCAGCGCTTTTTCAGCCAAAAAAACCTCCTCACGTCCAACCTGGACTTCCGGTCTCTACACTGCGGCCACGGTGCGTCTCTTGTCAAATTCCAGCCGAATCCCCCCGCTCCCCCGCCTCCTCCCGCTCATTGCGTGTTCCGTTCGCGGAGCGCCGCCAGAATCTTCCGGGGGGTGACGGGGAGGTCTTTGATCCGGACGCCGACGGCGTCGTAGACAGCGTTGGCGATGGCCGCTCCGCAGGCGTTCAGGGCGCACTCCGAGCATCCCTTGGCCCCGAAAGGCCCGTGGGGGTCGATGGATTCAATCAGGATCGAGCCGAAGTTGGGCAGCCCCTCGGCCTTGGGCACGGTGTAATCGGCGAGGTTGCCGTTCACGAACCTCCCGTCGTCCAGGACGGGGTCTTCGAACATCGCGAACCCGAACCCCTGCGCCATCTCGCCGTGAATCTGGCCTTCCACCGTAAGGGGGTTGATGACCCGGCCGAGGTCGTCGGCCGCGATCACCTCCTCCAACCGGACCCCGCCCGTCTCGGTGTCCACCGCCGCGACAGCCGCGACACATACAAAGGAAGAGGCGGCGGTGACCTTCCCGTAGCGGGTCTCGGGATCGGGCAACTCGGTGGGCGAATCCCAGCTCGCCTCGGCGGACACGGCGGTTTCCCCTGTCAGGGAGCGGTTCGCCTTCACAATCTCGCCCAAGGAGATGGACCTTTCAGGCGCGCCCTTGATCGAGACAACACCGGCATCCAGCGTCAGGTCCCCCGGATCGACCTCCAGCCGGTCCGCGGCGATATCGAGAATCCGCTCCCGGCAGGCGGCGGCCGACTTTTGGACGGCGTTTCCCGCGATCAGCGTCAGCCGGCTCGCGTATCCTCCCAGGGAGTAGGGCGTGTTCCCCGTATCGGCCTCCGCGACATCGACGGCCCGGAATTCCAATCCCAGCGCTTCGGCCGTGAACTGCGCCAGGACCGTCTTGGCCCCCTGTCCGAGCTCCCCCTCGCCGCAGATGAGCCTCGCCCTCCCCTCCTCGGTGATCTCCACGACCGCCGCTGAGCCGTCCCACCCCCCGCCGTCTCCCGCTATCGAGTGCTGCCGGATCGAAGTCGAGTGAATGGCGCACGCCAGGCCCACGCCCCTGCGGACCGGGCCCGCTTTCGGCGCGGACCGGCGCCTCCGCCAATCCACGGCGGCGACCGCCTTGTCGACGCACTCGCCGACGGCGCAGCTGTCCATCTTCCAACCGTGGACGCTGGTGTCGCCCTGCCGGATGAGGTTCCGGAGGCGGAGCTCCGCCGCGTCCATCCCCAGCTTTTCCGCGAGGGCGTCCAGGTGGGACTCAAGCGCGAAGGCCATCTGAACGTTGCCGAATCCCCGGAAGGCTCCCGCCGGGAGGAGATTGGTGTACGCGAGCCAGGCGTCCGTTTTGATGTTTTCCATCCGGTACAGGCAGTCCATCCGCATGGCCATGCACTGGATGACCTCGGGCGACAGGCAGGAGCAGGCCCCGTTGTTTCCGTAAATCCGCGTCTCTTTCGCGGCAATCGTCCCGTCCTTCCGCACACCCATCTTGAGGCGGGTCTTCGAGGGCATGCGCGGGCGCGAGGCCCCGAACTCGTCCAGCCGGTTGTTGAGGAAACGGACGGGCCGGCCCAGATTCAAGGCCAGGAAGAGCGTGATGAGGGCGGTGGCGTCCTCGTTCAGCTTTCCGCCGAACGCCCCCCCGATGTGAGGTTGAACCACCCGGAGGTCCTCCGGGGCCAGGTCCAGGGCTTCGCAGAGGTACCGGTGCGTGAGGTGGACGGACTGCGTGGGGGCGGTGAGGGTCGCGCGGCCCCGGCCGTCGGGGTCCGCCAGGGCCCCGAGAGGCTCCATGTAGGTCTGAAACTGGTAGGGCGTGGTGTAGATGTCTTCATGAATGACGGCGGATTCCGCGAAACTCCGGTCGACGTCCCCCCGGCGAATGTGGACCTCCTGGGCGAGGTTGTTCTCGGCCTCGTTGATCCGCGGCGCGCCCGGGGCCAGGGCCTCTTCGGGATCGAAGACGGCGGGCAACGGTTCATACTCGACGTCGATCCGTTCCAGGGCCTCCAGGGCGGCGTCCTCGCTCTCCGCCGCCACGGCGGCGACTTCCTCGCCCACGTAACGGACCTTTCCGCGGGCCAGGACGTATTGGTCCTTGTGAATGATCCCCCAGGGCCGCTCCGGGGCGTCCTCTCCGGTGAAGACGGCCGCGACGCCCGGGACCCCGGCCGCCCGCTCCGTGCCCACCCGCAGGATGCGGGCGTGGGCGTGGGGGCTTCGCAGGACCTTGGCGTGAAGCATCCCGGGAAGGCTCATGTCCCCGACGTAACGGGCGCCCCCCCGGACCTTCTCGGGCGCGTCGATCTGGGGAATGGGTTGACCAACGACGCGCGGACTATTCATCGTGACATACCAAAGTGAAGGCCTCATATCGTCCGTCGGCGCGCTTCCGGCGCGACGGTCGTTTGAAGGGCCGCCCGGGAAGTCCCGGCCGTCCCGGTGAACGGGGTCCCACACTCGAAACTCAATCCAGAACCGCGACGGCCTCGATCTCGATCAGCCAGTCCGGGTGAACCAGGCGGGAGATCTCGACGTACGTGCTGGGCACGTTCTCCTTGGGGAAGGATTCTTGCCGGACCCTGGAGGCAATGGGCTGATGGGCGTCCACGTCCGTCGAGTAGGTGTTCAGCTTGACGACGTTCTCGAAGGTCGCGCCCACCGACGCGAGGCACTTTTTGATGTTCTCGAACACCTGGCGGGTCTGGGCCTCGATGTCCCCCTTCCCCACGAGGTTGCCATCGGCGTCCACCGGCGTCTGCCCCGCGACAAAGACCATGTTTCCGATCCGGCAAACGTGAGAGAAATTCGGACTGGGGTCCCAGTGGTTCTCCGGCTGGATGATCTCCCTCGGCATGTCTTCCCCCTTTCCCGCGCTGAGCGAAAACCTCGGCTGCCGTTTCAACGGCCTCATCACTCGTATTTTCACCAACGATTCTACGCAAGGCAAGGCGCGGGATCGATGTCCATCGGCGGGTCTCCCCATCCCCCTCCCGCCGTGATACGCTGTCGGTCCGTGTCATCCCCTTCTCCTCGGTCCATCGGCCGCTTGAACGAACCGTTCGGAAATGGAGTCACCGGTGTCGCAGAAAAACGTGGATTTGCTCCAACTGGTGAAGGGCGGGGACATCATCCCCCGGTTCGTCTCGAACGGGTTCGACATCGGCGAGATCGAAGAGACGCTGGAAGGGATCCGCCGCACGGAGGATTGGGCCCCGGAGTGGGCGCGGCTCGGAGAGAGGCACGCCGGATTGGCGGAAGCGGCCCTTCAGGCGGGCCACGCCCTGACGGCCGGCGAAACGTTCATCCGCGCCTCCCTCTGCCACCACTACGCCCAGTTCCTGTCCTTCGAAGCGAACGAAGAGAAGCGCGGGAACCAGGGGAAAAAGATCGCCCTCTACACCCGGGCTCTCCCCCTGACGGCCCCCCCGATCGAGAAGGTCCGGATCCCCTTCGAAGGCGTATCGCTGCCGGGATACTTCCGCGTCCCGCAATCGGGGGCCGGGCCCCGGGCCTGCGTCCTCGGCCGGAGCTTCGGGGGACACCTCGTCCCCCGCTCCGCCGCCCACGACTCCTGGATTCGGGCCTGCGTCTCGATGGGGGGATATTTAGACACGTCCTTCTACCGCTGGGAGGAGCCCCTGCGCCGCATCCGGTTCCAGTTCCTCTGCGGCAAGGAGAACCTTGAGGAGACAAAGGCCCTCGCTGCCCGATTCACGCTCCCGAGAAGGGCCGAACGGATCAAGTGTCCGGTCCTGGCCGTCCACGGAGAGCGGGACCACGGCGTGCCCGGGGATCAGGCGGAAAAAATCGTCCGGGGCTGCGCTGGAGAGGCCACGCTGCTCTCTCTGCCCACCGGCAACCACGTCTGCCACAACATGACCCGTTACGTCTTCGCCCACGTGAGCGACTGGATGGAGGACCGGCTGGGAAAGGGAGCGGGATGATGAGCGCGGGCGGCCCCGCCGATCGGGGGAGAGCAGGCACTGCCAAACGTCCACCCAGAGCCATCATTCCCGCGCAGGCGGGAATCCAGCGCTCTGAGCTGCGGGTCCATCCTCCTGCCCGCGCGATCATTGCGTTGAGAAGTATGCGTGAGGGAGAAGGGCCTTCGGCGCAGTCGGAGGTCGGGTTGATCGGGACCGATCTGAAGCACTTCCCCCCCTCCGATGAAACCCTTCGGAGGCAGGCCGCGCGGGAATGACAGTCGGGGGGCGTTGCGAAATGACGGCGGGCTGTCAAGGTTCAGAGGATCGCTCCTCAGGGCAATCCCATCGTTGAAGGAAGAATCCCGATGAAGTTCATCACCTTCGAAATCGAAACCCCCCTGGGACCGGTCCGGCGCGTTGGGGCCCTCTGGCGTCAGGAAGGAGATGCGGGCGAAGAGCGGGCGGTGGACCTCGCCCTCGCCTTCGCGGCCCGGCTTCGCGCCGGGGGGGGCGAGCCGCGCTACCGGGAATACGCCGACTTCCGCCTGCCCCGGGACATGTGCGCGCTCATCGCGGGGGGCGAGCCCTCCCTCGACGCCGCCCGGCGGGCGCTCGAATGCGTGGCGGAGGAAGGAGAGGGGACGGAGGGTCCATCGGGCGAACGGCTCGTCCACACGCTCGCCCAGGTCCGGCTTCACGCCCCGGTCCCGCGTCCGGCGAGCTTCCGGGACTTCCTCACGTTCGAGCGGCACAGGGCGGACGCCGCCCGGAGGCGCGGCGAAGAGATCGACCCCCTCTGGTACGAGATGCCCACCTGCTACAAGGGCAACCGCCTTACGATCATCGGCCCCGACGAGGACCTCCGCTGGCCGCGCTACACCGAAAAGCTCGACTTCGAGCTCGAGCTCGGCATGTTCATCGGAAGGCCCGGCAAAGACATCGCCGAGGCGGACGCGATGGACCACGTCTTCGGCTTCTCGGTCCTCAACGACTTCAGCGCCCGCGACATCCAGATGGAGGAGATGTCCCTGTGGCTCGGCCCCCACAAGGGGAAAGACTTCGGCTCGGCCCTCGGTCCCTGTCTGGTCACAAAGGACGCGTTCAACCCGGCGGACGCCCGGATGACGGCCCGGGTGAACGGCGAGGCCTGGAGCCGGGGCAACGCGGGGGAGATGCACTTCTCCTGGAACAAGCTGATCGCCTACGCCTCGATGGAGGAGGCGCTGCTCCCGGGCGAGCTCTTCCGCTCCGGCACGGTGGGGACGGGGTGCGGGGCCGACCTCGATAAGTGGCTCAAACCCGGCGACATCGTCGAGCTCGAAATCGAAGGCATCGGCGTCCTGCGAAATCGGGTGGTGAAGGGGGAGTAGCCTGGGTGGGCCGGGCAACGCCCGGCCGTTAGTCAAATCGTTCAGCCGTTTGCCTTGGTGAGAAATACGGGGAGATTGATAATGAACGAGGAAGACGCCGCTCGGTTTTCCGGGAGCGAGTCGGATCGCAAGCGGCTTCTGGAGCTTCACCGGGAATATCTCGATTCAAACCTCACGTTGGACACCGAAGCCCTGCGCGGGATCTGGAGCGGGAACCCCGATTGCGTCTTTTTCAACGGCAACGGCTACACCTACCATGGCCTCGCGCATTGGACGAGGCTCTGGGACTTTTACCGTGACCAAGTCCAGACCGCCGAGCCCTGGCGGTCCACGGACGTGAGGCTGACGGGCGGAGGGGACATGGCCCTCCTTACGTGCGAGCGGACGTGCAAAGTGGACTGGACGGGCGAGGGGGCGGCCGCCGATTTCACGGGCAAAGTGTGGAAGACCCGCTCCACGGAGGTGTACGTCCGGGAGAACGGGGACTGGCGGTGCGTACATCTACATATCTCGACAGCCGCGGAAGGCCCTCGGCCCGGAGGGATCTGAACGGACGGAAAGGGTCCATGTAGCCGTTGATTAATGGATGAGAGTACGCGACGGGCGGGGACGGGGACGCGCCCCTACACCTCAGAGCGGCGTGCGTCGGACAGGGCGTCTGTCGGTGTTCGCACCGAGTGGTTTGCGTTCCTCAAAAATCGGCTGCGCCTTGGTAGACGGAGAATCCGCCATGGGAACTCGCCCATCGAACGACACGTAGGGGCAGGTTCAAGCCTGCCCTCTGCGGAGGCAGGGGTCCCCGCCCGCCCACCCTCACGCGACGGAGAACGACGCTCGCGTGAGGGTGGGCGTAGCGTCAACCGAATCTTTGACAAATGTGAGAGCAAACAATTCAGTATGAATTTTTGACGCATTGGGGTTAATTCCTGATCTACATCATCCTCCGGCGAAGAGCGCGGAAAACCGGAACTTCACTGAAGGGCGTTATTCGAATGATAAGGTCGCCGCGAGCACGGGCGCACCTTTATCAACGACCCAACGATTCAAAGTGATTCATCACCGCCTTCATCACTCCACGACGGGATGCCCGGCCTTGAACCACGCGGCAAAGCCTTCGGCGACGCTGGACGCCCGGGCGTACCCGCGGCCGGCAAAGAGGGAGGCGGCCGTCATGCAGCGAAGGCCCTGCTCGCAGATGAAGACCAGCTCCCGGTCCTTGGAGAATTCCCCGATCCGGCCCAACAGGTCTCCCAGGGAGACGAGGTGCGCGCCTTCGATGACGCCGAGGCCCCACTCGAACGGCTCCCGGACGTCGACCAGTTCGAAGGCGGCCCGGTCCTCGCTCCATCTTTCGTGAAGCGCCTCGACGGAGATCCGGCCGAGGGGCTCGACCGGCTTCCCGGCGGCCGCCCAGGCGTCCATCCCGCCCGCAAGGCGGCCGAGGACGTCATACCCTCCGGCAGAGTCGAACCAACCGCCCACCTGCCGGACCCGGTCCTCCTCCCCGATGAGGACAACGCGGGAGGGAGCGGGCGCGACGGCGGGAACGTGTTTCGGGATACTCCGCGCGCTGAAGGCGATGAAGATCGCCCCGGGAATTCTGGCCTCGCAATATGGGCCGAGGTCCCTGAAATCCAGGAGGACGGCCCCCCGCGTGGCGGCCTCTGAAACCTCATCGGGGTCCAGAGGCCGGAGTCCTTCGCTCATGTCGGACCTCTCCCACCCAAGGGATAACATCTTTTTTATCCACAGATTACACAGATTTTAATGACTGACCCAAGAAACAATCTGTGGATCGGTCAGAACGAATTGCCACCGACGGATTGACACAAGAAGCCGCCCTGATCGACGTAACGGCAATTTTCTTTCCCTCTATGCAATCTGTGTAATCTGTGGATAGATAAAAAGCCCCTATGCCACTTGGGCGATCGACACGGGCGGGAACGCCCCCAGGGCGTAGATGGTGTAGGTCTCGATGGGGGCCAGGGGGTTTCCGTTCAGGAGTTTCATGAGCTCTTCATGTGATGCCACCTCGAAGATGGAGGCGTAACCCTTCAGCCCGACGATAGGGTGAATCTTCGCTTTTCCCCTTGCTTCCAGCAAGGAAAAGTACTCCACTCACCCCTGGATGTCGGCGCCCTTGGGCATCAGTGCGGGCGGCTCGTTGATAACGAGAAACTTCGGCATGGCGGCGTTCTCCTTTGGGGGCTCGAAAAGATCAGGGCAGGTTGAACTCGAAACCGATGGCCTCCATGGCCTTCCACTCCCCTTCCAGCGTTCCAAGCGCGTGCACCTGGTACGTACCCCACCGGCCCAGTGGGTTTTTGAAAAGCTCGGCCATCAAATCGTCGTGGCTCTCTACGTCGATCAGGATGGCGAACCCGTATCCGTCATCCTCGACGAGGGTGTGGATCTCCGCGTTTCTCTTCTCTTTCAACCCTTCGAGGTGCTCGATACACCCCTGGATGTTGACGCCCTCGGGTAGGGGCTTGGCCGGCCGGGCCAGGACCAGGAATTTGTTCATGTCCGATGCTCCGTATCAAGCCGCCAAAAGCGGTCTGTTCAAGTTCCGCGGCAGGATGAGGGATATCTTCCCGGGGCTCAGAAGGTGTAAACGTGCTCCCCCGTTTCCCCCGCCTCCGACCGTCGCCTCAGCTCGTTCCGCTTGATCTTACCAGAGGTCGTTTTGGGGAGCACCTCCAAAAACTCGACAACCTTTGGGGCCTTGTAAGGGGCGATGCGCTCGCGGAGCAGATCCCGCAGCTCACGGGCCATCGCCTCGTCCGGCTCCCTCCCGGGCTTCAGGACGACACAGGCCTTGACCCGCTGGCCCATCTCGGCATCCGCGACCCCGATGACGCCGGCCTCCAGAACACCGGGGTGCTCCATGCAGGTCTCCTCGACCTCTTTGGGGGAGATCAGGTAGCCGCGGCTCTTGATCAGGTCGTCGGTCCGGCTCACGTACCAGAAATAGCCCGCTTCGTCGAACGAGCCCAGGTCCCCCGTGTAGTACCAGCCGCCGACGTGGTTCTCGGCCCACTTCTCCGGCATCTTCCGGTACTCGATGAAAAGCCCCGGACCGTCCTCCCGAATGGCGACCCGCCCCACTTCGTCCGCCGGAACCGGGCGGCCGTCGTCGCCGTGAATCTCGACGACCCAGCCGGGAAAGACCCTCCCCGCCGAGCCCGGCCTGATGGGCTCGCCCGCGAGGCTGCCGCAAAACTTCTGCGACTCCGTGACGCCGATCCCGTCCAGGATGTCGCAGCCGAACCGCTCTTTCCATTCCCGGTAGGTCTCCGGCGGCAGGGTCTCGCCCGAGCTGTCGCAAAGCCGGAGAGCACTCAGGTCATGCTCCTTCTCGGCCCCTTCGACGGCCAGCATCATCCGGTAGGCCGTGGGAACGGCGGCGAGGACGGTGATCCGGTTCTCCGCGACGACCCGGAAGGCCTCGGCGGGCCTGAAGCGCTCGGAGTGGATGAACACAGGCGTTCCGCAAAAGAGAGGATACAGGAGACCGTGCCCCCAGGCGTAGACGAAGCTGAATTCGGCCGGGTGCCAGCAGAGGTCGTCCGGGCGGAGCTTCAGGACCAGCTTCCCGATGGGGTCGCCGGTGCCGATGAGCCAGCGGTGCGTATGGACAATCCCCTTGGGCAGGCCGGTTGTCCCCGAGGTGTACGCCAAGAACGCCTCGTCCTCGGCGGAGGTCTGTATCGCGTCCACATCGAGGGGTTCGGCCGAGGCCAAGGAGGCGAACGGGAGCGTCCCCGGTCCGTCGCCGCCGAACAGGATGATGTGCTTCAGCGCCGGGCAGTCGGGCAGGACCTTCTCGACGCCCTCCATCCGGTCCGGGGTGGTCAGGACGGCCTTGGCGTCGGAATTGTCGATGACGTGCCGAAGCTCCCGCGGACCGAGCAAAGAGCTGCTCAGGACAGGGACGGCTCCGATCCGCAATCCCGCGAGGGCTGCGACGACATAATCCGGATGGTTGTGGGAGCGGAGGATGAAGGCGTCCCCGCGTCCGATGCCGAGGTCGCGAAACGATCGGGCGCAACGCCGCATCCTGTCGTCGAGCGCTCCGAACGAGATCTTCTCCGAGCCGTAAACGAGGGCCGTCTCACCCCCCCTCCCCTCCGCCACCCACCGGCCGCAGACGGCGTGGGCCATGTTGAATCGGGTCGGAATCTTCAGATAGTCCGGCGGGAGGGGAACGTCCCAGTTACCCATCCAGGCGCCCTTTCATGGACAACCGCAACGCAAACCGAAACCGCCGGGCGGGGGGGGCAATCGCTTGGGTCACTTCGCCCGTTCCCAAATCAGGACGCTGGTGGTCTCTCCCCCTCTATAAACAAACGAGGGCGTGCTCAGCTTCAATCGGCCGCCCGAGAACTCGAAATACCGGACCTGTTCTCCGCCGATCCAGTTGGGGAACAGGCTGGTCTCGACGCGATGGAGGACGCAGGCGTCGTCTTCCTGAACCTCATAGGTTCCGGAATAAGCGATGTAGCCTTCGAACGCAGCGCGAACCTCTTCGGATTCGCCTTTCAGGATATCGCCCGAAGCGAAAGCCGGACGGTCCCGGCGCATGATCTGCACGGACATCCGGCCGTCGGCGTCATAGATCACCCGGCCCACGGCATCCTCGCCCAGGGGGGTTATGACTCGGCCGTCCGACAGGCGCGCCTCAAAGGAAACAAGGTCCCACACACCCACGAAAGATTGCTTGGCACTCATTCCGGCTCCCCCCTCCCCCCCTCTTTTCAAAGCGCGCGACGAGGCGATTCATCCGGGATCGCCCAACCGTCGACCTCAATCACCCGGCCGTCACGCGCGTTGCCCCATCAAGGGATGTGGAAATTCTAGAGAATGACTGCGGACCATGTAAAGGATGCAGCGTCAGCCCCGATTTCCGATAAGGCACCGGACGAGCGAGTCGGTCAGCCTCCGCATCAAAGCGAAATATTGCTCCGGCCCGGCTTCGAGGTCCGCGCCCAAGGGGTCGAGGACGGCCGCCCTCACGCCCGTGCCGGCCACAACCGTCCGGACAAGCGACAACCTGAATTGCGGCTCGGCGAACACGCAGACGACGCCCAGCCGCCGGACCCTGGCCCGGATCTCGGAAACCCGCCTCGCCCCGGGTCTTCGCTCGGGAGACACCGTGAGCGAACCCGCCACGTTCAATCCGTACCGATCCTCGAAATACCGGTAGGCGTCGTGGAACACGATATACGGAACACCCGCCACCGGCCCGAGCCGCGACCGGATCTCTTCATCCAGGGCCTGGAGCCGCCGAACCATCGTCCGCCCGTTTTCTTGGTATCGGCGCGCACGACGCGGATCGGCGCGGCCCAACGTCTCCACAATCTCCCGGACCATGGCCCGCGCGTTCACCGGATCGAGCCAGACGTGGGGGTCGAATGGCCCCGTTCGGTGCATCCCCCCCCTCCCCTCCTTGCGGCCGGGTTGCGCTTCGCGGGCGTGATCCGAATCGTCCCGGCGCCCCCAGGCCCCGCCCTTTCGGACGACCAACCGGGTCAACCGTCCGGTCTTCGCAAACTCGATGACGCGGGCCTTCGTGGACAGGACCTTCAGGGGTTTGCGCAGGAAGGTCTCGAACGCCTCTCCCACCCAGATCACCACATCCGCCCGCCCCAAGGCGCGCGCGTCGGAGGGTCGGAGGGAATAAGTGTGCGGCGAGGCCGCCCCCCGCACCAGGAGGTGTGGGACGCCAACGCCCTTCATCACACCCGCGACCAGCGCGTGAAGCGGCCTGACGCTTACAACCACCCTGGGCGCGCCTTGACCGGCCCACGCGGGACTGAAGTAGCTTACCCCACACACAAGCCCAATCAACGCGGCAACGTGCGCAATCCACTTCCCCGGTTTTATCGCCATCGCCGGACGGGTCTCCCAATCGGGGTGAAATTCGACTTGCCTCCGCTAATGTAATATTATAACATTATCTTGCCGGTTCGTTTTTCGCAAGCTTTCAAGGTCGGGACGCCATGAACGACCCGCAAATAGAAGACGCGTTCCTCTCCCGTAACCACGATCACAGGCTTTGCGTGAGCGACGCCCTCCAGGGCGCAGAGGAGGTCTGCGCCCGCCGGGGCGCCCGGCTGACGGCCCTGCGGCGGCGCGTCCTGGAGTTGGTGTGGGACAGTCACACCCCCGTCGGGGCGTACGACATCCTGGAGCGGCTCTTTTCCATGGGCCGCAGGGCCGCGCCGATCACCGTCTACCGCGCCCTGGATTTCCTCATGAATCACGGATTGGTCCACCGCCTCGCCAGCCTGAACGCCTACGTCGGGTGCGGGTCCTCGGGCGCGCCGCACAACGCCCAGTTCCTCATCTGCAAGGCGTGCGGGACGGCGGCCGAGCTGAACGATGCGCGGATCGACCGGGCCATCAACCGGGGCGCCGCCCGGACGGGCTTTACGGTGGGCGGGTCGGTCGTGGAGATCCGGGGCCTGTGCCCGGAATGCAGCGGAAACTGAGGCCGGGATGACCCCCAACCTGAATTCAGATCCCCTCATCGAGGCCCGGGGGCTGGACCTCCATTTCGGACGCCAGTCCGTCCTGAGCCACGTGGACGTCTCAGTGAACCCGGGCGAGATTGTGACACTCATCGGGCCCAACGGCGCCGGGAAAACGACGCTCGTCCGCATCCTGCTCGGCCTCGTCAAGCCGGACGCGGGGACGGTCCGGCGGCGTCCGGGCCTGGTCGTGGGCTACCTGCCCCAGCGCTTCGCCATCGACCCGGTCGTCCCCCTGACGGTCCGGCGGCTCCTCGGGTTGACGCGCCGCGCGTCCCCGGAGGCCATGGCCCGGGTCCTCGACGAAGTGGGCGCGGACCGTCTGATCGACCAGTCGGCGCCCGACCTCTCGGGCGGCGAGCTGCGGCGCGTCCTCCTGGCGCGCGCGCTCCTGCGGGAGCCCGACCTGCTGGTCCTCGACGAGCCGGTCCAGGGGGTGGACGTAACGGGGCAGCTCGAATTGTACGAGCTCATTTCTCGCATCCGGGCGCGCCGGGGGTGCGGGGCCTTCATGGTCTCCCACGACCTGCACGTCGTGATGGCCGCGACCGACCGGGTGATCTGCCTCAACCGTCACGTCTGCTGCTCGGGCCGGCCCGAGACCGTAAGCCGGCACCCGGAGTACGAGGCCCTGTTCGGCGCGGCGGCGCGCAACCTGGCCGTCTATGTCCACGCGCACGACCACCACCACGACCTGGCCGGCGAGGTGGTCCATGAAGGGTCCGAGGCCGGGGCGTCCCCGGACCCGCCCCCCCCCCCTCGCGCGCAGCGTCCGGAGGCCCGGAAGGATGACCGAGGATTTTTTTCTGCGCGGGCTGATCGGGGGACTGGGCGTTGCCGTCGTGGCCGGCCCCCTCGGGTGCTTCGTCGTGTGGCGGCGGATGGCCTACTTCAGCGAGTCGCTGGCGCACACCTCGCTGCTGGGCGTGGCCCTGGGCTTCCTCCTGGGCGTCAACCTGACCGCCGGGATCATTACGGCGTGCGTGGCGCTGGCCTTTCTCCTCGCGACGCTTCAGGGGCGGGGGCGGCTTGCGACCGACACCCTCCTGGGCATCATGGCCCACGCGGCGCTTTCGATCGGACTGGTGGTCATCAGCCTGATGGAGGGCCTGCGGGTCGATCTGCTCGGCTACCTGTTCGGGGACATCCTCTCCATCACCCGGTCCGACCTGTTTTGGGTGTACGGCGGAGGCGCGGCGGCGCTGGGGGCGCTGGCGTGGATATGGCGGCCGCTTCTCGCCCTCACCGTTCAGGAGGAGCTGGCCCGCGCGGAGGGGGTTCCCGCGGCGGCGGTGCGCCTGGGGTTCATGCTCATCATCGCCCTGGTCGTCGCGATCACGATGAAGATCATCGGCATCCTGCTGATCACGTCCCTTCTGATCATCCCGGCCGCGACGGCCCGGCGCTTCGCCCGGACGCCCGAGCAGATGGCCGTCCTCGCGAGCGGAATCGGCGCGCTGGCGGTGGTCGGGGGTCTCTTCGCCTCGCTGCAGTGGGACACGCCCACGGGCCCCTCCATCGTCGTCGCCGCGACGATCCTGTTCGTTCTGGCCTTCGCCTCGGGCGGGTTCCCGTCACGGTCCGGGGTTTGAGGCCATGCGGGTCACGTTGCCGGCGGTGGATGGCTGTATATAACCCGCCTTCCTTCCGGGGGGGGGGAGGGGGGATTTTGACACTCCTCCTGCCGCCCTCGATCCGGAAAAGGCCGCGCGGCCGTCACCGATGTATCGCTCGCGGCGACATTCCCTCAGTCGAAAAAGCGGCCTTCCCGGATAAGCCCCGCAAATCGGTTAAACGCCAGATCCATCTGGCCAAAGGCGTCGCTTGGCGTCTTCCCGCCGACCTCCGGACTCAGATAAAGATGCCCGATGGGTTTTTGGGGATCAATCCTTCGGACCAGATCCACAAACCCGTCGAGCGCAACCACGGCGTTGACATAGACAATCGCGGGCGTTACCACGCCGTCCTTGCGGGTGTACCTAAAAATCGGCTTCAATCCTTTCTGGCCTCGAAGCGTATTGACCATGTCATGGATGTCGAAGACGACTTCAACCACATCGGCTGGTTTCTTCGCCTCAAACTTCTTCAATTTCAAGGCGAGAATCCGTTTTTTGACCTCGGCGCCCGCCTTGGCCTGTAGGGTGTAATGGATGGATTGATTGATCGCCATACCGACCCTGTACACGTGGCTGGGGACCACTTTTCCGTAGTACTTGAGCGGAAGCTCCGCACCAAAGGCGGAGCCGGCCGCGAATATAAAGAGCACCGCGAGGAAAGCCGCGCGCGGTTTCAGGAAGGATGGGAAACCGATCTTCATCTCAAGCGCCTCCGTTGTGTGAGACTGAATAGGTTCAGATAGATGTGAGACATCTCCTTGGGTAGGGAGTAGAGTGCCAGGGGCCAAGAGAGAGGAGGTCCCTGGATGCAAGTGTTTGGGTGGCCCCGTAGCCTCTTGCGCGCAGGAGGCTACGGGGCGGTGGAGTTGTCCCCCGAGGGCCGGGACCGGCTTCGGGCGCTGAGCCTTTGGCGGGAGAGCGGAGATGTCGGGTTGGTCATGAAGACCTTTGGGGTGAGCCGGGCCACGCTGTACCGCT
>PVBE012412965.1_pt1 | contig 21337 bp, 32 predicted proteins | sample 1631181 | NCBI WGS metagenome assembly PVBE01 (sample SAMN08397723, study PRJNA350692) | Marine metagenome, whole genome shotgun sequencing project. | isolation source: water | place: Pacific Ocean | collected 2012-04 | reverse complement strand
GGTTCTCCATATCCGTCTTTTCTATCATCTACGATATAAACTGAAGGTGCATCGGTATAACCCATGCCACCAGTCAACATTTGAATATTTGTAACTGATCCAGATGCTACAGTAACATCTAATATCTGAGCACCGATAGGGTTAACTATTTTGACTCTAGGAGGTGCCGTATACCCTCTACCACGGTTGGTAATCTGGATTTCGTATACTTGACCATCCTGGTTGATTTTTGATATTGCTTGAGCATTGATTCCACCAATAGGAGCAGGATCAATATAAACTACAGGTGCATTACTATATCCACTACCCATTGTAGTGACTGTAATGGTTCCTATGTTAATTCTACCTTCACCATCAATAGTAGGAGATGTAATAGTTGCTCCACCTGGATTCTTGAATGATATAGCAGGAATGAAGTCATATCCACTTCCACTATCAGTAATAGTCAATGTTTCGACCATTCCAGTCGTATCATTAACTGTAAGACTTAATTTAGCAGGTGTACCGTTAGGATCGGAAGGTCCAGCAACAACAGGGATTGGTGGGTTGTATGATGTATAACCTTGACCACCATCAATCAAATTGATGTCTTTAATCCCTCCAATTAGAGATCTGGCAGTCGAATTAACACCTGTCTTACTTGTGATCGCAACTTTAGGTGCAAAATCAAGTCTATACTTACTTCCTCCAGTTTTAGGGATTAAAGCGGTAATTGTGCCATCATCAGCAACCTTAGCAATTGCTGTGGCTCCTGAACCGTAACTAGGAGGAGTATATTCAACAGACCTAATATGAATAGCGTCAGCAGCTCCGATTTCATTCTTAAAGACGACTTTATCTTCAAAAACAGTAAAATCGGTATATGGTTCTTGTAAACGTCCATTTTTGTTAATTACAAGTCCAATTTCGGAAGTTGGAGTGTAAGATTGGGCATTAATCCTTAATGGGTAATATTTTGTGTTTTGCCACTCTTGATAAGGTATAGCATCACAAGTTTTGATCGTTTGATCCGAATATCCGACCAAATAAGTCAATGAAGTGAATTCTGAGTCATCAGACCCGATTTGGTCTCTTGGAGCAACAGCAAAACGTATATTAAGACCTTCTACGAAGTAATCTACGTTTGGCACCATCATGGTGTTGTACGCAGTCACAATTAAGTGCTCTGCTGAAGGAGGAGCAACTGGAGTGCCTAAAAATGATAATGAAAAGACATTTTGGACTCCATCAAAGAGTGTAAATGGGTTTTCTAGTTGTTGCTTCTTCTTATTAAACTGTGGGTATGAAATACCTGGAGTAATGATGACATCAGGACCACGAGTAACCTTTTCATAGTAAATTACTTCATTATCAATCATTATGGAGCCATCTCGCTCCTGGAATCCATCTATACCTTCAATTTCTATCTTTGAATCGTACAGACCAATATCCTTGAGTAGACTGGTTGCACTGTCTAATTGCTCAGAGGTATAATTGTCAAGATCAAGATATCTCAGTAAATTATTGAGTATATCGTAGGGTCTACCTGTCTTTTCCTGAGATTTGTAGTATTCAAACAAGAAGTTGACTAGTTGTCTATCTTCTTGACGAATAAACTCAGGTAACTGATTCTCGACTCTATCAGAGACGTTGATATTCTTTGTAATCGGCATCTATCTTAGAAACAGGATTCGCTGACTGGATATGTGAAAGTATCCGTGGGATAATCGATAATATTTATCCCAGTTGTATCACCGTAATTATAACCATTAAAGTTATTCGGATCGAAGGTGGGGATTGCCACATCGTTGATTGTATAGTCAATTGGATTGACTTGGGGGTTAAAGATTGTAGGATCTACTCCTGGTGGGACTGCAATTGATCCACCAGCAGGTAATACCTGAATTGGTAGTCTAGTAGTGTCATCTGGAGTGCCCTGAATCGCTACAGGACCAACACAGACTTGACCAGTGCCATAATTAACGCTACCTACTGAAGGGTTAAGGGTTAATTCGGTCTCATCTCGTGTGGTAACCATAATTAGGTTTCCACGACCATCATCTCTTATATTCACAGGTACCAAAACTTGATTAGTGGTAAGTGTGGAGATTCCAGGGGTTGCAACCTGTGCGGTAGTCGTCCCATCACTCAAAGTGAGGTTTACAAGGTCTTCTGTATAACCAGTGGCATAAAATGTCCCTGATTTAACAACTGAGAAGGATGGTTTACATTTTCCACCAGTTCCATCATCATCACCGTCATCTGGAGATCCAGAATAAGCGTTTGGATCATAAAGTGGGTTACCAAAGTCTAAACATTGGGTAAATACTTGCCCAAAAGTGAATTGGTCAAGATTTTGACCTAAAGTCATCTGAGTGACGTTACCAGAAATAGCAGGATCACTACTATCAACCATAGCACCGAATTTAGACCCATCTATACGATTACCAAACCTATTTGTGGCACCGTTTTTGTTAAATGCGTCAATTCCTTGTAAAATCTTAGTTCCGAGTTGTGCTCCAGTCAAACTAGTGTCATTTCCGTTGTAATAAACGTAAGATTTTGGTAAAACGTAGAAAATGGTTGGGTCAATGATGACTGGCTCGATAGAAGCTATAGAATACTTCAATAAGTCCTTCTTAATCTTCTGTTTTGTCGTTGCATTCAGTTTATTTCCTGTTTTTGGTCTAATTGCAACATAAACTTTTCCATAAATCGGTGGATTTAACTTTTCACCACCAAAAGCAGTTACAGATGCCGCTTGAGGGTAGATCTCAGAGACAATATGCTCGAAATCATTCTCAGTAACCGCCCTATTCTGAGTTGCATACGCTCTAGGTGCTCTAAACTTGACTGAGAGTGATGTTTCACGATCTTCACCGTCCTGAGCAGCGTCTTTAGTGGTCAAACTAATGGAATTTGGACTTATAACACGTTGATCACTGTCTAAAACAGTTCCAATGAAGTTAAATCCCTTCGCACCGTTAGCTTCAACCCCATCTGTAGACACATATGAGACTCTTATGTACTCACCATCAATTAATTTACGTCCAATTGACCCATCTCCGAAAACAAGACGGTATCTCATGTCATCAGTCTCTTCCAAATAGTAAATTCTGGAAGTACCATCAGCATTTGTTACATTTGTAGCAGGACTATAGGTATCTGTCTCTGCTGATTGCTCAGTTGGAGAGATATCTACGGTCAAAAGTCCTGTATCTACATTCTCATCGGGAATAATGTAGTCCTGACGCTGTGTATAGTCAACTGTATAGTTGTAAGTTAATAAATTTCCTTGATAAACAAGCACACTCTCAAAAGTCGCTAGTCCAGTGCCACTATCTACAGGCACTTGGATGTCCTGAGTCAATGCAAACGTGTAAGAATCGAAATCATTGTCTGCAACAAAGACATCACCCTTCTTTAGGGTGGCAAATTCTGGGAAACTGGTGCCATTTAGACCAATACTAGTCTGAGCAAGTAGTTTTATACATGCTCTAGGTGCCTTAATTGACCTTGGAGTATAATTTAACTGCTTTGCGATCCTTACAATGTTGTCTCTGACCGTTGCAGTCTCTAAAAATGCTTCGTTTAACGCCATGTTAGCGTTAAATGCTGTATAGTATGTGTTGTATGCTAAGATATCAATCAAATATGACGCAGAACTACCCTCAAAATCATAATCGGTAAACTCTTTTCGAGTCCGAAGGTATGATCTGATAGATTCTTTGATCTCAAAGAAGTCTAACGACGTTAACTGGGATGGAATTGCTGACATGTTATGCTCTCTCTAGGAGAAAATCGACGTTTTGCACTTCTTGCTGACCAACAATAGTGTAATCTATCGAAATATGGACTGAATTTATATCATTTTCATCTCGAAGTCCGACTCCAGTGCATTCAACACGTGGTTCTAGTCTCTTGATACAGTTAAATATCTCACTTTTGATAGTATCTACTGCGAATGGATCCCATGGTTCAAATAAAAGCATCTTAACCCTAGACCCAATAGTAGGTTGAAATGGTCTTTCCCCGAACATAGTAAGAATGAGGTTACGAACGGACTGCTTTATAGCATTCTCATTCTTAACCACACCAAAATCGCCAGTTGAGGGGTTAGCATTCATCGAAATTGCTAAGTCCTTGAATCCTCTGCTGACGTATTTTTCAGATCTGAACCTGTAGGAGGGCATTCTTCTCTACTATTACTAAGATATTTATCACATCTTGGGTCAGTAATTAAGTATTTACAATATTCCCATCCGTTTTCCTTAAAGGAGTCGGACATATCGACAGGTCTTTCTGGTTTTCCCATGTTTTTGACCCTATTATGTTTTATTTATAGGGTTAACCGACTATTTTCCTTGACCTCTATACCTTTTCTTTGCTCCATTACGTGAAGTAGCACTTATTTTTGTGTTTTTAGAGGTACCTTGCCTTGATTTCTTAGCAGGAGGAGCTTGATAGTCACCAGTTTGGGTGTATAATGCCATTTTTGGTTAGTAAACTACTATGATGATAGCACAGTTGCATGTCCCCACGCAACTACAGATGAACAAGGGTAACTAAACCCTGAAAATCCAACTCCTAGAGGATCTAGGATACGTGCAATTGGTAATTTTAGAGCAAAGACAGTTAGAGTCGTTGCCATAAGAATTCTAGTATGCCCTACACCACCACCATCTTCAATTGTAAGGGTGCTGCAAGGGATTGGAGTAGGTGTTGGACACATCGCTTTACCACAAGGACACATGTATACAACAATATTAGTACATACCGCTATGTGTGGTGTGAATGTATCACCCATTAACATGATGGGAATACGATTTACTAGCACAGTTGCCCTATATGGAGTAACAGGGAATATAGGAATTAGGGGTTGAGGGGGCCACCAACACGTATATTCCTTAATGACTATGCTGTAGGGGATTGGAGGGGTGCCACACGCCTGTACAGAGTGGATGGTGGATGGTAAACACAATCCATGACCACTACAAGGTAGTCCGTTTAGAGATGATACTGGTAATAGTGCTCCAAATGCCATATTATAACCTCTTAGGGAATACTATATCATTAAGTGATTCACCGTCAGTCCAAGAATTCTCCTCACTACACTCATCAAAGTATGGGTTACCATAATTTCTTAATGCTCTTCCCAATGCTATGACTCCACCAGACAGATAATTCCTAACTGCCATGATACCATTATAAGCACCCATATTCATTACAGCATTTGCACCAGATCCAGTTATACGTTGAGGATTAATAGCAATAGATGCATCCATACATTTATCCAGTGCTAGACAAGGGTTGCTATGCAACTCACTAACACCACAATATGTGGTTCCTGATTGACCATTACCATTAGCATCATATCCACTATACACAGTGAGAGGTCCATCAGATGCATTAACTCCCCGCACATATGTATCCCAACATTCATTGGGTGGTACACCGCTACTACAACTCGACACGGTTAATGCAGTATAATCCACAGAGTGCGGAGTACCTGCTGGATCATTTGCTGTAGGATGTCCTAACCATGTCTGCACTGCCTGACTACTAGTGATATTCTGACCAGCCCACATCTGTAACTGTTCCAGCTCTGTAAAGTTGGATCTATTGTAGTCGTAGGTATTCTCATCTAACCCGACGGGTACAAAGACCATGTTACCAGGATCTTGAGGATCTCTGTAACATCTACCATCTATACTACTCCTCTTACATTTCCAAGTCTTCTCACCAGCATTAGTAGTTATAGGTCTCTTCTCCATTAAGTAGGGAGTTGGCATATTCTTAAGGAAGTCCATAAATGCTGGTCCCTGACTACCACCAACATATCCCTCTATCTCCATAGACACACGGAATGTTGCTTCCTTCTCCTTAGAAGCACAATACTTATATGGTAACCATCCGAATGCTTTACGCTCACCCTCTTCATTAGTATCCAAGTAAGCGCATGGCATATCAAACCACCGTGTAATATTATACAACTTAGGTTGTACCAGATCTATACACTTATCTTGTCCAAAAGGACCGTATAGATGGGACATGTTAGATCCAAACGTATCTGCCTGATCTACAGCAGCTAGTGCATATCCCATTGCACCATCTTGGAATTCCTGCACACCAGACTCATTTGCAGCAACATATTCAAACTGCTCTGCATCTGGCATACCTGCTTTCATATTCGCACTACCATTAATCTCAATACACTCTGCTGGTAGGTTGAAGCATAGTTTAGTTACATCATCATCTAAACCATCACCTGCTGCCCTTATGTAACTATCTGGTACTGTTACAGAAACCTGAGTAGCATTGTTAGTAGGCATATCAGATGAGTGACTCATAGACTGCTTAACTATATCCCTAGTATTAGGATCCATATTAGCGGACAGTGGTTGCATAGAGTATTGCTCATTAGTTGCCTCAGTCCTTGCAGCGGAGAACTCTACATCTTCCTTTTCAAATGTATGATCCCATGCCTTATCCATATTCTCTGCGGCTGCTTCCATTTCCTTACCACCAGATTGGAAGTTACCGTCTTTATCCCTTACACCCTGATATTCAATCTGCTCAGGATCAACTACATGCACTATAACCTTATTCGCCTGGTTATATCCTGCGCCTGGGTCTACAACTCGCACTGCTCTGATTATACCTTCATCATCTAACTGCGATATCTCAACCTCTGCTCTCTTCAGTCTGTATATGTCCTTATTCTTATCCTCTGCGTCTACTGCTTCTGTGGAGGACTTCCACACCCTAGAGTGAGTCTTCATGTCCATTGTAGACATAGATGTATCTTCCTTATCAGGATCTGCTATTGCTTTTGATGAATCAGGATCCATTCCTAACTTATCTGCCATAAAGTCAGATGTATCATTAGGAGAGAAGTCATCTAATCCTTGCGGATCCATAACCTGTATTATTGGTTTTACGTACCCTCTACCCCCATTGACAACGTATATAGATTTGATTTCTCCGTCATCTCCTACTATTGCTTCTAGTTTCGCCTCATCCATAGTACGCTTTGGTATGAGTGCTTTAGGCTCTATCTCTACTTTCCAATAAGATATCTTCTTAGGGAATTCATAGGTACCACAGAATGCAGACTTATTAGGTATACCGTATCCTGCTAGTATCTCAGCACGACCACCATCACTAGATGTAAACTGCTCCTGATATGTAAACGGTGCAGGCTCTGTAGTCCTTTCAATATTCTTAACTCTAGTCTCTATGGTGTAATTACCTGCTGCGAGTGTCATAGGGAATATTTGAGTACCCATGCCACTCTGATAACTAATCTCCTGATCTATGAGGACATTACTACTAGAGTCCGTGATCTTAAGGTATCCATAGTTATCAGACTCTATTGCTAAAGAGTAGTCTCCGTTACTAGGTATAGTAACTGTCGCAGTATGCACTTGCCATGTGCCTATATGAGGATCTTCTGCGTCGTCTGCGGGTTTAACTGGGTATATACTGTAGTCCTTCATCAGTTGTGACCAAGGGACTGCGGGATTATTGGGTGCACCTATCGCAACCCATGACCCTTTCTCCGCAAGTGAGGTAGTTATCTCCACAGCACCTACGGTAGTTAACCGCCATGCTATGCAAGCAGGGTTGACATACCACAGATTGTCTCTACTGTTATCCCAAGTAAGCTCCATTATTCCACACTTGAGCTCATCTCCGAAGTAATATGCTGTTACTACATCCCAACCGTTGATCTTTTCACCAGGACCAAAGTCACCAGTCCGTGTTAAGTAACGGAAGAATATGATAGGAGTAGTAGTATCTACAGTCCAGAATGATTCGTTTACACCAGCACTACTAGCATCATGGATGGATAGTTTAGTCTGAGTAGTATTCCATACATCAGAATTGATCTCATAGAAATGACTATGATATGTCCATACTGGAGCACACTGAGGACATCCTTCAGGGTCAGTAGTATTAGGACAACACTGAGCATTACTCAGGATAAACTGTGAGGAGAATATAGGTCCATTCCAAGGATAGGTCGTATCATATAGGTAAAATATAAACTGAGAGTCATACATATCCTCGAATCCAAGGAAACGAGGTACAGCACCTTTCACGGCACCACTCAGACCGTAACTCCACTCGAATAGTGCTTCATTATCTAATATGTCTACGTTATCGGGCCATCCCCATCCATTAATATTAGGTGGACCTTCTACATTATTACCAGTAGCATCACGCATCTGACGATACATGAACTCAGTCCATGCACCCATACCATTTACAATGCCATTCCAAGTTGCCTGACTACCAAAACTATAATCATACCATCCACTCTTATTAATATTCTGTCCAGTAGGTCCAATCTTACCAATATCAAGTATTAGATCAGTAGGAGAGTCTAACGCACGTGTCTTGAACGCCCATCCTATGATCCCCAGGTAGTTGTATGACTTATCTAATGACTCTTTGGGTGGGACAGGACTATTATCTGCTAATCTAACCTCTACTGAAGGGTCTATAGTATAGAAATGATCAGGGTCAGGATGCAAATACTCATAGATGGGTGCAGGAGTCTCTCCAGGTGAGCAGTATGCTTGTGCATGTGCTTCTGTAGCAAAGACATACCCTAGAGTATCTACTTCCTTATATAAGTTTCTACCACAACCTACTCCATTTAATCCAGTAGGGACGTTAGTACCAGCACAGAGTTGTGTATCATCGGGCCAATGAGAGTAGTATGCTTTAAGGGGTATACTGTTTGGTACCTGTGCTATCATAATATAGAACACAGGTTTACCGCTACGTGGCTCTGGGTTATAACCAGAAGCAGCACGTTGCCAACTTTCATTTTCGCAACCGAAGTCTCTCTTTATTAACTGTGGATCACGTGCATACTTGTGATCATCCTTTGCTGCCCTATAAAATCTGTATATACCTGCTCTTTCATTACCACTAGAATTTACATTAGTTGATTCCTCATCACCAATATAATGTACTACGTCCTTTCCCATAGGGAGACTACCAGGACCACCATCTTCAAAGGTGACACTGTACGCCATACCAGTCCCGACACCAGGATAGTCTCCCGATGTCCTATAATTACCACTACTAGGTCTTTTAAATTCCTGATTGAAACCGCCACCCTTTATAGGATTAGGAAAGCTCCTACCAGTTTCCTGAATATAGGCTGGCATTACTCACTTAGTTTTTCTTCTATCTTATTTAGTCTATTCTCTAGATGATTCATCTCAGCAAATACCGTATCGAGTAATTCCTTTAAATTAAGATACTTAGGACTACCAGGAGGTTTATACTTGATCATATCTGCGCCTGGGGGAGGGATTTTTTGTAGTCCCCCTTCTACTTGCTCTATTCTTTTAGCAAGGTTAGAGATCGACTCGCTAATTTTTTCAAATGTCCAAGCAAAGAATTCTTCATCGCTATTAAACTGAGGTGTCTCCATTATGAATTCGCCATTTTTTTAGACGCTAATTTTTTATAAGGTTAATGATGTTTATTATAACCAGTATAGTTAACATGATCTGATTATACCTCATTCGTCTACTTTATGCAATATGATAGATCCATCTGTCTCTTCTTCATACTCTAAGTTAGTGCCTATGTCCCAACCACATTCTCGCATAACATCATCAGGGATGTGTATGTAATTGTCTCCGAAGTCATCCTCTTCGATTCTTAGGGTAAATCGTTTCATCTCATACTTTACTTGTATATCTGCTTTATGTAGCATTTTCCCTCACTATACCTACACAGCACATACGATAGTGCTCATCTAGTCTCACAATACAACTGTCAGTTTGCCACAACTGGTGAAGCATCCACCCATCACCTAAGTAAATCCCACCGTGATTGGGTGCTCTTCCCGCTTTCTCGGAATATGCTCCTCCCAGTGACTCGGTGTATATCTTAAACAATAGGAGATCATTCTTTTTTAGGATAGATGTATCCCAGTCCTCTCCCCATTCTGGTCTGCTTATCCAGAGACCATTCTCTTCTGCTACTGCCTCATCCTTGAATGATGTATATAACCCTGCAAAGGACTTCAGAGACCTTCCAAGGCGACTCTGGACATACTTCTGTATGATTCCATAGCAACCTGGATAACGTCTACCCTCCCAAGGGAGACCTATCAGATCTGAGAATTCCTCCTCTAATTTTTCTTGGGCGATCTCTAATGGATTTTGATTAAACTCTGACACTGAAAAACCTATGGGGAAATTTTTATATTAGAAAAATATTTTGATATCGATCCTATACTTTTGTAGGTTACACATAGTGGAAAAGTTAATAACTGTTTATTAACATTTTGTGTGTATACGCTATTTGTTATTTAACATATGCTAATATGCTCATGCTCATATACACATAGTGCCTACACGGTTTGTGTTAATAATGCACCTGGTGATTACATGCTCTATGTGATACTAACACCCACACACAGTTGTTGTTAATCAGTGGGTATACAGTTTGTGTTAATTAGTGGGGGTAATATGTCCCCCTATAGTATCAACAACTGTGTGTGTGCTATGTGTTATTGATCACTGCTAAATTGCGTTGCATCAAGTAATGCTAACTTCTCGCTTTTAAACGGACCATTCTTATTACATCCATCGTAATTATACGCCCAAAAGTGTTTCCTACGTGTTTCCCATAGTTTAACATCTACTGGAGGATTAGTTGCAATTGTTGTTACTTTAGACATGGCAATTAGGGGCAAGTTGTTGTTAGGCGGTAGGGGGCAAATCGTTGCGGTATTTGTGATACTTTTCCACAGAGTCTGTGGAATTGTTGTCACTTTCCCTGCGATACTTTGTCTTTGATTGTTTACGCTTTTCTCTCAAACTTTTTGCCCTATGTGAGGAATAGGGGTCATTACGTTTGTATGTCCTTCCCATTGGAATTGTGCTTACATTGTTATCATATAGCATAATGATTGTGATGTCAAGGGTTATAAGCAGATTGTGGCAATTCTTAGCAGTTGTTGACAAAAAAATCTCGCTATGTTACGCTCTTAGACAACACTTAGTGACGCTATTTATGGGGGTTTCAATAACACATTTCTATGTTTAATTAACCCTTTTAAATATACACTGTTTTCCACATGTATGTCCGCTAACTGTGGAAAACTCTCTTGTAATTGTGGATTAGTTGTTATCATCTTAGATACAAATACCCTCCACTCCAATCACATTTATCAAAGCAAGTCTGTGGATCTGTTAACAAATTGTACCTGATAATGTCAGCAGGTTTGTTATAACTAGCAGGTTTATATACATGACCTAAAAGTTTATCTACAAAGCAATGTACTGAATTGTCTGTTATTACTTTCCAATACTTTCTTCCCTTACTAACTGTTACATTGAACTCACTATTGTATCCCTTTCGTTGATAGTCATTAATGATATAATCCTTGAGTTTGTTTACATTTCTTTCTATAACTTTGGCATCATAAGCAAAGTCTTTTCTTACATGATGTTCTTTAACAGCAGAGATCAAATCTTGTCTAGGTTGTGTCATTTTAGGGGGAAACAGTTGTGATTAGTTAGTGGGCATAATGTTAATCATTAAGTATTGATATCTTACGTGATCTTGGGGGATTGTATACACTTTGTGTTTTTGGTTTGTTGTTAGTAACTGATTGATAGATGTTAAACAAAGTGTTACTATTGAGGGTGATTGTGTTGGGATTAGTTGCAATTAGCATTGGTAAATGTGAAATCGTTGAGTGATAGTGAGTTGGCATGATTTACCTTGTTAATTATACACGCATGATGAATATTAAGTATTTCCTTAACACTTACTCCCTCCCAATCTTCCCAGTCTTGGACATAATCAGTTTGATCAAAATCACCTGTTTCATCAACACATAGTGGGCATGATTTGAAATCATTGTTATCATCTATCCAGAAGATACGACCAAAGAAATTAGATTTAAACATGGGAAGAATTTGTTGTTATGTTAATAATAGCATATTAATAGCGTTGGGGGATGCTATCGTATGCACTTAAATTAGTGTCACAAAGTCTATTGACAATGACATCTTCCTCCTTATATGATAATAACTTGGATCTAATTGTAACGTATTTGTCATCAATTAGTGAAAATATTGTGTCCCACTCAGTGTTACTTAACCGTGGATACTTGTTGTTATGATTGATAACAACCTTTGCATCTAATTCACTATTAGTGGCATTAGGATTTGCTGTTCCTTGATACACAGGGCGAGGATTTAAACGAGTCATTGTGTTAGTTTCCTTTGAGTGATTTGCGTAAAGTGGTTCTAAATCAGGAGTGATGATTACTTCCATTAATTAACACCCCACTCATACTTAGGTATGATATAATTACATTTTTGGCAAGAGAGGGCATAAAACGAGAAATGATAAACTGTATGCGTTGAATTACATTCAGGGCATGTAATTTGTTTACCATTCTTACCTGCTCTAGTGTAACGATTAACTCTATTCATTATCATCTTCCTCCGCATATCCTACCTCATAACATAACCCTTCCGCTATGAAATAATCACATAGTTGTTGATACTGTCTCAACTCATTGTGTAACTCACAATCTATCAAGAACTGTACCATCTCTATTTGTAAATCTTCGGGCAGTAATCCTTGATCGTAAGCATCCATTTGTAATGCTAATTTCTTTGGAAGTGTGGATTTAGTCATGGAATCCTGGGATGAATGTTTGCATTGTAGAGGTAACATTATCAACCAATTCTTTATATAAATCCTCGTCATGTGTGCATTCTATTTCACATTGTAACTCTTCATCTGATAGATTGTGATAATCTTCTTTGAGAGTTAAACTAACAAATTGTACGAGATCTTTGTGATCCATACTATCAACATGTAGATCAACATATTGATCTATTAGTTCATCTTTTTGTTGTGCAGTTAGTGACATTTATCCTCCAAAGATAAGTGAATAAAAAAGGGCACGGATTAGGTGCCCATTGTTGTTAGTTAGCGTTGTGCTAAGTAGTTGTCAATTAGTGCTATCAATTCGTTTCCAGTTTGTGCACGTGATAGTGATTCAACTAGGAAGTTAAATGATACTGACTGAGACATGATTAGAAGAGAGTAAACAACATTTAGTTTAGAGTCATTACGGACTAATTGACATTTAGCAGTTAAATTGCTTCCATGCCTGAGAAGAATGGGACTGTACCAACTTTAGAACTATTGTAGTACCAAGTGAAGTCCTTTTGAAATACTCCCCCATCACATGTTACCTCACTAAGTAATGCATTTAATCTTGACTTTGTAGTGACTGACTGCCATCCACCGTCTAAGATTTGAACGAAAGTGTCACCTACTCTTGCAATTAGATTGCCATGTAGGTAAACATTAGCAACACGATCTTCTATTGAAACTGATGTATTTGCTTTGCTAAAATTTTCTCTGTTAGCAATTGCAGAATTCATTTGAGATTCAATTTTACGCATGTTGTGAGATCCTGTAAGGGTTGAAATTCGGTGGTTTTCCCTCCGATACATCTATTATAGGGCATCACCGCACTTTGTCCGCATTGAGTGTGCCACTTTGCGGACTGGTCTAGCAATATGCGGTGGTGTGGTGTCCTTCTGTAAATATATCATTTACTACTCTTTGTATACGGTTAATAGTTTTAGTGCCGTAATTCTTGTGAGTAGGAATAACACAATTGCCAGAGGATTTGCGATACAAACTAAGAACCCCAGCAGGAATAGTGCCTTGATTAATACTTTGGGCATCTTCTTTATGTAACCTGATAACTCTACCGATAGTTTGCGCCATCTCCACGATGTTAAGATTTCGCAGCAATAACGTATGAGATAGTCCACTAACGTTGATACCTTCTGATAAAATACTATAATGAAAGATGACAAATTTGCGGTCTGTTTGACATCCCCACTCTTTGAGAGTGTTAAAGAATGTCGTACGATTGACCTTAGTTTTGTTAACATAAGCACCAAACTTTGAGGTAATATGTAATACATCAAATCCCTCATCTTCAAGAGTTTTGAGTAATGTTGTGTGTCCTAGCATGTTATTAAGTATGCGTGAAGATGGGACACTAACTAATACTTTCGCACCATCATAGTTGTTAATACTTTTGATGAAAGATTCAACAGTAATACTATGATGCACGTATGCATTTTCTTTTGTAAAATGTGTATCAATTGGGAATGATTGCACAGTTGGTGGTATAATAGATCCACACTTAATTAGATCACGTGCATCTACATCAATTAGAATACGTCCCCAAATTGATACATTATTCATGCCTCTATCATGCTTATATGATATTTTAGGTGTTGCAGTAAAGTAATAACAACGTGATGCAATTTGACTACATGCACTAACACTTATGAAGAAAGTCCTCGCAGTGCCGTTATGTGCTTCATCAAAATATATTGTATCAATGTTAATACTACTATCTACAATCCTTGACAATGAATGATATGTTGTGAAGAGTAATTTATCACCAGGAGTGTTATCAACCCAGTGCTTAATCTCTTCAGGTTTAGTAGAACTAAGGTGCTTAGTCCTTCCACTATGTGCATGAAACACATTGAGGTTAGGTGATATTTTATCACCTAATTGTGCTATAAAATCATCACATAGTTGTTGTGCTAATAGTATACGTGGTGCTACAATTACAGTGACATTGTTATCAAGATTGTCAATGCAATCTTGGATCATAATCATAGTTTTGCCACCACCAGTTGGTACTACTATTTGCCCAACATTCTCAGTCTGCATAACATTTAGTGCAGATGATTGATGTGGTCTTAAGTTAGTCAAATGGTTTAATTTGTAACTACACTATCATTGTACATTAAAAAGCACCCATTTAGGGTGCTGGATGGACAGTTTGTAGAGTGTCCTATTGTGCAAATGCTCTTTTATAAGATGAAACAACGTAGTCAGAACCTTGCTTTACGAGTGGTTTTGTTTGCTCGTAAACCCATTTAATGTCCTTAATTAACTCTTTGATCTCATAATTGTGGATCTCAAGTCTAATATTGAAGTCTTTTTGATAGTCTTCAAATTTGAGGAGTGGGGTTGGTCTCACTGGTGTTTCAACTGTCATTTGCTTAACCTCTTTGATGGTTGGTTGTACTTTAGCGGTTGCCTTGCGTGTGCGTCTCTTACGTGGTGTTGTAGAGGCAGTCTTGCGAGGTGTTGCGGTTGGCATAAATGACCAGTTAGTAAACGGTGAGCGAAACATCAGAGCAAATGCCCTGACTGTTTCGCATGTTCATTATAACTTGAAAAATGGTCATTTTTGACTAAATCGTTACAATATGCAACAATTTAGGTCAGTTTGTCAACTGTCACTCTATTTCTTTTTGCTTACTAAATATCTGCTTTGTTACATCTTCATTTATATAATTCTCTATGTATTCTTTACAACTAGCAACAGTAGGGAATGCTGCTATTCTTTCATAAGTCCATAAAGTATTGCCCTTAAATATCATTGGATTGAGGATCTTATCAGTTGCTGATATAAACTGTTTCATGCCTTCTGCATTGCCTAATTGACAAGCAATACGTGCATTTACCCTGTATTCCTCATCACTTTCACCACTATAATATGTGTTTTCAACTATAGTAAATGAGGGTAATTGTTTACCATCTATTATTATACTATCATCTGTATGATAGATGTCTTCATAATACTTTAACTCGTCATTATCCCTTTGGGAGTTAACTATCTGCAATGCCATCTTGCACCTCTTCGAGTCTATCTAGTAATGGTACTACATGTAATAAATTATCAATATCATGCATCATATCTGCTATGTGCTTTGATACATAGGGTTTCTCAGTTCGTGCACTAAATGATAACGCATTGCGTAATTCTGTTTGTGCATTTAATAAACTGTCTTCAACTTGTGTGCTTAAAGTCATAATTAATATCCGTTAATATAGGATGCTAAGTTATCAATCATATCAATATATGTATGATACTTATGTACATAAAAAGAAGGGATATTATCACTAGGTAGATAATAATATCCCTGTGGGTTAATTGATCTATTGATGAAAAGATTCATGTTGTGAATGTTATTTACTGGCATGAATCTTCAAATCTTTGTAGAGTTATGTCATGTAATTCTTGCTCAGAATACTTAGCAAGAGTTTCAGTTAGTGTTAACTCTTCAATCAATTCCTCCCAAATTGTTTCAAGTATCTCTTCATTTTGGATGCAACTCATGATATAAATTGGGGTAAATTTGAATGATCTACATTGTTATCAATGTAGTTGAAATTGTGAATTCTGTCATAAACTTCATTCACATAATCTTGAGTAGTGATTACTTTCTTTGAGATAGTATCACCACAAAGTGTTAATATTCTCAACACTTTATCGTATTGTTGCTCACTATCCCATGTTTTTGTAGGATAGTAATCAATAACGAGTGACCCTGATTTAGTTTGAATTTGCATCAGTTAACTCCGTTAACTTTGTCCCACAATTGTGAGAACTGTTGAAGAGTGAAATCCCCGTCACTGTCTAACTTCTCATCTATGTCTAATGCTGCTGCACTAGCGAAGACGGTTTGAAGTAGATTTGCCTCGTCTGGACTCAGTGTGAGGGTTTGAGTGGTTGCCATAAATTCGTTTAATTTGCTTGACTCTTTAATTATACTGCTAAATGACCCATATGGGGACCAAGGTGGACAGTTTGGTGACTGTCTTTGGATCTCTGCTTCTATTTTTATAAACAAATCCTCCATATCATCATTGTACAGACTACCTTTAGGGCATAAATTGGCATCACCTCGCTGCTCATACGGTTGATACATTTTAGCAACAGATAATACACCTCTTAAATATTTTAATTGTTTAAGATTGATGTCCATTCATACTCACATTTCTAATAATAATACAGTTATTGTTATAATCAGCAGTAAACTCTAATTTATCTTTATGATGCCACAATAACTCCTCATAGAGTGCATTTAAGCGATCCATATCATCCCATAAATCTTCTATAGTACCTTCGTTAATCATAACTATGCAGGTACAATATTTGCACTGATTGTTATTCTTTCATCATTAGGGTTTGTATCAAATCCAAATGTTAAATTACTAGGGAATGTAATAATATCACCTTCACTCATCTTAAATGTTGCTTCAGTCATATTATATTGTGTTAATTGTTTAGAACTTATCTGCATAATAGGATAATGATTAGATCCTACATTCTTTCGCCATTTATAATAACTATGCTTTTCAGGTTCGAAGTTAATTAAATATATGCTATGAAATAGAGCATTACTAACCTCATGTGGTGCATAAATTGCATCTTTCTGTGCTAATTCTAAGTATGATTCTGATACTTTAACATCACAATCATAGTGCATTGAGTTATCATTATGTTGTGCAATTGCTTGTTTAAAAGCATCAGCAACATCAGGTAAATCATTTAATAACTTATTAGTTTCACCTATTTGTACGATGTTGTGAGTAATACTTTCTCTACCTGATTTCTTCAATATATCTTCTTCACCCATCCAAAGTAGGATCTGTTTCTTTAATATATCGTGGTTAGGTAATGTAAACTTAGAGATAGGACTAGGGAACAAACCATATGTTTCATTGGTAATCTTATCCTCTAATGTATCACTTAGTGGGTGTGCTGATGTTGTCATTGTTATACTTTAAATAATGGATATACTGCACCTAATGTACATCTAAGACCCTCGGTTGGTGCTTCACCTCGGTGCCACATTTGACTCTTAAATATAACTATTCTACCCTCCTTAAATGATATTCTTTGCTCTGATTCATCCTCCTTAACTACAACTGTATCACCAGAATTACCATGCCCCATGTATATAACTGTGAGATAATCGTCCTCGTCACTATCAGTATGATTCTGTCCATCCATTCCTGGAAGTTGCATATTCATCAAAACTCTATGACAGTTAGTAATATTTAAGTCCTTACATATGTCACCCATTATACATCTATTGAAGTAATCTACAAACCAATAGTAAGGAATATCAGCAAATTTGTCTTCGTGATATAACATTGTACCAAAGAATCGTGATTTATGAAAATGACGATATGGTGAGTTAGTATAAGCAACTGGCATCATTTCCAGGTCTGTATGTACTAAATCAGTGATAAATTTAGGGAAATAATTATCAACAATTCGTACGGTGTCGTTATCAGTCACTTGCCCTCCATTGATGATAGGAATCATTCTTCTTCTTTGCTTCAGTTGCTTTACGCATCACCTCTTTCAACTCTTCAGTAGCATTAATACGTTCAGATATAGACTGTTTTAATTGGTCAGCATCCATCTCAGTACTACTATACTTATCAGTTAACTCTTGCAATTTGCGTAATGCTCTTGCTGCTTCGTCTGCTTCTTTCATTCTTGTAACTCATCCAATCTGAATCCTGATGATATATTATTTGTTAGTAATTGTTCAGCATCCTTGAGCAGGTTTGCTCTTGATTGATGATGAGTTAAACTATCACCTAATGCTGTCTTAATAGCACTAACAAACTCACCTGGTGTGAGTACATCACTCTCTAAGTAGTCAACAACTGCATCACGTATGTGATGTACACAAGCATTTATATCTTGTTGATGCATACGTGCAGGATGTTCTGTTTCTTGAATGTTAATGTTAGTCATAATAATAAGGGCAATTTTGGGCAAAAATGGGCATTATTTGAGTATATTATACTCCCAGTTCTTATCATTGTCAATGTTAATCCAGAACCAGAAGTCTGGGTTATCTATTGATGATACGAACAGTTTATCTGTTCTCTTATGCTCTAGGTGTACAATATTCTTTGAGTTAAGATATTGTACCCATGTGAGTTTAGATTGTTCACTGATGGGTGATACCCATACCTTCTGTCTAAGCATCTAGTCTAGTTAATAGATTGTCTTGCAATGGTTTAACCCTATCACAACACATATTATAGTATGTATCATCTATCTCAAACCCTATGAAGTTACGGTTTTCTTCTATCGCTACTTGTGCAGTAGTACCACTACCCATGAATGGATCTAGTACTAAATCATCCTCCTTACTCCATGTTTTAATGTGACCACGTGCCAACTCTTCAGGCATGGTAGCAGGATGTTTGTATGCACTCTTACTCTTCTGTCCAAATCCTCCACTATTCTTTATCTTCCAAATATTAGTCCTTACACCCCACTCCTTAATCTCTTTACTCTTCTTACCAGGATCATGTATTGATCCATCCTTCTTTCTAGTCTGTGCATTACCCCATGACTGGTGACCTGCCCACTTGTTCTTCTTATCACATAATAATGTATGTGTCTTTGGTTTACCCTTAGATAATATAAAACAATACTCAAACTGTTGAGTATATCTTACAGACTTAACACCACTTGCAAATGCAGTACCAGTCTTCTCATATATCATGGTGTCATGTAGTCGTAGACCTAGATCCATGAAATGTAATGCCTGTCGAAATGATGATCCAGACTCACTCCCATTTATTGTGGCATCATTTACATTCCACATAATAACACCACCAGGTTTTAACACCCTATTTAATTGTGCTGCTACTGCATAGAATGTATTCTGATCCCATTTACTACTATCATTATATGTACGAAGATCATCATAAGGTGGTGATGTAACACATAAGTCTACACACTCCTCACTCATCTTCTCCATACCTGCTATGCAATTAAGATGATACGTTTTATTAATATCTAACAATCAACGTGCCTCCTTAATGAACTTAACCCATGTTGAGTTTGGTTTAACATCTCCACTATACACTGTAATATCTTGAAAGTCAACGTCTGACTTACATTTGAGAGCACTGAAGTTAGAGGATCCAGACTGATCATTATACTCTGTCCACTTACGTGCACTACCATCAATAGTTAATGTCTGCCACTTAGCAATTCTATTATCTGATACTTCAAATCTGAATACTAATGTTAACTCACACTTACTATCTAATACTTTAAGGTTACCAATACATGCTGTTGCTCCATCCTTACCACCAGAGCATTTAACTTCAATGGGTATGTCTTGGTTGTTACCAACATATCTTAGATCAGATCCTTTCTCATCTGCACCCTTGATAGGTAGTCTAAACTCATTGATAATATCAGTGATTGCTAAGTTAACCCAATTCTGGATGATCTTAGTACCAGACTGTGTTTGTTGCTTAGTGTCACTCTCATTATCACTCACCAACTGATGAAAATCTTTAATGGTAACATACTTCAGTGGTAGTTTACGAAAGTGTGTGATTAATGTATCAACCCTTGATGGTATCTCCCTGTTGAGGATCTCTATGCTGTCTTGTAGAGTCTTGTCTCTGAGTTTCATGTGACCTCGTGTTGATACTATTATTATAGTCTACATCGTTCCAATGTCGTATGTTACCGCTAATAATGAAACAATTCGTTACAATGAGTTGTAATGCAATGATTGTTCTAATGACAGCAATCTGGTTATCATATTTATGTGTGGTGTCATCATTAAATGACCCTAGGGCATATTTCCAAACTCTCCACATAATAATCCTAATCTCTCTCTTATTAATTTACCATATTCCCAGTTAAGTTCGCAACCAATGTAATCACGTCCTAACTCTTTTGCTACACATGCAGTTGTACCACTACCCATGAATGGATCTATTATGATGTCACCCTTCTTACTACCTGCCTTGATACATGGTTCAATTAACTCTGATGGGTAGGTAGCGAAGTGTGCACCCTTATATGGTTTCTTATTAATTGTCCATACACTACGTTTATTCTTCTTCTCATATGATTTCTCTAACCCTGAGTGAGGGGATAGACCAGTGCCAGGATTATGATACTTCCCTTTAGACCTATCTCTAGTACCCCAGTCCTTAGCAGGTTCTTTAATTGCTTCATTGTCATAATAATACTGTTTACTCTTACTCAATAGAAATATGTACTCATGTGCTTTGGTACATCTATCCTTCACACTCTCAGGCATAGGATTTGGTTTATGCCATATTATATCCTGACGTAGGTACCAACCATCTGCTCTTAATGCAAATGCTAACATCCAAGGTATACCTATTAAATCTTTTGATTTATATCCTTTTAACTTATTACCTCTTACTGGTGTACTCTGTGGTAGATCTTGCCTAGTCTTAGATACTGACTGCTTAGGATAATTACCATCAGACCTATAGTTATAGTATGAGTCACCAATATTCAACCATAGTGTGCCATCATCTTTTAATACATCACGTACCAATCTGAATACATTGACCATCTCTTCAACATATTCCTCTGGACTCTGCTCCATACCTATTTGACTATCCTCACCACCATAGTCTCTTAGACCGTAGT
>PVBE011845320.1_pt1 | contig 21337 bp, 20 predicted proteins | sample 1631181 | NCBI WGS metagenome assembly PVBE01 (sample SAMN08397723, study PRJNA350692) | Marine metagenome, whole genome shotgun sequencing project. | isolation source: water | place: Pacific Ocean | collected 2012-04 | reverse complement strand
CGACGGTGATCTGGTGGTGATCGAGGGGCGGCAGGAGGCGCGCAACGGGGAGACGGTGGTCGCTCTCGTCGAAGGGACGGAAGCGACCCTGAAGCGCTTCTATCGCGACGGCGCCCAGGTGAAGCTCGTCCCCGCCAACTCCTCGATGGCTCCGATGGAGTTCCACGCTGCGGATGTCGAAATTCGCGGTGTCGTGCGCGGATTGATCCGGCAATTCTGAGGCTCTCTCGCCCGATGAGGGCTCTCTGTCCGGTGAGACCTCTGGACTCGGTGAGGCCTTTCTGGTCCGGTGAGGCCTCTCTGTTCGGTGAGGCCTCTCTTGTCCAGTGGGGCCTCTGTCGAGCGCTGAATTGCGGGCTAGGCTCCGCCCATGCGTCTGCTCGGATCGGTGGGGCCTTTTGGCCACTCGGTCCGCTTTGTTGGGATGAGGTGGAGATTTGAATGAGTTCGACAGGCGACTCGAGCGACCCCATCGAGGGCTACGTCGAGGGCATGCTCAAGGAATTGGGCGAAGACCCGGCTCGGGATGGGCTGGTCAAGACGCCCGCCCGGGTGGCGAAGGCGATGCGCTTCTTGACCCAGGGCTACCACCAGGACCCGGTCGGGATTCTGAACGGGGCGCTCTTCGACGTCGATTACGACGAGATGGTGCTGATCAGGGACATCGACTTCTACAGCATGTGCGAGCACCACATGGTGCCCTTCTTCGGTCGCGCCCACGTCGGTTATATCCCGAACGGGAAGGTCGTCGGCCTTTCGAAGATCGCGCGCACGGTGGAGATGTTCGCGCGTCGTCTCCAGATTCAGGAGCGGCTGACGGCGCAGATCGCGGACACGCTCGGCTCCGTTCTCCAGCCGCAAGGTGTGGGCGTCGTCATCGAAGCCAAGCATCTATGCATGATGAGCCGCGGTATCGCGAAGCAGAACAGCTTCGCCATCACGAGTTCCATGCGTGGCAGCTTCGAGTCGGACTCGAAGACCCGCGCGGAGTTCATGGAACTGATCCGACACCAAAAAGATTCATTCGCGTAGACGTCGATCGAGATCGCACTCGCTCCGGCCGCCATTCTGCCGCGCAGACTCTCAAGCGACAAATGGCCCTTGGGACGTTCGTCGCATCGAGGGCGAACCCGACCGAAGTGAAGGTGCGATACTCCTAGCTTCCGAGCGCCAATTCCGCGTTGACTCGCAGTCTGCCGCTGTCTTCCAGCTGGGTTCGATAGTCATCGACCCAGGCCGAGACGATTCGGTTCTGCTTTTCGATCAGAAGCTGATTGCGCCGGCTGCTGCGCCCGATCTCGATCTCCGCGGGACTGGGTCCGTTTCGCTCGAGCACCTGAATGAGCACACGCTGACCGCCGGCAGCGTAGATCTCGGGGCTGCTCTCGCCGGCTTCGACGGTGAAGGCCGCCGTCAACACCTCTTTGGCAGAACCGAGGCCGGGGACAAATCCGTCGGGACGACGACTCAAGGCGGCGGGTCGTTCGAGGCTGAGCCCGATGGCCCGGACTGCGTCTTCCAGCGGGGTGCCAGCCTCGACCGCGCTCGCGAGTTTCGCACTGGTCTCGTCGGCGATCGCCCGGGCTCTCTCCGCCTCAGCGGCTTCGCGGGCGAGTTCTTCGCGGAGTTCTTCGAAACTCGGCGTCTGGGCGGGGCTCTTTTCGTCCACTCGCAGGATGTGGAAGCCGTAGGCCGAACGGATCACCTCGGAGAGTCCCCCCTCCTCGAGGGCAAAGGCGGTGTCGTCCAGCGCCGGGTCGTTGTCCCCACGCTGAAAGAATCCGAGGTCGCCGCCTTCGGTGGCGGTGCCGGCATCCTGTGAGACTTCCAGGGCCACGTCTTCGAAGCTGTCCCCGTTCAACAGGCGCTCGCGGGCGGCCTTGGCCTGGGCTCGCGCGGCATCCTCGATCTCTTCGGGGGCGTCCTCGGCCGCAAGAATCAGGATATGCCTTGCGCGCACACGCTCGGGCTGGGCGAGCTGTTCTGCCCGCTCGGTGTAGATGGCTTCGAGTCGGTCCGCGTTTGTCGCGGCGTAGGCCTCGACCTCGTCGTCCGCGAGCTGGCTCCCGACGGGCAGTACGCTCGGATTGAGGGCGATGTAGGCGATGTGGACCCGCTCGTCCTCGTAGCGCGTGTGAAGGTCGATCTCGGCATCGCTGACCTCGGTCTGGCCGGCCAGCAGCACGACCAGCTTCTGTGCCAGCAGGTCCCGCGTGGTGGACTGGATGAAGAGGCGCTGGCTGCCGAAGTTGTAGACCGCGAAGCGATCGAAAGCCTCTGGGTCGAAGCGACCCTGCTCGTCGATGAAGCTCGGGCTCGCCTGCACGAGCCGGCGCAGCTCTTCTTTGGTGACGTGGAGTCCGAGGTCTCGGGCCGCCGCGGCCATGACGACGCCGCTGACCAATCGGTTCAGTGCCTGGGAGTCGACGTAGCGGCTGGCGCCGAGCTGCTCGTACGCGTCGCCGAGTTCCTGGCGCAACCGCGCTTCAGTGTTGGCTTTTTCCCTTCGGAAGTCCTGGACCGTCAGGCGCACCTCATCGAGTTCGATGACCGCGTCACCCGTGGGGGCGTTCCCGGTCAGACCGCCCCCGGTGCCAAAGAAGAAGACGAAGACGAGTCCGATCACGCTGACAAAAATGAAAGTCAGCCATCGTTGACCTTTGCGGAATTTGTCGAGCATGAGACCTCGTTGAATCGATTGGCTCTGGTTCGGAGGTGGCCAAGCTTAAGAGACGAATCCAGCTCTGCCAAGAATTCCCGGCAGGCCGGGAGCGTTCTCCGGGCGGCTCGCGGTCCGTCGCCTGGGGGGACCCCCTTGCGTCATCGCCGCGGCGCGCGCAGTCTCTCGCAGAGAGCTCGAAGTGGGGTGGACTGGATTCGTCGGGCGAGCCACTTGCACATTGATCAGCCAGACGCCCGCTGTTACTTTCCATCCACCCCCTGACGTCAAACGCGTCGGAGTTACGGGTATTTAGAGAGTTATCTGCTGTTCGGATCCCCTTGCACGCCCGTTGGCGTGCCCCGCGACCGAGCCGAGTCGATGCGAGTCGAAAATCTCGCATTGAAGAGTCTCGAGTATCTAGCATCTAAAGTCACTCGTCTTCAGGACAGGGAGCAGGAATTTGATCATCGACACCGTCCTCGGCTGGTTCTCGAGCGATTTGGCGATTGACCTCGGCACGGCGAACACTCTCGTGTACGTCAAGGGTCGGGGCATCGTCGTTTCGGAGCCGAGTGTGGTTGCGGTGTCGCGAGACGCACGTGGACCCGACAAAGTCCGCGCAGTCGGCAAGGCGGCGAAGGACATGCTGGGCCGTACGCCAGGCCACATCGTCGCGATTCGGCCCCTGAAGGATGGCGTGATCGCCGATTTCGACATCACAGAGGCGATGCTCCGCTATTTCATTCGCCGCGTTCACGACCGGCGCACGATGGTGCGTCCCAGGATAGTGATCGCCGTTCCCTCTGGCATCACCGAAGTCGAGAAACGGGCGGTGAGGGAGAGCGCGATGCTCGCCGGTGCGCGTGAGGTCTATCTGATCGAAGAGCCGATGGCGGCCGCGATCGGCGCGGGCCTTCCGGTGACCGAGCCCTCGGGAAACATGATCATCGACATCGGGGGCGGCACGACAGAGGTCGCGGTGATTTCGCTTTCCGGTGTCGTCTATTCGAATTCTACACGCGTGGGCGGTGACAAAATGGATGAGGCCATCATCAACTACGTCAAGCGCAAGTACAATCTCTTGATCGGGGAGCGCTCGGCGGAGAATATCAAGATTCGTATCGGAACGGACTATCCCACCGACAGCATGGACTCGATGGAGGTGAAGGGGCGCGATCTCGTGCTAGGCGTGCCGAAGACACTCGAGCTCAAGAGCGAAGAAGTCCGCGAGGCCCTCGCAGAGCCGATCAACGCCATCGTCGAAAGCGTGAAGATGGCCCTCGAGAAGACCCCTCCGGAGCTCTCGGCGGACATCGTGGACAAGGGCATCGTGCTCGTCGGGGGCGGATCGATGTTGAAGAATCTGGACGTCTTGCTCCGCGAAACGACCGGATTGCCGGTGATGCTGGCCGAGGATCCCCTGACCGCGGTGGCGATTGGGACCGGTCGCTGCCTGGACGAACTGCGCCTCTTGAAGGAAGTCACAATTCGATCGTCTTGATCTGTACCCTATGGCGTCGGCTGTGCGCCACGGCGTCGAAATGTGCCACGGCCTATCTTGGCCACGGCGTTTGTCTTGGCTACGGCGTTCATCTTGGCCACGGCGTAGCGATACCACAGCGCTGCGGCTGAGGGCCGCCGATTGGAATGTGTCGTTTGATCTCCGCTCTCGCGATCTGCGTGGGGGACGGATGAATAGGGTAGGGGGCCGGCGCGGGGGCAATGCCCGATCTTCTGAAGCGCCTTGGTGCGCCGCTGATCGTTGCGTTTCTGATTCTCCTGACAATCGTTTCGATGGTCCTGGATCGCCGAGCGCTTGCCGAAGGGGGGCGCGAGCTGCCTGTGTGGCAGGCGATCATTCTCGAAGTCACAGCGCCTGTGGAACGTGTCGTCTCCGCGCCGATCGATGGCGTTCGGCGGTTCTTCTCGAGCTACGTCGACCTGCTAGGGGTGAAGGCGGAGAACCGTCACCTGCGGCGTCGTATCGCGGAGATCGAATCCGAGAATCTCCAGTTCAGAGAGGCGTTGGTTTCGAGTGGTCATCTGTCACGCATCGCCTCGATGCGTGACGAGATCGAGATTCCGATGTTGCCGGCCGAGGTCGTGGGGCTCGACGTCGCGCCCTGGTTTCGATCGGTCTTGATCGATCGGGGCGAAGATCACGGAGTCAGACCCGGCTATCCAGTGATCATGAACGAGGGCGTGGTCGGCGTGGTGACAGCCACTTCGGCCCATGCTTCCAAGACGATGCTGCTGCTCGATCGGCAGAGCTCGGTGGATGCGCTGGTGCAGCGCAGCCGTGCCCGCGGTGTCGTGCTGGGCATCGGTGGGGATCGACTGGAGTTTGAATTCGTGGTGCGAGATTCGGACGTGGTGACTGGCGACGAGATCGTGACTTCGGGATTCGGCGGCGTGTATCCAAAGGGACTGCGAATCGGACGGGTCATCGAGCTTCGTGAGGCGGGGGGACGACTGACGAAGATCGCTGTCGTCGAGCCCAGCGTCGATCTCGGCCAGCTCGAACAGGTCTTCGTGATGCTGCGGCGCGGACCGATCATGGATGTTCTCTATCGACCCAATCGACCCGAGGGGGACCTCGCAGGGCCAGCCCGGGTAGTACTCCCGCCGATCGACCATGCCAGGGTGGCGACACCTTCGCCCCTCGCCTCCCAGGAAGCTCGACCGTGAAGACCTTTCTCGCGCTGCTGGGCATCGGATTTCTCGCGCTGATTCTGCAGGGGGCCATTGCGCGCACGATTTCTCCGCCGTGGTGCCCGGATCTGGCGTGGCTGGTGGTGGTGGCAGTGGGATTGCGTTGGCCGAGCGTTCTCTCGGGAATCTGCCTGGCTGTGATTCTGGGCTACGCGATGGATCTCGTGTCGGGCTCGCTGATGGGGCAACACGCCTTGATGCGGCTGCTGACGTTTCTGGCTGCAGTCTTGGCGGCTCGTCAGCTCGATCTCTCTGGATTCGTGGCGGTTTCGATCCTCGTCTTTGGCATGACGATGTTCTACGGCGTTGCCGTGGTGGGGGTGCTGACGTTCTTCGTCGGCGCGACGGGGATCGGACTTTCCGTTCTGGCTGACGCCTTCTGTCATGCTCTGGCGAACGTCGTTGCGATGGGGCCCGTTCTCTCCCTGGTCGAGCGGCTGCTGATGCGTTTCTCAGACGAGGAAATCGGTCGCCGTGCCCCGCTCGCGATGGGGTTGAACCGCGGGAGCGTCGGATGAACGGCTCCTTCGGCGAGGCGCGTCTATCGCATACGACCGACGGCCCGGTCCATATTCGGCTCTGGCCGGTGGCTGGCGTCGTGTTGGCGACCTTCACGCTCTTCGTCCTACGACTTTTCCAGCTGCAGATTCTCGAAGGAGAGGCTCTCGCCAGCCGCTCGCAAGCCAACTCCGTCCGCACCGTGCGACTCGAAGCCCAACGAGGTGAGATCGTGGATCGCGAGGGCAGGACTCTGGCGGCGACTCGCCCCGCGTATGGCGTCGATCTGATTCCGAACGAGATTCGCAATCCGTGGCGAACCTATTCGGTGCTGGGCGCGGTATTGGGAAGCGATCCCGTCGAGATCGACGCAAAGGTGGGGCAGCCGAGAGGACGTCGGCGCTTCCAGCCGGTCTCGCTCTCGAAGGACCTCTCCCCCATCGAGCGCGCACAGATCGCGGCTCATCGCTACGCGATGCCGGGCGTGGAGCTCTACAGAAAGCCACTTCGCGAGTATGTCTACGGTGCCCTCGCGGCTCAACTTCTCGGCACGATTGGTGAAATCGGTGCGGCCGAACTCGAGCGCGATGCCTTCGACGGTTATCGCTCGGGCGAGACGATCGGGAAGACCGGGATCGAGGCGATGAACGAGGCGCATTTTCGTGGCCACGACGGAGGAGTCAATCTCGTCGTCGACGTGGCGGGGCGAGAGACGGATGAAATCGGCCGGCTCGAACCGACTCCCGGCGGCCGTGTCGTCCTGACACTCGACCTCGATCTCCAACAGGCCGCGGAAGCTGGCTTTCGCTCTGAGGATCCCGAGCAGCCGGACCGCATGGGCGCGCTGGTCGCGCTCGACCCTCATTCCGGCGACGTTTTCGCCCTCGTATCTATGCCGACCTACGACGCCAACGTCTTTGCCGGGGGCATCGATCGCGACACCTGGCGCGACCTCAACGAAGACGAATGGCGGCCCCTTCGCAATCGCGCCATCGCAGGGGTCTATCCTCCGGGTTCGACCTACAAGGCCTTTGTCGCGGCTGCGGGGCTCGCCGAGGGCGTGATCGATGCGACGACGGTGGCATTCTGTCCCGGCCATTTCCGGTTGGGGCGCCGCAGCTATCGCTGTTGGAAGGAAGGTGGCCACGGCTCGGTCAACCTCGAAGAGGCCCTGCTGGGTTCCTGCGACGTCTTCTTCTACCAGTTGGGGCGAAAACTCGGGGTCGAGGCCCTGGCGCGCTATGCGCGTCGCTTTGGACTCGGAAGCCCCACCGGGCTCAGAATCGGCGGCGAGGTCGGTGGCCTGGTTCCGACGCCGGAATGGAAGCAGAGGGTCCGCGGCGAGCGTTGGGTCGAGGGTGAGACGATTTCACTGTCGATCGGGCAGGGCGCCAACCTGACCACCCCGATCCAGCTGGCCGTCGCCTACGCGGCAATCGCGAACGGTGGCAAGCTCGTCGAGCCGCGTCTGGTCCTGCGCAAGGAGACCTGGGACGGTCTTGTCGTAGAACAGACAGCGCCACGAATCCGACAGGAGAACATCATCGCGCCTGCGATCCTCGAGATGGTGACGGCTGGTCTCGAGCGCGTCGTGATGGACCCGGCGGGCACCGGCAGGCGAGCGCGTGTGCCGGGCATTTCCGTGGCGGGCAAGTCGGGTACGACCCAGGTCGTCAGCCTCGACCTCCTCGAAGGTCTCGAGCCCGAGGAGATTCCGGTCCGCTATCGGGATCACGCGCTCTTTGCGTCCTTCGCGCCCGTCGAGTCGCCCGAGATCGTCGTCGTCGCCATCGTCGAACACGCCGGTGGGGGCGGAGGCAGCGTCGCGGCGCCCATCGTGCAGAGGGTGCTCGCCCGCTACTTCGAGAAGCGGGAGCGGCAGGTGCCGAGCCAACTCGCCTCGCTCGGGGATTTCGCGGGACCCACTCGGCCCGCGGCTCTGGCTGACCTCACGGCTCGCGAGCTGGGGGGACTGGAGTGAGCGGATTTCGCGTCGATCGGAGTCGAATCCAACATTTCGACTGGGTCCTGGCCGGATTGGTCGTGATCCTGGCGACGATGGGGCTGATCAACCTGGTCTCCGCAGCCGCTTCGGGCGTCGAGGGAGGAACCGACATCGTCGGGAGGCAAATGGCGGTCATGGCTCTCGCCGTCGTTGTGATCGGCGTCGTGCTGCTGATCGACTATCGCCATTGCGACCGATTCGCGTACGCGATCTACGCGGGGACGCTGGCGCTGCTGCTTCTGACGCTCGCGATCGCCGAGGAGACCCGGGGCGCGCGGGCCTGGCTCATTTCGGGCCGGATTCAGCCTTCTGAGTTCGCGAAGGTCGGGATGGTGATCGCACTCGCCCGCTATTTCGGGCGCAATCCGCCCTCGGAGATTCGTCACCTTCGAGAGCTCGTCATGCCCGGTTTGATCGTGGCGATGCCCGTCGCATTGGTCGTGGCCCAGAAGGATCTGGGCGTGGCGGTCCTGATCCTCGCCATCGGTTTGACGCTGCTTCCCTTGGTGAGCGTTCCACTTCGCGCGTGGCTGGGCATTGCAGCCGTGGGTGCAGCGGGACTGGCCGCCGTCTGGCGGTTCGGACTCAAGGCGTATCAGCAGGAACGCATCTTCGGCTTCCTGGATCCGTCTCGTGACCCGCTCGCCTCCGGCTACCAACAGGTGCAATCGCGCATCGCCGTCGGGTCCGGCGGACTCCTCGGTACGGGATGGCAGGAAGGGACGCAGACCCAGCTTCGTTTTCTCCCGACTCAACACACGGATTTCGTGTTTTCCGTTCTGGCCGAGGAATGGGGGTTTCTCGGTGGGACTGCGGCACTCGTGGTCTACATGGCGATGCTGATCTGGGGTCTGCTGATCGCGCGGAACTCGAAGGACATCTTCGGCGCCGTGCTGGCGATCGGTCTGGTTGGGACGTTGCTCTGGCCTGCGGTGATCAACATCGCGATGGTGCTCGGGTTGGCACCGGTGATCGGTGTGCCGCTGCCGCTATTCTCGTATGGAGGCTCGGCTCTGCTATCAGCCGCGGTCGCGATTGGACTGCTGCTCAATATCTCGATGCGTCGCTACGTCTTCTGAACGACGAACCTGGCAGCACATCTCGGCGAGCTTCTCGCGTGTCCTCGGCGCACGGGAGTCCTTGCGGCGCCTGCGCTGCGAGGGTCGCCAATCTGGGACACCCCGTGCGCCCGAGGCGCGCAGAGCTGTTTGCGGGGGGTGGCGGTCGACGACCATGAGAAGTCTGGATCAGAGCAGCCCCTGCAGCATCTCTTCAAAGTCTGCCTTGGGTCGCGCACCGTTGAGTTGGCTCACGACCTGGCCGTCCTGAAACGCCAACACCGTCGGGATCGAACGGATGCCGTAGGTGCCCGGAGTCTGGGCCGACTCGTCGATGTTGATCTTGACGACCTTCACCTGCTCGCCGTACTGCTCCGCGAGCTCCTTCACGATCGGGGCGATCCTGCGACAGGGGGCACACCATTCGGCCCAGAAGTCCACCAGCACGGGCTTGTCGGATTTCAGCACCTCGCTCTCAAAGGTCGCATCGGTCACATCGGTGATTTCGGCTATGTCTTGCACTCTCCGTCGTTGCTCGGGATCGCTGCGAGCGGCCCGAGTTGGCCGCGAGGGGCCGATTGGCGATCTGACCCCGGTCGGGGCTCTCTATGGGAGCCTTCCAGGACTTCTTCCCGGACGCTCGGGGCGCGAACTTGTTCGCCGCGATCCGTCTGTCAAGCTCTAGAGCCACACCGGGCTGAATGCGCGAATATAGCAGCCCATCAGATCGCCCCAGCGAGGGAGAGACCGTTGCCCCGGCGCACGCCGACCATCGACCGCACTCGGATCCGGACCCAGCCGGCTCGCCGCCGCAAGAGCAAGCTGAGGACCCGCGACGAGGCTCGTCCGCTCGATGCGGGGTCCAGCGTTGCGGAGCTTCTCGATTCCCTGCCCCAGCTGCTCGGCGCCGCGGACCTGAACGATGTGATCGCGGCATGGGCCAAGGCCTGGCAGCAGGATCGCCTGGTCCTGTTCGGCTTCGGAGCGCATCTGATCAAGGTCGGTCTGGCACCGATCGTGGTGGACCTGATGGAGCGGGGAGCCATCGGGGGCCTGATGATGAATGGGGCCGGCTGTGTGCATGACCTCGAGCTCTCGGCGATGGGCAAGACCAGTGAAGAAGTGGGCGAGGCGCTGGATCACGGCGAGTTCGGGATGGCGAAGGAAACGGCCGAGCGGCTCAATTCGGCGATCGCCCGCGGGCGAGACGATGGACTTGGGATGGGTGCTGCGATCGGTCGCGATATCGCGGATTCGAGCGATCGTCATCGCGACCGCTCGGTGATGGGGTCGGCCTGGCGATTGGGGATCCCGGTCACGGTGCACGCGGCGATCGGCACCGACATTCATCACATGCATCCGAGTGCCGATGGCGCCGCGATCGGCGAGACGAGCTATCGGGACTTCGAGACCCTGACCTCTCTGGTGGCGACGCTCGAGGACGGTGTGGTGTTCAACGTGGGTTCGGCGGTGATCCTGCCCGAGGTCTTTCTGAAGGCGTTGTCGCTGGCGCGAAATCTGGGTCACCGGGTCGCGCGGATCACGACGGTCAACTGCGATTTCATTCGGCAATACCGTCCCCAGATAAACATCGTCGAACGACCGACGCGGTTGGCGGGCCGCGGGTTCACGCTGATCGGGCAGCACGAGGTGCTGATTCCGCTGCTCGCCGCCGGTGTGATCGAACGCTTTGCAACCGCATCGCGGGCCCCGTCGCGCGGCCGTCGCCCGCTCGCAGGCAAGGCGCCGACCAAGCGACGTCGGTCGGGAGGCAAGAAGCCGTGACGCGCATCGTATTGCTCGAGGGGGACATCACCGATCAGGAGGTCGATGCGATCGTGAACGCCGCCAATAGCGCGCTGGTGCTCGGTGCTGGCGTGGCGGGCGCGATCGAGCGCCGCGGTGGTCCGTCGATCGCGAAGGAGTGCGCCGCGATCGGTCCAATCGAGATCGGGGCGTCGGCCCTGACGGGGGCCGGAGATCTGCCGGCCGGGTCGGTGATCCATGCCGCCGGGATGCCGCCGGGGGGCCAGGCGAGCGCTGAAAGCGTTCGGGCAGCGGTCCGGTCCGCCCTCGAGCTCGCCTCGAGGTCGGGATTTCTCACCGTTGCGCTGCCCGCAATCGGCGCTGGCATCGGCGGCTTTTCGCTCCAGCGTTGCGCCGAGGTTTCTCTCGAAGAAGCGCGCCGCATCGCGCAAGCAGGCTGTTCGATGCAGGAGATTCGTTTCGTGCTCTACGGCGAGCCCGCCTTCCGGGTCTTCGAAATGGTCCAGGATGCGGTCAAGGTCGAGGCCCAGATGCGCAAGCTGAAGGGGCGCTGAACGACCGCGGCTCCCGCCCTCTTGCGGTCCCTTCCGCGCTCTGCGGCCGTCCTTGTATACTCTCCGCTCGCCACCGAATCTGTAGCGGGCGTCTGTGGGTGAGTCCCAGGCTGCCGTCGAGGATCGCTTTGTACGAGTTTCAGCAAATCGCCGCGGCCCTCTACCTGGCGGCCGGCGTCGGAGCCTTGCTCGGGTTGGTGCTGCCGGCACCCCGAATCCATGCTGGGGCACGCTGGGGACTGGCGCTTGGTGCGCTCGTGCAAGGTCAGGCCTTTGCAACCTTGCACCGACTCGACCCCGCGCCCGCCTTGACCGACCTGCCCACGGCGGTGGCGGTGATGGCCTGGATCGCAACGATCTTCGCGTTGCTCTTGATGATGCGATTTCGATTGGCCGGCTTCGTTCCGCCACTGGCCTTCAGCGCATTCCTGGCCTCCTTCGGCGCGACGCTTTCGCGTCCCGATCTGGCCAGTGCCGCGGAGTCGAGTGGCTCGATCCCCCACGCGCATTTTCTGCTGGCGAGTGCCGGTTTCGCAGCTCTGGGCATCGCGGCCCTGGCTGGCCTCTTCTTCCTTCTCGAACATCGCCAACTCAAGCGGCGACGCGCTCCGGGCCGACGCATTCCGCTGCCGTCGCTCGAAGCCCTGGATCGCGTCAATCGCGTCGCGCTGCTGCTGGGCTTCTCTCTGCTGAGTCTGGGTGTCGTGACGGGATCGCTGTGGCTCGACGCGCGAGCGGGCTCGATGTGGAGCGGTAGCCCCCACGAGATCTGGACCGTGATCGCCTGGATGATCTACCTCGGCCTCTTCGTGCTGCGTTTCGTCACACATCAAGGCGCACGACAGGCCGCCGCGAGCGCCGTCGCGGGCTTTGCCTTCCTACTCTTCGCCGTCGTCGGCCTGGGGCTTGCCCCATGACGATGAAGGTCCTGCTCTACGGCATGAATCATCGTACGGCGCCGGTCGAGGTGCGCGAGCATTTCGCCGCCGGCGATGCCGGACCCTTGCTGTGCAAGCTCATCGATCGACCCGAGATCGAAGAAGCGGTGCTGCTCTCGACCTGCAATCGGGTCGAGATCGTCGTCACGACCAGGAATCCCGACGCCGCGCAGCACGCGCTGGTCGATTTCTTTTCCCGGGACCTGGCGGGCGGAACGATGCCGGCTGGCGATATCGAGTTGCCAGGTCAGCCGCTCTCGGAGATGACCTATCTGCTCCACGGTCGCGAGGCCGTCGCGCACATCTTCCGGGTCGCCTCGGCCGTCGACTCGATGGTGTTGGGTGAACCGCAGATTCTGGGGCAGGTGAAAGATGCCTACCGACTGGCCAGCGAGGCTGGCGCCTGCGGTGCGATCCTTTCCAGGCTCTTCCAGCGCGCCTTCGCCACAGCGAAGCGCGTCAAGAACGAGACCGGCATCTCGGAGCGCCCGGTCTCCGTTGCCCGAGTCGCCGTCGACCTCGCCAAACAGATCTTCGAGAGCCTCGAGGACAAGACCGCGCTTCTGATCGGTGCAGGCGATATGATCGAAGCGGCGCTGGCGGCTCTCGACGATCACGGACTCGGTGATCGTCGGATCGCCAACCGGACCGCAGCCCACGCCGAGACCCTGGCGCGAAAATTCCAGGGCACCGCACACGGGCTCTATGAGATCGATGCGTTGCTGGTGGACAGTGACGTGGTCCTCTCCTGTGTCGGCGGCGATGCGCCGATCCTGGACCGGGAGAGGGTCGAAATCTGTTTGGCGAAGCGGCGCGACAAACCGCTCTTCCTGATCGACATCGGAGTGCCACGCAACGTCGATCCAGGAGTCCACGACCTCGACCGCACCTATCTATACGATCTGGATGATCTTCAGGAGGTGGCTGCCGCCAACGAGCAGGAACGGCGCCGTGAATCCGAACGTGCGGAACGCATCATCCTCGAAGAGCGGGAGTATTTCGAAGGTTGGTTGGTCGCGCTACAGGCGGTCCCGACGATCCGGGATCTGCGTCGGCGCGCCGAATCGATTCGGCGATCCGAGCTCGAGCGCTTTGCCGGTCGGCTTCGCCTCGACCCGAGTCAGCAGGAGACCCTCGAACAGCTGACCCGCAGCATCATCAACAAGCTCATGCATGCACCGATCTCGCGTCTGCGCGACGAATCCGATCGCGAGGCCGGGCTCGTGAGTCTCGAGGAAGCGCGCACACTCTTTGCTCTCGACGACGCAGAGGCACTTCGATCACAGGTCGGCACGGCGCGTGAAGCCTTCGATCCCGAAGCTGAAAGCGATTCGTGGGGTGACTCGTGATCCGGATTCGCATCGCGACACGAGGCTCCGACCTCGCGCTGACCCAGTCCGGACACATCGCCGCTCGCATCGAAAGGGAGCTTGGCGTCGAGACCGAGCTCGTCGTGTTGCGCACCTCTGGCGATCGGATCCAGGACCGCTCGCTCGCCCAGATCGGCGGCAAGGGCCTCTTCGTGAAGGAAATCGAGGAGGCGCTGCTGGACGGGCGTGCGGATGTGGCTGTACACAGTGCGAAGGACGTACCCGTTGACATCGCCGAGGGCTGTGTGCTGGCCGCCTATCCGGAGCGGGCCGATCCTCGCGATGCCCTGTGTGGGCGTGAGCGGGGGGTGCTTCTCGAGGATCTTCGCGTGGGTGCGCGGGTCGGGACGGGGAGCACTCGACGCACGGCCCTGCTTCTGCACCATCGGCCGGATCTCGAGCTCGTGCCGCTGCGCGGCAACGTGCCGACGCGACTCGCCAAGCTCGAGAGCGAGGGGCTCGACGCCGTGGTGCTCGCCTGCGCTGGTCTCGATCGGCTTGGATTTGGCGATCGGATCGACGAGCGAATTGCCCCCGAGACGATGCTGCCCGCGGTCGGGCAGGGGTTGCTGGCCCTCGAGACTCGCGCCGACGACGAATGGGCCGAGCGCATCGCGATCCTCGAGTCCCGTGAGACGGGGATGGTGGCCCGTGCTGAACGCGCATTTCAGGCACGGATCGGCGGAGATTGCACCACGCCGCTGGCCGGCTTCGCGGAGCCGGCGGCCGAGGGAGGGGTGCATTTTCGCGGACTGGTTGCGAGCCTGGATGGGCGCCGAATCGCGGTGTCCGAGGGCTCGGGCCCCGCCGCCGCCGCGGCCTCGATCGGCGAAGCGGTGGCCGGGACGGTGCTGTCCAAGGGCGGAGGCGAGATTCTACGCGAGCTGGCCGAGGCAGCGGGTGGCGGTGATGGATGACAGGGGCCGCGTCTTGCTGGTCGGCGCGGGACCCGGCGACCCCGACCTGATCACCCTGCGTGGCGCCAAGGCACTCGGTCGTGCCGACGTCGTACTCTACGACGAATTGGCGACGGAAGAACTGCTGAGTCTGGCGCCGGACCACGCGCGGCTCATCAATGTCGGGAAACGCGGTCACGAGCAGCCCACACGAAGCCAGGACGAGATCAACGCCTTGCTCGTTCGGGAGGCGCAGGCCGGGCGCATCGTCGTACGTCTGAAGGGCGGGGACCCCTTCGTGTTCGGACGCGGCGGCGAGGAAGCGAGCGCCTGTGCGGCGTCGGGTATCCCCTTCGAGGTCGTTCCCGGTGTGAGCTCGGCGATCGCGGCGCCCGCCTATGCCGGAATCCCGGTGACGGATCGTCGCTGTGCCGCTTCCTTTGCGGTCGTGACGGGTCACAAAGACCCCGGCCGGCCGGCGAGTCAGACGCGCTGGGGTGAGCTGGGGAGGGCTGTCGATACCGTCGTCATCGTGATGGGGATGCGCAATCTAGCCCGGCTGGTAGCGGAGCTGATCGCCGGCGGGATGTCGCCCGAGACGCCAGCTGCCGCGATCATGCACGGCACCCTGCCGGCACAACGCAGCTGTGTGTCGACGCTTTCCGAGTTGTCGGAAGCCGTTCGGGCGGCGGGGCTGGGTACGCCCTCCGTGGTCGTCATCGGCGAGGTGGTGGGCCTTCGAGCCGGGCTGTCGTGGTGGGAACGGCAGCCGCTATTTGGCCGCTCGGTGCTCGTGACCCGGGCGCGAGGGCAGACGGCCGAACTCGCCTCCGCGCTGCGGGCGGCCGGAGCGGAACCGATGCTGTGTCCGATGATCGAGTTGGTGGCGTCGGACGATCCCGCGATCAAGACCGAGATCAGCGCCGCTCTCGACAGGCTCCCGAGCTATCAGGTGCTGATCTTCACGAGTTCGAATGCGGTGCGCTTCTTCACCCGAGCGCTCGAGGAGCGCGGCGACGAAGCTTTGCGCCGCGCGTCGGCGATCCGGACCTTCTGCGTCGGCGACCAGACTGCGTCGGCGGCCCTCGCGGCTGGATTTCCGGTGCATGTCGTCGCGCCGGGTCGCGGTGACGCCGAGGCGCTTCTGGCCGAGCTGCTGCAGGCGCTGCCGCGAGCGGGCGAGCGCGTGCTGATTCCCCGCTCGCGAATTGCGCGCAGTGTGATCGCGGACGGCCTCCGAGAGGCCGGGGCAGAGGTCGATTCGATCCCCTTCTATGAGAATCGGCGGCCTGACATCGATGTCGATGGCCTGCGCGCAACACTCTGCCGGGGTGAGCTCTTTGCGCTGACCTTCACCAGTCCTTCGGCGGTCGATCATTTTTTCGACTGTCTGGACGATGAGAGCCGGGGGGCCGCTTCGCGGTGTATGATCGCTGCGATTGGTCGCACGACGGCCGGGCGCCTGGAGAGCCTCGGAATGGCGCCTCGCGTCGTGCCCGATCGTCCCGACGTGTCGGACATGGTCGCGGGCCTCGTGGCGGCGGCCTTGGCCGACTGACTGTGGACTGGCGCGGCGGACTACTGACCGACGACTCGTGAGCGTTGACGTGAAGGATTGGATCAGCCGGCGAACCCGTGGGCCGGGGTCGAATGGAGAGAATGAATGGGTTTTCCCGTGACTCGCATGCGGCGCTTACGGCGCAACGAGACCCTGCGAAGCATGGTCCGCGAGACCCGGCTTGCCCGGGAGGATCTGATCCTCCCGCTCTTTGTCGTGGAGGGCAGCGGCCGCCGTGAGGCCATCGTCTCGATGCCGGGGGTGCAGCGTTTTTCCGTCGATCAGGTCGTGCTCGAAGTCAAGCGGATCGCCGATCTCGGGATTCGCGGCGTGATTCTGTTCGGGATCCCCGATGCCAAGGACGCTCGTGGCTCGGGTGCCGACGCCGAGGATGGCATCGTACAGCGAGCGACGCGCGCGATCGTCGCCTCGGTGCCGGATCTCTGCGTCATCACCGACGTGTGTCTGTGTGAGTACACGGATCATGGCCACTGCGGGCTTCTCGACGGGGAGGAGGTCGACAACGACGCCAGTCTCGAACGCCTGGCCCACACGGCGCTCTCCCATGCGCGCGCGGGGGCGGGCATCGTCGCACCCTCCGACATGATGGACGGACGCGTCGCCGCGATTCGCAGAGAGCTCGATGCGCACGGTTTTGAGGACGTGGCGATCCTGTCTTATGCCGCGAAATTCGCGAGTGCCTTCTATGGGCCCTTTCGCGACGCCGCGCAGAGTGCCCCGGAGTTCGGGGATCGGCGCGGCTATCAGATGGATCCGCCCAATCGACGCGAGGCGCTTCGCGAGATGCGCCTCGACCTCGAGGAGGGTGCGGACATGTTGATGGTCAAGCCGGCGCTTTCGTATCTCGACATTCTGGCCGATGCGCGGCGCGAGTTCGAGGTGCCGCTTGCCGCCTATCACGTGTCTGGCGAATACTCGATGATCAAGGCGGCAGGTGAACGAGGCTGGATCGATGCGGATCGGGCGATGGAAGAGGCGCTCGTTTCGATCAAACGTGCGGGTGCGGATCTGATCCTCAGCTACGCGGCTGCGGATATTGCGGAGCGGCTCTAGCCCGGCCGTGAAGGGGGGGACGTGTCGACTCGCTACAAGGTCGTCGAATTGGGCACCGTGACAGACGAAGAAATCGAGAAGGCCCTGAATCGATGGACGGCCGAAGGGTGGACCCTCGATTCGATGCATTTCGCGATGCGCGAGTCTTCAAAACGGCCGAGCATGGCCTTCGTGAGCTTCACGCGAGAAGAGCCCGACTGAGCTTTCTCTTCCCCACTTCGGGCCAGATCTCCGTCGCTAGACAGCGGAGCGATGCCTCGAGCGCCCTGGTCTCCAGCTTCGCGATCTCAGGTCGAACGATCAGCAGGTCGATTCCCAGTCGTTCGCGGTCGGCCTGTAGTCGGCCCCTGACCTGCGCCGGCTTGCCAACGATCGCGCGAGCATCGAGCGGGGCCTGCATGGCGCGGTGGATCGCCGCCGGCATGCGGGATCCGCGACGGCTCATCTCCTCTTCGAGCGACGCGCGGGCCGTGCTGAGCTCGGCCTCGGACTCTGAAACGAAGACGCTGCGCATCACCAGGCAAAGCGGTGGGGCACTGGACTCGGGTAGCAGCTCGCGATGGCGCGCCTGGTTTTCGGCGATCTGGTCCAGCGATTCGACTAGAGAGGCCAGGTAGGGCAGACCGCGGCGCGCGGCCTGGGCGAGACCCTTGGGGCCGAAGGCGGCTACGGCCAGCGGTGGGTGGGGCTTCTGGTGGGTCGAGAGTGCGCCGCCCGTCGCATTCGCCTCAGCCCACAGCGAGAGGATCTGGTCCAGGGCGTCGTCGAATCGATCCCGCTTTCGCAAGGGATCGACGCCGAAGGCTTCGAGCATCTCCCGCTGAAAACCGCGGCCGAGTCCGATCAGGAGCCGTCCCCCCGAGATCCGGTCCAGCGCTGCGATCTCGGCGGCAATCTCGTCGGGTGGATGCAGCGGCAGCAACAACGACGTGGTCCCGAGGCGCAGCCGCTGCGTCAGCGAGACGAATTCTGCCAGTCCGACCAGCGGGGCCGGGCAGGCGCCCGCAGCGAAGTGCATCTCGGGGAGCCAGACCGAATGCAGCCCCAGCGACTCGGCCAGGCGAACCCAGTCACGCCGGCGTTCGACCTGCCCGCTGTCGTGGGTCGCCTGGGCGCCGCCCAGGGAGAGTCCCAGCCCTGGCTGCTCGAGGCCCCAGGCCCGCTGGGCGAGCGAATGGGTCTGGTTGGTCTGCGTCACGAGCCGAACCTTATCACTGACGCGCCAGGCCGGAGCCGATGGATCCCCGCCAAACCGGCGTTTCAGATGCTGAGGCCCCAGTTTGCGTCACCCACGGGGGTGTTCTAAGCTCCCGGCGGTAAGATTTCATCCCCGAAGGTCAAAACCTTCGGGGTCGTTCTGCCGATCCTGCGGGTATGGTCGATCCAGAAGACGGATCTTGCGGGGATCAGTAGGGAGAGAGAAATGATCGAGACGATTCTGGTGGCGACGGATGGTTCGGACGACGCGAGCGCTGCGGAAACGATGGCCATGGGGCTCGCGTCGCGACTCGGTGCGCGCCTGTCGGCTGTGTTCATCATCGATGACCGATTGCTGCGGGCGCCCGCGGGCGAAGGACTCGCCCTACCGCCATTCCCCGAGGCAGACGTGACGGCCTACTACCGGGCGCGCGCCGAAGCCGTGGCCCGCCGCTTCGGCGAGCGGGCTCGAGGCGAGGGCCTCGAAGCCGGCTGCGAGGTCCTCCAGGGGGCGACGGACGAGCGCATCATCGACAAGCTGCAGGGCAGTGATCTCCTCATCATCGGTCGAACCTGCCACTCGTCGGGGGATCGTGGCCCGTTGGTCGGAGCCACCGTCGATTCGGTGCTGCGCAAGACGACCAAGCCCACGATCGTGGTGCCGTCGGGCGCCCCGCTCACCGGTCCGCTGGTATTGGGCTTCGATGGTTCTCCGGGTTCGAGAATCGCCGCCAAGCTGGCTGTGACCCTCGCCAACGGTCTGAACGAAGCGGTTCATGTCTTCGTCGACTCCAAGGACAAGGGCCGCGCGGTCGCTCGCTTCGACGAGGTCAGGCAGCTCGTGGGCGGGCTTGCGGTGCCGGTGCGGGAAACGTCGTCGACGCTCGGTCGCCCCGACGTCAAGATCGTCGATACGGCCAAGGAAGTGCGCGCGTGCCTGATCGTGATGGGGGCCTACGGACGCAACCGGATTTCCGAATTCTTTCTCGGCAGCAACGCGGCTTCGGTGGCACGGACTTCCCCCGTGTCCGTGTTGCTCGCTCGCTAGCCCGGATTATTCATGAAGGTCCGTAGCGAGGCGGTGCAGATTCGTGTTCTGGCTGAAGAAATCGGGGTTCGGCCGCGGAGGCGTAGTTCACCCTACGTCGAGCAGCCGGACGCCGATTTCTTCAGCCAGAGCGCGGAGATGTGCCGCCGCAGTCGGACCTACATGAATAATCCGGGCTAGGCTGATCGTGCCGCGGACGGCGCGGCCGATTCCCCTGGCCAGGCTGGCGGAGTTCCTGGGATGCGCCCTCCAGGGTGATGCCAGCATCCTGATTCACGGCTTCGGTTCACTCGAGCAGGCCAGCGAAGACGAACTCGTCTTCCTGCGCGATGCGCAGCACCAGCAGGCACTTCGCACGACGCGATCGCGAGTCGTCATCGCGCCTGAGGGCGTCGACGTCGAGGAGCGCGCGGCGCTTCGCAGCTCGCGCCCCGCGCACGATTTCTCCCGTCTGGTGAGCGAATTCGCGCCCCGCCCGCGGCCCCTGCCCGGCATCGCACCAGGCGCGTTCGTCGACTCCACAGCCCGCATCGATGAGAGCGCCTCGATTGCACCCGGGGCCGTGATCGGTCCCGGGTCTCGAGTGGGTCCGCGCAGTGTCGTGGCAGCGAACGTCAGCCTCGGCGCCGAGGTTCGGGTTGGTAGCGATTGTTGGATTCATGCCGGGGCCGTGCTCTGCGATGAGACCGAGATCGGCGATCGCGTCGTACTTCAGCCCGGCGTGGTGTTGGGCGGTGCCGGTTTTGGATTGGTCCCTGATGAAACGGGGCAGGTGGTGTCGATGGCCCAGCGCGGGCGCGTCGTCGTCGAGGACGACGTCGAGATTGGCGCCAACACCAGCGTCGATCGCGCGACGCTGGACGAGACTCGGATACGGCGTGGCGCCAAGATCGATAATCTCGTTCAGATCGCCCACAACTGCGACATCGGTGAGAACGCGGTGATCGTGGCCCAGACCGGACTCTCGGGTGGCACGCTGGTCGGGGCGGGTGCGATCGTGATGGCGCAGGTCGGTTCGGCCGGGCATCTGAGGATCGGTGACGGAGCCTTCGTCGGCGTGCGTGCGGGATTGCACCGCGATGTGCCCGACGGCGCGCGCGTGCATGGCTCGCCGCAGATGGAAGAGCGAGGCTGGCATCGCGTCAGCGCCGCGCTCAAACGACTTCCGGAGCTGATCAAGCGGGTGCGTCGTCTCGAAAAGGCCCTTGAAGATCGCGCTGGCGGCGCCGCCGCTTCCGGGGGAGACTCCGACCCGGACTGATGGCGCTGCCGGGAGCCCTCCGATTGACGACCCCCAAGCTGACTCTGGCTTCGCTTCGAGTGCGGCTGCGCGATGCGGCTGATGATGTCGAGGTCGAGCGACTGATCGCGCGTCTCGAGTCGGACGATCGAGCTGGTGCTCGATCGCTTCTAGCGCAGGCGCGTCGTCGTCTCGACTCCCGACGCGCGGAGCGCGAACGGCTGGCCCGTCTGATGGCGTTGCGCGACGAGCTCGCCCTGCGCGGGGTGCGGGGCATCGCAGGCGTCGACGAGGTCGGCGTCGGACCGCTCGCAGGTCCCGTCGTCGCGGCGGCGGTGGTGCTGCCCGATCGGGTCGCGCTGGATGGCCTCGACGATTCCAAGCGCGTTCGCCGGGTGTTGCGTGAGCGTCTCGCGAAACAGATTCGCGAGCTGGCCCGCGGCGTGGGGATTGGCGTGGTCCGGGTCGAGGAAATCGACCAGGTTGGCATCTACCAGGCTGCTCTCGAAGCGATGCGGCGCGCGGTGAAGAGTCTCGAACGCGTGACGGATGTGGGCCATTTGTTAGTCGATGCGCGGACCGTGCCCGGCGTGTCCCTGCCCCAGACTTCGATCATCAAGGGGGATCAAAAGGACGCGAGCATCGCGGCGGCGTCGATCGTGGCGAAGGTATATCGCGACGCGCTGATGACGACGCTCGGCAGCCGCTATCCCCGCTACGGCTTCGAACGACACATGGGCTACGGCACCGCGGCCCACAT
>PVBE010064678.1_pt1 | contig 21339 bp, 19 predicted proteins | sample 1631181 | NCBI WGS metagenome assembly PVBE01 (sample SAMN08397723, study PRJNA350692) | Marine metagenome, whole genome shotgun sequencing project. | isolation source: water | place: Pacific Ocean | collected 2012-04 | reverse complement strand
CCAGCACCTACCTCAAGAACACGCTCGGATTGACCCTTGCCCCCCACCGTTCTTGTAATCGCTTTGGCGAGATGGCGACCAGATGCCGCAACAGCACCGACTTCCTTGCGTCGACGAAGAGCCTCTATAAGGAAACGTGCCACGACAGCGGAGTCAGGCTGATGCCTTACAGGCAGTCGTCGATGCTTCCGAACGCTCGACCAGCAGGTCAAACGTCGCGGGATCCTCGATCGCGATCTGGCTGAGCATCTTTCGATTGAGACTGATGCCAGCCTTGGAGAGCCCGTTCATGAACCGGCTGTATCGAGTACCACGCATGCGGCATGCCGCCGAAACACGAGTGATCCAAAGGCGGCGGAAATCGCGGCGACGATTACGACGATCGCGGTAGGCGTACTGGCCGGCGCGAATGAGCGCGACCTTGGCCTGCTGCTTATGGCGATGTTTGGTGCCCCAGTATCCGCGAGCAGCGCGGAGAATCCGCTTGCGGGCCTTGACGGTAGCCGAACCTTTTCGAACGCGTGGCATGGGCAATACTCCTGAGCCGAGTCGGGGGACCGGGAAGTCCGGCCGCTTCACCCGAGTACGGATGGATGGTCAATAGATCAGTCGCCAGATTTTTCTGTCGTGTCCTTCTTGGACGAGTCGGCAGAAACAATGCGGCGATGCAGCATCCGAGCTGCGCGACCGACATCGGCCGAACTGGCATAGTTCGATTTGCGGTAGGAACGCATCGTGTCACCAGACTTGTGACTGCGGAGATGCCGACCGAAGGCAGGCTTGGACTTCACGCGACCAGATTTGGTAATCCGGATTCGCTTGAGGAGTCCCTTGTTTGGCTTGTTCTTCGGCATCGGCATTCGGCTCCTGAGGCTTCTCGGCCCAGTCGGGCGAGCCGGGAAGTGTAGCAGAAGGCCCCACCGGCATCGAGGATGCCTTCCGAAGATCAGCAGGCAGAATCGCGATCAATGAGCTAGGAAAATCTCGATCGGAGCCGCAGTTGGAGCCGTATTTGACCGATCGACCTGCCAGATCCCGTCGCCAGCGTGATCGTGTGATTCCAGATCGCGACAACTTCCATCGCTGAAGAGCACGCTGGGGCGATTCACGAGACGGAGGTTCCAGACCGAATCGGCCATGGCTTCACCGTAGGACTTGCCCGCCAGCATTCCCGCCAAGGCAGGATTTCGGTCACCGACCAGAATCACATCAGCATGGCTAATGTGGCGGGCGTCACCGGCAGAGAAGACCGCGAACGAGAATCCATTGCCGCCGATCCCCGGCCGGCGGGGATTCCTCAAATACTTAGTCTCACAGAATGTTCCGTCCGCCACGCTCTCGATATCGAGCGTCTTGGCAGAGCCGTTCTGCAACAGATTGCCAACCGGAGTGGATACATCTTGTACAGGCATTGTGCCTGTGGAGCCCTGGAACGCAGACAAGCCTGCGTGGATTTCGCCCAGATTCTGGCGAGTGCGAATCGAAAGCGATCGCTCACCGGCCATTGTTCCGAATGACCAGATCGTCGCGGTCGCCATGGCGAGCACGGCGGCCAGCGCCAACGCCTCAGCAATCCTAAAACGAAGGCCGCGACCGAGCATGACAGGATGGTTGTCCATCTTCATACGGTCGCGGCGGTTGTCCTCGGCACGGCGAATCCTCGCCATCGTCGCGTCGACAAGCGTCTGTTGTTCTTCGTCGCTTGGCACCTCTGTTGGATATGCCTCAAGAAGAGAAAGAAGATTCGATGCGGCTTCGCCGCGAGCAAGTTGCTCGCCATCAAGATCCGCCAACTTCGAAGCATCAAATCCCTCGTTGGCCAAATGGTCCAAGACCTCGGCGTCGGCGGCGGACATCTTCGGAAGGGAGTCGTGTTGATCGGTCATTGGTCGTCTCCCTCCCCAGCCTGTTCGGCCGGGGCCCACGCGCGGGAGAACGATGCCACTGCGGCATGCAGCCTGCTCTTGACGGTGCCGAGTGGAATCTGCAGCGTTTCCGCAATCTGGTTGTAACTCATTTTCTGGAAGTAACTCAGCAGAATGATCTCCCGAAGGTGTTCCGGCATGTCATCAACTGCCGATCGAACGCGAATGGCCAACTCCTCCTGCTCAAGAGCCTCGGTCGGAGGAACCGAATCTCCCTCAAGAAGATCGATGACGCCTGCCCCGTCGCCATCGCTACCGATTGGCGTGGACAAGGACACGGCGCGGCGACGCGATTGACGACGATGCCAATCACGGGCCTTGTTGACTGCGATGGTGTAGAGCCACGGCTTAAACCGTCGTGAGAGGTCAAAGGTGTGGGCTGACTGGTGGACCTGCAGAAAAGCTTCTTGAAAAATGTCATCTGCAGTTGTCCGCGACCCGGTAACTCGGGCGAGATACGGCACCAGCTCGGACACATACCGACCGACGAGCGTTGAAAACGCCTCCTCGTCGCCTGCAAGATGAGCCTCCAGCAGGGCCTCGTCACTCTGGGTTGATACCGACTGCACGGCCGCTTGGCACTCCGGGACCGCGGGCCGCGGCCGACTCGTGAATAGTGCCCGAGCCTCCTCGAGCATGGCGCGGCCGATCATAGCCGGACTGCCACACGAGGGGTGCAGAGACAGCAACTGTTGCAAATCAAGTGCAAGCATGGAGTCCATACCCATACCCCCGAGAGCAAGTTCACCCAAGTAACGCAAAAACAGAGGAAGAATTGAAATGGATGGGGTGGGAGTCCATCCCAGATGGCGCAATCATTTGCGCAAAGGCATTTCAAGCCCTGTTTCTCCCAATATCGAGCGTGATTGCGGGGAGGCACCCATTGATATCATTCCCGCCCATGGGAGTTCCAATCAGCCAAATGTGGACCGTGGCGAGCTACGTCCTCGGACAGCGTCTCCGTGGCCGCCGCAAGTATCCGCTCGTCCTGATGCTCGAGCCGCTCTACCGGTGCAACCTCGCCTGCGCAGGCTGCGGCAAGATCCAGTATCCGGTTCACATCCTCCGCAAGGACATGCCCCTCGAGGAAGCCCTTCAAGCCGTCGATGAGTGCCCCGCTCCCATGGTGTCGATCCCCGGAGGGGAGCCACTCCTCTATGGACCAATCCGCGAACTCGTCCAAGAGCTTGTCAAGCGGCGGAAGTACATCTATCTCTGCACGAATGCCATTCTCCTCAAGGAGAAACTCGACGAAGGTTGGTTCACGCCAACCAAATATCTCACCTTCTCGGTGCACATGGATGGTCCCAAAGACGACCATGACTTCGCTGTCTGCCGGGAAGGCACCTATGAGAAGGCGATGGCCGGCATCCGCCAGGCCGTCAAGATGGGCTTCCGCACCACGACGAACACGACACTCTTCGAAGGAGCCGATCCGAACGCCGTTCGCAGATTCTTCGACGAGATGATGGATGTTGGTGTCGAAGGAATGATGTTGAGCCCAGGCTATGCCTACGAGGCGGCCGCCGATCAAAGTAATTTCCTAGGACGCCGCAATACCAACAGGCTCTTCGACATGCTGCTTTCGAATCGCAAAAAGCGTTGGAAGTTTAATCAGTCACCGCTCTTCCTCGAATTCCTCATGGGCAAACGCGTGTACGACTGCACACCATGGGGTAATCCGACCTACTGCCTCTTCGGTTGGCAGAAGCCCTGCTACTTGCTCAATGACGGCTATGTGAACTCCTTCCAAGAACTCATGCAGGAAACAGCATGGGACAATTATGGCTTCGAGTCGGGCAACTCCCAGTGCGCCAATTGCATGGTGCACAGCGGCTACGAAGCGACAGCGGTTGACCACACATTCACATCTATCAAGGGGCTCTGGGGGACCGTGAAAGCCATGCTCTTTTCGCGGTATGCGAGCGAGTCCGCCGCGAAGGCACTTGAAGATGAGAAGAGCAAGCCGCATGGTCCAGAAGCACACTTGGTGCAATTAGGGCTCGATGTGGATGCTCTCAAGAGAGCAAAACAGTCACAACCGACCGAGGTCGGTGCTGCTTCCTAGCGGGGAGACTTTCAGAGATGACTTGGTGGGTCCACAACGTATTTGAAACTCAGGGGTTGCCCTATCTGCTCAGTTGGATCTTCTGGGTACTTCTGTCGATCACGCTGCACGAGTTGGCACATGGGTGGGCAGCGATCTGGGAAGGCGATCGAACGCCGATCGAGACTGGGCACATGAGCAGTAACCCGGTCGTTCACATGGGCGGCATGTCGCTCATCGTGTTCGCCCTGATCGGCTTTGCGTGGGGAATGATGCCGGTGAGGCCATGGAATTTCCGTCACCGCAGGTGGGGCGAAGCCATTGTTGCGTTTGCTGGGCCGGCGATGAATCTCCTCCTCGCATTCGTGTCACTGACCGCACTGGGACTCTGGATGAGGTTCGATCCGGCGGTCCAATCCGGCACCGGTATTGCCGATTGGCAACTGCACGTGAAGCACTTCCTCTGGCTCGGAGGCTGGCTCAATCTGGTGCTCTTCACGCTCAACCTCATTCCGGTGCCGCCGCTGGACGGGTCTCGCATTCTTGCGGCGTGCTCTCAGACGATTCGAACGTGGTACTCCCATCCGAACGCAGGCATGGCGGGGCTCATTGTCTTCTTCCTGATCATGACAACGAACCTCTTTAACGGTGCGCTGCTCATTCTCGGTGCGATTACGCAGCAGTATGTTGATCTGATTTCATAACGCCCACTGATGGCCCACAACTGCTTGGACGTATGAAGGCGGGAAGAGGCCTCGCGAAGCCCCCGAACGGCGGATCCTAGACACCCAGTGGTGGTGAGAAATGCTCAGCGGGCTATAGGTCCCCTCACCATCGTTTCTGGTGTGTAGAGCGAGATGTCGTGCATTTGGGTGGGTGCCCAGAATTGCCCCGAAAATGCCTCCTCATATCCCCCAAACCCGTCCACCACACCCAATCCCGAAAGAATGCGATGGTTCATGCTCGACAAAGTTGAGACCTCGTGCCAAGATATTTGGATCAAGTTGTCCAACTTCGACGAATGGGCATTTGAATGGCCGTGAAGAGGAGGCAGATCGTGAGAATCCGTAGCACTGTAGCCGCCGTACTCGGCCTGTCCGTCATTGGCCTGAGCGTGGCCGCCGTTGTGGACATGACCCTCGAGGACTTCTATGTGCCCGGTACCCAAGTAGGCGATGTTGAGGAGGCTGTGATCTGGGAGTCAATGTATTGCGACGGATGTCACGACCCCTCATCTACCGATGCTGATCCAATCTCGACTTGGAGAGGCAGCCTCATGGCAAACGCAGGCCGAGATCCCCTCTTCTTTGCCCAGATGACCAACGCCAATCAGGACGTCGCTGAGGTCGGCTACTTCTGCCTCCGATGTCACGTGCCCAACTCCATCGCCAGTGGACATGCCAACGACTCGCTGGGCGACACACTGACCGATTATGACGCCGATGGCATTAACTGCCACTTCTGCCACTCCATGGTCGACCCGATCTATAAGGCGGGCGTCAGCCCTGCCGAAGATGTATCCATTCTCGCCAACCTTGCCGACGTACCTCAGTTCTATGGCAATGCCGCCTTTGTCCTGGATCCAACAGGAACTCGCCGCGGCCCCCGCGCGGACTCGAGCCCGCCACATGAACTGTTGCACTCGCCATTCCACCAGAGCAGTGACTTCTGCGGCACGTGCCATGACGTTGGCAACCTCGCCACGACACGACAAGCCGACGGCACGTACAAGTACAACAGCATCGACAAACGATCTCCCACCAGCGATCCGTGGCAGATGTTCCCTTTGGAACGCACCTATACAGAATGGAAACTCAGCGAGTTTGCAACTTCAGGTGTCGACATGGAAGGCCGCTTTGGCGGAGACGGCGTGACCGTTGTGTCGACTTGTCAAGATTGCCATATGCCCCGCACGTCGGGCAAGGCATGCTCCAACGGCCCCGTTCGGCCTGACCTTCGCCGACATGACTTTGCTGGCGCCGCCGCGCCGATCCTCGACCTGATCGCTGCTCAATACGCCGACGATCCAACTGTTGATCCGGATTTGCTCGATTCCATCGCCGTAGCGCGATCCAAAGCAATCCAAATGCTGCAACTTGCATCGTCTCTCGATATCGAACAGGAGTGCGGCTCCTTACGAACGCGCGTTATCAATGAGTCCGGACACAAGATCCCAACTGGCCACATCGAAGGTCGACGCATCTGGGTCAACGTACGACTGTTTGATGCTGATGGCGACCTTGTCAACGAGTATGGGCACTACGACTACACCGAAGCGCATCTCGACGAGGACTCCACCGAGATCTATGAAATGCACGTCGGCCTGAGTGAGTTCGCGTCTGAAGTAACGGGATATCCCGCCGGACCGACCGGCCACATGGCGCTTGCCGACACCATCGAGAAGGACAACCGTATTCCGCCCCGCGGCTTCAACAACGACGCTTTTGAAGCGGGCGGCGCCCCCGTTGTCAACCATACCTATAGCGATGGGCAGTACTGGGACGACTCATGGTTCACGCTCTCTCCGGATATCACCACCGCCGAGGTGTTCGTGTACTACCAGAACACACCGCGGCACTACATCGAGATGCTCCGCGATGGCAACACGACAAATGACTTGGGTGAGACGCTCTACGACTTATGGGTTGAGACCGGCAAGGGCATGCCCATTGAAATGACCAGCGACACGATCAGTATCTCAACATTCATCCTCGGCGATCTGAACTGCGACGGCTTTGTGAATGTCGACGACCTGCTTGTCGTGATCAGATCGTGGAGCATGATCGACTCCCCAGCGGATATGAATGGTGACCGCATTGTCAACCTGGATGATCTCCTCGCATTGCTTGGACATTGGTCTGGCTAGCGTGATGAGTCCTCAAAATCACAATGGCCGCACAACTGCCACAAATTGACGACAGGCAATTTGGAATCTACTTGAGCGGGCCAGCGACTCAGCACGGTCCCCAAGCCGAAAGCACGATGAGGATGTCATCCACACCGACAATGCCATCGCCGTCCACATCTGCCGCACATCCCTCGCACGGACCGAATTCGCCGATGATCGCCAGAATGTCATCAACACCCACGAAACCGTCACCAGTGATATCGGCCGCGCACACTTCGCACTCCTCGTCGATCGAGTTGCCACCACCGTCGTAGTGGGTGCCTACGACCTGCTCGAGCGAGTTGCCGCAAATCGCCGTATCAGTCATCCCGGCCAGTGGGCTCTCAAAGAAGTAGGCGCCGCCACCGCTATCCGCCGTGTTGCCACGAATCACGCATCCCTCGAGTGTCGGTTCGCTGGCGCGAGAGAAAAATCCGCCGCCGCGACCAGCTGTCGAGTTGTCCTCAAACACACAGTTCACAAGGTGCGAGTTGCTCGGCACATCCGGATCATCCGCGCCAACACACGCCACACCGCCGCCGTCGCGGCCGCCCGTGTTTCCACGAAAAGTACAGTTCGTCACGGTGGCGTAACTCCCATACGCATTGGACATGCCACCGCCATCGCCAGTAACCGTGTTGCCCTCAAACAGACAGTTGCTGATGATCGGATAGCAAGGTCCGCCCCCGTTTCCACTTCCGTAGACGCAAATACCACCACCGCTGCCGACCGGATTACTGATCTGAATATTGCCGATGAACGTGCATCCATCCACCGTCGGGCTGCTGCTTGAGCGAATGAAGATGCCGCCGCCGACATTGTTCGTGATGTTGCCCTCAAACTCGCAGTCCAGAATCGTTACATCACTGAAGCCGTGGCACGTCATGCCACCTCCCCAAGATGCCGTGTTCGCTTCGAAACGGCATCGCTCAAGCGTCGGCAACGCCGAGTACAGCAAGTACATGCCGCCGCCGTGGCCTTCCGCGATATTGTTGCCAAAAACGCAATCTGAGAACGTTGCTTGCCCGCCGATCACACATGCTCCCGCGCCGCCCCAAGACGCGTTGTTTCGCAACTCGCAATTCCGAATTGTCGGCGAAGCGCTCCCGATGTAGATGCCGCCGCCGCATTTCACCTGGCCGAAGACCGGGTCTGTGACCATCTCGCCGGACCCGTGCCCGATTCGAAATCCGTCCAGCACACTCGACGATGCTTCCTCGGAGGCGAACCGGACCACCGGACCGTCGAGACCGGACCCATCGATTGTTGTTGCAGCAGCGCCTGCACCAACAACTGCAATCGCCTTACCGAGAAAGTCGATCCGCTCGTTGTAGAGACCCGCGGCCACCTGAACGGTGTCGCCCGCAATCGCGTCTTCGATAGCAACCTGAATCGTCTCGTACTGCCCAGGCACCAACAGCACGTCGGCGGATACTCCGCTCAGCGTGCCAAGAACAGTCATGACTCCACACACACCGAAACAGCGATAGTTCATTGGGGATCCTCTCTCTCAGCCATCACCCTACCGCACAACGGCCAGATTCCAAAGCAATTGAACGCGAGCAAGCAAATCGATTTGCCTGCCTCATGCTCATCGGCCTCCTGGTGTAGCCTGAAGGCCTTCAGGGAGCCCGTCCATGTTGACAACGATGTTCACCGCCCTGCTTCTCGCCAACCCGATCACCCAACTGCCCGAATCCGACCAAAATGCACTCGCCCTTCTCGGCACCGAGGTCATCATCCAATCGAGCAGTGTCAAGCCGGTTGTAGATCCAACCGCCTGGATTCCACTTCAGGATTCCGTCCGTACTTATGTACGAACCAGTGGCAAGAACGCCGGGAAGACAGAGTCCATCACGATCAACAGCATTACTAACCAAACATCCAGGTGGATCCAAAAGGATCCTTCTCAATGGACGCGTTATCTGAAACCGACAACGGCGGGCATCCGCATTCCCTCGTCGGTCAGTATTCCCAACGCGGTTGTCAGTAAATACACACCTGCACAGCCCCTCATCCTCAGCAATATCACGCCAGGAACAATCGTGTCCGAGACCGTGGAGGTCAAGGTGTACGACCTGAACGACACAACGACGGTCGCCTACACCGGCACCTTGCAGATGGAATATCAAGATCTCGGCGGATTCCAGATCAAAGTCCCCGCTGGAAACTATGACACGCGCCTCATCAAGATTACTTACGACGGAAAGGTAGGGCCCGCTTCCATACAGGACTCGGCATGGGTCTTCTACGCGCGCGGCATTGGCCCGGTTGCCTTCGTCAACTACAAGGATGTCTCCGCATTTCTCATTTACAACAAAGAGAGTCGGTTCGGAGCGGTTCTTCAGTCCACCACGCCATAAATGGCTCGGTGCACTGAGACACAGGGCACCGTCCTCAACACGACTCCGTAACCCGCCCAGCTACGGCTTAAATCAATCGGATGCTGTGGGCGGGATATTCAGCCTCAACGAGGCAACGTCCACGCCGCCATTCTGCAGCAGAATACCCACGGGGCCGTCCGAGGCAACATCGCATTCGTCTGCAACCACAAGCCCGTTGAGCGCGACGCGAATGCAGCCACCGTCTCGCCGAATTTCAAGGTCATACCACACGCCGGGTGGAATGAGGCGGACGTCCAGATCCGCTACACCAATCACACTGCCGGTTGTCGGCTCGCCCGCTCGGCCCTCGGCGATTGCCACGCTCGCCCCTCCAATCTCCAAGAGTGCGGTCGTAGCACTCTCAAAACGAATCTTGGCGTGAACCACCCCGCGAGCCGGCAGGCCGGCGGCGAGTTGCACGCGGCCCGATCCCCGCAGTGACAAACCTTCAGAACCAAGTCCGCCCCACAAGGACTCGGTCAACTGCAACGACTTGTCAATCAACGAGATTCCACCCTCATTGGCGGCTGGTTTCTCAATCTTGATTCGTATATCCGCCACGCCTGCCGGACCAACATCGCCAGCGATGCGGATCCAACCGGGCTTCGCTTCGCCGGGTCGTTTGACGTCTTCAAGAACACGCATGTCATCAAGCAAGACCTCGGAGAGACCACTTGATGTAACGGCATATTCAAGTTCATGCCACTGGCCGGCTCCCCGCCACGCGTCGCTCTGCGCTTTCGCAACAACGGCCCCCGATACATCGAGAACCGTGACCGACCCACTTCCCTCCAAGTCTCTCACCACGAGCCTTGATCCGCCCGGCAGACCAAACGCAATCGCGCCCATCTTTGGAAGCATGATCGATGCACGCATCCGCGCCGCCGCAGGAATTGCTCCGCGAAGCACGAAGTCGTCATCTGTCTTGTCGTTGACGAGCACGCTGTTCCCAGCCGCACCGGTGAATCTGCTGCGGTCGGCAGGATCAAGTTTGTCCTTGGCAAGCCGCCAATCACCAGTCCACAACTCGGTAGGTTCGCCCCATGTCAGTCGCAGCCAGCCCGACTCATCTTCGTTCATTGACTCAAGTGGCGGGGCCGCCACTTGCCGGGCTACTTGCCTCAGTTCGCCTCCGAGCAGACGATTCACCGTATAGGCGACTTCCTCGGTTCGTAGTGGTTCGCCCGATTCAGTAGCGATGCCGTGCAGTTTCATTCGCACAACTCGGCCCGCGCGTATTTCCGGAATTGTCACACCAAGTGTGCGCCCATCCGCTGACAGCACAGCCTTGGTCACATCCAACGAGCCACGCCGCTTTTCGGGCGATCCGTACTTCCACCACCAGTTGTAGTCATAGGAGTCAACCTCGATCTGACTCGGAAGCACGCCGCCAGCAATCGGCTTGGTGAACTCAATATCGAAGCCCGCTGGTGCGATACGGACATGGTTCATCTCGAGCGGCGTCTCGCCCGTCCATGTGATGCGTTTGACGCCACTGCCTGGAGCAAGGCCACCCCAGCCCCGATTGGTCAGACCACACACAAGCGATCCATCCGGCGCGAACGCAATACGCGCGACCGATCCGACACGATCCACGAACGGCCACACGGCGCCCTGCGGCGTCCCATCAATGTCTTCGATCTCGGCGCGCAGAACACGGCCTGTCGTAAGCTCCGCGACAAAAAGTTGGTCCATAAACGGACCGAATCGACCGCCAGTCGTGTCGGCCACAAGGTTGCCGGTCGATCGTGACCATTCATATGGAATCCAGATCGCAGCCGGAACGCGTTCGACATCGGGCGGCTCACGGTTGTCCGGGGATTCCTCGCCGTGTCCATAGGACTCGGTCCACTGAAGCCCCGCGGGATGCCCATGAAATCCATCTCGCTCGACCACAAAGATAGGTGAACTCGGCATCCAATCACCCTGGTTGTCGGTCGCGAGCAAGCGGCCCTGTGCATCGAACCCGAGTCCGCACGAGCTCCGGAATCCACAAGCCCATGGCTCAATCTCTCCCTCCGGCGACACTCGGAGAACCCACCCACGATATGGCTCGGACGACTGGCCATGCCACCATTCAGGCGATCCGAACCCGAGGTTCAGCGACAGGAAGCGATTGCCCTCCGAGTCACGAGGAAGCCCGAAGGCGTACTCGTGGTAGTTGTCCGAGAGTCCCCAGTCCTGCGTCACAACATCGATCTCATCGACAACATGATCACCGTCGACATCGCGCAAGCGAGAAAGCTCCCCTCGCTGCAGAACAATCAGATCATCCCCGTCGCGGTCCAGTCCAAGGCCTTCCCAGAGACCTTCCACCATCAACGTCCACACCGCGTCCGAAGGATCAGTGTCGAGCGCGCCATCAACCCGCCACACGCGGCCGCGGCGCGTGCTGACCGCGATGGCATCATCATCGGGAAACGCGATGCCGCCTACTTCCACTACCTCGCCGTCGGGCGTGGGAATCGTCTCAACGATCCACGCCTGCGCAGGATCACCGCACAGCAATGCCGGCAGAAGGAACCCGATCATGATGTCGGTGCCTTGGTCGGAATGCCTGCCGCGGCAGCTCGCTCGGCATCAACACTGGGCAGCACCAACAGTTTCACCGTTCCCGTTGGCGGCAGCGCTACGCGCTCGCCAGATCGTTCGGCCCCCTGAACGCCAATCACATCATCGCCGCCCCGCCACCAGTTCCATCCGTCGCTGTCTCCGAGAAAGACAGCCTCTTCAAACGACGGAATTGACATCAGCAGGCCACTCGCGTCACCGGTGACATTCAGCGTACGAACATATCCAGGCAGCGACTTGTGTGAATCGATCGCTGCCTGTTCGGCAATGACGGCTTCGCCGACTGCCAAACGCACCGACGCTCGCTCGCCCTGTGTACTGGTCCCAAGAAAGTCCGCCGCCACCGGCTCCCCGCCCTTCCAGAACGGCGCGGTGACGCCTGCAAAGTGAATGACGCGCCCAAGTGGCTGGAGCGGCGTACCCCCACGATCTTCCCAGTCGGTTCGCCGGACAAACGGTCCTTGACGCGCCACCCGAAACCGAACATCGTCAACGTCATACGAAAGCGCCAGCCCGTCCGTTCCTCCGACAATCAATCCCCGGGGCTGGACTTCGTCCCACGGGCCACGCGGCGGCAGCATGCCCCGAATGACCCGGGGGTGATCGCCGACAACCATTTCCGCTTCGTCACCGACGGGTGGCGCAACTGGGGCCATGGCTTGTACATACTTCACAACGGCGCCAGTTTGAGAGGCGCCAAGCACGCCGGCAAATCCGGGCATCGGCGTTCCGGCGATTCCATGTTGCACGACTCGGCGAATCGCTTCGGTCGTATTGCCAAACGAGAAGCCACCAGCAAGAAATGATCTTGCTGGCCGGTCGAGTATTTCGGTTCCATTGCCATCGCCAGTAGCACCATGACACCGCGCACAGTTGGCCATATAGCCCGTCCGCCCCGAAACCGGCATGTGCGGTGCGGGGCGGATGATAGCCGTGTGACTTGTCGCCGCGTGCGGCGACATCGTCTGCGGCGGCGGATCCGGGCGCAGCACCATCGCTGCCCACACAATGAGAGCCGTCACCACAGGAGCGATGATCAGCACGCACACAATATTGGTCACGATCGATTTGATGGTCATTGGCTGGTTGTTGGACATTGCGAACAAAGGATAGCAAATCGGCGGTTCTGTACCCATGGGGCGGTGGGAAGTTGATCTGCGCGATCTGGCGAGGCCGGTCTGGAGCAACTTCTCAATGATCGGGACCCACCAACCAACACTTTGTAGGTTCCCATTTATATGTGCTGCCCAGCAAAGGAGCTCCTTCCCATGCGATTGGGCCCAGTATCTGGCGTATGTGCGTTGATTCTTCTCTCGTTCTCAGCCGAGGGCAGCCCACACGAACATCGTTGAGACGGTCGGCGAGGGTTCATACTTGGGCGAAATCGACCGCGTTATGCGGCTGCCGAAATCGGTCACCAATTGGGTTGCATAGCAGGCCGCGCTACGCGCTGAAACTGCTTCCGCAACCGCAACTGCTGGTCGCGTTCGGGTTGTTGAAGACGAACCCACGGCCCATGATCTCGTCCTTGAAGTCGATCTCGGTGCCATTGAGATACAAAAGGCTCTTCGGGTCGCAGATCACGCGAAGCTTGAAGGGCTCCTTGCCCTCGCCGTCAGCCTTCTCGAGTTCGTAGTCGAAGTCCCACGTCTCGTCCGAATCGCGGGTTGTTTCAGTGAGATCCAAGAGATACGAGAAGCCGGAGCAGCCGCCACCTTTGACACCCACGCGAAGGCGGATTGCCTTGGCATCGAGATCCTGCTGGCGAACAATGGAGGCGATCTCTCGTGCAGCGGTCTCGGTGATGATCACGGACATGGCGGAACTCCTGGCTGGGACTCAAATCGATCCCGAAATCGCTATTATAGTGGATTCCTCAAGGACGAACAGTTCTACTTGAGATTCGTTTGCAAGTATCGCCCCCAGCCCACGAACCCGCCTTTATGCCACACGACCCCAATACAACGCTGGATCAGTGGGCCGAGCAATCGGACTACAAGTGGGGATTCGTAACCGACATCGATACGGACACGTTGCCGCCTGGACTCAACGAAGAGGTCATCCGAATCATCTCCGCCCGCAAGGGAGAACCCGAGTGGATGCTGGAATGGCGGCTCGGCGCGTTCGCCAAGTGGAAGGACATGGTCGAACCCGAGTGGGCGCACTGGCCCGATCACGATTGGCGGCCCATCGATTATCAGGCAATCTCGTATTACTCCGCGCCGAAACGCGATGAGGATCGGCCGAAAAGTCTGGACGAGGTCGACCCGATACTTCTTGAGACCTACGAGAAACTCGGCATCCCACTCGAAGAACGCGCGGCGCTCGCTGGCGTGGCCGTCGACGCAGTGTTCGACAGCGTCTCTGTCGCTACGACCTTTCGAGACAAACTCGCCGAAGTAGGAGTCATCTTCTGCCCCTTCTCTGAAGCGGTGCAGAAGCATCCCGAGCTCGTCAAGAAGTACCTTGGCAAGGTCGTCTCTCGCACCGACAATTTCTTTGCTGCGCTCAATGCCGCCGTCTTCACAGATGGGTCGTTCGTCTACATCCCCAAGGGCGTCCGCTGCCCGATGGAACTGAGCACCTATTTCCGAATCAACCAGATGAACACCGGCCAATTCGAGCGAACGCTCATCGTGGCTGATGAGGGCGCCTACGTCTCGTATCTCGAAGGCTGCACCGCCCCGCAACGCGACGAGAACCAGTTGCACGCTGCTGTGGTTGAACTTGTCGCTATGGAAGACGCTGAGATCAAGTACTCAACGATTCAGAACTGGTATCCCGGTGACGAAAACGGTGTAGGCGGCATCTACAACTTCGTCACCAAGCGAGGTCTTTGCTCAGGCGATCGCAGTCACATCTCGTGGACGCAGGTCGAAACTGGATCGGCGATGACATGGAAGTACCCATCCTGCATTCTCAAGGGCGATGACAGCATCGGCGAGTTCTACTCGGTCGCCCTCACCAACAACTACCAGCAGGCTGACACCGGCACAAAGATGATTCACGTCGGCAAGCGAACGCACAGCAACATCGTTTCCAAAGGAATCAGCGCTGGCAAGGGCCACAACACGTATCGAGGCCTCGTCAAGATTCTGCCCGGAAGCACCGACTCGCGAAACTACACTCAATGCGACTCGATGCTCATGGGTGACGAATGCGGCGCACATACGTTCCCGGTCATCGAAGTCGAGAACTGCACCGCGCAAGTCGAACACGAAGCATCGACCACCAAGATCGGGGAAGACCAGATCTTCTACTGCAATCAACGAGGCATTTCGTCCGAAGACGCGGTGTCGATGATCGTCAATGGGTTCTGCCGCGAAGTTTTCGCGGAGCTCCCGATGGAATTCGCCGTCGAGGCCAAGGCACTGCTTGCCGTGAGCCTTGAGGACAGCGTTGGCTAGAAAGAGACACCATGAGCCTGCTTGAAATCAAGAACCTGCATGCGTCTGTCGAGGGCATTGAGATTCTCAAGGGACTCAGCCTCACCATTGATCCGGGTCAGGTTCATTCGATCATGGGTCCCAATGGATCTGGCAAGAGCACGCTCTCTCGCGTCATTGCGGGCGAGGAAACCTATAAAATCACCGAGGGCAGCGTGCTGCTCAATGGCAAGAACCTTCTCGACATGAACCCGGAAGATCGCGCCCGCGAAGGAATCTTCCTTGCCTTCCAGTACCCGGTCGAAATTCCAGGCGTCAGTACGAAGTACTTCCTTCGGACTGCGGTCAACTCCATTCGAGCTCGCCGTGACCTCGATGAACTTGACGCCTATGGATTCCTCAAACTGGTCAAGGAAAAGGCGGCGTGGGTGCAACTCGATCCCGCGCTCCTCGATCGCCCTGTCAACGAGGGCTTCTCCGGAGGCGAGAAGAAGCGAGCCGAGATCTTCCAGATGGCCATGCTCGAGCCGACCATGTGCATTCTCGATGAAAGTGATTCGGGCCTTGATATCGATGCACTCCGCATCGTCGCCAATGGCGTCAACCAGCAGCGAAGCCCTGAACGCGGCTTCCTTGTAATCACGCATTACCAGCGGCTGCTCGAATACATCGTGCCGGATGTCGTCCACGTCCTGCTTGACGGGCGCATCGTTCGAAGCGGTGGCAAGGAGTTGGCACTAGAACTCGAGGAGAAGGGTTACAGTTGGATTGAACAGGAGGTCGCAGCAGGCGCCTGACCATGTGCATCAAGACGCTTGACAATGTGTGTCCACTCTGCGATTCGATCGATGCACTCGCAGCGAAGTCGATGGGAGACCAGCGGCGCGCGGCTTGCGAGCGGCTTCATGAACTTGGCTGGCCTTCTAAGAACGATGACGCTTTTAAGTACTGCAACCTGAAAGAGGCCGCCGACACGGCGTGGCACCTGGGACCAAATGCGACTGCCGACCGCGGCGAACTCGCTGCATTCGACATCAAGGGAACCGATGTCAGACTGATCTTTGTCAACGGCAGGTTCGATGCGGCCGCGAGTTCTGACCTACCGGAGGGCGTGCGGCTGCTGAGTCCGATGCTCAACGAAACCCACCTCGATCGAGTGGCCGACTTTTCAGACGACCCGTTCGCACAGCTCTCCACCGCGCTTGTCGAAGATGGTGTGCTTATTGAAGTCCCCGACGGACAGTCGCTTTCCAAACCACTTCACATCGTGCATCTCTCGTCACCCGATGCCGACCCGATTGCCAGCACGCTTCGAGTCGTCATCCGCCTCGGCCGCAACGCAACCGCCTGTGTGCTGGAGAGTTGGGGCGGCACAGGACCAGCATTGGTCACGCCCATGACCGAGGTCGAACTCAAGGAAGGCGCCAAGTGCAATCATGCCCGCCTCGTCGAACACGACGATCAAACTTGGCACATGGGCGGCATCGCCTCCCGCCAGGCTGCAGGCAGCACCTTCGAGTCGGTCGCCCTCACAGTCGGCGGACGGACGGTGCGAACGATCGCCCACGCGTCACTCGACGGTGAAGGCGCGCATGCAGCCCTCCGAGGATTCGGCATTGGCGACGGTGATCGGCACATCAACAGCAGAATCCTCGTCGCGCACATGGCCCCCGGCTGCACCAGCCGCGAAATCTTCAAACACCTGCTGCCCGATCAGTCTTCTGCCGCGTTCGCAGCAAGAATCTTCGTCAACCACGGTGCGCATGGAACCGACGCTGTTCAGACCAGCCGCAATCTCCTGCTGAGCCCCGACGCCAAGTCGTGGAGCCGCCCGGAACTTGAGATCTACGCCGACGACGTCAAGTGCACGCATGGCGCCACCACAGGCGAGATTGATCCAGGAGCCCTCTTCTACCTGCGCGCCCGCGGTGTGCCCGAGTCAACTGCCCGAGCCTTGCTGGCATGGGCCTTTGCAGCCGAGGTCATCAACGAAGTGCCGCTTCAATCGCTTCGCAGCCACCTCGCGAGGCGAATTCTCGCGCAGCTTCCTGGCGCCGAGATGCTCGACGAAGGCATCGTGTCACTGTGACGGACATAGACGCAACGACCTGCCCAAATATCATGGCTATCCGTGACGGTATTCCGGCGCTCAGTCGCGATATTCACGGCAAGCCACTCATCTACCTCGACAACGCCGCCACGACGCCTCGCCCGCAGGCCGTCCTTGACACTGTTCTCACCTATGAATCACAGTTCCCCGCAAACGTCCACCGCGGTGTCCACACACTTTCGGGCGAAGCCACGCACGCCTACGAAGACGCCCGGCGCCGCATCGCCGCATTCTTTGGTGGCGGTGAACTTGTCTTCACCCGAGGAACGACCGAAGCAATCAATCTCGTAGCCGGATCGTGGGGTGAGACGAATCTCGGTGCTGGCGACGAAGTCCTGATCTCTGCGCTTGAGCATCACGCCAACATCGTGCCGTGGCAACTGCTCTGCGCCCGCCGTGGATGCGTACTTCGTGTGGCCGATGTTGATGATGCGGGCGAACTGCACCTCGATACGGTCATCGATGCGATGACCGATCGTACGCGTCTGCTTGCCATGACCGGCGTCAGCAATGCGCTTGGCACGGTGACACCGATCACCGAGCTTTGCGCCACCGCGAAGGCTCGCGGGATCACAACACTCGTCGACGGCGCCCAGATGGTGCCGCACATGCCGGTCGATATCACCGCGATTGGCTGCGACTTCTTCGTCTTCAGCGGCCACAAGATGTATGCGCCCACCGGTATTGGTGGACTACTCAGTTCAGGGGCTCAACTCGAAGCCATGCCACCATGGCAAGGTGGCGGCGACATGATTCGCTCAGTGTCGTTCGCCGACAGCACCTGGAACGATGTCCCATGGAAGTTTGAGGCCGGCACGCCGAATGTCGGCGGAACGATCGGCCTGGGCGGCGCGGTCGACTGGCTCTCTGGGATCGGCATGGACACAATCGCCAATCGAGAGACTGCCCTGCTGGCGGACATGGTGACGCGTCTTAAGTCAATCGACCGCGTTCAACTCGTCGGCACACCTTCGCACCGCGCCGGTGCGATCTCGTTCGTGATCGACGGCATGCACCCCGCGGACGTTGGGGCGATGCTCGATCGACATAGCATCGCTATCCGCGCAGGACACCACTGCGCGCAGCCCATTCTCGAACGGCTCGGCTATTCCGCAACGGCGCGCATCGCGCCTGCATTCTTCAACACCGAAGCCGAACTTGAGGCCACCGAAGCAGCCATCCGGAGAATCATCGATGTCTTCGGATAGCCCCCCCAAGACAGGCGCCGCTGCCTTACCTGAATCGTCGCCACTCCGAGAACGGATCATCGATGCCATCCGAACAGTGCGCGATCCCGAGATTCCGGTGAACCTCTACGAGCTCGGTCTGATCTACGACATTCAAATCGACGAACGTAGCAGCGTTCAGATCACCATGACCCTGACGACGCCGAATTGCCCCGTCGCCGAACTGCTTCCGCAGCAGGTTGAACAAGCAGTCGCCGCGGTCGATGGCGTTAGCGGCACCGCGGTTGAAATTGTCTGGGAGCCCGAGTGGACACCCGACATGATGAGCGAGGCCGCCAAACTTGACCTCGACTTCACTGGCAAATTCGACCCCCGGAAGTTCCACCAGCCCTCAAAGACGAATCTGACGATCGGACGCAAGCCAACGGATCGATGAACGGGCTCTACAACGCGTCGTAGCCCAACTCGGAAAGCAAGGCCGCATGGTCAACTTCGGCTCGACGAAACGGCGCAGACTCTGCCGGCGGCATGCGTTTCCAGCCTTCCACCTGAAGTAGATGCGGAATATTCGAGCGATCGATCGGCGTCAATATCGCTCCGTATATATCACGGACACATCCCCCAGCCATCCAGCACGCGGATGAGGTCGGTGTGATTGACGCGGCGATCGGCATTGGTATCGCCATAACACGGCTGCGGGCACACGCCGCTGCCACATGCGGCGTCCTGATGCCAGAATCCACCTGCATCGCCACACGCGATGTCGGTCGTCTGCACGCAGTAGTTTCCCAGGCAACACGCCCCGCCCGGCGACTCGCAATCGCTGCGAATATCGACTGGCGGCGCATCGGTCCACTGCACACCGTCTTCGTGAAATCCGCAGCGTATGAACCGAGGCGCCACACCTTCGCACACGATGCCATCGGTGTTCGGCGAGATGTTGTCGTGAATCCAGCAGTCCTCGAAGACTGGTTGGCCATCTCGAATCCAAGCGCCGGGACCACGATCGGCGCTGTTGCCGACGATGAGACACCGGAGGATTCGTGGGCTGGTGCCGTCGATGTACACCCCACCGCCGCGGCTCAAACCGTCATCGCCCACAGCGCCGGTTCCACCAGCAATGGTAAGACCCTCGATGATCGTTCCTGGCCCTTCGCCGCTCGCGCATCGAATGACGCTAGGGCCGCCGAGGATAGATGTGAACTCGGCCCCCCACTCGCTGCGAAGCGTCACCGCTTTACCCCGCATATCCACGGGTCCAACGTGCACGCCCTGAGCCAGCAGCACTGTGCCGCCAATTGGCACAGCATCAACCGCTGCCTGCACGGACTTGTAGTCTTGGGGCACGCGAAGAAGTGTCTCGGGTCGCGGATAGATCGATAGCACAGCCGCCACGAGGGCGGCGCTCACAATGGCGCAGTACATGGGTCATGTCCTCCTGCCGCATCTGTTGCAGCGACGGGAACCCTACGACAGTTTCAGTGCCGCTCGCCCATTCGCTGCCGAAAAGCAGCAGGCGGCAACAAAGATTATTCGGCGCGACCCCATCCGTCCGCTGCCAACTGCTGCTTCACCCCGAAATCGGGGCAAGCACATTGGTGGGTGTCCACTATCACAGCGGGGGCCAGGTACCCGCTGAGTGCCTGACCCCATTCTCTGCTCTTCGTTCTCTGGCAGAATCCGAGGACTACTTCTCAAAGGCAGTATCCTCCCCCCCCCCATGACAGACTTCACACACGCTGCCAAGATCTCTGAACTTCCGGAAGGCACCCCTGTCCGCGTCTCAATAGGCAGGGAGGAGATCGCCCTCGTGCGCCAGGGCAACACCGTCCACGCCGTCAGTGACGCATGCACTCACAGCGAGTTCTCGCTCTCGGATGGCGGGCATGTCGAGGACGGATGCATCATCTGCTCGCTTCACTGCGGCTCCTTCCGTCTTTCTGACGGCGAGGCCTGCGACCCACCTGCTGACGATCCAATTCGAGTCTTTGAAGTTCGACTCGATGGGGACGATGTACTCGTCAAGGTGTGATAGCCCGCCGCGTCATCTTTCACCTTGGCGCATCACGCGGCGGATCTGACCCTGACTATCGACAATCCATGTTGTGTCGCCTGCTTGCTGGACAATCACTCGGCCATCAGGACCATCACGAAATATTGGTTCCGGCAACGTGTCATCTGGCGTCCATAGCCCGTCGAGGTCCGCCATGGTCGCAGGCGGCGCGGCGTGCTGGGACATGTACCGCTCATCCGCATCGATCAAGTGACGAAGCTGCATGCGCACAGCGGCATCCACGGGAACCACAAACGCTCCGGCACCTGGCGCATCTGCGCTGAACTGCACGCGGCCCCAATACTCGGGTCGATGCATGTCGATGGCGTACTGCGGCGACCACACCCAGTTGTCCTCACGCGCGCCATCCGGTTTGACATACTCGCCACCCTCAACTCGCACCGGCCACTGCACGCGAGAGAAGTTGATCCACCACGCATCGCCCGGTCGCGGTGGACATGCCCGCCGCGCCGTGTCGGCCATTGAGGCCCACGGAATCGCAATCTCAACCGTCCACCCCTCATCGCGATCTGACGGATCGTTGATCGTGCCCTGCGTCGCCACCGCCGAGCACACGCCGGCAAAGTCCCAACTTATGTCGAAACCACCACCATCGCGATACGGGCGGCTCATTCGCAGATCCATCTCGGTTCCAAGCGTGTTGATCTCGTACTCGTCATACTCGAAGCGATCGCCATCGGGGTCGATGAAGATTTCAAAGTCGTTGTCGTGATAGATGATCGAGTCCCGCTTGGTAAGCGTGCTCCACAAGTGTGGCTCATCGAGTTG
>PVBE010637762.1_pt1 | contig 21350 bp, 17 predicted proteins | sample 1631181 | NCBI WGS metagenome assembly PVBE01 (sample SAMN08397723, study PRJNA350692) | Marine metagenome, whole genome shotgun sequencing project. | isolation source: water | place: Pacific Ocean | collected 2012-04 | reverse complement strand
GTCCGCCTCCGCCTCGTCGATCCGCTCCCGCGTTCGGAGGCGCGCCCCCCGGGTCGTGATCGCGTTGGCCAGCAGCGCCTCGTCCCGCGTGTCGGCGGCGTTGGACACGGCGGCATCCAGGGCCCGCTCCAGCACCGCGGTGGGTCCGCAGCTGCGGATGGCGCCATCGACGATCAGGCCCAGTCGGGCGGCGGCGGGGCGGGCGCCATCGGCGCTCTCCACCGCGGCCGTGAGGTTGTCGATCTCCGCGATCAACTCGCGTTGGGCGTCCGCGCCGCGCAGGCCCGTGAGCTCCTCGAGCTCGTGCTCCCCCCAGTCCAGCAGCCACCCCTCCATCGCCCGCTCGGCTTCGTCGGTGCGCCCGGATCGGCCGAGGCGGCGGAACGCGAACCGGCGGATCGGCTCCGAGAAGGTGAAGCGGTAGAGCCCGGGCAGGTCCTCCCGCTCGTGGGCCCGCACGAGGGACCGGTCGCACAGGGCCGCCACCATCTCGACCGGGTCGGGGGTGGGCGGGAGCATCGCCTCGGCGGCCTCCAGGGTGAAGCCTCCGACGAACACCGACAGCTCCGCGAGGGCCTGCTGGTGGACCCCGTCGAGCAGGTCCCAGGACCACTGGATGGCGGCATCCAGCGTCGCGTGGCGGGCCGGTCCGCCGCGGCGGCGGCTGGTCGGGAGGGCGAGCCCCTTGTCGACGCGATCGAGCAACTGCAGGGGCGTCATCGTGCGCGCCTGGCCGGCGGCGAGCTCGATGGCCAGGGGGAGGCACTCCAGCCGCTGGACCAGCTGCTCCACGATCTCGCGGTCGGCGGGGCCGGCGGACCAGTCGCGCCGAAGCTCCTGGGCGCGGGCGATGAACAGCTCGGCGGCGCGGGTGATCTTCAGGGGGCCGAGGTCCAGCAGGGTCTTGCCTTCGAGCCCCATCCGCTCCCGCGACGTGGCGAGCACGCGCAGCTCCGGGGCGGTCTCGAGCAGCTCGGAGATCATCGCCGACAGCGGCCCCGTGGCCTGTTCGATGTTGTCGGCGAGGAGCAGGACCCGGTCGCGGGAGGCGAGGGCACCGCTGAGGCGGGCGCTGAGCTCGGCGGGGGAGCCGCGGCGGGCGATCCCGAGCGCCGCAGCGATGGCCGCGATTCCGGCATCGGCGGTGCGGCAGTCGGACAGATCCACGAACCAGACGCCCCCCGGCCAGCGCCCCTCGGCCAGCTCGATGCCCGCGAAGTGGAGGGCCAGACGGGTCTTGCCGCCGCCGCCGGGTCCCACGATGGTCACCAGGCGGCCGGGGCGGGCGAGCATCTCCCAGAGGTCGGCGAGGTCGCGCTGGCGGCCGACGAAGCGGCTCCGCTCCGACGGCAGGTTGGTGTGGACCAGATCGGTGGGGACCTCGTCGGGCGCCTCCAGCCGGAAGCCGTCGGCTCCCACGCTGACCAGCCGGGTCGGCGCGGTGGGGTTCTCTTCGAGCTTGCTCCGGAGCCGCTGGACGATGGTGTCGACCTCGGTCGTCCGCCGCCGGGAGGTCTTGACCCGCCGCTGAGTCCAGATGACGCGGAGCAGATCCTCCCGGGTGACGGTCTCGCCGATCCGGCCGACGAGGTGGTCCAGCAGCGCGGTCTCGACCGCGTTGAGCTCGACCTGATCGACGCCCCGGACCAGCCTTCGGCCGGGCACATCGAGGGTGACGCCGGCGATGCTGACCAGCGTCTTGGGGCGCCGCAGGAAGGTGTCGGTGACGGTCGGTTCGTCGTCGCCGCTGTCCTCGAGTTCGAGCCGGTAGCCCTCCCCCCGCACGGTCTTGAGGTGGTGGGGGCGGCTGGGGCTCTCCTCGATCTTGGCGCGCAGGCGCGAGACGGTGAAGTCGGCGGCGCGGGTGGAGACCCCGTCGGCGTAGCCCCACACGTTGGCGTGCAGCTCGTCGCGGCTGACGACCTTGCCGCGATGCTCCAGGAGGTAGCCCAGGAGCCGGCCTTCCAGCTCCGTGAGCCAGACATCGGTCCCTTCACCCGTGCGGCGGACCTCCCCGCGGGTCAGGTCGACGGTGCATCCGGTGAGGTGAAGCGGGTCCACGGACCCCACAGTCTACGGCGGTCAGCCGCCGAGTTCGTCCTCTTCCATTTCGCCCTGCCGCATCGACACGTCCAGGGCCCCGTCGGTGCCCTCGAATGCGTCGGATGTGATCTCGACGTCCAGCGAAAACACCTGCGAGGCGAGCTCCCACCAGCTCATGGAGTCGTCGTCCCACTCGTCGCCGGCGCCGGACCAGTAGAGGCGGGCGGAGTGGTAGTAGCCGGGCTCCCCCAGATCCTGGCACCAGGCGTGGATCTGGCTGTTGGACTCTTCGGTCCAGCCGCCGGGGTCCACATCCGCGAACATGGTGACGATCCCGCCCCCGCCCTCGGCGTCCGCGCCGGGCCCTTCGAGTCGGATCACGAGGTCGCTGTGGAACCCACCCTGGGATCCGGCGTGGACGAACACGGGCGTGCCGTCACTGAGCGGCTCGAAGACGCCGTCGATCACGTGGCCGACGACCACGCGGCCCTCCAGCTCGAGGGTCTCCTCGCAGCTGCGCATCGTCTCGATCGGCACGCCCCCGGGGGTCAGGGCCAGGACGAGCTCGCAACCGGCGAGGAGGACGAGCAGGGGGAGCAGGGTTCGGATCGTCATGACCCGAGAATGGTGAAACGCTTCTTTCCTTTGGTAACAGCCCCTCAGAGAAGGTGCTGTTCGACCTCGGCGGCGGCATCGAAGCGGCCCATGGCGGTCCACTGATCGGCGGACATGGTGAACGCCTGGCGGGCCCGCAGTCCCTCTTCGGCCTTCAGGCACGCCTCGCCCGCCTTCTGCGTGAAGCGGGCGACGTCGAGATCCACCAGGCCGGTCTTGCGCAGCTTCCGCTCGGCTTCGCGGAACTCGGCGTCGAACCGGTCCCACATCTCCAGGGACGCCAGCGGGAACAACCGCAGGGCGTGGACGGCGGCGAGGATGCCGGCCCGGCCGGACTGCTCCATCGCCTCGGCGAGGCTGTTGAACTGGCGCAGCGCGCGCTTGGGCTGACGACGCTCCGCGAGGGTCACGGCGACGTTCAGGTGGGCGAACACCGCGTCCCCCGATCCGCACGCTTCGTACCGTTGGGCGGCGTCGCGGTAGGCCGCCTCGGCGCCGGCGAGGTCGCCCTTGGCGCGGAGCAACTCACCCAGCGTGTTGACCGTGCTGGCGAGCCCCCAGCGGGCCCCCATGCGTTCGTAGCGAAGGCGGGCTTCGCCCAGGAGGAACTCGGCGGAGGTGGTGCCGCCGGACTGCCACGTGCAGCGGGCGAGCTGGCCGTAACCCTGCGCGACGGTGTGGGGGTCGCCGGCCTGCTCGCCGGCGAAGATCGCCTCGCGGGCGGCGTCCATGCCCTCGAAGTGGCGTCCCTGCCGCATGTGCACGAACGACAGGTTGTTGGCCATCGCGCCGGCGCGGGCGGTCAGCTGCTCCTGCTGGGCCAGGTCGATCCCTTCCTCCAGCAGTTGGCGGGCGAGGTCGAGCTCCCCCGCGGCGACCGCGCAGTTGCCGGCGGTGCCGAGGGCGCGGACGAGGCTGCGGGGCGAATCCAGGATGCGGGCGCGGCTGAGGGCGTCCGCGGCGAGCTCGTGAGCGGAGTGGATCTCGCCGGTGCGGCGCAGCACCTGGGCGGCGAGCACGTCCCCGTAGATCCGTCGTCCGTCGTCGTACCCGACGCCGAGCCGGTCGAGCGCGGCGGTGTACAGCTGCTGCATCTCGCCGGCGCGGGCGAACTCGCCCTGCCGAAGCTCCGCCACCACCGCCTTGGCGAGGGGGCCGGGGGTCTCCTCGGTGCGGTTGGCGGCGAGCAGGTGGCGGGCGCGGCGCCGGACCGCGTCGGGGCGGGGCTCGAGGGCGTCCGCGGCGATGGAGGCCCAGTCGATGCGACGGCCTTCCCGGTCGGCCTTCCGCTCCAGCGCCTCCCGGAGCATGCCGTGCACGAACGACCAGCCCCCGAGGGTGCCCGAGGGGACCGCGAGGCGGAGCCGCAGGAGGTCATCGACGAGGGCCGTGGGGACCGCGATGTCGGCGATGTAGCAAGCGTCCCGCCACTCGAAAGGATCGACCGCCTGGCCGAGCACGGCGGCCAGTTCGAGGGCGAACACCTCGTCGTCGGGGCGGCCCTCCAGGAGCTGCTCGAGGCGGCCCTCCCAGACCTCCAGCAGGCTGGCGGGGAAGCCGGCGTCCTTGCCCGGGACGAGGCGGAAGCCGCGGTCGCCGTTCTCCAGGAGCCCCCGCGCGACCCAGTCGCCGACCAGCTGCACGGCGAACAGGGGGTTGCCGGAGGAGCGGGCCTCCACCTGGGCGGCGAGGTCGGGCTCGAGGCCGAGGAGCTCGCGGACGAGGGCGGAAGCTTCCTCGCGATCCAGCGCGTCCAGCGGGAGGCGCTCGCTCCGGGGGTGGGCGAGCAGGTCGTTGACGACGGATGCGAGGGCGGAGTTGGCGGCGAGCGCTTCGGTGCGGACCGACGCGAGCACCAGGATCGGCGCCTCCTGCTCGGAGTTGAGGAGGTGATCGACGAACGCCTGGCTGTCGGGGCCGTGGTGCAGGTCGTCGAGCAACAGCACCAGGGGGCGATCCACGGCGAGGCGGGCGAGGTAGCGGGTCAGCAGCGCGTGCCGCTCCTGGGCGCCACTGAACCGGGCGCCCAGGCCGGGGGCGGTGCGCTCCTCGTCGTCCGACGGGTCGGCCAGTTCGGTCAACGCGGCGCCCTCGCTGGCCTGCTCCACGCCGAGCCGCTTCAACGCCTTGGCGACCCGCTCGACCGCGTCGATCCGGGAGAGTCCACCGATGCGCAGGTGCGTCGCGAGCATCGGCGCGAGCCCGTCCGAGGGACCGCCGGAGTCGGTGTGGCTGGCCATCATCACCTGCGCCGCGCCGACCTCGTCGGCCCGCTCCAGGAACCACCGCGCCAGCGCGCTCTTGCCGGTGCCGGTGGCGCCCTCGAGGACCACCAGCCGCGGCTGCAGCTCGGTGCGGGTCGCCAGCAGCGCCGACCACAGGGTGTCGCGCTCGGACTCCCGCCCGACGAGGCCGTGGGCCCGCTGTCCGTACAGGGCGAGGCCGGCGCCGTTGAGGTGGCGGCGGGCGGTGCGTTGTCCACGCCAGCTTGACGGCATGGGCGGGCGGGCGGTGCCGGCTTCGACCTCGAAGGTCTCTTCCGCGGTCTTGGCGCCTCGGCCGAACTTCCACCACTTGCGCTTGCTCCCCCCGCGCGACGGGGGGCCGTCGTACTGCTCGGTGGTGTCGAGGGCGTAGAAGCTCTGGGCCGCGTCGGGGGTCGGCTCGGAGTCCGGCTCCCCCAGGTGGACGAGGGCCCAGGCGGCGTCGGCGGCGCGCTGGAAGCGGTTGGCGGGCCTTGCCGCCATCAGTGTCTGGATCCAGCCGAGCAGCCCCTCGGGCACGGGCTGCACGGGCGCAAACGGGGGGAGGAAGCCGGCCATGTGGCCGAACAGCACCTCCTTGAGTTCGCCCTGGTACGGCGGCGCCCCGGCGGCGAGGCTCCAGGCCATCGCGCCGACGGCGTACAGGTCGGTCCACGGCCCGAAGTCGCGCCAGCGGCACCCGATCTGCTCCGGCGCCATGTACTCGGGGGTGCCGTGGAAGTCCTCGTCGGTGGGGCCCCGGTCGTCGCCGCGGATGGAGTGGGCGAGGCCGAAGTCCGTCAGCTTCACCCGCCGGTCCTCGTTCTGGATGAGCACGTTGCCGGGCTTGATGTCGCGGTGGACCACCCCGCGGGCGTGGGCGTGGGCGAGGCCGTCGAGCACGCCCAGGAGCACGCCTCGCAGGCCGCGCCAGGGGAGCCGCCCGCGCAGGGGGCCGGCGCTGGTCCCCTCGATCAGCTCCATCGCGAGCCAGGGCGCGGCCAGCGGCAGATCGCTGCTCGCTTCTTCCGGGGTCACCTGGCCGTGGTCGTAGACGGCGGTGATGCGGGGGTGGTCGAGTCGGGCTGCGGACATCACTTCGAAGCGGAAGGCGTCCGCGAACAGCTCCTGGGCGGCGACCTCGGGCAGCAGCACCTTGAGCGCCACGGGGGTGCCGTCGCCGCGGTGGTGCGCCCGCCACACGACCGCCATGCCTCCGCGGCCGATGATCTGGTCGAGCAGGAATGGGCCCAGCTGACTCACGCCCATCAGGGTACCGGTCTGCCTCCTCGGGGGAACCTCCGGCGGACCGAGATCATGAGCACGAGCAGCACCGCCGGGGCGGCCGCGCCTCCGCTGATCGAACCCCCGCAACCCGCGCAGCCGCTGCCCTCTTCCTCGGGCCAGAGCACGCGGGTCGCTTCGTCCTGGACGTATCCGGAGACGCTGACCAGGGCGACGCCGAACTCCTCGCCCTCGACGGGCGGCTCCCAGGAGGTGAGGGCGAAGTAGTAGGTGGCGTCGGGCTCCAGGGGCGGATCGCCGGCGAGGCGGAGTTGGTACTGGTAGGGGCCCGAGCCGTTGACGACGTCGTCGTAGATGACCGGCTCGTGGTGGGGGTAGGTCGGGCCGTCGACGGTCTCGAACACCACGTGCTCGCCCCGGCGCATGAAGATCTTCCAGCCGAGGGCGCCGGCGGCGACGAAGAAGTCGTCCAGCCGGAAGTCGACGCTGGTCGCCCCCGCCGGCGCGTGCAACGAGAACTGCAGGGGCAGGGGGGTTGTGTAGCCCTCGTCCCAGGCGACGTGCCAGAGGCCGTAGAGGGGGGCTGCGCCCTCGTCCAGGGCGAGCACGCGGCCGCACCCGATGACCCCGGACTCCTCGCCGTGGGCGATGACCGCGTCGGACTGGGCGGCCGTGATGAGGCCGGCGTCGAACAGATCCGAGGCGGTCTCGACCAGCGATTGGCCCGCGATCGCCCAGGTGGGGGCCGACGGCCACGAGCTGGTCGCGCCGTAGAGCAGATCGCCCACGAGCTCCGGCCCGAGCAGCGGATCGTCGATCAGGTTCCACCCCAGGGAGCCCCAGATGATCCCCTCGACGTGGTCGTTGGCGCCGATCGCGCGGGGGCACTTGAGGTCGTCCTCGAGGTTGCGGATGCCGTCACCTTCGCCGAACGCGGCGCCGGTGTACTCGCCCAGGTTGGGGTCGTCCGTTTGGAGCACGGCGATGAGGTCGGAGCTCCCTTCGTGCAGCGCGCGGGGGGCCCGGTCGAAGCCGTACTCATCGGCGATGGGGCCCGAATCGATGCCCAGCCCGTGAAGCACCGAGTGGCCGAACTCGTGGTAGACGACGTCGGCGTCGTAGGCGAGATCGATGCCCTCCGTCTTGCCGAAGACGATCTCGTAGCGGCCGTCCCCTCCCAGGTCCCCGAAGAACGCGTTGGCGACGTCGAAAGCGACGATCCCCGGCAGCGGCTCGTCGTGGACGAAGCCGTACTCGGTGTCGAACCACCGGGAGATCAGAGCCAGGTGGTAGTAGAGCTGAGCTTCGGCGAAGGGGTCGTCGAAGGACTCGGGGTCGGGGTCGTAGAGGAAGTCGCCGTCCTCGTTGGGTTCGGCCAACTGCACGAGGTCGTCGCAGTCGAGGCTGTTGGGGTCGGTCCCGATGCAGGACGCGGTCCAGCCGTACGGCCCTTCCAACAGCTCGCCGTCGATCCCGGGCAGCTCCAGGGTCGTGACTCCGCCGTGCAGGGGGCTCTCCAGGTAGACCCGGCCGCGCGCGGCGTTCCACAGCGAGTCGGCGCGGAGGAAGCGCTCGGCGTGGGCGTCGACGAAGACGTGCCAGGCACCGGCGGGGCTGCGACGGTGAACCGCCAGCTCAGGCGGGCCCGGCCGGTTCCCGCGCGGAGCACCCGAAGCATGGGGTCCGGCCTCACGACGGCGGCTCCCCACGCGCGGTCCGCGTGTTGCTCGACCACGCGGGCGGCGTCGGCGGCCAGGACCGTGGGGGTGGGGTCCAGCAGCACGATGTGCACGGGTTCGCCGCGCACCCGGCGGACGGCGCCGTGGGGGTCGAGGGAGACCACGAGGTCGGCGCCGTCGACCTCGATCCCCAGCAGGTGCTACCGGAGTCGCACGTGAGTGCCGGCCGCCCACGGGGTGATGCGCGCGAGCTCGACGGTGACGGTGTCGGGGTGGCTCACGCCGCCGGCGTCCACCGTCGCCTGCCACCACTGGAGCGCCGCGTCGGCGGGCTCGACGGCCGCGGCGCCGGCGGGGGCCATCAGCAGGGCGATCAAGGCAGCGGCGAGGTGCTTCGTCATGGGTCCCGGTTTGCGGGGTGGCGCCGATTCGCCCGACTAGACCCCGGTTCCCTGGAGGATCACCAGGACCACGTGCGTGACGACTTTGGCGATCGAGTGAAGAAGCCAGGACAGGAGCGTGCTCATGGTCTCACTGTGGCACGATTCGCGGCCCCGACCCAGGAGAAGGCATGGACCAGGACCTCTACAAGATTCGGCATTCCCTCGCGCACGTGTTGGCGCAGGCAGTCCTCGAGATCCGGCCCGGCTCGACCCTGGGCTTCGGCCCCCCGATCGACGACGGCTTCTACTACGACTTCGTGCTCAGCGAGCCGCTGTCGGACGAGGACCTGCCCGCCATCGAAAAGAAGATGAAGCACATCATCAAGCAGGGGCAGAAGTTCGAGAGCCAGGAGCTGCCCGCGGAGGAGGCGTTCGCGCTCATCCGCGACGAGATGGGCGAGCCGTACAAGCTCGAGTACGCCCAGGACCTGGTGAACAAGAACGGCCTGGAGACGCTGACGTTCTATCGAAACGGTCCGTTCCTGGACATGTGTGAGGGGCCGCACGTCGAGCAGACGCGGCAGCTGCCCAAGGCGGCGTTCAAGCTGCGCAGCATCGCCGGCGCGTACTGGCGGGGCGATTCGGACAACACGATGATGACGCGCATCTACGCGTGGGCGTTCAAGACGCGTGAGGAGCTGGACGCGCGCCTCAAGGAGCACAAGCTCGCGCTGGAGCGCGACCACAAGCGGCTCGGCAAGACGATGGATCTGTTCGTCATCGACGACGAGATCGGCAAGGGGCTCCCGCTGTGGATGCCCAACGGCACGGTCATCCGGGACGAGCTGGAGAAGCTGGCCCGCGAGCTCGAGTTCGCCGACGGGTACCAGCGGGTCTCCACGCCGGTGTTGGCCAAGACGTCCCTCTACGAGCGCACGGGCCACCTGCCCTACTACGCCGAGGGGATGTATCCCTTCATGGAGTTGAAGGATCGGGGCGAGGACGGCGAGGAGCTGGTCAAGGAGTCCTACGTCCTCAAGCCGATGAACTGCCCTCACCACCACAAGATCTTCGATGCGCGGCTGCGGTCGTACCGCGATCTGCCGATCCGGTACGCCGAGTACGGGCTGTGCCACCGGTACGAGGACAGCGGCGCCCTCTCGGGCCTGCTCCGGGTGCGCGGGATGTGCATGAACGACGCGCACATCTACTGCACGGAGGAGCAGATCAAGGAGGAGTTCATCAAGGTGATGCGGCTGCACCAGAAGGTGTACGCGGTGCTGGGGATGGACAACTACTGGATGCGCCTCAGCACGTGGGATCCCGAGGACCCCAGGGGCAAGGAGAAGTACGTCGACGACCCCGAGGCGTGGGAGTTCTCTACGGTCGCCATCCGTGACGCGATGGACGAGATCGGGATCGAGTACGAAGAGGTCAAGGGTGAGGGCGCCTTCTACGGCCCCAAGATCGACGTGCAGTTCCGCACGGTCACGGGGCGTGAGGAGACGGCGTCGACGAACCAGCTCGACTTCGCCGTGCCGGGCCGCCTGGGGCTGACGTACATCGACGCCGACGGCAACAAGAAGCACCCCTGGTGCCTGCACCGCGCGCCGCTGGGCACGCACGAGCGGTTCGTTGCGTTCCTGGTGGAGCACTACGGCGGAGCGTTCCCCACGTGGCTGGCGCCGCGGCAGGTGATCGTCGAGCCCATCGCCGACGTGTTCGGGGGGTACGCCCAGGGCATCGTCGACCGCCTCCGCGGCCACATGGTGCGGGCGGAGGTGGACCTGAGCACGGACACGCTGAACAAGCGCATCCGCAACGCGGTGACGTCGAAGATCCCCAACGTGTTGGTGGTCGGTGAGCGCGAGCAGGAAGAGGGCACGGTGACGCTGCGTCGGTACGGAAGCCGGGAGCAGACGTCGATGTCGGTGGATGAGTTCGAGACGCGTATCCTCGCCGCCATCAAGGACCGCGCCGCGCAGGTCTAGAGAGCCAGACCGCCGGGAGCGCGGGGCTCGTCACCGCGTTGAGCTGTCGCTGGTCTGCGAGGCGCAAGGCAGCTCCTTCCTGCCTTTTCGGTAGGCAGACGCGGCTCTGAACGCCGACCGTCGCTACCCTGCCGGGATGTGCCCGCAAGCGCAGTCCCGCCCCACCTGCTACCGGTGCTTCAAGCCGGAGTTCCTGTGCGTGTGCGGGAGCCTGGAGGCGATCCCCAACGCGGTCCGCGTCCACGTCTTGCAGCACCCTCGGGAGCGCCACCACCCCATCGGTACGGCGCGCCTGCTGCGGCTGGGGCTCCAGTCGGTTCGCGTGCATGTGTTGGAGCTCGTCGGGCGGGGGGGCGAGAGCAAGCCGGCGGCGCTGCCTCCGGGGGCGGGGCTGCTGTACCCGTCAGCTGACGCCCGGGACCTGTCCGTCCTTCCTGCGGACGAGCGTCCGGAGCACCTCGTGGTGATCGACGGCACGTGGTCGCACGCGCACCAGGTCCACCGCGACAACCCGTGGATCTCCGAGCTGCCGCGGTACTCGCTGCCCGAGGGGGAAGAGAGCCGGTACCGGATCCGCGCGGAGCCCCGCCCGGAGTGCCTCTCGACGGTCGAGTCGGTCGTGCGTGCGCTGCGCTTCCTGCAGCCGGATCTGGCCGGGACCGACTCGCTGCTCGCCGCCTTCGACGCGATGATCGACGCACAGATCGAGGCCTCCCGGCGGCCCTCGCGGCACTCGGTGCGCAAGGTCCGGAGGGGGCCGTCGAGGGCGGTTCCGAACGCGCTGAAGGGACCGCCGGACCAGATCATCGCCCTCTACACCGAGTGGGCGCCGCCTCCGCGGGGCCTGCTTCGGGTCTCGGCGGTCACGCTGGATGGGGGTCGCGTCTTCGACCGCATCGTGCAGACGGAGTGCCCGCCGGATGCCTTCCACACCGAGTTGCTGGGGCTCGCCGAAGACGCGCTCGAGGCGGCGCTCCCCCAGGCCGACGTGCTCGAGGAGCTGGGCCGGTTCTGCGCCGGAGCTCAGGTGCTCACGTGGGAGCCCCGCGTCCTGCGGTGGCTGCAGACCAGCCGGCCGGAGCTGTCGTCGCTGCTCCTCAAGGGGGTCTGGGGGAACGTCAGCAGCAAGGCTGTGCCGGCTCTGGATCGCGTGGTCGGCGAGCTCGGCCTCACGGTTCGCCCCGGTCCCGTAACGGGGCGCGCGGGCACGCGGCTGATGCTCGCCTGCGCGATGATCGACCATCTGCGAAGCCTGAAGCCCGAGCGTGTCTGAGATCGTCATCCAGCGCGTCGAGCGGGACGTGATCCTCCCGCTTCGCGGCCAGGTCCTGAGCTCCGAGGAGGCTCGCGTCGGTGCCTTCCCCGGCGACATGGCTACCGAGACCCGGCACTGGGCGGCGCTCCTGGACGGCGAGGTCGTCGGCTGCGTCAGCGTGATGAACCTGCGCGGGTGGGCGCTCCGCGGCATGGCCGTCGCCCCCGAGCAGCAAGGCGCCGGGGTGGGCCGCGCGTTGGTCGAGGTCGTGCACGCCGAGGTGGGTGCGCCGATGTGGTGCAACGCCCGGGAGGACGCGGTCGGGTTCTACGCCCGCATGGGGTGGACGGCGGTCGGCCCACGGTTCGTGATCCAGCACCACGGGCCGCACCAGCGGATGACGTGGGGGTGAGGGCAGCAGCGTGCCCGGTTCGCTCCTCCGGGGGCTCACTCCGCCCGATCGGGGCATCGGCCTGCCCGCACTGGGAGGGCAGACATCCCCGGAGGACCGAAGTCATGACCCAACTGCACTCCCTGCTCAGCGCCGCGGCGCTGATGCTTCTCCTGCCCGCCTGCTTCCAAATCAACCTGGACCTGGACGACGACCTCGATCCCGACCTGTCGGTGGAGCCGTTCGTCGGCTGCCTGGTGTTGAGCATGACGCCCGCCGCCGTGCTGTTCGACGAAACCGACGTCTTCGACGGCCTCGTCGGAGAGGAGATCGGCGTGTCTGTCAGCGGGCTCTCGGACGAGTTCTGGGGCGGTGAGAGCATACGCTTGAACTGGGATCAGCCCGACGTGGAGATCGACGGGCTGCCGGACGATCTCGCCGACGAGTTGGAGGCTGCGTTCACGGACGGGTGGAGCACCGTGGGCGTGATCAACCTCGATGGCGAGCCGCTGTTCTGGGGCGGTCAGTTCTTCGGCCCGGGGGGCAAGGGGATCATCGTGCAGTGGACTCACGAGGACCCCCTCAACCTCGACCTGGACGACGAGGGGAACCCCATCGGGGCCCCGTTCTCCACCGATTGCGAGGCGACGCTGACGTTCGTGCCGGACCTCGACGAGCCGACCGTGGTCAGCGACGCGGTCGTCGGTCCGGCGACGGTCACCGTCTTCTAGGCGGCCCCGGCTAAGGCGCGGCCGGCCTGTCCACGCGGGCAACAAGGAACCCACCGCCTCGGTCCCGACGCGTGCAGTTGCTGGGAGCGAACTTGCCTCCAAGGACGCTGCCATGACCCGCTCCATGCACACGCTGCTCTGCCTCTCCGCCCTTGCCGGGGCCCTCCTCGCCGCCGCCCCGGCACGTGCCGATTCGCCGCCGACGGTGATGGAACTGAGCACGCAGCAACACACCCGGGGCCAGCACATGATCGGTGCCGGGGTCGGCATCCAGGCCGTGTCGATGGGGTTCGCGCTGTTCGAGCTCGTGACCAACGCCGCGGAGACGGACGGAAGCGTGCAGGCGGTCGGGCTGGTCGGCACCTGGGTCGGCCAGGGCGTCGGCGCCGGCTACGCGCCGTTCATGACCGAAGGCTTCCGGCTGCGCTGGGACGACGGCTCGCCCTCCAGCCGCCTCAAAGGGGTGTCGGTCGGCCTCCTGCAGGCCGCCGCCCACACCGGGGCGGTGCTCGGCGTGCACGGCCTCAGCTTCGCGATCGCCCAGCACTACGACGACGTCTACCGAGCGCAGGCGTGCGCGGTCGACGAGGGCAATCCCGCCTGCTGGGAGGGGCCCGGACCGGCGATCCTCTACCTGGAGGTGGTCGGTTCGCACGCGATCGTCGCGACGGGCTTCCTCATCTCGGGGCTGATCACTGCCGCCGTGGCGAAGCAGGGCGGGGCCGGAGCGTCGGCGTCGCGGGTGGCGCCGCCGGTCGTGCATCCCATCGGGGTGAACCGCGGCGCCGACGTGGGGATCAGCGGGACCTTCTGATCGCCCTGCCGGGGCGAGGACGCGCAAGCAGGCGGGGAGGGCACCGACACCGACTTCAGCAACTGGGATCGCTAGCTCGCGTCCCCGAACCGCCGCTCCCGGGCGCACGAACCGCGGGACGTCTACCCTCACCCCATGCCCACGCTGGGACAGGTCGAACCCTCGCGCGTCGCCGAACGCTGGCGCGAACACGCGCGCTCCCTCGCCGATGGCGGCCCCCTGGACGGCTCCCCCGCCGGGGCCCCCGGGCACGAGTACCGCCGCTCCCCGGCAGCTGCGGCCACCGCTGCGTTGGCCGATCTCGATGGGCTCTTCCTGTTCCACTACGAGCATTGCGTGCCCCTCGCAGGAGCCGAGGAGTGGGGCGTGGACGAGCCCCCGCCGTGGTCGGTGGGCGTGCTCCCCGAGCCCAAGTACGGCGCCTTCCGGCACGACCAGCTGTGCGGCGGGTTCCACCCCGGGCACCGGGCCAAGTGGTCCACCCACGAGCTGTGCCACGGCCTCGTCGGGTTCGCCTGGTATCCCGGCGCGGCCCCGTTCTTCCACGCCACCGGAGGGCGGCTCGCCGAGCTGCTGCCCGTGGCGCTGTACTACTTCTTCGACGAGGCGTTCCTGCAGCGCTGCCCCGTGCACGCCGGCGGCGGGCCGCTCTTCCGCACCTACTGCCCCGCGTGCGAGGCGGCCGCTTCGAGCCCCGCCTCCGAGCACGCTGACGCCGAGCGTTGGATCGCCGACGGGCTCCGCTACATCGACCGCGAGCTGGCCGCGATCGAGCGCACACGCCGAACCGGGGCGGTGGTCCCGCACCGCTGGGCGAGCCTGGATCTGGCGTCCGACGGGGTCGCCTACGCCGAGGCCCACGGCAGCCGGCTGGGATCCGACGCGTTCGCCGCCTGGATCGATCGTTTCGTCCCCGCCGGGGCGGGCCGACGGGAGACCCTGGACGCCCTCCAGGACCGGGTCGAGGCGGTGACCCTGGCGCTCCTGGGCGAAGGACCGGCGCCGGCGCCGCAGGGCACGAGCGACGACTGGGTGCGGGCCGACCTCGCCTGGCGCTTCGAGGTCGTCCGAGCCCAGACCGAGGGCGAGGCCAACGACGAGCTCGATCGCGTGCTCCAGCGGCTCGCCGACACCGGAGACGTGGCCGCCGCCGGGGCCGCCTACGTCGCGCTGGACGCCGAGTTCGAGCTGGCCCCGCCCGACGAGCTGTTCGCGCTCGGGTACGCCGTTCCCGGGCTGGACGGGGGTGACGCCGCGGCCTGCGCCTACCTCACCGAGGGCGTCGCCTCGTGTGCCCCCGGGAGTCTGCAGCTGGCCGGCCCGGACGCGGTCGCGGCGCTGCTGTCCACCGACCGATCCGCCCCCGATCGCGCCGCTCTGCCGGTGCGCTGGGCCCGACTGCTGGACGGAGCCCCCGGCGACCTCGCCGCCTACGAAGCCGCCCTCGCCACCGCCGGCGGGGGAGCCGTGCTCGCAGGACCCGGCCGCGACGGGCGGGTGCGGCTGAGTCCCGGCGTCCGACTCGTGCGCACCGAGCGGGACGTGGTCGAGCTGGCGGGCGCGGTCGAGCGGGGCGACTACGACGCCGATCCGCCGGGACCGTCCGCCCTGGTGGTGTTTCGCGCGGACGATGGGGACGTCGCCCTCGTGGAGCTGGACCCCGCCGACGCCGACGCCCTCGCAGCGCTGCCCGGCCACGGCGCAGAGCTGGCCGTGACGTCCGATGTGCTCGCCGCCCTGGTGGAGCTGGGCGTCGTCGAACCCGCGGCCCGGAGCGAATCGTGGACCTCCTGATCGGCGTCGCCATCGTCGTGGCCGTGGCCGCCGTCAGGTTCGGTGCGCTGGCGATCGAGAAGCGGATCACCATCGCGTGGATGAAGGCCGGCGAAGAGCTCGGGATCCCGTTCTCGCCCGCCGCCGACGGCCGCCGGTTCCTCATCGGGGAGCTCGACGGCTACCCCCTGCGGGTGAGCGAGTTCAGCAAGGTCTCCCTCGCCGGCGAGGGGGAGGACCCGGGCGCGGGCGGCTACTCCCCCGCCACCACGCGCTTCGAGGTCGGGCCGCTGCCGTGGCTCCCCCGCTCCGCCCACATCGCGCGCAACACCCGCTTCGGCCGGCTCGCCGCCAGCGGGTGGGGCGAACGCATCCTCACCGGGGACGCCGCCTTCGACGAAGAGGTCCTCGTCCACGGCCCCCCGCGCATGCTCCTGCCACTGCTGGACCACGACGCCCGGCTCGCCCTGCGCGAAGGGGCCGTCCACGGCGTGCTCGTGGAGGGCGGCGTCATCAAGCGGCGCAGCAAGGGGCTCGAGACCAGCCAGAAGAAGCTGGCCGACGTCGCCCGCGCCATGACCGCCATCGCCGCGGGGCTCGACCCCGGGGAGAAGGACCTGGTCGGCCAGCTGCTGTGGATGGCGCAGCGGGATCCCTCGCCCGAGGTGCGCACCCGGGCCGCTCGGTCGCTGGCGGAGTGGTACCCCGACGACGAACGCACCGGCGCCCTCGCCACCGAGCTGTCGGCGAGCCGGCATCCCCAGCGCCGCCTGCTGGCGCTCGAGGTGCTGGGCGACGGAGGCATTCCGTTGGCCCGTGAGCTCGCCATTGGCGCCGACGTGCCCGACGAGGTGCGACGCCAGGCGCGAGCGTTCCTGGACGCCCGGGGCGCATCGCTGCCGGCCCAGCCCGGAGGCCGGTTGAGCGTGGTGGAGGACGGATCCGGGGAGGCCGAGGGGCGGCTGAGCCGAGCCCGCGAAGGCGGCGAGCTTCAGTTCTCCGACGACTGAACGACCGAGAGGCGGACCTCGCCGCCGGCTTCGGCGACGGGCTGATCGTGTTCGACTGACTCCACCAGGGCCGGATCCAGCCCCGCTTCCACCAGCGCCCCCAGCACCTCGCGGGCGAGGCGCGCGGCGACCGCCTTGGAGGTTTCCGCGGAGGCCCGGCGGGGGGCCCAGACTTCGACCCGGAGCAGCTGGATGTCGTCCCGACGGTCCAGCACCGCGGCCACCGCGATGAGCATCTGGCGCGCTTCGGGGGTGAGCGCGCTGCCGGAGTCATCGAGCCGGATGGGGCGGGCGGTCCAGACGCGGCCGTCGCGCACCAGCGCCTCGACCGTGCCGGGGCAGCCGTCGTCGACCCCCCAGCCGCCGCCGTCCTCGGGCTCGTCGGGGCAGGCGTCGTCGGCGTCGAGGATGCCGTCGTTGTCGTCGTCGAACTCCGGACAGCCGTCCGAGTCGAGGTTGCCGTCGAAGTCCTCGGCGTTGCGCGGGCACGGATCGTCGGCGTCGGGGAAGCCGTCTCCGTCGTCGTCGGGATCGGGGCAGTCGTCCTCGTCCTCGAAGCCGTCCAGGTCCTCGGGGGAGTCCACGCAGGCGTCCTCGCCCAGCGGCACGCCGTCGTTGTCCCGGTCCAGGTCGATCACCGGCCGCTGAGGCGACCACGACACCCCCGCGAAGGCGCGGAAGACCGGGTTCCCCACCCCGGGGGTGAGGCCGATGCCGCCCCCTGCGACCACGTCGATGTCGATCACGGTGAGCAGGCGCGCGCTCAGGAGCAGCTCCATCGGCAGGTGAACCGCGCCCACATCGGCGCCCGAGACCGCCGCCTCGCGACCCGCGCCGAGGATCGCGGCGCCGACCACTTCGACGTTGATGTCGAGCCGATCGGGCAGGGGGGAGGCGCCGACGCCGAGGCCGAAGGGGAGTTCGTCGTCCGCCCCCGTGCCCCCGACCGTGGAGGCGCCGGGCTTGACCCGGTAGCCGACGTGGCCGCCCACGTGGAGGTACTTCCAGCGCTTGCTGACGCCGACCTTGCCGCCGAACGTGACCACGCCGGAGGACTGGTGCAGCTCGCGCGAGCCCGTGGGGACCGTGAGGAACGGGTCGGCGACGCCGGCCGCTGGGAGCTCCACAACCTCGATCCCGGCGGCTACTTCGTCATGATCGAGCCCTTCTACCCGGGCGCCGAGGTGCTCTCGTCCGGCTACGGCCCCTTCGAGCACGCCGTCTGCCTGAACGCCCCCTGGTCGCGCCGGTTCGTCCTGGGACCCGACGGTCAGCAGCTGACCCGGTTCGAGGTGCGCGCGGGGGAGGAGACGGCGGTGGCACCGCTGCAGATCACCTGCGCGGTGGCCGGCGGGGCGGACGTGCCGATCGTGGGCGAGGCGGTCGTCGAGCTGGCTCCGGACCTGCCCGTGGGGAGCCTGGACGGCTACGCGATCGTCGATCGGGTGGAGCCCGGACGGCGGACGTGGTTCCGGCTCCCGGACCTGCAGGGCGACCTTCGGATCGACGCCCTCTCCTACTCGCTGTTCAGCCCCGTGACCGTGCAGCTGACCCTGCACACCGAGGAAGGCCAGGTGGTCACGCAGGGGATTCGCCTGCTGGTGGACGACGGCCCCGACCGGTTCCAGCTGTGGGACGGGCGGCTGGAGGCGACGGACCTGCCGTGGGGGGACTACACCCTCGAAGTGCGGGCGATCACCCTGCCCGAGCAGCTGTACCCGAACCGGTCGCTGCATCTAGACGCGACGCCGTTCGTGGTGCTGTCGCTGACCCGCGGTGACGAGCTCCCCGCGCCGATCGACGTCGACTGTCGCACGCCCGAGGACTTCCCCACGTACCTATCCCCCGAGGGCGGGCCGCTGACGAAGGAAGCCCCCCAGGAGCAGGGCTGCGGCGTGGGAGGCCAGGCGATCCCGGCGGCGCTGCTGTTCGGCCTCGTCGGGGGCCTGCGCCGGCGGCGCGACGGCTGACCGCTACCCCGGCGGCGCCATGTAGAGCGTCGCCAGGCACATCTCGTCGTCCGTGCCGTCGCCCCAGTCCAGGTCCGTGTCCGTCGGGTTGTCCCAGGTGCACTTCACCGACAGCTGATCGCCGGACCGGATGCGCACGGGCTCGGTCAGCTTGAACACCATCTGCTGATCGAAGTCCCACGCGGGGATCTCCAGCAGGCACTTCTCGGTGCCGGTGAGCTGATCGGTCATGGTCACCCGGCCCGACCGCCCCCGCGTGTGCATGTGCAGCAACACCTAGTGGATGTCGGCGTCGACCCAGTAGGGGTAGGTGAAGTCGTGCTCCACGCCCTCGCTGTGCGCGGGGATCGGCATGCCGCCGTCCAGCCAGCCGGGGTTGGTCCACGGCTGGATGCGCGCGGGGCGGCTCACCGAGTCCTCCACCTGCAGCTGCAAGGTCGTCTGGTCGGGCGCGACGTCCAGCGAATCGGTGTTGTAGTGGACCTGGAGGATGATCGTCGAGCCAGGCTCCACGGGGATGCCCGTGCCCGCGGGGAAGTCCCCCGAGCTGTACCCCGGCGCCCATCCACCCAGCCACCGGGCGTCCTGGTACGACTCGCCGCCCGGGCCACCGTAGCAGCGGTAGCCGGGACCCGGCTCGGCCGCGTCCAGCGCCTGGTACTGCTCCACGTCGTCGGGCCCGGCGACGAACGAGATCACGTGGTGCACCACCGACTCGTTGCCGGGGATCGCCTGCATCCCGGTGACGTACCCGAGGACCTCGCGCGGCCAGTCGACGACGAAGCAGCGGTAGTCGTCCGGGGCGGTCTGGAGCGCGTACGGCTGGGGCACCGACAGCTCCAGGTCCACCCGCCCGAGGCCGCGCTCGACCGACGGCGGTCGCTCGTTGGGGAGCACCGAGTCGCTGCCGAAGCGAGCGCCGCCTTCGACCCAGTCGCCGACCAGGGCGATCTCCTCGGCCGTCAGCCGGGGTCGAACTCGTAGTCGTTGCAGCCGTCTGCGGCCGGCCACGGAGGCATCGACCCGGCCTCGACCTCGGCGCGAATCGCGTCACGCCAGGCGTACGCGGTCTCGTAGTCGGTCAGATCCAGGCCCGACACATCGTCGGGACCGTGGCAGGAGAAGCAGCGCCCTTCCATGAGGGGCTCGATGTCTTGATTCCAAGAGACGTGGCCGGCATCGCATCCGCTGAGGAACGCGACGCACGCGACCACGACCCGAAGGTCGAAGTCGCGCATATCAGGCTCCGCAGTTGACCGTGGCTACAAAGGCTCCCGCCTCGAGGTAGAACCCGTCGACGACGAAGAAGTAGGCGTGACCCGCCTGCGCATCGAACGTGACCGAGTTGAATCCCTGGGCGATGCACTCGGACGCCATACAGGCGCCCGACTGACCGTCGAGGATGAGGATGTCGTGGTTGACGTCGGTGGGCACGGCGCCTTCGAAGGCGACCTCCACCTGGCCGGTGTACGGCGCCACGAAGCGCCAGGTCATCTCCGGCCCGTCGTAGTTGCCGACGTTGCACGGGTAGCCGTCCATGTTGGACGTGGCGTAGGGGTCGGTGGCGGTGTCGCCCTTGAGGGTCGAGCCGCACTCGACGTCGCCGATGACGTTGCACTCGCCGGGAACCTCGGGGCTGTCGTCGTCGTCGTCGTCGTCGTCGTCGTCGCCGGGGCCGCCGAGGTCGATCTCGCCGTCGGTGCAGAAGGCCGGCTCGGTCTCGTGGACCAGCAGCCCTTCGCGGCGCTCCGTCTCGATGTTGAGCTCGGGGTACTCCTCGACGCGCGGGCCGTCGTCGAAGAAGCCGAGCTTCATCGTCGTGCTGCCCTTGAGGCCGGCGTCGGCCCAGTACGTGGAGTCTTCGCAGCCGGCGTCCACCGAGCCGCTGTTCCAGGGGGTGTAGCGGAAGGTGCTGCCGTCGACCTTGTCCATGGTCAGCAGCGCTTCGATCTGCACGCCGATGGCGCCGTGGTGGGTGCCGCCGCCGGTGACGATCTGGTCGGTCAGGTCACCCGCGTAGGCAGGTTCCCAGTGGCGCTCCCACTGGTCTCCGTCGGAGGTGTACTTACCGCCCATGACGACCGTGCCGTTGCCCTGGAAGCCGAAGCGGTTGGAGACCTCACCGACGGTGACGTCGTGGCTCCACTGCAGGCGCACGATGACGTCGAGCTTGCCGGTGACGGTGATGGGGCCGACGTCGGTCTCGAAGGGGAACTCGAGGGTCTCGACGTCGAGGGTGTCCCCGCGGGACATCGCCGAGCCGGCCTCCATCAGCGCCTCGACGTCGTAGCCGAGGTTGACGGTCAGCAGCGCGGTGGCCGACTTGAGGCTGAACCAGGCGATCTCCGCGTCGATGTCGAGGGCCGGGTCGATGTTGATGACGCCGCGCTCGATGACGGCGCGCGCGTCGCGACCGTTGTCGGTGATCGACTCGTCCAGCACGCGGCCGCTGAGGTCGACGACCTGGCGGGCGCCCCACTCGATGTGGTCGCTGTAGTCGACGTCGACCAGCGCCTCGGTCAGCGTCGCCGGGGAGGTCCACGCGGTGGCGCCGAAGTCGGTCAGCTCGAGGGAGTCGATGCGGCGCAGGTAGCCGCCGCCGGAGGTGCCGCTGACGATGCGGCCGACCTCGAGACCGCCGACGTCGGCGGCGTCGCAGTCGAACTCGAAGTCGATGACCGAGTTGTCCTCGGACGGGAACGCGGCGGAGAAGCAGGGGTGTTCCTCGATGAGGAACGTGTCGGGGTGGAGGGGCCCCTCGGGGCGGTCGTCCGCGACATCTTTGACGTCGCCGGCGAGCTCGACGTTCGCGACGTCCACCGGGGCACAGGCGGCGAGTCCCAACAGGAGCATGATCGTGCTGACGCGCGTCATCGTTGGTGCTCCTTTCCTCATGATCCTCCGTGCCTTGAAAACGAAGCTACCAGCGGATCGGGCGAATCAAGGGTCTGCAACAACCTGTGCACGTCTTCGTCGCAGCAGGCTGCCCGCGAGCAGCAGCGCGAGGCCCGACGGGAGGGCCTCGGCGGCGACGTCCGCGCGGCAGGAACAGCCGACTACGAGGCCGTTGCCCCCGTCATCGGCCGTCGCATCGTCATCGTCGTCGGTCGCATCGTCGTCATCGGAGGCGTCGTCATCGTCGGTCGCGTCGTCGTCATTGGATGCGTCGTCATCGTCGGTCGCGTCGTCGTCGTCGGTGGCGTCGTC
>PVBE012305503.1_pt1 | contig 21351 bp, 21 predicted proteins | sample 1631181 | NCBI WGS metagenome assembly PVBE01 (sample SAMN08397723, study PRJNA350692) | Marine metagenome, whole genome shotgun sequencing project. | isolation source: water | place: Pacific Ocean | collected 2012-04 | reverse complement strand
CAGCTTGGGGTCGTAACCCAGCCGCAGCATCTGGGGCAACGCCACCATGCCCAGCAGCACGATCTCGCCGCCGATGATGCCGGTCATGGCGGCCATGAAGACGGCCACCAGCGTGGTCTGCACGGCGACGCCGCCGGGCAGGCGCCCGGCCAGCAGGAACATGGCGTCGTATAGGTCGCGCGCCACCCCCGAACGCTCCAGCACGCAGGCCATCAGGACAAACAGCGGCACCGCGACGAAGACGTACTCGGTGACGAAACCGGTCACCCGGCTGGCCACCAGGGGCAGGCCGGAGAAGCCGAGCTGGTAGAGGGTGCAGGCGATGGCAACGGTCAGAGTGGTGTAGACCAGCGGCACGCCGAGCGCCATCAGCGCCAGCATCGAGGCGATAATGATCAGCGAAATGACTTCGATGCCCACGGCCCTAATCCTCTCCGCGCAGCAACTTTACCGCCAGGCTAAGGTTGGCCAGCACCACCAGTACGGCGCCGATGGTGATGGCCGGTTTGACGATGCCGTAGAGCGGCGGATCCCAGGCGCTGCCGGTCTTTTCCCAGACCTCGATGGCCATCAGGCTCTGATCCCAACTGGCGTAGACCAGGAGGCTGACGCAGACCAGACCGATGAGCACGGCGAAGCCATCGAGCAGGCGCTGGATGCGCCGCGGCAGGATCTCGAAAAGCGCCGTGATGCGCACGTGGGCGCGCTCCTTGGTGACGTAGCCGCCGGACAACAGGTACGACACGGCGCAGATGATGATGACGAATTCATGGGCCCACAGCGTCGGCGCATTGAAGACGTAGCGCAGCGTGATCTCGTAGCAAGAAATGACCACGGCAAAGAGATAGAAGTAGGCAGTCGTACGGCCGGTGAAATCGTTCAGCAGATCGATCAACTTGATCATTCAGGGCCCCCAAGCAAGCGCACGGGAAGCGCGGAAAAGCGGCAAAACGGAGAGTCCCGTGACACGGGGTCACGGGACTCGGTTTTTGTTGGCAGTGAACTCTGACCGCTCTAGTCGAGCAGCGCCATCTTCTTCATGAAGGCCATGTGCGATTCGTAAGCCTTCTTGGCCAAGGGGCTGGTTGCGGCGAAATCCTTCCAGGCCCCGGCCGCGATGTTGCGCAGCTTGTCGCGCTCGGCTTGGGTCCAGTTGATGATAGTGGTTGCCTTGCTCGCCCGGTCGCGGGCCACCAGCGTGCGATCGCTGATCTCCAGCTTCTGGATCAGATCCATCATGGTCGAGCGATACCAGAAGTCGACCGCCAGTTTGTCGGCCGCCGAGAGCGCGTCCCACTTGTTCTGGCTGACCGTGAAATGAATTATCGGCATCGAATGGATGCCGGGATAGATCGGGAATTTGGCGATGTCATGCAGGCCAATGCTCTCGTCCTCGGTGTAGGACGAATAATCGGCGGCCTGGATCACCCCCTTTTGCAGACTGGTGAAGACCTCGGAGGCCGGCAGGCCGACCGGATTGGCACCGGCGCGGCGGAAGACCTCGGCGGCCAGCCCTTCGGGCGAGCGCATCTTGACGCCCTTCATGTCGGCGACGCTCTTGATGGGGATGGTCGAGGTGAAGGATTCCTTGGCATAGGGTGCACAGCCCACCACCTTGACGCGCTTCTTGGTGTACTTGTCAAAGGCTTCCTGGAAGATATCCATGCCGCCGCCCTGATAGCAGTAGCTGAGCAACTGCCAGGGCGTGTCATAGCCGGCGATGAGATCGCCCATCACCGCGAACACCTTGTCGCGGCCGCCGAAATAGACGGTGGCGGTGAAGTCGCCCTGCAGGATGCCCTGGCCCACGGCGTCGATGGTCTGGTTGTGCGGCACCACGGCGCCGCCGCCGACCCACTGGATGGTGACCCGCCCACTGGTCAGGGTCTTGAGCTTGGCGCCCCAGGCCTCGACGTGCTTGAAGATGGCCGAACCGGAAGGCATCGAGGTTTGCACGGTCCAGGTTTCGGCCACGGCCCAGGTCGAGGCGGCGACGGATAACGCGCCGGCAAGCAGAACTGACTGGGATAGTCTTGCCATTTTCATTTTTGGTCTCCCTGATGACGAGCCGCGGTTGGCTCGATTGTCCCCCCAAAAGAACATGCCACTGGTCCGAGTGAGGCTTACCTGCCTCGATCTTGCGTCCCTCGGGCCAACGGCCGACAGGCCCTTGACGGCTGATACGGCCGTCGATGATAGCGCTAACAACATATTCCGCTTGGCGCTCCGCTGTCCATCAAAATGCTACTGAAGCGCTATTCGAAAATCGTCAGCGCGGTTCGGTGGCGCGCGATGAAATCCCAGTCGTAGCTGACACCAAGCCCGGGGCCGTCAGGCACCGGCACGCAGCCGTCGGCGCCGAGATCCTCGGGCTGGTCGGAATAGCCGCAGGTATAGACCGGCGGCACGGCGTTGGGCATGCCGGGCCCCATCAGGGCCATTTCGTAGAAATGCGTATTGCGCACGGCGGCGATCACCGCGCGATGGGCAGGCCCGCAGGCGTGGACCTGTACGTCGAGCCCCAGCGCCTCGCAAAAGTGCGCCAGCTTCATGGCGCCGGTGATGCCCATGTCGTATTCGGGGTCGGCGTGGATCATGTCGCAGCCGCCCTGGAGGAGAAAATCCGCCTTCAATTCGATGCCGCGCACGTGCTCGCTGACCAGCAGCGGCGTCGCCAGTTGTTGGCGCAGGCGGGCGTGGGCGAAGGCTGATACCCCGCCGTCGCGGTAAGGATCCTCGTACCAGAAATAGTTGGCCTCGTCGCAGGCCCGGCCGACGTAGAGGGCGTCCATGTAGGTGCGCAACTGGCAGGCCGGATCGATCATCAGGGGGAAGCCTTCGCCGACACTTTGGCGCACGCCAAGCAGGTTGGCGGTCTCACGGCTGGTGTCGCCGTCATGCCAGCCATGGATCTTGAAACCCTTGAAGCCTTGTTGTTGGCAGTGCCTCGCGAAATCGGCAAAGGCTTCGGGGCTGTCGAGGCCGCCGGGTTCCTCCTGGCCGTGATAGCTGCTGGCGTAAGTCGGCAGGCGCTGCTTGAAGCCGCCTAGCATTTGGGTCACGGACAGGCCGTGTTTCTTGCCTGCCAGGTCCCACAGTGCGATGTCCAAAACGCCGTGGCCCATGTGGTCGTAAGCCCGCACCTCGCGTTTGAGGTCGTCGAAGATGAGGGCACGTTGCTCGGGGTCGCGGCCGAGCAGCGCCGGCGCCAGCATTTGGACCTGGCCGAGCGTCGAAGCGGTGCCGACCCAGTGGCTGACGTACTCACCTTGGGCCCCGTCGTCGCACATGATCTTGACGGCAAAGCGGCTGGCGGGAAGCTTCTCTCCCTTGGCATAGATCATGTTGCCGACGCCCGCTTTACCGCCATGGCCGAGGCCGAGGTTTTCCACCTCGAAGGCAAAAGTTTGAATTTCGACGCGATCGATCTTGCTCACGAAGGTTCTCCTGACCCTGACGATATGGCGATGATAACGCTAACATAGCCTTTTCATGGGGCCATTATGCCGCTAAAAGTGCAACCGGCATGGGGTGAGGAGGGGGGCGTGAGACAGACGAGTACGAAAGTGCGTGCCAACAGGGCGGCGTCCGGCCGCGTGCGCATGCTCGACGTGGCCCGCGAGGCCGGGGTCTCGGCCCAGACCGTGTCGCGCGTCCTGCGCCTGCCTGAGAAGGTGGCCGAGGCCACGCGCCGGCGCGTCCTAGGCGCCATCGAAAAGCTCAACTACGTGCCGGACCTGACGGCCAGCTATCTGGCCTCGAACCGCAGCCGGGTAGTTGCCTTGGTGCTGCCCAGCGTCTCGATGTCGATCTTTGCCGACACCGTGGCGGGACTGACCAGCAGCCTCGATTCGGCCGGTTACCAGTTGCTGCTGGCGCACACCGACTATTCGCTCGACGACGAGGAGGCAGCCATTCGCGCCTTTCTCGGGCGCCGGCCCGACGCCATGGTTCTGACCGGGGTGGAACACAGTGCCCGGGCCGAAGAGCTCCTGCGGCTCTCGGGAATCCCAGTGGTCCAGACCTGGGCCCTGACCGACAATCCGATCGACATGGTCGTCGGCTGCGACAACGTGGGCGCCGGTTTCGCCATGGGGGAATATTTCATCGAGCGCGGTTATCGGCGCTTGGCCTTCGCTGGAACCAATACCGAACTGCGTTCGCGCCAGCGCTTGGAAGGGTTCGCCAGGGCGCTGGCAGGCAAAGTTGCGGAACCGCTGGTCGTCGGTCGCGAGGATCTGACGCGTCAGATGGATGAAGGCGCCACCGCGGTGGATGAAGTGCTACGACGTCAACCCGATACCGATGCCGTGTTCGTAGCCAGCGACGCCTTGGCGGCCGGAGCCATATTCGAATGCCGGCGCCGCGGCGTCCGGGTTCCAGACGACATTGCGATTGCCGGTTTCGGCGGCTACGAAATCGCCCGCCATATTACGCCGGGCCTGACCACTGCCGAGGTTTCCGGACGCCGCATCGGCGAACTGGCGGCCCAACTCATCGTCACCAGACTTGCGGGGAAGGCACCGGAACAAGATGTCGTCGACGTCGGCTTCCGTATCGTCCAGCGCGATAGCGCCTGAAGCTGAAGTTTTTTTAGCCCGCCTTGGCGAGGAAGCTGTTGGCGGCCGAGTGCTGATTCTCGTAGATCGAGCCCTGATGTGGAGCCGGCGGCAGCGGCATACGCACGGGCACGTCTGCCAGGCGGGGCTCGACGGTGGCTTGGCCGCTGAGCAATCGGGAATCGAATTCTTCGATGTCTGGCACACCCAGCAGCGGAAAGGCGTCGGCTGCCAGGTACTGATAGAGCAGCAGGCGCCGTGGCCGGGCTGAACGGTTGGGCACGGACCCGTGCAGCGTGCGGCAGTGATGGATGCTGATCGAGCCGGCCGAACCCAACACAGGTACAGCCTGGTAGAGGCCGATATCGTTGTCGCCGACGTCGACGGCGCCGCAAAACGCTCCGCCGCTATGGTGGTCGTATACCGGGCCCCGGTGGCTGCCGGGGATGACCATCAAGGGGCCGTTCTCCGCCTCGACGTCGTCGAGCATGATGCCGACGGCTGCCAGGTCGTCGTTAGTGTGGGGATAGAAGGCCCAATCCTGGTGCCATTCCACAGCGGCGCCGCCATCCGCGTCTTTCAGGTTGAGCTTGCCGGTGTCGAAGCGCAGGCCGGGGCCGATCAGGCGGCCAAGGATTTCGACGACCTTCTCGTGGCGCGCCGCCGCGGCATAGGCCGGGTGGTGCAAATGCGGAGCCTTGATGCGCCGCACCCGGGGCCGCGATGCTGTGTGATCGTCTTCGAGGTCGTAGACCTCGGTGTGTTCGGAGATCTCACGCGAGCGTTCGACGAACTCTTCGGTGACGGCTCGCAGTTCAGCGATTTCGGCCGGCGAGAAAACCTCTGGCACCAGCAGATAGCCCGATCGGTGGTAGAACTCTATATCCTGGTCCGAGATCATCGGAAATTTCTCCGTTGGCCCCCTTTGGCCCTCTTGGTTGGCGCTGATAGCGCTAACATGGTTCGCAAGGCTGCGATTTCAAGAAATTTCGCAAAACTTTACATGCGTCGATGGCAGCGCTAACATTTTGCCCTCGATTGGTTTTCGCAATTATCCCCTCTGGCGCCCCCGGGATTGGGAGGGGGAGCGCGCAACCGAGAAGGAGAGCCTGATGGCTTCCGCATCCCACCGGGAAAATATTCTCGCAGTGATCCGTGGTGAAATGGTTGAGACCATTCCTTGGGTGCCTCGCATCGATCTTTGGCACAACGCCCAGGAACTGCGCGGCACTTTGCCGGAGAAGTTCGCCGGCATGCGGGTCGAGGAGATCCACCGCGCCATGGGCTGGCCGCTGCACAAGTACGCCCCTGAATACAGCCGCCCGGAAAAGCCAGAGGACCTCAATCACCGGTCCATCGGCCTTTTCGATCTGAAGGAGTTTCCCTACACCTACGAGTTCCCCTCCGATGTCGATATCCGCGTCAGCCAGGAGATCAACGGCGACGAGGAAATGACCCATATGGAGTATCACACACCGGTGGGCATGGTCTCGACGCGCCACGGTCTGACGCCGGAGATGCGCAAGTCAGGCGCCTCCATCTCCTGGGTCAAGGAACACGCCATCAAGGGTCCAGAGGACTACAAGGTGCTGGCCCATATCTTTGGCAATTTGAAGATCAAGCCGGCCTATGAGCGCTACAACGCCTGGCGCGATTACATCGGTGACGACGGCATCGCTGTGGCCCATGGTCTGGGCCTAGCCTGCACCTCGCCCATGCACTTCATCCAGAAAACCTTCCTCGACGCCACCGATTTCTACCTCCATCACCACGACTATCCGCTTGAGATGGCCGCGTTGCTTGACGCCCTGGAAGGCGTCTACGACCAGCTTCTGGAGGTTCTATCCGGTGCCAAGCTGGACGCCATCCTGTGGTCCGCCAACGTCGACGACATGATCACTTACCCGGCGCTCTACGAAGAGTACTTCCTGCCCTGGTGTCACAAAGCGGCGGAGATCCTCAAGCCCACGGGCACGGTCATGGTCAACCACCCCGACGGCGAGAACCAGGGCCTGATGGACCTGATCGCCAAGAGCCGCATGGACGTGGCCGATGCCGTGACGCCCTGGCCCATGACCAAGATACGCATCGAGGAATACTACGATCACTGGTGCCGGCCCGGTCACCTGACCATCCATGGCGGCATCCCCGAGATGCTGCTGTTGGAGGAATCGACGACCCGCGAAGACCTCGAGATGTTCATGGACAACCTCTTCAAGACCATCTCGCCAGGCACCCGGTTCATCGCTTCCATCGGCGACACCACACCCCCCGATGCCGACTTCGACCGCCTGATGTACATCGGCGAACGCATCGAGAAGGACGGCAGCCTGCCGCTCAAGGCGGGCACTTTCCAACCCGTGACCCAGGCCAATCTGGAAGCTGCTGCGCAGGCCGCTACGCCCCGGTCGGTGAGCGAAACCGTGGCCGCCTTGGAGGTGGGCAAGGTCTTCGAGCAGATCACCGCCGACGTCCTCGAAGGCGACGAGGAAGAGGTCGTGGTCAATGCCCGAAAGCTCCTCGCCCAGGGCGTCAAGGCCGGCGACATTCTCAACAAGGGCATGCTGCCGGCGATGGACGTGATCGGCACGCGCTTTAGCGACGGCACGGTCTTCATCCCGGAGGTGTTGCTCTCGGCCCGGGCCATGAACGAAGGCCTCAAGGTGCTGGATCCCTATCTCACCGGCGACAACGAGAAGCGGGGCGGCACGGTGCTCATGGGCACGGTGCTGGGCGATCTCCACGACATCGGCAAGAACATGGTGGTCAGCATGCTCAAGGGCACCGGGTACGATGTTGTCGATCTCGGCGCCAACGTTTCGACCGACGATTTCGTACAGAAATGCCTGGAACACAGGCCCGACGTGCTCGGTCTCTCGGCCTTGCTGACGACCACCATGCCGCAGATCATCGAGGTGCTGGCGGCGTTGACCGAAGCCGGCCTGCGCCAGGACATCAAGGTCATCGTCGGTGGTGCGCCGGTCAATCAGAAGTATGCCGACGACATCGGCGCCGACGGCTACGCCCAGGATGCGGGCGAAGCCGTGACCTTGACCCGACGCCTGGTCGAGGCTTAGCGATTCAGGCCCGATGAGGCAACATCCTTGCAAATTTAAGATATTCCTTTTAATTTGCAAGGATGTTACTGCGCCGCAAATATCAGACCGCGCTGGACGCCTTGCGGCGTCAAGCCGCTGTAGCCTTGATCGGTCCGCGTCAGGTCGGCAAGACGACGCTGGCCCATGAGATCGCCAAAGGCACGGATGCGCTATACCTGGATCTGGAATCCGGCAGGGACCGGATCAAGCTGGCCGATCCAGCCCTATTTCTCAAAACCTACGAGAATCGCCTGGTCGTTCTCGACGAAATCCATCGTGCGCCGGAGCTGTTCCAGGAGTTGCGCGGTCTTATAGATCAGGGTCGAAGACGTGGAAAACGGAGCGGGCGGTTCCTCATCTTGGGATCCGCGTCGATGGATCTGCTTCGACAGTCAGGGGAAAGCCTTGCGGGGAGAATCGAATATGTCGAGCTAAATCCGCTGGATGTGATGGAAGCCGCTGTCGATGGGGACGCTTTGAGAGAACTCTGGGTCCGCGGCGGTTTCCCGGACAGCTTCCTCGCAATAAACGATGCTGACAGTCTCATATTCCGCCAGAATTTCATCCGCACCTATCTGGAGCGCGACGTGCCGCAATTCGGTCGCCGCATCCCGGCGGAAACACTGGAGCGACTCTGGACCATGTTGGCCCACAGCCAGGGCACCTTGCTCAACGCATCCAAGTTGGCGGCCGGCCTTTCCATCAGCGCCCCGACGGTGACCAGCTATGTAGATCTGCTGGTCGATCTGCTATTGGTGAGGCGATTGCAGCCGTTCCATGCCAATGTCAAAAAACGTCTGGTCAAATCCCCTAAGGTCTACGTCCGCGATAGCGGACTTGTCCATGCCTTGCTCGGTATTGAGGACCACAATGCGCTCGCCGGCCATCCAGTCGTCGGCACGAGTTGGGAGGGTTTCGTAATCGAAAACCTACTTGCCGTCGCTCCGCCCCGGACCACGGCAAGCTTCTACCGAACATCGGCCGGCGCAGAGATTGATCTGCTCCTTGAACTGCCGGGAAATCGCGGGCTTTGGGCCATTGAGATCAAACGAAGTCTTTTGGCGAGCCCCAGCAAAGGTTTTCACAGCGCTCGCGAAGACCTGAAGCCTCAACGATCTTTCGTTGTGTATTCAGGCGATGAACGTCATCCCATCACGAAGAATGTCGAAGCGATAGGCCTTGCGGAGATGACGGTTCTACTGGAAGGCTGCTGATTCGCTCTACGGCCGATAACCCATGGCACTGGGGCCCTTGAGGCCTTCGAGGCGGGGGCCGCACCAGTCGAGCCATTGGCAAAGCTTGGCCCGGGTCTCGCGCGGGTCGATGAGTTCGTGGAAGGCGAAGGCCTCGGCCCGTGATTCGGGGACGGTGCGCCGGGCCAGTTCCTCCTCCAACTCGCGGCGCTTGGCCTCGGGATCGGCGGCGGCGGCGATTTCGCGGCCAAAGGCCACGGCCACGCCGCCCTCTACCGGCAATGCGCCGAGTTCGGCCGAGGGCCAGGCCAGTACATAGGCGTCGGCGCCGTAGTGCGCGGCGGAAGCGACACCAAAAGACTTGCGCACAACCACCGATGCCCAGGGCACGGTGGCCTGGGCCACGGTGAGCACGGCCGAGGTGCCGTGGCGGATGGTGGCCGCCTTCTCGGCGTCTTCGCCGATCATGAAGCCGGGCTCGTCGACGAAGGCGATGACCGGTATGTGAAAGATCTCGCAAAGCTCGACGAAGCGGCGCACCTTGTGCGAGCCGTTGGCGGTCAAGCAGCCGGCGTAGGTGCGGCAGTCGTTGGCATAGATGCCGACGACGTGGCCGTCGAGCCGGGCCAGGCCGGTGACGACGCCGGTGGCAAAACGCCGCAAGAGCTCGAAGAACGAGCCCCGGTCGACGACGTGTCCGATCAGCTTGCGCACGTCGTAGGGCTTGCGCCTCTCACGTGGCACCAATTCCAAGAGCGCGTCGTCGGCCCGGCCCGGGTCGTCGCCCGTCGCCAGTCTGGGCGCCAGCTCCCAGACGTTGCTCGGCAGATACGAAAGAAAAATGCGGATCAGCTCGAGCACCCCCTCCTCGTCGTCGGCCACGGCGTCGATGACGCCGCTGCGCTCGTGCACCCGGGCGCTGCCCAGGCTCTCCTTGGTGGCCTTTTCGCCGAGCGCCCGTTCGACCAGGGCGGCGCCGGCGATGATGACCTGCGAGGTCTCACGCGTCATGGCACAGAAGTGGGAGGCCACCAGACGCGAAGCCGGCATGCCGGCCACCGGGCCCAGCGCCGCCGAGGCCACGGGCACGATGTTGAGCACTTGGGCGATGGAGCGAAAGCGCGGCGGCGTATAGACCGGCTCACCCACCGGCAGGCCCTTGCTCTGGCCCGTGACGCTGCCGCCGGCGCCCTCGTGAAGCCTGATCAGCGGCAGCCTGTACTTGATCGCCAGGTCCTCGGAATAGACGCTCTTGCGCAGCCCGGCGGCGTTGGGCGAGCCTCCCTTCAAGGTAAAATCCTCGCCGCCGACGATGCAGCGCCGGCCGTCGATCAGGCCCAGGCCGAGCACGAAATTTGCCGGCGTGAAGCCGGTGACCGAGCCGTCGTCGGCCAGCTCGCTGGACCCTGCCGCCTCGCCCTGCTCCTGAAACGATCCCTCATCGACCAGGGCGTCGATGCGCTCGCGGATGGTCAGGCGGCCGCGCTGGTGCTGGCGCTCGACCGCCTCGGCACCGCCCAATTGCTTGGCCAGCTCACGCTTCTTTAGGATGTTCTCGACTTCGGGTTGCCACGACATTTTTTGGTCCTGTTAGCATTTGTCATCGGTAGGGTTCGAGCCAGCCGAGGCTGTCCTCGCTGGTGCCCAAGGGGTCGTACTCGGCGCCGACGAAGCCCTTATAACCACCGTCGTCGATGGCGGCAAAGACAGCCGGAAAGTTGATCTCACCCGTGCCAGGCTGGTGGCGGCCGGGGTTGTCGGCGAATTGGATGTGACCGATGCGAGGCAGGAGCCTTCCGAGGCCGGCGATCAGGTCGCCCTCCATGATCTGCATGTGATAGAGGTCGTGCTCGATCGCCAGATTCTCATGCCCGGCCGCCTCGACCGCCGCCACGGCCTGGGCCGAGGTGGTGAGAAAATATCCCGGCCGGTCGCGGCTGTTGACGGCCTCGGTCAGCACTCGCACGGCGAGCGGTTCGAAGGTTGCCGCGGCGCAGCGCAGGTTCTCCACCAGAGTTTCGAAGCAGCGTTGGCGGTCGATCTCGGCGGGCGGCCAGCCGGCCAACACGTTGACGTTGCGCGGGCCCAGCGCTTCGACATAGGGCAAGGTCTGGTCGATGGTGGCGGCGAATTCGGCCTCGCGGCCGGGCATGGCAGCCAGGCCCGGTCCGCCGCTCAGCATGTCGCCGACCGGCAGGTTGAAGACCGCCACGTCGAGGCCGCTGTCGTCCTTGGCGGTCGTCAGGCTGGTGACGTCTTCCGCGTAGGGAAACTGGATTTCGACGGCGTCGAAGCCGGCCCGGCCAGCGGCGACGAAGCGCCGCAAAAACGGCCGTTCGCAGAACAGCATCGAGATGTTGGCTGAAAAACGGGGCATGAAAGCTCTGGTCAGCGCCGGCGGGGCGGCTATTCTGGCGCCTGGGTAGGATAGACTCCAAGTGCAATCGTCAGGGGAAGATGAGTAAGGAGCAGGCGGCCAAGCCGCCCAAGCGCAGCAGTTCCGATCCGCTGTCGGCTCACCTTGGCATCAGCCACGAGGTGGTGTCGCCCGGTCTGGCCGTGTCGCGCCTGAAGCCTGAGGACTTCCACCGCAACAGCTTCGGCGTCATCAACGGCGCCGTGCTGTTTGCCATGGCCGACATTGGCATGGGAGTGGCTCTGATGAGCGCGCTGGGCCGGCGCAACAAGATGGCGACCATCTCCATGAGCAGCAATTTTCTGCGGCCTTGCCACGACGGTGAGATCGTCGCCACCTCGACGGTCATCGACCAGGGCCGGAAAGTCGCTACCGTGATGACCGAGATCGAGGACGGCAACGGCGTCCAGTGCGCTGTCATGACCGGCACCTATTACATCGCCAGCGGCGGCGAAAAGGCGTGAACCATCGGCTGCAAGGCGGGCGGGAACCCGGGTCCGATTTCGCCGGCCTGGCGGCGGGCGAGGTGCTGGTCGGCATCCGGGCCCAGGCGCTCGCTGCCGATCGCCGGGCCGCCAGCGGCACGATCGTCGCGCTCGGGCCGGGATCGGCCTGGCGAGCGGGCGACCGCGTGGTGCTGATCGGTGCGGCCGGTGACGACATCAGCGACACCTTTGCCGGACCGCAAGCCGGTCTGACGCTCCTGCCGCCTGGCATTTCGTTCGAGGTCGGCGCCTTGGCCGCTGCCATGCTGGCCGCCCCCTACCGGGCGCTGTTGAGCCGCGGTGGCCTGGTGCCCACGGAAAGCGTCGGTGTTTTCGCCTGCGGCGGTAGCGGTCTATACGCCGTGCCGCTGGCCGTGGCCCTGGCGGCGATGCACGTGATCGGGGTCGATGTGCACTCGGCTGCCCTGGACCGGGCTCGGCGGCTGGGCGCCGACTTGGTACTCGATCCCCGGCCCATCGACGCGCCGCGTGCCATCCGGGTCCACACCGCGGGACGCAGCCGTCCAGGCGGACTCGATCTGGCGCTGGTGACGGGTGAGGCGGCGGAATGGCTGGATCTGGCCCAGGCCTGCCTGGCACCAGGGGGGCGTGTGGTGTTGGCCGGGGCCGGCGGATCGGTGCCGCTGGCGGCTGGAAATCTGATCACCGCCGAGCAGTCGGTTATGGGTGTCGGCGAACCCCATGCCGTCGATCTGGAAGCGGTATTGGCGCTAATAGTCGCTGGGCGGCTCGACGTTGGCGGTATGGTGCCGCCGCGCTTTGCGCTGGCCGACATCACCGTCGCCCGGGCCGCCGTCTCTGCCGACACGCCTTGCGTGCTGGTCCGACCCTGACGTATAGGACGGCCATGAACCAACAGAAGCCGCAGCGCCAGGTGACGGCGCTCAAGTCGCCCTTCGACCAGAGCACGCTGGTCTATCACCTGCTTCTGCTGGTGAACCTGATCGCCAAACCGTTCTTCGGCCGCATCGACAAACGCTATGGCCTGACGCTCAACGAATGGCGCATCGTGATGACGCTGGCCAATCGGCCGGGCACCTCGATCAGCGAGATCTGCGACCACTCCGGCATGCACATCATGAACGTCAGCCGCGGCGTTCGCCGTCTGATCCGAAAAGGCCGCGTGCTGCGTAGCGTCGACCCGGCCGACCGCCGGCGTTCAAACCTCAGACTCAGCGATGAGGGCCTGACCATCTTTCACGAAATCCTGCCCACCGCCATGGAACGCGAAGAGCTGATTCGAGCGGGGCTCAGCCATGACGAAGCGGACACCTTCCAACACCTGCTACTCAAACTGATCGACCACGTGCGCCAGGGCAACGCAGGCGATTAGTCGGTGTCAGGATCGACCCAGGCGGCTCCGGCAACAACGTTATGTTGCCGTGTCAGGTCTTGACTGCCGTCAAAAATATTACTAACATTTGTTATTAAATATGCCGTGAATCGACAGCCATAGAGACAAAAGAAGCTGGCGGCGCGGGAGGCAGGATGACGGAAGCGATCAAGCAACCGGAGACAGGTCCTTTCGGCGTAAACATTGCCGAGGTGGTGCCGCTTGGTCCCATGCAGCGCATGGCGGCGCAGCATCTTTCCCAGAGCCATCTCGAAACGGCGCCGGTAACACTGCTGGGCGAGGCCGAAGTGGATGGTCTGGTGGCGCTCAGGCAAACATTGAACGCCGAGCGAAGCGAGGGCGATCCTCGTATCTCCTACACCCATCTGATCATGAAGATCCTGGCCCTGGCGTTGGGCCGGCACCCGCGTCTCAATTCAGCCTTGGTCGAGCGCGAGCTGCACGTTTATTCCGACATCAACATCGGCATGGCGCTATCGTTGCCCGACGGCAATCTGATCGTGCCGGTGATCCGCCACGTCGACCGCAAATCCCTCTATGAAGTGGCGATCGAGGCCGCCGAGTTGGCGGCCCGTGGGGCGGCCGGTAAGCTCGCGCTCGACGATGTGCGCGGCGGCACTTTCACGCTAACCAACGCCGGCATGGTGCCGAGTGCGCGCTGGACCACACCGATCATCGCGCTGCCCCAGGCGGCCATCCTGGGCGTTGGCGCGGTGCGCGAGGCGGCGCTGGTGCGCGACGGCGAGGTAGTGACTGGCAACGTCCTGCCGCTCAGCCTGACCTTCGATCATCGCTTGGTGAATGGCGTTCCGGCGTCTGAATTTCTTGATGACCTGGGAGGGCTGCTGGCCGATCCCCCTCACGCGGAGTTGCGTACATGAGCGTAGACATCGTTGTCCCCGAGGTCGGCGAGGGCGTTACCGAGGCCACCATCGTGCAGTGGCTCAAGGCGCCCGGCGATGGCGTCGCGGCCGGCGAGATCATCCTCGAGATCATGACCGACAAGGTCAACGTCGAGATCGAGAGTCCGGCCAGCGGCGTGCTAACCGAGATCCTTTTCGGTGCCGACGAGGAACTGCGCGTCGGTACCGTTATCGGCCGTATTGACGAAAGCTAGGAGCGAAATTATGGCGCGGGACAACGAAACGCTGCTGGAGCTCTACCGCCTGATGGTGCTGACGCGCCGGCTCGATGGCGCCATCGCTGAGGTCGACGGCCATTGGCACGGCCTCGAGGGCGAAGAAGGTGTGGTCGCGGGTCTTTATCATGGCCTGCGCGAAGGCGATGCCGTGGCGCCGCACTACCGTGGCTCGCTGACCGCCGCCTATGCCAAGGGCGCCGATCTCCGGCGGCTGTTGGCCGGGGCGGCCGGCAAGGCCACGGGATACAACAAAGGGCGCTACCGCTCGGACGTCTGCGGCCCGCCCGAGTTCAAGATGATCGGGCTCTATTCCGGGGCACTGGGACCGCTCTTGGGCTATGCCACCGGTGCCGCCCTGGCTTTTAAGCTCGACGGTAACGAAAACGTGGCGCTGGCGGTCTTCGGCGACGGCACCTCGAGCCGCGGCGATTGCCATGAGGCCATGAACTTGGCCGCCACCTTGACGCTGCCGGTGGTTTTCGTCTGCCAGAACAACCAGGTCGCCATTTCGACCACCGACCGGGTCGGCGGCGCCATCGCCGACCGCGCCAAGGGCTTCGGCATGCCCAGCCTGCAGGTCGACGGCAACGACGTACTGGCGGTGCACGACACGGTACAAGAAGCCATTGCCCGGGCGCGGCGCGGCGAAGGGCCGACGCTGATCGAGGCGCTGACCTACCGGGTGGACGGGCATTTTGTTTCCGATGCCATCGAAGACCGCCCGGCCGAGGAAGTGGCTGCCTGGCGTGAGCGCGATCCTATCGCCGGGTTTCGTGGCTATCTTGTGGCCCAGGGAGTCAGCGACGAGGGCATGCTGGATGGCATCGATGCCGCCGCGGCCGAGGAGGTGAGCACGGCAATGGAGCTGGCCAGCTCCGATCCCGATCCCGGTCCCGAGGCGCTGGGCCTGGATGAAGTTTTCGCCTAGGCGGGGAGGAAAGCATGCCCAGACAGACATTCCAGGAAGCCTGCGTCGCCGGCATCGCCGAGGAAATGCGCCGCGATGAAGACGTTTTCATCATGGGCGAGGACATCGGTGCCTTTGGCGGCCCGCTGCACTCGACCAAGGGCCTGTGGGAGGAGTTCGGCGCCTCGGGCCGGGTCATCGATACGCCGATCTCGGAAGGCACCTTCGTCGGTGCCGGCGTCGGCGCCGCCCTGCACGGCAAGCGGCCCATCGTCGACCTCATGTTCCTCGAATTCCTCGGTCTCGTGGTGCACCAGTTCGGCCTCGACGGCGGCGCCATGCACTATTATTCAGGCGGCCAGGCCAAGGTGCCGCTGGTGGTGCGGGCCAAGTACGGCGTCGGGCCCTTCCACGGCCATGCTTATGATTTCCATTCCTGGCTTCTGAATATTCCAGGCGTCAAGGTGGTGGCGCCTTCCAATCCGGTCGACGCCAAGGGCCTGATGAAAGCGGCCATCCGCGACGACAACCCGGTCTTCTTCCTGGAACACATGGCGCTCTATCATGCCGGCCGCGCCGATGTTGACGAGGGTGACGGAAGCGTCGTGCCGCTAGGCCAGGCCGATATCAAACGACCTGGCGGCGACGTAACCATTGTGGCCTCGGCGCTGATGGTCAAACGCGCCCTGGCGGCGGCCGAGACCCTGGCCAAGGAAGGCATCGATGTCGAGGTGGTGGACCTGCGAACCATCGTGCCGATGGATGAAGAAACAGTCCTGACCTCGGTGCAGAAGACCGGCCGCCTGGTGGTGGCTTGCGAGGCGGTCAAGACCGGCGGCTCGGCCAACGAGGTGGTGGCGCTGGTGGCAGAGCAGGCTTTTGAGACTCTCAAGGCACCGATCAAACGGGTGGCGCCCCCGCGTGTTCCGGTGCCCTTCCACCGCGACCTGGAGAAGCTCTATCTGCCTGACGCCGACGACATTGCCGAAGCGGCCCGCGGTCTGGCAGGATCATAGGGGGAGAACAGGCATGAGCGGTCTCGAGGGCAAGACGGCGATCGTCACCGGCGGCGGCAGCGGCATCGGCGCCGCCACGGCTCGGGCCCTGGCGGCGGAGGGGGCGCGGCTCGCGGTCTGGGACATCGACGGCGAGTCGGCCGAAGCCGTGGCAGACGAGATCGAAGGCGCGCGGGCCTACACCGTAGACGTCTCCGACCGGGCCCAGGTCGACGCTGCCTCAGCCGCCGTACTCGATGACTTCGGGTCACTCGGCGTGCTCGTCAACAACGCCGGCATCGGCACAGCCAATACCATCGAGCAGATGCCGGCAGCGGACTGGCAGCGGGTCATCGACATCAACCTTGGCGGCCCCTTCCATTGCACCCAGGCGGCCATCCCGGCCCTCAAAGTGGACGGCGGCGCCATCGTCAACATCGCCTCGATCGCCGGCAAGCGCATCTCCTACCACGGTGGCGTCAACTACACGGCAGCCAAGTCGGGGCTTTTGGGCCTCACGCGCCACGCCGCCTTTGAGCTCGCTCAGTACGGCATCCGCGTCAACGCCGTTTGCCCCGGACCGGTGCTCACCCCCATGGTCGAGAGCATCACCGACGCGGCGGCGCGGGCCGTTACAGCAGGTATGGTGCCGCTGGGCCAATGGGTGATGCCCGACGATGTGGCGCGTTGCGTGGTTTTTTTGGCCGGTTCCGATGCTGCCATGTGTACCGGCGCCAGCTTCGACGTGGACGGCGGCATGATGGTTTCCAACGGCACGCCCTACGCCGCCTACATGGCCCATCGCGAACAAGGAGAGGCATCATGAGCGGTCGCTTGCAGGACAAGGTGGCTCTGATCTTCGGGGCCGGCTCGTCGGGGCCAGGCTGGGGCAACGGCAAAGCCACGGCGGTGCGCTTCGCCCGCGAAGGCGCCCGCATCGTGGCCGTCGACATCAATCTGGAGGCAGCCAAGGAAACCGCCGACATCATCGCCGGCGAAGGTGGCGACGCTCTGCCCGTGGCGGCCGACGTGACCCAGGCCGATCAGGTCGAGGCGGCGGTGCAAGGGGTTTTGGAAGCCCACGGCCGCATCGATGTTCTGCACAATAACGTCGGCATCGGGAATTTCGGCGGGCCTGTCGAGCTGCCTTTGGAAGAATGGCACAAGGTCATGGACGTCAACCTGACCAGCGCCTTTCTTACTTGCAAGTACGTGCTGCCGGGCATGGAGGCGCAGGGCTCGGGCGCCATCATCAACATCTCCTCGATCGCCAGTCTGGGCGTCGGCATGTTCCCCTACAGCGCCTATTACGCCTCCAAGGCTGCTCTCAATCACCTGACCAGGGCGGTGGCCATCGAGTACGCCGACAAGGGCATCCGCGCCAACGCCATTCTGCCCGGGCTGATCGACACGCCCATGGTGCGCGGCTCCGAGGATATGGTGCAGCACTACGGCAGCATGGATGAGTTGGAAAAGGCCCGCCACGCGGCCTCGCCGACGGGCCGCATGGGCGAGGCCTGGGACATCGCCGCGGCGGCCGTGTTCCTGGCCTCGGACGAGGCCAAATACGTCAATGGCGTGACGCTGGCGGTCGATGGTGGCCTCAGCGTGCGCATGCGCTGAGTACAGTAATTTCTGTGGTTTCATCGACAAATTTCGATAGGGAGGTAGAAAAATGTTGAGAAGATTGTTCCTCGCCACGGCCTCTGCCGCGGCCTTGGTTTTTGCCGCCGGTTCAGGCTGGGCGGCTGACGTCACCCTCAAGATCGCTCACGTGGCGCCGCCTCAGGCGCAGTTCCAGATAAATGCCGAGCTCTTCGGCAAGCACCTGCGTCAGCTTTCCGGTGGCACCATGGACGTCGACATCGTGCCGGGCGGCGCGCTTGGCAACCTGGTGCAGCTCTGGGCCCAGCTCAAGAAGGGCAGCCTGGACATGCACACCATCGATATCGGCGCCATCCTGGCCATGAAGGACGCGCGATTGTTCTTCATCGTCACCATGCCGTATCTCTTCAAGGATCAGGCGCATCTGCACCGGTTCCTGGACTCGGACGTTTTCGCCGGCATGAACGCCAAGGTCGAAAAGGCTACGGCCATCCATTTCATCAGCCCGCTCGGCGATCGTCCGCCGCGAGCGTTGTCGACGCGCAAGACCAAGGTCATGACGCCGGCCGATATGAAGGGCATGAAGATCCGTACGCCGCTCAACCCGGCCATTACCGAGGTCTTCAAGGCCTGGGGCACCAGCCCGACGCCGGTCAAGGGCTCCGAACTATACCAGTCGTTGCAGAGCGGTTTGGTCGACGGCCAGGAGAACGGTATCGACGCCGTCGTCCAGGCTGGCCTGACCGAGGTGCAGAAGTACTTCATGAAGACCAACTACATCCACTCGGCCATTGGCCTTTGGATGAGCGGCAAGCGCTGGAACTCGCTCTCGGCCCAACAGCAGGGTTGGGTTTCCGCAGCCGCCAAGGCGGCCAACGCCGATGCCCGCAAGTCGTTCCCGGGCGACGTCGAGAAGATGTTCGCCGAGGCCAAAGCCAAAGGCATGACCATCGTCGATCCCGACATCGCCGCCTTCAAGGCCGCCGGCCGGCCCATCGTCGAGGCCTGGGATGGCAAGCGCTGGCCGCCGGGGATGTACGACAAGATCAACAAGATGTAGTTGCCATCACCACCACCCCCACCCCAGCCCTCCCCCAAGCTTCGGCTTTGTGGGGAGGGGGCGAAACGGATGGAAGGCGGCCGGCCTTGAACCCCCTCCCCCCTTTGTGGGGGAGGGATGGGGAGGGGGGCTAACCGAATCTCATGGAAACACGCCTGCGAGCCTTGTTTGCCTGGCTGCTCGAGCGCCTGATCGGGGCGCTGGTGCTGTTCATGGTGGCGCTTGCCTTCATGCAGGTGGTGCTGCGCTACGGCTTTTCCGCCGCCATTCTGTGGGTCGAGGAGATCTCCGTGATGGCCCTGATCTGGCTGGCCTGGCTGGGTATCACCTATCTTTGGCTCAGTCGTAGCCACATCGCCGTCGACCTGCTGCCGACGCTGCTGCCGCCGGCCGGCGAGCGGCGACTGCGCCTGGCCATCGAGCTGCTGGGGCTGCTGGCCGGCGCCACTTTGGCTTTCATCTCGCTGGAAACCCTCGAGATGTACGCCGACATGGATCTCGGCAGCCTGGAGATCGACGCCTCGCTGAAGTACTACCCGGTGACGGTGGGCGGGGTCGGTCTGGCATTGGCAGCACTGCTCAATCTTTGGCAGCGCTGGGGCGAGCCGGATTCGGAGGCAGCGCCGTGATTGCCGAGCTGCTGGTGCTCTTCGGCGTGCTGCTACTCGGGTTGGGGCTGGGCCTACCGGTCTTCCTCGCCATGAGCGGTGCGGCGGCAGCCTACACGCTGGCTTTTTGGCCCAAGGTGCCGACTTTCATCGTTGGCCAGGGCTTCGTGCAAGGGCTCGACAGTTATAATTTTGCCGCCATCGTCTTCTTCTTTTTGGTTGGCGAGGTGATGAACGCGGGCGGCATCAGCCAGCGCCTGATGCGCTTCGCCCGGGCCTGCGTGGGCCACGTGCGCGGTGGCCTGAGCCACGTCAACATCCTGGCCAGCATGGTTTTCGCCGGCGTCTCGGGCTCGGCCGCCGCCGATGCCGCGGCCATCGGTTCGGTGATGATCCCGGCCATGAAGCGCGAGGGCTACCCGGCTGCCTACGCCGCCGCCGTGACCGCCGCTTCGGCCACCATCGGCCCCATCATTCCGCCTTCCATTCCGCTGGTGGTGTTCGGTCTGTTTGCCCTGACTTCGATCGGCAAGCTGTTCGTTGCCGGTGTGGTGCCGGGGCTGTTGATGGGGCTCTTCCTGCTCGTCGCGTCTTACGTGATCAGCCGCCGGCGGGGCTATCCGGCCGCCGCCTGGGTCGGCTGGCGCGAGCTGGGCCGGGCCGCCGGTTCGTCGCTGCTGGCCCTGGCAATGCCGCTGATCGTCGTCATCGGCCTAGTCGGCGGCGTGGCGACGGTGACCGAAGTCGGTGCCGTGGCCACGGTCTATGCCATCGTGGTCAGTACCCTGATTTACCGCGAGCTCGACCTCGGTGGCCTTTGGCAGTCCTTCATCCGGGCGGGCACCGATGCCGCCAAGGTATTGGCCATCATCTCCATCGGCGGCCTTTTCATCTGGATCGTCGGCAACATGGGCCTGGCCCGCGCCCTGGCCGGCTGGGTCGGCGGCCTGACCGGCGATCCCCTGTTGGTGCTGGCGATATTCGCAGCGGCGTTGCTGGTGGCGGGCACGGTGCTGGAGCCGGTGACCATTCTTGTGGTTCTGGTGCCGCTGATGATCCCCACGGCCCAGTCCGTGGGCATCGACCTGACGCAATTCGGCATCGTCGCCGTGCTGGCCACGCTGCTCGGCCTGATCACGCCGCCGGTGGGGTTCCTGATCTATCTCACGGCCGCCCAGGCCGGAGCCCAGGTGCACCACGAGGTGCGAGAACTGGTGCCCTTCATCACGGCGCTGATGCTGCTGCTGGCGGCCTTGGTGCTGTTCCCGCCGCTGACGCTCTGGCTGCCGGGGCTGTTTTTCGGCTAGCGGATTTCAGGACCGCACCGAATCGCTTGCCGGGGTCCGCTTTCACCACCAAAGCGGCGGATCCAGGTGGCTCGCTGAAGCGACGCTAATAGTCGAGAGTGCTGAAGAACTATCTTGGCCCCTCGGCGACGCAAGATTGATTCGCGTAGCGCTCAGTCAGAGCAAGAATGATTCACCGAGGATCCTGTCTCGATTCTATCGTTGCGCCGAGTCGGTCGCGGTTGGAGTTTTTCAACGGCCTCAGCCAGCACCGGACATCGCGGCCCGAGGATGCGGCTCATCGCCTATTCCTTCGATGCCAGCGTTTCTTGAATTGATTCCAAAATGGTTCACCGGCAGGGACCGTCGAGCCGTTAACAATTGGAATCAAAAATCCAGTAGAGAACTACCCGTTCCGTTTGGTAAGTTTTCTCGACTGAAAACGGAGCTGCCTCGATCACAGCGCACATCGACGGAGGGGGATACTATGGGTATCGAGGCGTCCGATGTCGGCGGCTAGAGCGTTCTGTAATTAGATTGAAGCATACCCGGAGTTTCTGAAATAGTTGGCGCATTCCTGTGGCGTGAATTCGTCGAGGAGGACGCCGATCCGTCTCCAGGTT
>PVBE011101249.1_pt1 | contig 21354 bp, 13 predicted proteins | sample 1631181 | NCBI WGS metagenome assembly PVBE01 (sample SAMN08397723, study PRJNA350692) | Marine metagenome, whole genome shotgun sequencing project. | isolation source: water | place: Pacific Ocean | collected 2012-04 | reverse complement strand
CGTTAGTAGAAGGTAGAATATCAACAACACGTACATCAAATGTATTAGCAGTGACGTTACTTATTTCTAACCAAGCACCAGAAGCTTCATCTGTTGATCTTGGATATGTGTGATTACCAGCACCCTCAGTACATGTGAATGTTAGTGAATCATCTGCGAACTTAACAAAGTCTCCAGAAACCATTCCGTGACCAGCAATGGTAGGTGTTAAGATACCTGTTGTTGGGTTGTAAGTAGCATCAGTAACTGTATGAGTTATAGTTCCTGTTCTTGGGTAAGCATGATCAGTGAAGTGATCATCCATATCACAAGTCAATGTGATAGAACCATCAGCAAGTTTAACAGTCTGACCAGCAACAGTAATACCATCAGCAAGAGCAGATACAAATGTATGAGCAGTTACGTTAGTAGAAGGTGTAGAATCTAGAACCTGTATTGTGAAAGTATCTCTAGTAATATTCCCTACATTAATCCACTTCTGACTTACTGGGTCAGATGCTCTAGGATATGTCTTAGTGCCAGCACCATGAGTACATGTAAATGATACTGAATCATCCTTAATCTTAATCTGGTCAGTAGAAGTTAGATTATGATCAGGTACAGTCAGTGTCATAATACCTGTAGTAGGATTATAAGCAGCAGTCTCTACGGTTAGTATTCTCTGAGGTCTGAATCCATGAGGAAGTATAACTGCTCCAGTAGCAGTTCCACCAGCCCATGTATGGGTATGATTTCCACCACCAATAACACCAGCAGTAGCAACGTGTCCAGGCTTCCATCTATGAGTTGTAGTATCAGAAGATACACCAACGTTAAGTGTAATAGTTGTACCAGTAACAGAAGATATCTTCATTGCGTTCTGATATGACCTATCTCTCTTCTGCTTAATTCCGTTTGTAGTAGCAGAGTTAAAGGTATGTACAGTAGCATTAGTACAAGGAGTATTCTCTAAACATTGTATGCCAAATGTACTACCAGTACATCCAGATACCTGAACCCACTTACCAGATATAGGATCTGAAGCACGTGGATAAGAATGAGTACCACCACCCTGAGTACATGTGAAGGTTAGACTATCATCATCTAATTTAACCCAGTCACCATCTCTCATTCCATGAGAAGCAACGGTTATAGTAACGATACCTGTCTGTGTATTGAAAGTAGCACCAGTGGCTGTATGTGTATCAATAGTAGATCTAGGATATGAGTGATCTGTAACGTAATTGTCTAGATTACATTGGAATTTAAGATCACTTGTATTAAGTAATACTGTATGTCCAACCTCAAGTAAATGATTACCAACAGTAAGAGTCATCTCACCAGTTGTAGGTTCATATGTACCATCAGTAACATCATGGTTAACTGTAGGTGAAGTACCCACATTAACAGTCACTGTAGTTGAATCCTTAGCAGTAATCTTAAGAGGTTTGTTGTAATATGGATCTGTTGCCCTAGGATAGGTGTGCTTAGTGGAATGTTCATCCATAGCACATGTAAATGTTAGTGAATTAGGAGCAAATAAGATGTGCTCACCAACTATCATTGAATGACTACCTATAGTTGCCACCAGGTCGCCTGTAACAGGGTTGTAAGTAGCGTTGGTTACATTGAACTGAGTATTGACTATCTGTAGTTCTAAACGTCCTGTAGCACCGTTATATGAAGCATCAGTGACATCAAATAGAACCTGAGGTGTAGAACCAACGTTAACTGTAATTGTGGTTCCAGTTACTGCTGTAATTTTTATAGATTTGCCAAATGCGAAGTCAGTTGATCTAGGATACTTGTGATGTGTAACACTACCATCCATAGCACACTTTCTTGTCGATGAAGCATCAGCAATCTGTATGCGAGTACCAACAGTTAGACTATGTGATCCAATGGTTAATTCTAGATTACCATTAGCTTGTGTATAGGTTGCTGCTGTAGGAGTGAAGGAAGCAGGTGTAGTTGTAGAATATGCTGTGATAGTGCTATCCTTAAACTGCTGCTTAGTTGTTAGATTTAGTTGTGGATATAACTCAAATGACTCATTATTGATTGCCTTGAGAACCATCTGACGTGCTTCTTCAAAGACGTACTTAGTCTGTGTCTCTTCACCTGAAATATGTGCTCCAGTGAAGTACATATTGATAGTATCATAAAGAATATGGTTACCACCGAATGCTATGTTAACACCAACTGATTGTAAAACATCAACTGTGTCTGCTTTACACTGATTTGATCCAAGTCCAGGAACAGTAAATCCAGTAGGAGCAGTCCTAGTGAATGCACTCATAGTATCAGTATCTACTGCCACCTCAACGATGTTGAATAGTGTGTCTATGGTAGAACATACAGTAGCACAAGGATTTCCACTAAGTCTGGTCAATCCACCATCATATTTCTGAGTGGCACCGTGTGTACCTTGTATAGTAACAGCTTCCTGTCTAGCAACTTCTTGTGCTATCTTATTTGCTTCACGGAAAGCATATATGGTATGAATTTCTTCTCCAGCAACGTGAGCACCATCAACATAATACTTGGCAGCGTCGTATACTTCACTGTTACCACCAAACTTCAAGTTAATACCAATTGCTTCTAATACATCGACTATATCATCAACACAATCCTGACTATCACCTGTTGGTTCAACAAATAAGGCAGGAGTTGTCTTAGTGACATGTACCATTAAGTCAGTGTTGATAGCAGTCTCAACAATGGATAATAATGTAGAGATTGTGGACTTAATACTTACACAACCATCAAAGATATAGGTAGTATCTTCTGTATACTGTGTATATCCATGAGAACCACCAACTGTAACCAATTCATTGACAACAACCTTATTCATCAGTGTCTTCAATTGGTTAATAACAGCAAGAGTCTGTTGTTCCTCTCCAGCAATAACACTACCACTATCATAAGCACCAGTGTAGAAGTAAGCAGCATCATATACCTTATTATTACCACCATGTAGGAGGTTAAAGGATACAGCATCTATAATATCAAGAACATCATCAACACAATCCTGAGATGTATAACCCTGAGCGTGATTATATCCAGGATAGTCTATGGTACTGAATAGATGATATGCTTCCCATGCTAGGAATTCTCTATTACCTTGTATTAGGTTATATGCATCAAATGATCTCTTATTAGGTATGACATAAGGAATATCAGCATGCATTCTGTCCACTGCTTCTTTAGCAATGAAGTCCTTATTCATTAATATTAAGTTTGCTCCATCTGATACTCTATTATCAGTAGGAGTACCATAATTGTTAAGTAAACCAACAGCAACATCAGCAATAACCTCAGCGTTGTTGTCTATTAGTACACGAGCATCAGCATATTGGTTGTTTGTGTTGTGAGTAGCACTATCAAGTACATTGGTAACTACAACATTACCAGTTGCTCCCGTACCAGTATTACCTCTCTTATTGATTAGAGAAACACCATTATATGTACCAGCAGTATATCCAGAACCCTGATAGAGTCCATCAGTAGTATTCAAAGAACTGATTACATCACCAAATTGATCTAACTGGAAGTTAGTTGATATATCATTTCGCTTATAGTACATAACAATGACTTCTGAGTCCATCATAGGTGCCTCAGAGAAAGTTAATGTACTACCAGATAAACTATATGATACTGGGTTCTGTACTATACCATTAATAACAACCATAAGCATATTCTTATTGGTTGGTGCTACAGCAGCATCCCTATATCTCAACTGGAAGTCCTTAGTATATCCATCAAATCTAACTCTTAACTTATGCTGATCAGAAGTAGATAATCCAGTTATAGTAATAGGTCTATTGACAGCAGCATTAGTTGGAGACTGTGCAAGTTTAATATTATCAGCATCTACTCTAATTACATAGTAATCGTCAGCGTTACTAATCTTCTTCCAGATCTTAGTAGCAGGAGTAACGTTAACAGTAATAGTTGTAGCAGTTACAGCACTAATAGAAAGTGCCTCACCAGAAACAGGATCAGTTGCTCTAGGATAAGCATGGTTGGAACCATGACTATCCATGTCACATGTGAATATAACTCCACTATCAGCAATAGTAACTGTATTGGCAGTAGTAAGAGAATGTGAACCAATCTCTAAAACTAGATCACCCGTCAATGGGTTATATGTTGTACCAGCAGCTGCTGTATGTGTAGCACCACCTGTTACTGAAATAGCATTAGTAACACCAGATACGAAAGTATGTGTACCTGTGGCAGAAACGAATTTATGAGTAGAAAGATCGGTAGTTATACCAACGTTAACAGTAAAAGTATCCTTAGAAAGTTTAATAATCTCTAACCACTTACCACTAGCAGGGTCAGTGGATCTTGGATATGTGTGCTGAGTAGCATGACTATCCTTAGAACATGTAAATCTAAATGTATCATCTGGGAACTGTACGTACTCACCTAATTCAAATCCATGATCTGCTAAGGTAACTGTGAATAAACCAGAGGCAGGTAGATAAGCAGCTTTAGTTGGGGCATATGTCTCATAACCCTGTACAGCATCACTTACTCTGATGTCTGGATATGATCCAACGTTCCTATCAGGAATACTAGATGGATTATCAATACCTTTCCATACAATCTCAGCAAGAGTGTCAATGGCTGCTCTTACATCAGTACAACCATTAGAATCTACAGTAATAGTAGCATCTGCTACAGGTAATAGGTTCTGTACTGCTTGCTTGGCAAGATCTCTAGCATATTGAATAGCAGCAATAGTCTCGGTCTCCTCTCCAGCAATATGATATATGGCATTTGCTGGTTCAGTACGAGTTACATGACTCATATTGTCATTTGATATGGCAGTTGTGATAATTGCCATCTGAGTAGTAAGAGCAGACTCAACAAGAGCACATGATCCTCTATTACCACCAGTCTTCTCAGTTCTAGTTACAGAAGCATGATTTAGAGGTGTATTGATAGCAGCGATTACTATATCATATAAAGTGGTTATAGTTGCCTGTACAGTAGCGCACTTATTGTCTTCAGGATCAACTGTAATTGAACCATCAATTACCTGACCTGTCATATCAGATACTGTCTTATTCTGTACAACCTCATTTGTGATTAATTTTGCCTGTTCAAAGACATATGCTGATTCAGCTTCTTCACCAATAACAAATCCACCTGTTACGTAGTAGTTTGAAGCATCCCAAACTTGGTCGTTACCACCACGAGCCAGGTTCTCAACCATTGCGTCTATAAAGTCTCTAACATCATATTCACACTCAATCCTACCGCCAGTAACAGCATGAGAAGGATATTGTGTCTCCATTCTATCTACAGCAGTCTCAGCAATCTGATTCTTATTAGCAAGAATTAAAGTTCTAGCATCAGCAACTAAGTTACTGATATAACCAGCAGTATCAGCAGTAATTGAGGTATCGAAGAACTGTACCTCAGATGAATGTGCTAGTACCAAAGGATAGTTCTGCGCTACCTTGATAGCCAAATCCCTAGCATGGTTAAATGCTGTGTTGACCTCTGTTTCTACAGAATCAACGTGGTTACCCTCAACATAATACTTGGCACCATCATATACTTCACTGTTACCACCATATGTCATGTTATAACAGATCGCTTCTAATACATCAATAATATCATCGTAACAATCTTGATCTGTGCCATTATGGACACTGAAAGCAGGATAATCTACCTTCATCTTACCCAATGCTTCCTCAGCAATGAGTTGCTTGTTCTTAAGGATTAGGAACTTAGCATCAGCATACTTATTAGCAAGAACACCAACACCACCAATATACTGATCTGCTACATCCCATGAGAATGAGTTACCACCATAACGTAAGTCATTAACCCAGTTAACAACTACTAATCTAAGGTCTCTCTTACATGTTGCTGCGTTATAATCAGGTTTAGTACCATCTGTTAAAGCAGGATAAGTTGCTTCTAACCAAGTAGAAGTAGTATCAATTATATGATCAATATTAGCAATTATTAAATCTCTAGCATCCTGATATCTGTCAGCTACTACATTATAACTAACCTTCTGACCAGTAAGTAAACCATGGTTAGTTAAGGTAAACTGATTGTTAGCAGTGGATATAATAGAAGAACTACTACCATCAAAGGTAATTGTCCTATCATTGATTCTATCCATCTTGTCTACGACAGCAGTCAAGATCTTCCTAACATCAAGTAACTGCTTACCACTAATCTGAACGTTAGTTGGTACAAGAGCAGTATAATCTGGTTTACCTAAGAAGAAGTTCTCAATTCTAGATAACTTACCTGAGTTAGAAGCAGAAGGCTTAGGAGTAAAGTAAGTTGTACCATAGAATGACTCAGTAGGATCACCTTCTCTTGGTTCCCACCAGTCATAAGATGATGGATTAGAAGGATTATAGAATGACTTCTTACGATAGTTCTTAAATGTGGATTGTGATACTACTTGTGTACCTAGTACCTTAAATCCAGCAGGATGGGCAGATGTCTTAAACTGATTCTTCCATTCCTTAACATTAATAGGTGAATTAACAACATATGAGAATTCTTGATACCTATTAGAGTCGTATATACGCTGTTCATTAAGATCGAGAATACCAGTGGTTCTCTTCCACTCAGCAGTAGCGGTAGCAATAGGACTTACTTTGAAATTAGCCTGAGATCTATCAAATTCATGGATCTCACCAAATGCTTTAGTCTGTAAACCAAATACAGGCTGTCCTACTAGGAATTCACCTGTTTCTATCTCAACAGAAAGGATTCTACCCTTAGGATCCCAATACTTAACTTCACCGATAGCAGAATATGAATCTGTTGATGTACCTTGATATAACTTCTCACCAACAGAGAATGTTGCTGGTTTCATGATAACTGAGATAACATCACCTAAATCAGTTGTTGTTAGGTTAAATGTACTTGTTCCACCTGGACCTATCATAGGCAAACCAGTAATAGTAATAGAAGTACCAGCAACAGCATTAGATAATGTGCTAGCAAGTTTCAACTGGTTATCTGCCATACCATTACTCAACAGAGGTGCGATGGCATAGTAAGTAGTATTTGCTAATAAAGGAGCAGGTAATGTGCCATCAATCTCAAGTAACTGAACTTCTGTCCCTACAGGGATCTTAGTACTATATGGGAAGTTAAGTGTATTGTTAGATTGTAGAGCTACGAATGAGTGTGTCATTCTAGCCTGTACCTTAGGTGTTGATGAATATCCTTTACCTGGGTTCGTTACGGCAACAGCTTGAATAACTTCGTTATCAATAATAGCATCCAATACTGCACCGCTTCCACCTCCACCAACAAGTTCGATTGTTGGTTTTGTAACGAATGAGTATCCCCCATCCGTAACAGTGAAGAAGTCAACGACCTGAGTTCTTGTGAGTTGTAAGTTATAAGTTGTATTAACGGACGGTTTGAGGGTTCTATCATGTGAATAGTTGTACGTGATATTATCTCCACCTAGATTGATTACCTTACCTAGGTCAGTTGATTTCAATAGTATCGAAGCACCCCTACCAGTACCCTGTTTAACTGTGATAATAGGAGGGTTCTGGAACTTAGTACCAGATGACTCGATAACAATAGATTTAACAGTCTCATCTATAATTTCTGCTCTAAGTGACGCACCAATACCAGTACCACCAGAGATTTGTACTTCAGGAGCAGATAAGAATCCAGAACCTGAGTTAGTCACTATTACTTCATCAATAGAAGCGTTAATAGTTGTTGATGTAACTGCTTTTCTAAAGTATGTCAATGACTCAACTTTAAGTACAAAGTCATCAGCAGAACCACCACCAGTAATCTTCTCACCATTGATAGTGATCAAATCACCAAGAGCATAAGCATTACCACCAAGAGTGACAGTAGCAGAAGTAACGTCCTGAGAAGAAGCATCAATTACAATAGTAAATTCAGCATAGTCTCCACCAGTAGGAGCAACGGACTCTTGTGTTATACCAGTATATGTACCAGGAGTGAAGTTAGCAGATGAGTTCTGACTATTAATACTTACAGTAAGTGCACCACCATACCAAGGATCATCAATGTATACTGTTGGTGCGGTTCGGTAGTTGCTACCACCACTATTAACAGCCATTGTCTCAACTCTTCCGATCAATTCACCAGAGGTGGGAACAACAGCAGCAACAGCAGCTTGAGCACCAGATATAGCAGTAATTGCGGCTTGGTTTGAACCAACATAAACTTTATTTGTATTATTATTGCCTGTGGTAAACATAATGAAACCACGGTTCGCTGTACCTTGTAAATTGTTACGAAGTGGTTGAACTCTTAATGTAGAAGTATTGGCATTCCATGAAATAACCTTACCACGAGCAGTATCAGTACCAAGAGTAGTCTGAGATATAACAACATCCCCAGGAACAAAGATACCAAATACCTGGTCAACAGTTAAGTCAACATAGTCTGGCATTGAGCATACTACAGCAGGTGGGTTGCTACCATTGTAGTCAATACCTGAATCAAGTACAGCAACGTCTTCCACTACACCAGAAATTGTACATGTAGCAGTAGCACCACCACCAGAACGTTCTACACCAGTAAATTTAGGAATCGTAGAGTAATTTCTACCTGGGTCACCAATATTGATTGCTGCTATACCACCAGAAGGGAATATTGAGTTAGTTGCGTATGACAGTTCATTAGTTGATCCATAAGCAGACTCTGGTTCTCTAGCCAGAGTAAATGTCATTGAAGTGGTAGTAGGAGTTGTAACAATAGTGTTAGATCCCAAGAATGGGTCATTTACTACACTAAGGTAACTTCCTGCTCCACCATTAACACCATTAATATCAAAATAGAATAATGTACCAGGAACATCTACCAAGTCAATGGTAATAGACTGTTGTTGTCCAGTCTGGGGATCATTCTGAGTATCACTTATGTTCTTATATGTGAATACATTGGTATTTTCCTTATCAAAGGAGAATTCAAGTCTCTTGCCATCATTAGAAGCATCAGTAGTATCAAACTTGTAAAGGTGACCATTAATGAGATCTAGTTTGGACTCTTTGACATAAACCTCTGTAAGTGTTGGTATAGCAGTGTCTGTAATAGTTCCTACTGCTTTCTTGAACTGGAATTTCCTCTCAGTTGTATATCCAGTTATAGTATGAGTTCCATCATAGTCAGATGGGTTAGTTCCTGACACAACAACAGTGTCCCCTACACTCAATTGATGAGAAGCACTACCTCTACCAGTAAATTCTAAATTAATAGCATTAGGTGTTATATAGAATCCAGTACAGTCACCAATATCAGAATCTGTTGGATCTAATTGCTCATTTACGTTATATCCACTACCTTCCTTAGTTACAGTTACACTTGTTACTGATCCACCAACACCAACTACGATAGTGAACTCAGCACCTTCACCAGAAGGAGCAGAAGCGTTCTTAAGAGGTACTCTAGTGTATGTTCCAGGTGTTCCACCACTACCAGCAAACAATGTCCACTGATCTTGTACAATACCACCTGTTTTTAATACATTACCAATATCAACACTAAATCCACTACCAGTACCACCTATGTTAGACACAGAAGCACTTAATACATCATCATCTACGTAGTTCTTACCTTCATTCTGTATAGAAACAGTAGTTACCGCATTTCCACTAACTGTGATATTAGCAGTAGCACCTGAACCAGATCCACCAGTTAGTACTATACCGTTATATGTACCATTAGTATAATTATCACCACCAGTAATAGTTAGATTAGCTTGCTTTACTCTACCTGGAGAACTGATATAAAAATTAGTCAGATCAAAGTATTTGAAGTGATAGTTATCAACTGTGTTGGTTGTAATGGTTTTAACCTTAATTTCTCTAGTAGCCTCATTATTACCAATACTAATATCTACTGCTTCCCCTGGTTTGATATAATGAGCAGTCGCTGTGTTTAAAGTACCTGTTATAACATCAGTTGTGCTATCAACACTATACAGTAATGTATTGGCAGTCTCACCAGCAATTCTTGAAATCCTAGCAGAGATACCACTACCACCAGTATCAGTCTCATCAAATACAAGTCTATCATTGACTTTATAGTCAAATCCAACACCTTCAATTAGATACTTATCTAGACCTGATGAGAAATACCTATTAGTAGCAGAAACATATAATGAATCTACAGCACCACCCTTAATAGTTGGGAAGTAATCATAATATCCAATACCAACATCAACAAATCCAATAAACTGCATATTAGTGCTTTCACTGGTCTCTAAAACAAGAGGAGTGGTAGCATCTTCCAATGCAAGGACATATTCAACTGGATCACCCAGTTCCTTTCTCCTTACGATAGAAGTATCAGTATAAATGTATGGTGCCTTATATCTTACAGCATCTTCAGTAAAGTTCTGTTGTAGACCATTACCCTTCCAGTTAACGCTATCTGCTTGAGAATAGAATTCTGGACCAACAAAATACGGGAATTTGGGATTACCAGTCGTACCATCCAAAGTACAGAAATATGCATAGACTCCAGAGGGATATTCGGGAGTTACGCAAAAACGACCATTATATTGATCTAAATCGCCCGATCCTTCGATATATTCATAATCTTCAATATATGTTCCCATTGTATCGGATAAACCCGTAATAAGCGCATCTCTAGTCGATTTTACGCGATATGAGCTCACCATCAGTTTTAACTGATTATATGGGTTTTTATTCTCCCTATCTACGTATGCATAAGGTCCATAGATCGGATGACCGTCAAATGACCATCCTAAGATAGGAGAGTGCCTAGTTGGGTTTAATTCGGAATTATCAACATCATCAACGTTATCTCCCAAAAGGAAGCGTAATTTCTTAGGATTATAGAGATATCCATATTCTCCACCGTATATTCCATAGTTGGCACCTTTAATGGAAACACCATTATGAATATCGGCAACTTTGGGTGCTACGAGCTCATTAGTCGTAACTCCAAGTTCTTCTGGCGTAGCAGCGGTATTAGCAGTCAATTCTGGCAATTCTACTTGGAACTTAGCACCAGAACCTGGATATACGACATCTACGAAAGTTTGACCAGCAGTATAACCAATACCACCGTTAGTTACACTAATATTAGTAACTTGCTTACTTGATCCATCAATACTCGCAAAAGCAACAGCACCAACTCCATCCCCAGTTATAACAACGTCAGGAGGACCATAATAGTTACTACCACCATAAGTTAGGATAATGGAAACAATCTTACCATTAACAATAGATGGATAGGCAACAGCACCACTACCTGAAATTAGAGTGACCATTGGTCTCTCTTCATAGTTAGAACCAGGATTAGTAACAGTAATGCCAGCAGCAGTCAAACCACCACGAACAACTGCCACACCAGTAGCACCAGTTCCTCCACCACCTGAAATAGTGATAGTTGGAGTAGAAGTATATCCTGTACCTTCAGCAGTGACCGATATAGCATTAACAGCACCATTAGTGACTGTAGCAGTCGCAGATGCCTGTACTGTACCGCCACCGCCTGATATAGAAACGTTTGGTGTAGAAGTATAACCACTACCACCATCAGTTACGTTAATAGCGTATACACGACCAGATACACTAACAGTTGCCTCAGCAGAGAGACCTTCGTACTGCCATATACATGCTCCGTCCTGTACAAGCGATGAATCTGTATGAGTAGGTTCTGTACCTATTTCTGCGCTTTTACCGCTTCCTATGTTCTTATAACGATATCCTATACTGTTTCTTATCCTAACATTGACTTGGAAGTAAGTTCCAGCACTCCATAAGGGTTCAAATTCAACAATAGGTGGATTTGTGATATCATAACCGTCACCAGCATTTAATACACTAATAGACTTAACACCACCATATAACTTGACTGATTCTGACTTATATGAGAAAATTGGGACTCCATTAACTCCAATTCCAACCTGACCGACTGGAGTCGCTGTTTTGGTTGATTTAGTAATTGTAGTTAGTGGAATACGCTTCAAATAGCGTTGATTGCCTGGATCTAGATCAGATGAGTCAAATGGTCCAATTGGGTGTCCTGGAATTCCTGGAGAAGCAACAATCGCGTGATCTGTCGATTTATAGACATTTTGAATGTCAGATGGTGTATTTTCAATATTTGTGCGAATCGACGTATCTGTAGACGTAGATTTGGCAAATTCTCGCGCAATTAAGAAAGTTGAGACAACTCCTGCGATTGGAGTCGTAGGAAGTAGGATTTGGAAGGTAGTAGAGTCACTTGTACCCAAAACCGTGAAAGTTGAGTTATATACGTCTTCTGGAGCGTTTAATATCGTAACTCGATCATCACGCTTCAATCCATGGTTCTGATCCGTCGTAATAGTCGCTACAACTGATCCATCTTGAGCAGGATTCGCTAAACTAGCACCAGTGGAGTTTACAAGCTTTTTAACGTTGTATACAAAGCTATCCCAGATGGGATCTAGTGAATCGAAGCCTGGAGCAGCAGGAGTAGTGACTTTTGAGTCCTGTAGGTAATATCTACCGCCAGTAACCAAGTCAACACCTCTAGTACCACCATAGACCTTCAAACTGATCTTAGATTGGTCTTTATTGGAATATCCATAAATCTCAAAGGCAGAAGTAACTTCTGAACCCGCAATATGGGGTTGGTTAGTTGTATCCTGTCTAGCACGAGTACATCCAAGGAATTGAGTGACTGTCTTGTCTGTATACTCTATAACTTCGCTGTTTATGCGGAAAGCACCGTTCTTTTCGGGCCAACCAATAGTTGAGTCAACTGAAACTTCACTTTCGCTCAAATTAGAGCTTACATCTTCACTTAAGAGTGTTTTATAAGGAGTTGTGAAGGATCCAGCACCATTTTCCGTATCTACGTCTAATTCGTAGATTTTGCCACTCTCGGTGAAAACTTCAACAACAGATTTAACGTAAATTCGCGCAGTTTCGACTGAATCGTCATTTGGGTCGTCTGCTTGGTATAAAACCTCTCCAGTTAGCTCTACTGGGTTCCCTGAGATCGCTGTAGCACGAATAACTTCCCTAACAGTGTAGAAAGCGTCACTGGGCTTAAATATTCTTTCCTTTGGATACTCAATAGTTGATTCTACACCAAATAGAACCCTAATGAGATATTTGAATGATCTAGATGTACCTTTCGCAGCATAGAAGTCCTTAAGACGCTTCGTTACTGAAGATTGGCGAATATCTTCATGGAATTTGGATGGGAATGACTCAGCAAACTGATCCCTAAACCTTTGAAGTAAAAATAGTGGTAATAGGTTGTTTAGGTTAATTACATCCGCGCCAAAAGCATGGACAGCGGCTGTAGATGAAGCAAATGTATATTCACTTAATGTACCTACCTTTGTAGTAGCATGGAACCCTCGTACACAACCTTTGAACTGGGTCTGACTCTTACTTGAGTAATATATGATCTCATCGTCAATCATCAAGAGTCCTTCCTTAGGGAAGTCTCTAGTATTTGCTACGTCAACGACTGTAGCAACTTCTGTAAGACCAGAAGACGCTGTAGTCTTCTCTACTAGGTCATTCAGACGGTCTATGTTATAATATTCGTCTATATTCTGGACAATATCAACAGGATTGCCCTTTAACTCTAATCCTTGGTAATAATACTTGAGGAAAGTAACAAAGTCGCCATAATCGTCCCTGATGAACTGAGGAATCGTTTCCTCAATCCTATCAGAAATTTTAGACCTACTTTCTGGTGAAACGGTAGCATCAATAGGGTCAACTGTTACCTGCGTTGAGGGAGTGACCCAATTAGCTACCTTCCACGAAGACTGCTCTATTGGCATGGATTAACTATAACTAGATTCTGGGATTATGCCTGTTCCAGAAGTGTTGCTACCACTGGAAATTTCGTCATCAATTACATTAACAACTAAGTTATCTATACCTATTGTCAAATAGGTCTCTCGGAGAGAGATTAAGTCATTGGATTCAGGAACTACAGAGAACTGAATAATATTGTCAGTTGAATTAACAACTTCAGTGATAACCAAATCATTGATTGTCACTTCTCCCATAGTATAATCAATTAGTCCCCAATTACCGCCTATGTACTGCTTAGAACCGTCTGCGTTGACGTAAAACAGACGTATAGTACCCAAACCATCATCATTAAGGTAATAGATCGTATTTCCACCATCAGCACGCTTAAATCCGTTCGTTTCAAACGTAGGAGTGTCTAATTGGGCGTTAATTCTATTACCAAAACATATCTTATAGTTAAATCGTTGATTTAACGTCACAGGTACATTCTTACGCATTCTAACTCGCGTAATATTCGATGTTACCGCAGGTTCAGCATCATCGATGATTTTCTGCATCTTAGAATACTTAAACTTACCACCGAACTTATTAAATTCAGTAGAAACATTCAAAGCCTCTAAAACACGATAGACAATCTGTTTAATTTCTGCCTGATCGCGTCTAGTTACATTTGGGTTAAAATAAACGAAAGATGTCAGGTCAATAAACAGAACTGAAGGATCCATGATCTTCGGTTCCACAGCACCAACGGAATAAGAGCGAATTTTCTTCTGAACCGCGTCTTTTTCCGAGATAGACAATTTGTCTGCGTTCTTGGGCTTAATAACAACGATAACTTTACCGTATTCGGGAGGTTCTGCCTCTTCTCCACCGAATGCGACTATAGATTGGACATTTGGGTAAATCTGAGGAATAATTGCTTCATAATCCTTAGTAGTTACCGCCCTTCCAAAGGAAGAGTAGAATTTAGGTGCGGAATACTTGATTGAGTCAACAGATTCCTTTTCAGCACCACCATCAGGAGGAGAATCCAGTGTTAGAGTGATTCCAGAAGTGATTGGATTGTTCTGAGAGTCCTTAATTGTACCTGCGAAGGAGAATCCCTTCAAACCATTAGGACCACCACCTTGTGAGGTCGTATAGGTCGCTTCTATAACGTCTCCGTTCTGTAATGCTTCCCCAAGTACACCGTCACCAAAGATAAGTTCAGGTCTCTTGTATTCGGACTCTTCTAGGAAGAATACTTTACTAACGTCACTGACGGCTGTTATATCAGTACCCTCTAAGTAAGCATCAGTAAGGGTACCACGTGTCACTTCCACCGTCATAGAAGAAGTGTCAGCAAGAGCATTTCCAAGAATGAACCTTTGACGTTCACTGGACTCTTTAACAAAGGTATCAGTTACAAAGATACCCTCATATGCTACTACATCTGTAAATGTAGCAATTCCGTCTAAAGTGTTGACGGATACTATTAAATCTTTAGGTATAGAGAAAATATAGTTAGAATTGTCATTGACAAAGGATGTAAAGATCCCTCTATTGATCTGAACACTCTGTGGATATCCACGACCATTGGCACCAGTTCCATAAACGGTCTGTACCTTCACTGTAAAGGTCGCACGGGCACTTCTAGCACTCGTTGGGGTATATCCTATCAACTTAGCTAGTTTAACGACGTTCTCACGTAAAACTGCTGTGTCTAGGAAGTTCTCATTGACTAAGAGGTTAGCATTTACCGAAGAATAGTAAGTGTTATACGCTAATACATCTAAAAGAGTGGACAATGAAGATCCCTCGAAGTCATAATCAGAGAATTCTGTCTGACCTCGTAAATAATCAATTAATTGTGCCTTTACTTCGTTAAATTCTAACGAATTGACTTGAGTTAGAGCCATTACCGCTTCAGTATAATTTCTAGTGTGTCTAGAACATTTGGAAGACCAGTTATTAGGTAATATATCTCACATTGCAAATCATTATAACGTTCATCAAATGCTGTAGCTACTTTGTAGCACACAACTCTTGGTTCATATCGATTAATGCAATTCTTTATTTGGGATTCAAGTAACCCAGTTTGATTTGCTTCGTATAATTCAAAAAGTGCACCAGTTATGTTGCCACCAAAATTCGGTAGAAAAGGCTTCTCATAAAAGTTGTATCGAACAATGTTCTTTACAGACTCTTTGATAGCATTCTCATTAGAGAGGGTATTTACATCGTTTGTTATTGGATTCCGTCTGAATGTCAGATCAAAGTCCTTAAACGCACGGCTGCTTGTTGCCATTCTTTCCTAATATCTCGACCTCAATCTATTTAGACACTTTTTTCGAGCTCTTTAGTAATAGATCACTTCTGGGGTCTGTAATAAGGTACTTGCAGTACTCATTTCCGTTGTCATAGAAGTCATCTCCCATGTCTACGGGTACATTATGGTTCCTCATTCCGTTAATTATTCTTTTGGCCTTACCTTCCTTGGCCTCGTTTTGCTTTTCTTCCATGATTCCTTGAAGTAGCACTGTACTTGGTGTGTTTACTGTTCCCTTGACGTGTTTTCTTGGGTCTTGCTTCGATGAATTCATTATTCATCCACGTTCCTTTTGGTTTTGCCATAATTACGGTCCTGCGAATACGTCTGGAGATCCCTCTGCAACAGAGGTACATGTAGCATCACCCACTCTACCACATCCTACGCCATTTACAAATACGGTTGTACTCCCTGTAGATATAGGGGCACTATGACCAGGACAAGGGACACCAGGTAAAAGGTGTCCAGTATTGTTATCTCCCTGACGAGAGATGGGTATATTATTACAAAAGACATTAGGAGATCCCTCTGCTCTGGTCATTCCAGAACAATGAGAGACATCTGCATCTCCAATTCTAGTTACTGCTGGCATTTACTTCTGTTCTCTCGCTTGTAATTTATGTAGGTAGTCCGTAAAGCGATTTAAGTGCTCATGATCGTGTTCCGAATGAGGACTAGGGGGAATATTTGGTAAAAACTTGATTAAATGATCAAATTTTTCGGGAATTTCCGATACTTTTTGGTATTCGGTCAAGGTTTGACCCGTCTTCACTATAAAAACGCCTTCTAAGGCTAAAAAATCTTCTTCCATGTCAATATTTAGAGTACCTTTGCGTCACGCGACGCGATTTTTCGCGATTTTTTTGGGTTCAGTAACTCGATTCGAGCATTTCTCTATTCTTTTCCGTTTCTTCCGTAAATTTCATATAGTTTATCTCATCAGAATACTTCCAGAGCATCTTTTCCCAAATATATTCAAACTCTTCCTGATCTAGATTGCGGAACAGAGGGGTTTCTTTCCAATAAATGTGATAAAAGTTAGTCATGTGTCTCTAAAATTGGTTTACAGACAGTCTCACACGAATCTTCTTGAGCATTTGGGTCACATGCGCTCACACATTCAAAGTATTTGTCTTGCATGTCATGCAAATAGACAGGATCGTGTAGATCTTTGTCATGTTCGAGTACAATATCGACTAATTTCTCATAGTCTTCGTGTCCAGGACGCTTCAAAAGCAGTTCCATGGAATTCAGACGTGTTTCAAGTGCCTCGACCTGTGATTTCAAGCCAAGGAGGAGTGTCATAATATCAGACTCTTGCATGTAGTGCCTCCATTGATAAGAATTGTTCGTTGAGATTATAGTTTAATTTATAATTCGTCGTCGTTACGTAGTAACCTGTGATATCCGAACCATCACAATTGTATCCGTAACCTCTCAAAGGTTCATTCACACCATCAATTTTGAAGGTTTTGCCTCCTCTCTCTAGATAATTGTGATACTTTTCGTCGAGATTAACCATGACCCTTTACTGTTGTACTATTAATTATAACACATAATATGATCAACTCAACACATATTCACCTTTTCTTAAGAGTTGCTTAATAACCTGAGGTAATAATCGGTGTTCTGCCTGTTGGATACGGTATGTAAGAGTATCTAATGTATCCTCTGGACATATTAGGACACGTGTTTGGTCTAATATTTCACCACCGTCAAGTTCTTCGTTGACATAATGAACTGTACAACCAGTATATTTGTCATTAGAACTGAATGCTTGCTCTATAGCATGAAGTCCCTTGTACTTTGGTAAGAGACTAGGGTGTATATTAATGATTTGATTAGGGAATGCCTTGATAAACTTCTTAGGTAAGACCCTCATCCACCCTGCGAGTACTATTAAGTCTACTCTGTATACTTTAAAGAGTGTTATTATATCATCTACTTGCTTACTCTTTAACCTACAATGAGATATACCGAGTCTCTGTGCTCTATGCATAGCACCGCAGTCTTTCTTATTATAGATCATCATCACAACTTCATGCTCAGGGCACTCGTTGACGATGTTCTCGAAATTAGTTCCGTTGCCAGAACACATAACTCCAATTCTCATTCTAAATCGTGAGTGATAGGTCTACTGTAAGGTGGTTCATCCTCTGTTACAGGATGCTTGAATTGTTCTGTATCGAAATAAGATGTGTAATTCATCTTACCTTCCCTTGCGTCAAGTACCTCATTGATTAGTATTGACATCTCCTTACAGTAAGTCTCTGTAAAAAGTCTCCGAGGTTTTACAGTAGCAGGTACGTATTCTCTACTTTTACCTCCTGCTGCTTTCCATTTAGCAAGATCTTCGGGTGTCATCGGAGCACCCATCCCCTGTGTATCTATTTTACTCATTCTGGGAGTCTCCTCCGAGGGACTCGATACCTGCTTCTTCGCAGTAATCTCGAATCAACTGATCAACCTGCTGATATATTGAATCAAGCTTTACCTGAGAGCGGCAAGCGTGAGCTATGTGATCTACCTGATCCTCTGTGAGGCAGTGATCTGGGTGTAGGGCATTACACACAGGTATTCTTTTTTCTACGAGCTCGTTGAAGTTTATCCGAATCTCATAGTCTCTGTATACAGGCATTTTTTGTATCTGGGGAAAATTTCCTGGGAAAAATTTTATTTTTATATATCACTCCCGCACGTACCCACTTTTGTAGGTTAGGGTAGTAAGTCGCTTTTAGCTAGGGGGGGCGGGGGCGCGAACGCCCCCTAGTGTGATTTTCAAATATGCGGTGGTGCTATCTCAGCACGCCACCCAAGTCTAATAAGATCATCAATCATGTCCTCTGCATGTTTGAATGTTGAGAGGTGCATGAGCTTTGCCCGTCTTGGTTCTTGGTTTGTCCAATAGCGGATGCAGGTGCTTGTTGCCATGATAGGAAATAGTAAGAAACTACGGGTGATGGGTTGACCAATTGGTCATAGATGCATTCATTCATATTATTCATTGCAGTATGATGGGTCAACCTGACATAATTGTCCATTCCTGGATTCTGTCATTTGTTCTACCTGCTTAATGAGGTTAGAACCAATACCCACACCTGCTATGATGATGATGAGTGCAAGAGCGATTCGCATGTTGGAATTCGTTTGTATAATAGTATTATAAGCGATGACGGACTAATGTCTATCGCTTATATACCAGTGTGTAGACTGTCCCCATGAGGGTGCAGGTCTTAGTCCATTCCTGATTTCCTGATTGATGGTCTCTTGTGCTAACTCTTGTGCAACCATTCGTTTGCAGAAGTCCTCCATATTAGGAGAGCATAGAAAACCGTCGCCTGAAATCATGGGATTGAAAATGCTGTGTGACATGAATCTATTATAAGGGGGGGTTAATAGAAAGGGGGGCATCATTGTGCCCCCTTGTGAACTGTCCTATCTGAAGACTAATTCATCAATCTTTGTCATAGAGTACAAGATGCATTCCTGACGGAATTGCTTTTTGTACGCGTCGCCGACTGAAAGAAGATTTTCGATCATTCGGTCAGACCCCGTTGTCCTTTCATCAATCGTAATGCTGATGATTTTGCTTTGCTCCATCTCTCCTTTGAAAATTCCGACTGCATCCGTGATGGTTGCAAATTGGAGTGTGAATAGAAAGGAGTTTATGAAATCGGACCACATCTGGTTTGTGATCTTGCCCTCGTTTGGAATGTTCATGCCGAGGGTGATTTGATGAGTTTGCAAAAGTGATTCATTGAAGTACTCTCTTATTATACAGAAAAAAGCACCCCTGAAAAGGGGTGCTGTGCCACTTATTTCATTGGCATGTGTAGGAGTCGAAAGTCGTCTTCGATCTGAGAAAAGAAAAGCCATGCATTGTCAACGTAGGTCGTCGCCTTCCTGATGTAGTATTTCTCAGCTGGTGTGAAGTGTGGGCGTGCTGGTAGAAATGGGTTGACTCGCATTGAACGTGTTCGATTGACTTTCTTAATATAGGACATAGCCACCCCTGGTGGCTGCCTGGTTGTGACACTTATATTAGTGGACTTTTTTGTTAACACGTGTAACGATTGATCCATTTGTCAACCCCTTGCTTGTAGAATGAAAGAGTCAAATGCATTATTACCTGCATGCCAACTGCAACACCTGCTCTCAAGTCACCTGCTAAACCAGCAAGAAAACCAAGAGCACGTAAAGCAAGCACCGCTGCAAAACGTACTCGTAAAGCAGCACCGACCAAAGTCAATCCAACTTCTGCAACTCCCTTGCCTGTCGTGATCACACCAGATGCACCCTCAGTCAAGAAAGCATATGCCAAGATTGAACTCAAGTCATTAAAAGATTATCCTCGTGACGGTCTCTCTCTAATCCTGCTTCCTGTGTTCTACCTTGAAGCATTTGTGAAAGAACTCCTTCCACTCATAGGACAAATCAAAACCCCTTCCAACATCCGATCATATACAAAGGTAGGATAAGCAAGAGCACCCGAAAGGGTGCTTTTTTCTTGGTCTAAAAAAAGCAGCTGGCTGAGGACAGTTGGCAAAGTGTCCATTTTTACACCTGCACGGTCCGTTTGGTCCTATACTTAAGAAGTCAACCAAAGGAACATTTAAATGATTCTCAGACAACTCGGATCTAACAAGACTGAACTCTCACTCAACGACGGGTCAACAATTTTCTTCTCTTACGAGACACCCGTTGCAGGATACAGTCGAGATCTCGGACACTTCAAGACTTCGACCTATTACTCACGGACGACCTCCAAGCACATCAATCAGTATTTTGCTCACGCTGACCATTTACAACTTGATGTCAAGGAGATCCCCCAAGAGCAAATAACCCAACTATGCACCTCAGCGGCATAGCTCCAAGAGACCCCGCGAGGGGTCTTTTCATTGCACCTTGAAAATTCCAGCCGCCTGGGGACAATAAAAAAACCGTCCCTAAGGACGGTTTGAAGTTACTGGGCGAGGTCTTGAAATCTTCGGATGACCTCCGCTTGAATGTCCATTACGGACATCATGTGAATGTTGCCTGTGTCCGTCGCCTCCTCGATCACATCCTCATAAATGGTTTCAAGAATTGACTCGTGGTGCAATGTGCTCATGAATAATCGAAGGGTGAGGGGTCAGTGATTTTCTCAAAAAGAGAATCGTATGCATCCTGATCGAACTCGTCAGGTGATCCGAGGTCTTGGAAGAAACACGCCATCGCGACGAGGACGGTTTCTTCAGATTCGGTGAGTTGTAAATTTCTCATGTTCTAATTATAGTCCCT
>PVBE011348510.1_pt1 | contig 21356 bp, 21 predicted proteins | sample 1631181 | NCBI WGS metagenome assembly PVBE01 (sample SAMN08397723, study PRJNA350692) | Marine metagenome, whole genome shotgun sequencing project. | isolation source: water | place: Pacific Ocean | collected 2012-04 | reverse complement strand
TGTCGTGCTAGTCGAGTAGGTAGGACACAGTCAAACATGTCCACTCCTCGTGCAACTACTTCAACTATTCCGACTGGGTCTCCTAATCCCATGAAATAACGTGGCTGGTCTTCTGGTAAAAGATCTGTGACTACATCTACTGGCTCCAGCATTTCAGACCTTCCCTCCCCTACGCTCAAACCTCCTATGGCGTAGCCGTCAAATCCAACTTCTAAGGTTTTTTCAGTACTTTCAATTCGCAACGAGGTATCAGTGCCGCCTTGAACAATCCCAAACTGGCTTTGCATTTCATTTGCTGTTGGATGGGTTAGGAAAGCTGCCCGAGCGCGCTCTGCCCATAAAGCTGTTCTATCTACTGCATCTTTGAGGACGTTTCTTTCTGCAGGGAGAGCAGAGCAAACATCTAGAACCATTTGTATGTCCGCTCCTAAATCTGCCTGTATGGAACTTGCAGACTCTGGTGTCAGGTGATGCGACGAGCCATCATAAATTGAGCGAAAAGTTGCTCCTTCATCTTCAACTTTGGGTTTCAGAGAAAAAATTTGATACCCGCCTGAATCTGTGAGAGTTAGTCCGTCCCAGTTTGCAAATTTTCCAAGTCCTCCATGTTCTTTAATGAGATCTGCTCCAGGTCGAAGCATCAGATGATACGTATTTCCAAGAATTATTTCAGCATTTAAATCTTTCATATCGAGAGAAGATAAATGTTTTACTGCACCACGGGTCCCAACAGGCATGAAACACGGGGTTTTAAATTTTCCGTTAGCGAGAGTAACTTCACTCAGCCTCGCTTTTCCATCTTTTGCGGTGATCTCAGAAAGGGCCTTCATATTTACAGTTTCCTTGTACTTCGGTCAGAAACCAGCATTGAATCTCCAAAGGATAAGAAACGATAACTGTTGATCTGCGCTTCGGTATATAAGTCCCTCCAATAAGGGCCGATAAAAGCTTCGAGCATCACGAGCAGAGTTGATTTTGGGAGATGGAAATTCGTGAGTAACAGGTCTACTATTTTGAATTCGAACGGATCTCGAATAAATAAATTTGTTTGTCCGGACAGCTCAAAACGTGCTGCTGATTCAAGTGCTCTTACTGTCGTAGTCCCTATGGCAATAACTCGATTTGCTTCTTTGCAACGATGCATAACTTCTTCTGAGACACTGTAAAACTCCGAATGCATATCATGATCGTCAAGATTAGCGACGGTAAGCGGTCGAAATGTATCTAATCCGATTGCCAATTCAATTTCCTCAACTTGTGCACCCGAATTTTTACATTCACTGACTAAGGCTTCCGTGAAGTGAAGGCCGGCAGTGGGAGCTGCCGCAGAATTAGAGCGGTTAGCGAAGATTGTCTGGTATCGATCTCCATCTTCTAGGTTTTCTTTTATATAAGGAGGTAGTGGCATCTCCCCATACTTTTCTAGCAACGGTAGAAGATCAGACTTAGCTTCTATTTCTATAGAACGTTTACCCGCTCCAAGATCTTCTCCAATACGGATTGTCATTTCTGGGCTAACAGTAAATTCTGTTCCGGAAGACACTTTTCGGCTAGGACGCACAAGAGCTTCCCAAACAGTTGCCCTCTGTGGTTTCAAAAGAAGAACTTCTACGACCCCACCTGTTTCTTTCTTGAGAAATAATCTTGCCGGCAGAACTCGAGTGTTGTTCACTACAACGACATCGCCTGGTTTTAGAAGTTCCGGAAAGTTTGAAATTTTTAAATGCAATGGGCCATTACCAAGATCTACAAGCATTCTCGCTGCAGTTCGTTCTTCTAAAGGATGTTGAGCTATAAGATCCTCTGCTAATTCGTAGTCAAAATCTTCTGGGCCCATAAGTCTTTCAGCCTACGGAGAACGTCCTACTATTCGTCAAATAGAGAACCGGCTGAATGGTGGGGTGGTACGAGGCCTAAATGAGTGAATGCGGCTGGTGTCGCCACTCTTCCCTTCGGAGTACGAAGAAGAAGTCCTTGCTGTATGAGAAAAGGCTCATACACGTCTTCTACTGTGTCGTCTGGTTCGCTAACACTAATTGACAGAGTCTTGAGGCCTACTGGACCTCCATTGAACCTGGTACATAGCGAATCCAAAATGGCTCTGGTTGGTTTATCCAATCCTAGAGAATCTACCCCAAAGAACGCGAGACCTTCATTAGCAATATCCAAATTGATATGTCCCTTTGATTCCGGTCTTTCAATTTGTGCAAAATCTCTTACTTGGCGTAATAAGCGGTTACCGATACGTGGTGTACCACGTGACCTACGAGCAATTTCATTTGCTCCTTCAGAATCGATCTGAACTCCAAGTATGGTGGCAGCTCTTTCTACAATTGCTCTCAAGTCTTCTGGTTCGTAATAATCTAGACGTGCAGTTAAACCAAATCGGTCGCGTAAAGGTCCTGTGATAAGACCGGTTCTGGTGGTCGCTCCCACCAGAGTGAAATTCGGAAGTTCAAGCCTTATTGACCGTGCTGCTGGCCCTTTACCCAAGATGATATCTAGTTCGAAATCTTCCATTGCTGGATATAAGACTTCTTCTACCACTCTTGATAAACGATGAATTTCATCGATAAATAACACATCGCCGGGTTCGAGTTTCGTGAGAATTGCAGCTAAATCTCCCGCCCTTTCAAGAGCTGGACCTGAAGTTATGTGAAGCACAGCTTCCATCTCATTAGCCACGATATGTGCCAGAGTTGTCTTGCCTAATCCAGGTGGGCCTGCAAATAAGAAATGATCCGATGCTTGTTCTCGTTCGCGGGCTGCTGCCAGCATCACTCTTAGATGGCCTTTGAGTTCATCTTGGCCTACAAATTCTTCAAGAGAGCGTGGTCGGAGTCCAGCCTCTACCTCAATCTCTTGAGGTTCTTGATCTGGTGAGAGAAGTTCTTCGCGCATCAGTGGTCCTATTTTACTGCTAGTCGTTGTAGCGCTTCACGTAATAGGACCGCTACATCATCGCCTTCAAGATCTGTTAAAACAGAACGTGTTTCTTCAGCGCTATAGCCAAGTCCTATTAAGGCATCTCGTACTTCGGTCATTACTGTTCGCTCTGATGTTGTAACAGCGACTTTGTTAATAGCTGCAAATACTCTGAGGTGTTCAGGGAGTTTGTCTTTCAATTCAATCAAGAGTCGAGATGCTGTCTTCTTTCCTACACCTGGAACTAAACATAAGGATGCTACGTCTTCTTCTATTACTAGTTGAGCCAATTCGCTAGGACCGTGTACGCCCAACACCGCCAAAGCAAGAGATGGGCCAACTCCATGCGCCATTAATAATGCCTCAAAACAACTTCTTTCCTGCGCTGAAAGAAATCCGTATAAGGTCTGATCTGCTTCTCGAAAATGGTGATGAATATATAAGAAGACCTCCTGGCCTATCTCTCCAATTGAAACAGTTGTGGTAGGAGTCATCATTACCTGATACCCAACCCCAGATACCTCAACAAGAACTTTTCCCTCTTCACTCCGCTCCAGTAAAACCCCTCTAAGCGATCCGATCATTTTGTTTCACTCACCAACATAGACGACGAAGGTTTCATCGCTAAATGGCAAAGAGCTACTGCTACTGCATCAGCAGCATCGACAGGACGCAATGGTTTATTAATCGATAACAGGGTTTGAACCATCTGTTCCATTTGTTTTTTGTCAGCTCCCCCCCAACCTGCAACAGCAAGCTTCACCTCATTTGGTGAATAAAGATTCACTGCGCAACCGGAAGCAGCCGCCGTGGCCATAGCCACTCCAGCTGCTTGTCCAGTAGCCATTGCAGAACTAACATTCACTTGAAAGAGCACTCTTTCAATTGCCACTTCTTCTGGTTCATATTCATCAATCAGTGATCGAATCTCTTCTTGCAACTCTGCTAAACGGACAGCAAGGTCGGTTTTTGGGGAAGTACGTATGACGCCAGCAGCTACGGCCTTAACTACTTTGGATTTACTTTTATCTTGCTCAAGAACGCCGTAGCCACAACGCGAAAGCCCCGGATCTATCCCTAATACGAACATGTGTACGATTGTAGCCAGATTTCCGTCAAGAGGTGTTCACCCTCTCCTTGATTTGAAACTAATCCTGAATTAAATCGAAAATCTCGTTAGGGATATCAAAATTTGCATAAACATCCTGCACATCATCAAGGTCGTCAAGAAGATCTATTACTTTGAGAACTGATCGGGCATCTGATTCATTGTCAATCGCTACCGTTGTTGTAGGCAACATTGTTACATCGGCTGAATCAAATCTCAGGCCATCTGTCTCTAGAGCTAAACGAACTTCGGGTAAAACAGACGGATCACAAGTAAGACGCCATATGTCACCTTCATCAACTAAATCTTCCGCACCTGCTTCAAGGGCAACCATCATAATTTCATCTTCCTCTATGTTTGCTGGAATCAAGATGATGCCCTTTCTTTCAAACTGCCAAGCAACAGAACCGGGTTCAGCTAAAGAGCCGCCATTTTTACTTAGTAACGACCTTACTTCTGACCCAGTACGATTTCGATTGTCTGAAAGCGTTTCAACGTAAAGAGCTACTCCGTGTGGCGCGTAGCCCTCATAGGTAATGGATTCGTAGTCAACACCTTCAAGTTCTCCCGTGCCTCTTTTGATTGCGCGTTCGATTGTGTCGATAGGCACCGAAGCATCGCGGGCTTTTTGGAACATAGTGCGTAAGGTTGGATTTGCATCCACGTCTCCCCCGCCTTGCCGAGCTGCTACTTCAACCTGTTTAATCAATTTCGCGAAAAGTTTTCCTCTCTTTTTATCTGCTGCACCTTTTTTATGTTTGATGGTTGCCCATTTAGAGTGACCCGACATGATATTTCCTTACAGTGTCAACTTGAAGCAAAGGCTAATTCCAGAAATAACTCATGGATACGCCCATCACTAACTAATTCTGGATGGAAAGACGTCGTCATTATCTTTCCTTGACGACAAAAGACAGGATGCCCTTCAACTGAAGCAAGGACTTCAACGTTCTCCCCTACACGCTCAACAAGGGGAGCACGGATGAAGACCCCTCGAAAGGGTGTTTCAAATCCAGCGATCTGCAAATCTGCTTCAAAAGAAGCAAGTTGGCGGCCATAGCCATTTCGCCTCACGTCTATATCAATGGAGCCCAATGGATGCTGATCATCCCGTCCGTCGAGAATTGTTCTACTCAAGAGAATCATTCCTGCACATGTTCCTAAAATGGGAAGACCATCTTGAATCTGATCGCATAAAAGATCTCTAACTCCTAGAGATTCGGCAAGTTTCAACATAGTAGTTGACTCGCCCCCAGGGATAACGAGTGCATCCACATCTTTGAGGTGTCTAGGACTTCTAATTTCAAGTGGAGTAGCCCCTGCAAGGGACAACTCCTGGGCGTGCCGGTCAAATGCTCCTTGAAGAGCTAGGACTCCAACTTTCACCTAGATTTACCAACCTCGGTCAGATAGACGCGTTTCAAGATTCTCGATTTCTAAACCAGGCATTGCTTCTCCTAAACCACGGCTTACTTTTGCGACCTTGTCTGCATCTGAAAAATTCGTTGTTGCTTCAACAATAGCTTGAGCTCTCCGGGCAGGATCTTCACTCTTGAAGATTCCCGACCCGACAAAAACAGACTCTGCGCCAAGTTGCATCACTAACGAAGCATCTGCAGGAGTAGCAATACCACCTGCACAGAATATAGGAACTGGCAAGCAACCTCTCTCTGCAACCTCTTGAATTAAGGGCAAAGGTGACTGTAATCTCTTTGCCCAATCAAACAACTCAGCGCTATCTGCTTGTACAATCTTTCTGATATCCCCAGTAATGGATCGAATGTGACGCACAGCTTCAACAATATTTCCAGTACCCGCTTCTCCTTTTGAACGGATCAAGCATGCCCCTTCAGATATGCGTCGTAACGCTTCGCCAAGATTTGTAGCCCCACAAACAAACGGCACTTCAAAAGCCCATTTATCAATATGGTGAGTCTCATCTGCCGGCGTGAGAACCTCGCTTTCATCAATGTAATCAACCTCAAGAGATTGAAGAATTTGAGCCTCAGCGAAATGACCAATTCTTGCTTTCGCCATAACTGGAATCGTTACTGCCGATTTGATCCCTTCAATCATTTCCGGGTCCGACATTCGTGCAACACCGCCATCTTTGCGGATATCTGAAGGTACACGTTCGAGCGCCATAACTGCAGCAGCGCCTGCATCTTCCGCTATACGTGCTTGCTCTGCATCAACGACATCCATAATGACGCCGCCCTTTAACATCTCAGCTAAGCCTCGCTTGACTAATTGAGTTCCAGTTTCTCTTACTGCTTCATTCATAAATATCAGTCTAAATGAATCTTTAGCCGTAGTTACTACCCAACAAAAGTTTCAGTCAATAAGTTCTATCGCCTCGTCCGAACTCAAGATGCTCCCCTCGCCCGGTCGTGCCAAAGTAACCCAAGTTGTACCAGCATCGAAAGTAACCGTTTCTCCAGATTCATCATCCATTATTGACCAACCATCAGAGGCTCGTTGACGATCCCACGTCACGCCCGTGACAGTTCCGTCTCGTAAAAGCCACCCATCCCCTGAACCGGTACTAATGGCTTGAGGTGAGGCGGGATCTGCATCTGAAGTCCTATATCCAACATAAAGAAAAAGTAAGTTGTCTGCCGATAAGGGTGCTCCATTTTCATCAAGGTGTAGCACTCCATCTTGATATCGAATCCATTGCTCTAAAGAACTATCCCAAACATAGTCAGTGACTCTTTGCCAAATTGTCCACCGTACTCCTGCGGCGGGGACTGCGTTTTGTGATATTTCCCCATATTCTAAGATTGACAGGGGTGTCTCTGCTTCATTTGATGCCGTTCCTTGCAAGTCTTGTATATTTATCTTTCCATTATCTGGACGAGAACGACTCGAATCTCGGTCAAAATATTGTTCCCCCCATTGAGATGCCGCAGACCTGCTGTCGTAACCACCCCTCCACTCTCCAGTTTTAATTTCTTCTAGGACGAGATCGTTAGACCCCCAATATACGAAAACTGGATGATTCAGGTTTAGAAGAAGATTAATGTCACTGGACCTTGCTGACCGTATGGGCATAACGATTTCTGGTAGACGACTGTGGTAGATGGCCATGAATCGGCTTTTCCCGTTCTCTACACGTATATCGTAAACTATGTCTGCTTCCCGTAATCCATGTTGTGGTAGAGAGTCCTGATCATTATTTCCTATTTTTACCGCCACTGCAGGTGATTCGGGGATTCCTTCATAAGCCGGCAAACCGGTCAAGGGGTACACGGGTCCTTCCCATGACGGATCTGCTGTTGTTGTTGTTGGGATTGGCGTCACTGCTTCCTCTACCAAAGTAGTAGTCGTTTCTACACCCACCTCAATTTGAGTTGTCGTCACTAGAGAAACTTCTTCGACTACTACCGTCGTAGTCTCGTTTGTTTCGCTTCCTCCTCCACCACAGGCAGTGAGGTACACAAAGAAAAATACAATCCGCGTAAAGCGTCGGAGCATGTACTTTCAGAGCTCGCTCAACGCAGCACAACGTAGTGAAGATGAAGGATGTCCTGAAGTGGCCAATTGAGCTGTTGGGTCAAGAATCCATAGTTGAGAAGTGAAACCTGAACCTTCAACGAACGTTCCGACCTGATCTGCGACTTCTAATGCTGCTACTAGTCCGGGAGGAAATCGAGTAAGGACAATACTTTTCTGGTCTAGAAGCAGAATATCTTCAGTTTCGACAGTGTTTCTTATGAAATAGTGTGCAAATGGAACAACCATCCAAAAAGATTTCTGTGTCTCTTTACTAAGGTTTGGTTCTTGTATACGGACTAACGCATGTGCAAGCATTCCTTCTAGTTCAACTACTCCTAAGTTGATGAGAGCGCCACTGGTAACCACGAGAGTGTTTTCTTTTTTAGTGGAAAAGACTGCAATATTTACCGAAGACGAATCTAATACTCTCAGGGTAGGCGCTTCTATACCGTGAGATAAGCAAAGGCCATCAATCGCGTTGTGTAGGCGAGGAAATTCTTCTTGTCTGGCAACTCGGCCACCCACTTGGCTTTGGACTTGAGAAGAGCCCCAACGACCTAAAAGAACAAGCAATATAAAGAATCCCAACATGCTCACTCCGACAGATACCAGAATAGGAGCGTCAAACGTCGTTGCCAGAATCCATAGCCCTACGGGTAGGAGAATTACTGTAAACAAACATAGAAAAGTTCTGATGCGATTAGGGAAGTTGTTGTTCATAATTGTTGCAACTAGTAAAGATGTCTAGATAATAGATTGATTTAAAGGGTAATACAGGTCAGAGAGTCCTTAATACTTCTTCATAAGAATCAAGATAACGTCTCGCTAGAGATTTCATTGAAAACTCTAAAGCTCTTTTTCGGCCATTTTCTCTAAGTTCTTCTTGTCTGCTCGTATCTCCTAAGATTTTTTCGATTGCTGTAGCTAAAGAATGGCTGTCAGCAGGTGGCACGAGCACCGCGTGTTTTCCTTCTTCAGTAACTCTTGAATATCCCGGGATATCGCTAGCTACTACCACCGTGTCACATGCCATACCTTCAAGTAGAACGATTCCAAATGATTCTCCACGTAGCGAAGGGGCACAGAAAATATCTGCTCCTTTCATTCGTGAAAATTTCTCTTTTTCACTAATCCTCCCAAGCCACTCAATGCGTGGATCTCCATCAAAACGTGTTTTGAGTTCTTGTGTTTCAGGGCCATCGCTTGCTATCCAAAGATGGATATCTGAAGGAAGTTCGTTCATGGCCCCTAAGAGAACAGATAAACCTTTTCTAGGTTCGTGGCGTCCAATAAAGAAGATTGTGGGTCCATCTGTGGGCCAAGGAGTCGCCATTTCACATTGATCTGTCTCTACCCCGTTGAATAAAATTTCGTATTCGTGACCTAAAGAAGTTTGAGCCATCTCAGCAGCGTCATTTGATACTGCAAATCGATGATTGAGGCGGCCACTCAACCATCGAATAGGACGATTTAGAAGGTCATAAGCGAGGCTTCCTCCTGCTGCATGAAATGTTCCTACCATTGGTGCATTGGACATAAACAAGGCAGTGATAGTCGGCCCTGGGGCCATAGGTTCATGCAAGTGGAGTAGGTCAAATTCTCCATCTCGTAACGCTTGGATGGTACGTAGAGCACATGGAACGTCCGGAGCAATTGGTGCGATGGACCCGTTTGCCGCTGTTGGCAGACTATCTCCAAGGGGGATCACTGATGCATCTGGTGGTGGACCATCACACGGTCCAAGAACTCGAGTGTGTTGACCTAGAGTTCGGAGTTGTCTTGCTAAGCCCAATACTTGGCTCTGTACTCCCCCAGGGATGGTCAAGCTGTACGGACAGATAATACCTATTCGCATTATCTTACGTTACCGCGATTAGTTAGTTTCCGAAAATTTATGCTTTTTCATGTTGGTCACTTGGCCAATTGGGTTGTAGTAAATGCCATTGCTCTGGCGCCTTTCGAATAAGGGTTTCGAATTCGTATGCCAATTCTTGTGTTATGCGCTGCACGTCATCACGTAGCCGTCCTTGCCGTTCAACTTTTAGAAGCGGACGAAGGATCCCATATACTCCGTTTCCTTGAATATAAACAGCAGCAGGGCATAACGGGGCTCCTGTTCTCAAAGCGAGAGTCGCTGGTCCTGACGGGAGAAGAGTTTTTTCTCCAAAAAACTCAACTTCGACTCCGGCTCCTCCAACGTGACGATCACATAAGAGAACTACCATTTCTTTAGATTTCAATGCCGTTACGACTTCTGAACCTGCCGAAACTCCAAGAGGGATGACTTTCATGCCCAGAGAGGAGCGGAATTCTTGAAACCATTCAAACACTTCGGGAGGCTCTAGCGGCTCTACTACAGCATTTAATGTAATGCCTCTTACTTTCGTGATCCAAAATGCCGCCCACTCCCATCCTCCAAGGTGAGGAAGCACCATGATTGGCCCCACTTCAGAGCGGAGAGCTTCAGCTAGATTTTCTTCTCCTTCGTACTCAAAATCTTTTAAAATTTGCTCTGAAGTCATCCCCGGTAAACGGAAACTTTGAAACCAGTAAGTTGCGTAAGAAGCGAAAACTTCATCGATTGATTTCTGCATCTTTTTGCTATCAAGATCAGAGTTCTTTGTTCTATTGAGATGTCTCTCCACCATATTTCTACGATCTTGATTTAATCGGCCTGCGACTTTTCCAAAAAATCTGAAAATTGAATTACCAAGTCGTTGCGGCAACAACCGGGCGACAAATGACAAGATTTGATAACCCACAACAGCCGGAGAGATTCTCATATTATTTTATTTGGATTGCCTATGAGAAAAATCAATGCGCATTTTTTTGCTCAGCGGTTGCTTGAAGCCAAACTTTTATGAATCTTTGAATTGCTGTAATTAGTGTCAGCGCAAGCATGATCCAGAGAACTACAAGCAATGCATCCTCTCCCACAATGACGGAGAGTAAAAGTCCTAAGGCGAGGACTATGAACCGTTCGGCGCGTTCCATAACCCCGCCTTTCGCTTCATATCCTAGAAGTTCGGCCTTGGCTCGCTGATATGAAATGATCTGAGCGGAAGCCATGACTGCAACGGGAAGCATCATGAGATGACCCGGCCGTGTGCTTACATAGTGCCACGTAAGACCGCCAAACAAAAGAGCGTCTGTTAGCCGGTCAGAAACTGAATCAAAAAAAGCTCCGCGCTTTGAAGAGGTGCCTGCTGCTTTTGCTACTGCTCCATCCAAAGCATCTGGAATACCGGTAAGGATGAGGAGGATAAAACCTAAAAGTAGGTTGCCTCGTCCTATTGCTACAGCCGCCGCACCTGACATAGTTATACCAATTATTGTCACTACGTCTGCAGATACGCCTATTCGTTGAAGACCACGTCCAATGGGAATCAAGGCTCGGTCAACTGCTGTTCGCAAGTTACCGTCCAACATGTTGTTCCTCCTGCGGTACTTAAAGACTCGTTGGGCTAGTTTGAATAATCGGCAACCTACCTTCTCAATTACCGGGATGATCTTTAGCGTATCAGTGGAGTTAGAAGGCTATGGGTTACTAATCGTTTGGGCCCCATACCTCAGGGTTCTCTTCCACATATTTTTCGACTATCTCTCCATTAATCCCATCAACAAAAACTAGGCCTCGTTGTTCCGGTGGAGATTCATTGGAATACAAGAGGATCCTCCATGTGGGTCGACTTCGAAGCCCTCGCCAAGCCAGTTGTGCTGAAGCATGGCCGACTGGAAAGCCCATTGTTTGAGTCGCTGCGACGAGAGCTTCTCCCTCATCTGGTCCTAACCTCCAGCCTGCTTGTAAATGAAAGAGACCTATTAGAGCTAATCCAATACTGCCAAAAATTAATCCATTGTTTACTAGAGAAGAGTCACTTGTAATTACTGTTACCGCTATTACGGTCGCAGCAATCAACAGATACAGATAGCCAGGTATACGTCTTCGGCTATTGTCTGGGAAAATATACGGCCCAACCAGTCCAGTGACGTCAAGATCGGCTGGCAATGTATCTAATTGTTCGTTTTCGTTTTCGTTTTCTTCTAATGAATCCACGTCTAAAACCCTAGCGTCTCTATTTCATTTGATAATACGTGTTCTTTACTATCTAGATTTTTCAGCAATAAATTTCAGCATTTTTTCTAAGCTCTCTTCTACAGGGACGGATCCTTCAAGAATGAGGTCCGCTGATAGAGAAGAGGGTTCTATATATTCGCTATGCATAGGACTGACCGTGGCAGCGAACTGAGTGCGTACGCTTTCAGGTGTTCTTCCTCGTTCACGCACATCTCTTTCTAATCGACGTTCTAAACGAAGTTCTTCTGGAGCAGATATGTATATTTTCACATCAAATTCTCTTACAACTTCTGGAATAACAAATAGTAAATGTCCTTCTCCAATAATTAATTCTGCTGATTTGACTCGTTCAACTTCTGCTGTTCTTGAGTGAGTCGCGAAATCATAGACAGGAATATCAACTGATTTACCTTGTTTAAGTAAAGCTAAGTGTTCAAGATACAAGTCGTATTCAAATGCATCTGGGTGATCAAAATTGATTCTGGCTCTTTCTTCTAAGGAAAGGTCTGAATGATCACGGTTATAACTATCTAGTGGAAGGATCGCCAGCGTTTTTCCTTCCAACTCAAAGCGTTCTTTTACAGCATTGACGAGAGTTGTCTTTCCGGAATTAGCTCCACCAGCTATGCCGCAAATCACGTTTCTTATTCCTTACTCAAAGGTTAGTACCGGTAATGATCGGGCTTGAATGGACCTTGAGAATCCATTCCAAGATAATCTGCTTGTTCGGTTGTCATTTCTGTCAGCCTCACACCGAGTGCATCCAAATGGAGTCGAGCAACTTTCTCATCTAGGATTTTAGGGAGAGTCACTACTTCTTTTCCGTATTCTTCAGCATTCTTATGAAGTTCAATTTGTGCAAGTACTTGATTTGAAAAACTTGCTGACATAACAAAACTTGGATGCCCTGTGGCATTACCTAGATTCAGTAACCGTCCTTCTGACAATACGATGATCGAATGGCCATCGGGGAACACGTATTCGTCTACTTGAGGCTTGATTTCTACTCTTTGCACATCGGAGAGTTCAGTTAAACCAGCCATGTCTATCTCATTATCGAAGTGACCAATATTTCCTACTATGGCTTGATGTTTCATATGACCCATTTGCTCTGCTGTGAGAACATCTTTGCAGCCCGTGGCGGTGATAAAAATATCGGCTTTGTCTACTACTCGCTCCAAAGTATTAACTTCATACCCTTGCATTGCTGCTTGTAAAGCACAGATAGGGTCTACTTCTGTAACGATCACTCGTGCTCCTTGTCCACGAAGAGATTCCGCACAACCTTTGCCAACATCTCCAAAGCCGCAAACAACAGCGATTTTCCCGCCAATCATTACATCTGTCGCACGATTAATTCCATCAATGAGCGAATGCCGGCACCCATATAAGTTGTCGAACTTTGATTTAGTTACTGCATCATTTACATTGATGGCTGGAAATTTTAACTCTCCTGCCTCTTGCATTTGATAGAGGCGATGCACACCTGTGGTTGTTTCTTCTGAAACCCCTCGGATTTCTGATGCAATACGTGACCACTGCTGAGGATCTTCTTCTAAAGAAGATTTAAGTAAATCTAATACCACTCCCCATTCAGCAGAGTCTTCTTCATTTTTACTTGGGACAGCACCTGCTTTTTCGAATTCAGAACCCTTATGAACTAACAGAGTCGCATCTCCCCCGTCGTCAAGAATAAGATTTGGTCCTTCCCCGTCAGGCCACTGCAAAACTTGAGTTGTTGCCCACCAATACTCTTCAAGAGTTTCACCTTTCCAGGCATATACCGGCACTCCTTGAGGGTTCTCAGGAGTGCCATTTGGCCCTACTACTACTGCAGCTGCCGCTTGGTCTTGTGTCGAGAAAATGTTGCAACTCGCCCATCTAACTTCAGCGCCAAGAGCGACCAGCGTTTCTATGAGAACTGCTGTTTGTATTGTCATGTGTAAAGAACCGGTAATACGTGCACCGGATAAAGGCTGTTCGTCAAGATACTCTGCACGTAATGACATAAGTCCTGGCATTTCATGTTCGGCTAGACGGATCTCATGACGTCCTAATACATGTAAATCAATATCTGCAATTCGGTAATCTTCTTTTATGGACATGACGACTCTTCAACTTTCTTTTAGGTATTTCTAGATTTCAAAGTTTTATTTGGGCTGGGGTCATCTAACTCCATATCATGCAGCCTCACCTTTAGTCTATCTTCGTTAACCGATCACTCGGTACGCGACCCCTTCACTTTGAATTTGATATTCCCCATCAGTTTTAGGTATCCATGCAGCTGACCCTTGCTCAACAATGAGTTCTTTTTTGTTCGAAGTCAATGTGGTGTTCTTCAAAGTTGAAACAACTATGTCAGTGCCTTCTCGATCTTCTACTTGAACCGTTTGCCTCTCAACTTGTTCTACATTGAATTCTGGAGTCGCAGTCTGATACCGATAGTGGCTTGAAGAGGGAGTTTGAATCTGGGGAGCAGATCTAAAATCTAAGATCTCTAAGAGAGTTGCTGGGTCTTTATGCTTACTCGTGAACCCTGCTCTGACTACGTTGTCGCTAGAGCCCATTATTTCAATGGCGACACCTTCTAGATATGCATGAAGAACTCCAGGGTTTAGAAAAAGAGCCTGTCCGGGTTTTAAGATATGAGTTTTCATCATGGGCACGATGAGTAGTGCAGGGTCTCCGGGGTACTCTTCCGCCAATTTTCTTATTGTTCTAACTTCAGATGCTAGAAATTCGTCTTCGGTTAATTTCTCGCACATCTGCGTTAAAGCTATGGCATCCCCTTCTCGACCTTGAGTCAAAATACTCTTTAATACTTCTGAGAAGTCTCCACCGCTTTTTATCATTGATAAAAGATCTTCAGGTAGTTGAAGTCGGGAAGACACCTCATATGCCTCTGATGCTGTCTTGAACCCACATAAGGTTTGGAATGGGGTGAGGGCACAAATCATTTCTGGTTTAGATCGATTGTCATCAAACCCTGAAGTGGCTTGTGTTGCATCAGGATGAGCTTGTAGCGAAAGAGGGCGTTGAGCAGCAAGAATTTTTACCAAATAAGGCATTTCTTCTTGAACAAGATCCAATGCTTCTTGAAGCGTTATTTGTCTTAGTTCTCTCTCTATTGTCGCTGGACCGGATGGGTGAATTCCGAACCAGAGTTCGGCTTCAGGGGATCCAGATGGTTCCACCCCGCGCAAATCAGCTAAAGCATTAAAAGAACCCCAGTCGTAACTCTGAAGGTAGCCAGTGATTAAGTCCACAGAAGATCAGGGTATTCAGGATTTGAAAGTTGGGCTCAGTCCTTTAGACCGTGCTTGTTCCATCAAATTCACATGTTCTTCTTCTGTGACACTCTCTGATTCATCAATAAGCATGATTGGAATATCTTCTTTTATTAAATAACGCCGATGAAGGCGATCGTTGTAAAGAAAATTTTCATCATCGAAATATAAAAGTGGTCCCTTGTCTTCAGGACAAGCCAAGATTTCTAAAAGTTTTGGATCCAGTGTCATCTAATCTCCTTCGATTTCCTATTTAGCTCAATCAATTCTTGCACTTCTTGCAAAGTTTTTTCGTAGGTGGTTTTATCTTCTGCTTCTAGATTAAGCCGTAATAACGGTTCTGTATTTGATGGACGAAGATTAAACCAACACTTTTCAAGTTGTACGGTCAGCCCGTCTAAGTTGTCTTGTTCGTATTCAAGATATTTTTTTGATACTTCTTGGATCACTTTAGAAGATTCTTCAACTTCAACATTGATTTCTCCAGAAGTAATATATGCGTTGAATGGTTCTGTTAGAAGACTTAATGGTTTTGAAGTACTCGAAAGTTCTTCTAGGACTATAAGAGCAGCAATGAGTCCTGAATCCGCCCTAAAATTATCTCTGAAGTAGTAATGCCCAGAATGTTCGCCACCAAAAGCAGCTTGTTCTTCAGCCATGATTTTCTTTATATAAGAATGACCTACACGAGTGCGAACTGGTCTGCCTCCCATTTGAGTGATGGTTTCGGGAACTATCTGAGAGCAAATGAGATTATAAACTATTGCCGCTCCAGGTTCCTTTTGTAAAACTTTCTTTGCAACAAGAGCGGTAGTAACTGACCCTGAGATTGGCTGTGCTTTCTCGTCAACTAGGAAGACTCGATCAGCGTCGCCATCAAAAGCAAGACCAATATCTGCATTTGTTTCAAGGAGACGTTTTTGTAGATCCACTAAATTTTCCGGTTGTATTGGATCAGCTGGGTGGTTGGGGAAAGTCCCATCCAAATCTTGATAGATGATTTCAAGTTCAAAGGGAAGGTCTTGGAAAACTGCGGGAACCACTAAGCCGCCCATTCCGTTGGCTGTGTCCACCACTACTCGCAGTGGCTTCAACTTTGAGGTGTCTACAAAGGATCTAACGTGGGTAGCAAAATCTTCTAGAAGGTTTAAGTGTGAAATGTTTCCTGTTCCATTTCCTAACTTTGTCTTCGATAGAACTTCGTCTCGAATTTCGTTTAGACCAGTCTCAGAACTAATTGGTCGGGCTTCGGAGAAGCAAAACTTGATTCCGTTATAGCCAGAAGGATTGTGGCTGGCAGTAAAAATTGAACCAGGAATTCGAAGATGTCCTGAAGCAAAGTAAAGCATGTCTGTAGAACAAAGGCCTAAGTTGATTACATCTAGATTTTGGCCAGTGACTCCTTCTGAGAAGGCCGCTGCTAATTCTTCTCCACTTGGTCTCATGTCTCGACCTACGAGAACGCAAGTCATTTTAGGTTCAGTTCTTTTAATCAAGCGCGCCCATGACCCGCCAATTAGTCGTGCGGTTTCAGCATCAAGTTGTTCTGGAACCAGGCCTCGGACATCGTAAGCCTTAAAAATTGAAACTAAGTCTTCCATTGTTAAACCTTACTTGCCTTAGGTATATCAGGGTCAATGGTGTAAGTACCTCGGCTAGCTAGCCGACGTACATGAATTAGGTCACGAAGGAGTAAAAATCCATCCTGAATCGCTCGCACGGTTGTGCGTTCAGAATACTCAACTTCTACGGGTATTTCTGAGAGGGATAGTCTCCATCGTTCGGCTAAATGAAATAGTTCTACATCAAAGGCAAACCCGTTAATTGTTGACGCTGTAAACAATGCTTCGGCTACGTCTGACCGAAAAGCTTTTAGACCGCATTGTGTATCGCGATACTGCCCTAGCAACAGCAAGTGAGTGGCAAAGTTTACAAGTCTTCCTCCTACTCCTCTTATGAATCCTGCTTCGGTAACCGTTCGAGTATCCGCGTGATGTCTGTTGCCAACAACCCAGTCATAGCCATTTTCAATCTGAACTAGTAGGCCAAGAATTTGTGCTGGGGTATAAGCCAGGTCGGCATCAGTGAAGGCAACTACTCGCCCTTTAGCTTTGGCTACGCCGTTTCGAAGCGCCGACCCTTTCCCCTCATTTTGAGGAAGAACGATCAGTTGATCAGCTGATCTAGCCTCCGTCTCTGTTCCGTCTTTAGAACCATCATCGACAACAACAATTTCTAAATCATCATCAATCTTTGATCCAAGTTCTTTTCGTATTCGTTCAATTGTTTCTTTGATTCTGTCTGCTTCTCGATAAGCGGGGATGATGACACTCAGTCTGTATTGTCCTTCTGAGGGTGGTCGTTTAGTTGGTTGATCTTGCTCCCGTCGAATAGTGCGAAAAATTACTATCCGGTAAGAAACTGCGCGAACTAGAGCAGCGGCAACTACTGCAACTATCTTGGCTAGCAGTTCTGCTTTGAGTTCCCTGTTTGGGTTGAAAAGACAGACAACACCTATGTCAACTAGACCGGCGGCAACCACCATGAATCCAAAAACTCCTGGTGATCCAATCCACCGAGTAAAAGGATCATCTGCCAGAGTAAATAAACGATGTAACGGCCATGCAATTAAAGCCGCTGCGTTTAAGGCAAGAACATTTGCAAGAATTAACGACCATCCAATTTTATGCAAAAGAACGAAGAGGGTGACATCCAAAGTAGTAGCGATAACCCCGACTACCAGAAATCGTCGAAATCGCAGCTTAATCAAAGTGTACTCTCAGGGTGATCGGGTACTACTTCGTTGTTGCTGCGTTTGGACCATTTATCTAAAAATTCATCTACTCGAGAGTCTTTAGAAGCTCCTACCTCTATCTCAGGTTGAAATCTCAATACAAGTAAAAGCACTAATCCAATGAGAGATAAGAAGATAGACAAAACATCTACTCCGGTTCTCCCATAGGTAAGTACAACCTCTTCTTCCGTAGGTAAGACGACCATAAGGTTAGGTGTTGCCCTCCAAGGACCTTTCGCTCCATCGACTTCCCAGTTCGGAAAATATGAGACTTTTACTAATACCGGAACTCCGATTTCACTTACTTTAAAAGACACCTTGTCAACATCAGTAACTACTTCAGTGACTTCTATTTTTTGAAACTCTTTGACTTCTGGAGTTTCAATTGACTCAATTCGTTGCCACGAATCCGGCCCATCCAAAAGATGAACTACAGGTTGAGAATCATCGTTGAAGACTTCAACAGAGTACTCCAACCAAGTCGAGTGATTCACATCTATCCAAACTGCGGGTTCTGAAACAAGTGGTTCAACTAGCGGTGAATCTTCAACCAAAAACACGGTCCAAGGTCCTGAGGTTGCTACCTCGGTCAAAAAAGGATGCCTTCTCGCCTCAGATACAGGACGTTCTGAAAAAGCTGCATAGTATTGAACTCCAAATTCCTGAAGATGGGAAACACCTTCTCTTAAATTAAAAGACTTGTACGGAAGCCCTCTTTGCGCACGTGATGGTTCCATCGATAATTCTGATTGCATGAGAAAGTGAAAGGGAGTTGTTGTTGAAGCTTCAAAATAAAGTCCTTCCATTGAACCCACACAACCGTCAGTCCAATGCGGCATGAGCATGAGAGCCATAGGAGTTCCATAACGAACTAGGTCCCGGTTGTACTCCCACATAAGTCGACCGCAACCATGTTTTTCTGCAACTTCTTCCATGGTGTTAACAAATGCTCGGTGTTCTTCCCAACCGCCACCGTTAGCATCTCCTATTCGCCCTTCGTAACCAGAGAAATTCCAATTAACCCAACCTCGTCCAAGGTTTAACTCTTTGGTTTCAAACCCCATCCACTGATACGTATCACCAGTAGTCGAGCCTCCGGGTAAAGACCTCAGTGGCAGCCCTAAAAAAACAATGAGAATTAAGACGGATGCAACGGATCCCGCGTGCGGAATAATTTTTCCTAACTGCTTTACTTTCCCTGCCATTCCTTGAAAAAATAAACCTGCGATTCTAAAAATCTCAGCGACACTGATTGCCGCAAGTAAGTAGGCACCGAGATAGTAAACGGGAAGAATCCTTCCGTTATAAAGTCGGCCTTCAGGTAAATGGATGAAAGTTAATGCCAAAACAATAAGGGAAAGGCCTAGAACTATCCCTAATCGTCGTCGAAATACCAAAGATGAAAGAAATCCGATTCCGGCCAGAATTAAAACTATTTGAAATGGAGGGCTGTTGGTAAGAAAATCTGCTGCTAAGTCACTGCGGTCCCAAAGATATGATTTGAAACGAGGGAGTTTGTCCCATGCCATGTCATTTAGATGATCTCTCTGCCACCAAAAAGGTAAAACCCAAAACGCAGACAATAGAGCTGCAGGAAACCCCATTGTGACGATCCATCGAGTTCTTTCTTTGGTCGGATGAATAAGAATCACAAGAAATGTTATTAGAAGCGCGTAAAACGCCACTAGTAAATGGCATAGCCCAATAAGTGAAAGAAATAATGCCGCCCATATGCGGCCTTTGCCAGTTTCCATTCCGCGCATAAGAATTCCTACATAGATAAGACATGCAGAAATCGCAAGCACATAAGCGAATTCTCCCGCCATAGTGGACATCAGGTTTCCACCAAAAATATTGAATGACCGGTCAAACACGAAAGCAAGCGTGGCTGTCGCCATAAGGGCTGGCGCTGGGAAAGGAAGACCAGAGAGTCGCCCCATAATCCAGCCCGAAATTGGCATTAAAACGAGACCAGCGACAGTAACTAGTTTTATTGCGATTCCATAGTGGATTGGAATGATCAGGACTATTAAGAAGAGTAAACCAACTGACATAGGAATCCAAGCAGGTGGACGACGTTGAACGAGTTGGACTATAAGAAATACTCCTATTGCGGCTAGTGGTATAGCAATTGGCAAAATAAAACCGATGTTTATTGCCACGATAAAAAGCATTGGAACGATCATGTAAAAGTGATAGGCGGGAAAACCGGCATACCAGTCAGGGGTCCAGCCAGTGAGTCTGAAATTTGGAAGCAATTCGTCTCTTATGAATGCAGGGCCCCAGACATGGGCTCCTAAGTCTCCTCCGGTCGGGAGCGTTGAAGAGAAAAGCACTCCGTTCGGATTGACGGCCCATAATAAGTAGAACGTAGAAAGAACTACGATAAAACCTGTGACCCAACTAGCAGGAGAGGCCTCTCGGACGAATCTATATAAGTTACTTTCTTTCACAAGTACACCAAAACAAAGACTGTATAAGCATTAAATCCTACGTGCGCCCACACGGCTCTCCCTATATGTTCATCTCGTTGAGCTAACTTTCCGGCAATAAAGCCGAATAATACTAATGCCGGGAATTGTAAAGGTTGGAAATGAACCAATCCGAAGAGAATGGAACTAGTAATCAAAGCTGTTGTTGGTGACCAACGACGTTCAAATGCACGTAAGGCATATCCACGAAAAAATAATTCCTCAAAAACTGGTGCGCCTACTACCACTATCAGTATGAGCAGAAGAATTCCTGCACCATGTGCTTGATCTGTGAGTTCTCTCGCTGGTCCAGATACATCTAAATCGTCAACAAAAATAAGTATTGGTAAATACAAGAGTGGAGTTAATACTGCTTGGCTAAAGATACCAATAAGTAGACCTTCAATGCTTTGTCGAATCGTGAGTACTTTTCTGGTTCTTCTGGTGGGAGAGAAAGACAATTCATCCTGTTTCCCTTTTCTAAGCGGAATCCCAAGTTGATTTTTCCAACGAGGATTTCCCTTTCCAAAAAATATCAAAGGAACCAGTAAGCCAACCCACATTGGAATCTGTAGTAAAGCTATAATCCACAACGGCATAGGGTCCTTTTGAACGTAAGCAACTACTGCAGCTCCTATAATTGCGGATACCACTATGGATAGGCCTATACCGGTTGCGACATGACCTATCCTCAAAGGTTTATTGCCTTGTGGAGGAGTATTTTCAACTGATTCCATCGTCAAACACTACCTAGAAGTCAACAACCATGGACTCCGGGGCATTAACAAGTCTTTAGGCCTCTAACATAAGAGTATGGCTAAACGTCCTGATGACATAACACAAAACCCTGAACAAAGTGCAGAAAAAAGCGGACGAGGCTGGCCGAAATGGAGCATCTGGCTGATTTTGATTCTTATCGGAACGTTCATTGTGTACCCAGCTTTCAACTCCTCGGATGATTCCACCGCTATTCCATATGATCAGTTCCTCTCAAAAGTAACCGCTGAAGAAATCACTCAAATCAATATCAACAATCAATCAGGAAAAATTGAAGCAGAATCTTTAGACGGCACTGCATATAAGACCACAGGTCCTCTTGAACTTTCACCGTCGGATCGCCAAATACTTGACGAAAGTTCGGCATCCGTGGAATTCAAAACCCCTCAACCAGGATTCTTTCAAACTTGGCTTCCTC